>Ga0308403_1000500_pt1 | contig 15154 bp, 9 predicted proteins | sample HotsprSampleOSM3_FD_203470 | JGI IMG/M metagenome (GOLD analysis project Ga0308403, IMG submission 203470) | Hot spring phototrophic mat microbial communities from Octopus Spring, Yellowstone National Park, Wyoming, United States - 20060914_OS-M3 ... | reverse complement strand
TAGAATTACACGCCAACGATGACCAAACCAGAGATTGGTGGGTCTGGCTGTTTGCCTTGCTGGTCTTTGGTCTGTTTATTTACACTCTGAATTTAAACTTTGATCAGTCGATGCCGCTAGAACTACCTAAGTTTTTGGTTAAAATCTTTCAAGGAAGTCGCAATACGCCTGGAGCTGAGATTAACTCTTTAGCCGAAAGTAATTTTTATTCTATCTTCCCATGGCTTTGGCAGGTGGGTCCGGTAATTTTTATGTACTACTACGCTAGCCAAGAAAAAAGCAAAAAAGCTAGTAGCAGTTAACGGCTAAATTGAACCTGGCTAATGGCCAGTCTGAAATTGCCTATTCAAGTGTTTCTAAATCATTGTTTGGGTTTTTGGTGATCAGCTTAGCTGTCGGTAGCTAAATTATAAACGTCTTGAAAATGGTTTGGGCTAAACCGTAGTTTTGTTCTATTAAAATTGATTTAACTGATTTAGCTGATCGTAATGAGATCGTTGTTTAAGTGAAACCTGATTTTTTTAAACATCCCTAATCTGGAACCGCTAGGAGCTGTTGACGTTACGGCTGAGGTCATTGCACAAGCTTGTAAATACTACCCTATACCAAAACCAGTTGGCGCTTATCTATGGCAGTCAGTCTAATCGGTGAAACAAGTACTAAACTAGGTTGCTTACCAAAAAAATGATGTATTTAGGCTTCAAGCAGACAAAAATTTAAGGTGAAACTTAGCTGTCTGTTATAACTTGCCCAAGGTTGGTGCTTTTAACTAAACTTGGCAGTAAGTTAGCACACTACAGTTGCTGCTGGCCAAGTGTGTAGTTAAAGTCAACTTTTTCTGTCTGGTTAGGCTAAGTGAGTTTATCGATGTGTTGCCATTAGCAAGATTCAACCTGAATAATTTAGCCAGTGAGGGTAAGCTAAGTTTAAGCCAAAGTTAAAATTATTTGATAACCACGCTTTTGACGTTGACTAATTCTCGAAAACCCCACTCGCCTAACTCGCGACCGTAGCCAGAGTACTTAATGCCCCCATAGGGTAATTTGGGATGCGAACTGAGCATAGAGTTGATATAGACGTTGCCAGCTTCGATTTGGGGAATTAAACTTTCGGCTAAGTCATAATTTTCAGTCCAGATGGTGGCTCCTAGGCCATATTTAGAATCGTTAGCTACCTGAATGGCTTCGTCAACGCTTTGGACTACGATCACAGGGGCTATTGGGCCAAAAGTTTCCTCTTGATAGACTGGCATGTATTTGTTGACGTTGGTTAAAATAGTAGGCTCATAATAAAAACCAGGACGAGCTACTCGTTTACCACCCAGCACCACTTGGGCTCCCATAGCTACTGATTGGTCAACCATTTGTTCTATTTTTTCTAGGGTTTTTTGGTTACCTAAAGGCCCCAAAGTGGTTTGAGGATCCATCGGGTCACCAATGATTTCCGAAGCAAAAGCCGATTTTAACCTAGCAATAAATTGCTCAGCTATTTCTTCAGCCACAATGAACCGTTTGGCGGCGTTACAAGCTTGGCCAGAATTGCGTAGTCGAGATTTTTGGGCTTCGGGTATGACTTTGTCTAAATTAGCGTCGGCTAGAACAATAAATGGATCACTGCCTCCTAGTTCCATCACGGTTTTCTTCAAACCGTAACCTACTTTGCTGGCAATTTCTTGGCCCGCTTTGCCACTGCCTATCAGGGTCACTGCTTGGACTATTGGGCTGGTGATCACTTGATCTAGGTTGCTGGAGCTGACTAATAAGCTTTGAAAAACACCTTTAGGAAAACCTGCTTGCAAAAACAAACTTTCCAAAGCCAGACTACATTGCGACACATTGGAAGCATGCTTCAAAAGTACCGTATTGCCGGCCAAAATGGCTGGTATGGTTGGTCGCAAAGCCAGCCAAAACGGAAAATTCCACGGAGCAATATGCAAAACCACTCCTAAGGGTTCAAAACTCACATAAGCTTTTTTAGCGTCCAAGTTGACTGTTTCTGGAGCTAAGTGTACCGGGGCACTGTCGGCAAAATATTCGCAGCCCCAAGCAGTTTTTTCAATTTCGGTTAGACTTTGGCTAATGGGTTTACCCATTTCCTGGGTAATTAGGGCAGCTAGGGTTTGTTTGTGGTTTTTTAGTTCGTTAATCAGTTTCCTAACCAAGACAATACGATCAGTTAATGGAGTAGATTTCCAAGTTTTTTGAGTCTCTTTGGCCAAAAGCAATTTTTGCTGGATGACCTCTGAGGTAAATTCTGGTTGGCTAAAGATCACTTCACCAGTAGCTGGGTTGATGGATTGTAGCATAGGTTACAATGATTAATTGCCTTTTACCACGAGTAAGCTCAACTTTCTGTTTAACTGTCAAGATTTAAGCTGTAAAATCTTGGTTTTTGTTGAGTTTCCCAAGCCCTTTTATGGCTATCTGGCTAATGTGTTAGATAGGACTAAAATAAATTTTAGAGATTGTAGGTTAGTGGTAGTTAAAGTGTTGTTTAAGTTTGTTGAAAAACAATTAGCAGGTTTATCCTCTTTAAGAGAGCACCAAGCTCTTAGCTAAAGACGAATTACCCAGAATTGGGTTCAAAAAATTTTGTTTTCCCTTAAAATTTTCTAGGGTTAAATGGAATACTTGGGCTGAGGCAGGTTGGTAGTTGACAAAGTTAAGAATTATTTTCAGTAAACAAGTAGCGATTGATTGAAAACAAATAAGAATCGAAAAATTCGATTATAAATGATTCTTTAGACTTCGGACTGCCGAGGTCTTTTTTTGTAAAAAATGTAACTAGTAAGCTTATGCAAGTACAAGATGATCTTAAACAGCAAATCGATTTAGTGTGTGTGGAAAAAGGCTTAGATCCAGCCGAGGTGATTCAGGCAATCGAAAACGCGATTGCTGGAGCCTACCGTAAAGAGTATGGGGTTAAGGGTAAACTTTATGAAGCTGAGTTTGACTTGGCCACCAGAAGTTACAAAATTTATCAGGTTACTAACGTAGTAGACGAAGTTACCAATCCAGATAGAGAAATTTCGGTAATTGATGCTAGGTTGGAAAACCCCTCAGCCAAGGTTGGTGATGTCATCAAAAAAGAAGTACAAGCTCAAGATCAAGTGCGTTTTGGACGCATTGCCAGCCAAGTGGCCAAGCAAATTTTAGTGCAAACTATCAATAACTTTCAACACACCAAAATTTTGAAAAAATTCAAGGACCAAATTGGTGATGTGGTTAAAGTCGAAGTGGATTATCCCCGTAAGGGCGGTTATGTGGTCAGGCTAGACAAAACTATGGGCTATCTTAGTCGAGAACATTTGTTACCAATTGACAAATTTAGGTCTGGCCAACTAATTAATGCTTTGATTGTGGATATCACCGAAGACAGTCGGGGCAATTCCCAAATCATTTTGTCTCGCACTCATCCGGACTTCGTGAAAGCTATTATCCGGCGGGAAGTGCCAGAAGTGGCTTCAGAAATAGTCACTATCGAAAAAGTAGTGCGTGAACCAGGAGTGCGTAGTAAAGTTTTGGTTTCGGTGACTGAGGAGGACAGTGGAATTGATCCTGTGGGGACAATTTTAGGTCGGAAAAACGTGCGTTTAATCAACATCATGCGAGAGATAACCAGTACCCTACAGGAAAAAGTAGACATAGTGGAATATGATCCCAATAACTTAGATTTGATGGTGATGGATGCTCTAGAGCCGGCAGAAATTGAAAAAGTTGAAGTAGATGAGCTGAATAAAAAAATTATAGCCTATTGCTATCCAGAAGAAGCTTCCTTAGCAGTTGGTAAAAAAGGTCTAAACGTCAAATTAGCCTCGGAGCTTTTGGGTTACGAAATTGAAGTTCGGGCCATAGAAGACGAAGACTCTGTGGACGGGCGTAAACCAGAAATCATTATAGATTAATATGAAGTTGGTGCTGGTTAGTTGAGTGCCTAAGTTTTTCAGCTGCTTTTTAGTCTGGGTTACTATTTTTCATTTACTCTGTTATGGATCGCTTTTGATGAGTTTAGCTTTTTTAGAGTTAGCCATTCTTCAGGCAAGCGTTATTAGTTAGTTGGTGGGTTTACGAGTTTTATTGGTCTATTCTTATGCATACACTTTGCCAAAATTTTTGAAGCTCTTAGCTAGGCAACTGGTCAAAATTTTTCAGATGTCACTGGGTGCGTTTAGTGGGTTAGGGACGAGATCGGTTAGTCAAGTTTTTTAAAAAGTAGATAATTCCAAGCTCTCATTTAGAGTGGTTTTAATTCAACCCAAGTAAACTTAGTTGTGTGGGTTAGAACGTGTTGGTTTGGCTAGTTAGTACTGGCTAGTTTGGCTAGCTGTTTGGTAAACAGGCTAGTTGGGTTCAAGTGATTTTATGCTAGCGGTTTTTGCGGGGTGGCTGGACTATTCTTTTTCTAGGTCAAGAAATTGAAAACGATAGCCGTTTTCTTCGTGAAACTCTTGGCGCAAGACTTTGCGAAAGTCAGAGTAATCGGGGAAAAAAGCGTCTCCTATAATTTCTACCTCAACAATCGTTAAGTACAGCCTGTCAACCAAAGGTAGCGTGGCGGCATAAATTTCTCCCCCACCGAAAATAAAAATCTCTTGATCATCTAAGGTTTTAGCCAGATCTAGGGCTTGGTTTACCGAATGAGCTACCAAAATACCGTTAGCTGAGTAGTCTGGTTGTCTGGTGACGACGATGTTGTGGCGCTTGGGTAAGGGCTTACCAATCGATTCAAAAGTCTTGCGTCCCATAATGATGGGGTGATTAAGGGTCAAGGCTTTAACCCGTTGGAGATCTTTAGGAATGTGCCATGGTAGTTTACCGTTGTGCCCAATCACTCGGTTTTTCGAGATGGCGGCAATAGCGCTTAATCGAGGCTGAGAAGTCGTTTGGTGTACTAAGGACATAAATTGTCATAGAGACAATAAAAATTAGCTTTATAAACTAGTTGGGTTTGTCAACTAATCGCTGTTGGCAATTAATTAACCGATAGCTGAAGAGTTGGGTTGGTTCATCGCAGCTTGTGCTTAAAAAGTCTTTGGTCCGGCTTGAATGGGTTGATTCTTAGAATTTAGAATCTAAAACCAGTTTTAGCTAGCCGATTTTTGACAAATTTAGATTTTCTAATGCAAGTTCGGTCTGTAACTCGAACAACTTATGTCAACTAACCACAATCTACACGCCGGTCGCAGGTATTCTCCTGGGGTGTTAACCGGTGAATTGGTGGGAGATCTGTATCAATTAGCCAAACAAAAAGAGTTTGCTATTCCCGGAGCCAACGTCATTGGTACCAATTCGATTAACGCTTGTTTAGAAACCGCTGTAGCTGTTAACTCGCCGATTATGATTCAGTTTTCCAACAGTGGAGCTCACTTTTTGGCGGGTAAGGGTTTAAATAACACGGATCAAAAAGCGGCTATTGTTGGGGCTGTGGCCGGAGCTAAGTACGTTCACGAGGTGGCTGAAGCGTATGGAGCAGTGGTCCTGTTACATACCGATCATTGCAGCAAGGAACAATTACCTTGGTTGGATGGTTTGTTGGAAGTCAACGAAGACTATTTTGCCAAACACGGCAAACCTTTGTTTAGTTCACATATGCTTGATTTGTCTACCGAGCCTTTGTGGGACAACTTGAATTTGTGTAAACAGTATTTAGCTAGGATGGCTAAAATCAACGTCTTTTTGGAAATCGAGTTGGGTGTCACTGGTGGCGAGGAAGATGGTGTTGATAATACCGGAGTAGCTAAGTCAAGGTTGTATACCCAACCCGAAGAAGTCGCTTTGGCCTATGCTGAACTGTCTAAAATTAGCCCTAATTTTACAATCGCTGCGGCGTTTGGCAACGTGCACGGAGTCTATAAGCCAGGAAATGTCAAATTGGAGCCAAAAATTTTGGCCAGATCTCAGGAGTTAATCCAACAACAGTGGTCTACTGGACCTAAACCAGTAAGTTTTGTGTTTCACGGCGGTAGCGGATCAAGCCGGGAGGAAATTCGCGAAGCAATTAGCTATGGAGTGGTCAAAATGAACATTGATACCGATTTGCAGTGGGCTTTTTGGGAGGGGGTGAAAACTTTTTACGAAGCCAAGAAAGATTATTTGCAAGGCCAAATTGGTAACCCTGAAGGCGCAGACAAACCCAACAAGCATTACTATGATCCCAGAGTGTGGTTAAGAAAAGCCGAAGAAAACTTTAAAACCAGGCTAATTGCCGCTTGTGAAGATTTAAACAATCTCAACACGTTAGCTTTAGTTTAGAACTTCTAGTTTATTCACACTGGGTGTTTGAATTGCTTCATGTTAGCCAAAATGGCTTAAAGTCTTTAATTGCCAAACTAATTAAATTTCTTAATCGGTCTAATGACTAGTAAGCTTGTTCTAACTAAGTGATAGGGTTTTAGATAGAAGGGGATTTGGTTTTTAGGTTAACCAAATTTATAGCGAAGTAATTAGTTGGCAGGGACAATTAAATCAGCCAGCAGCTAGCCATAGATTAACTAAACAGCCAGCTTGGCTAGTTCTATAAAGTTTAGTGTAAAATTTTCTCTGGTTTGAGTAACACCAAACCTTGGCCAAAGTTGACCTGTGTTTGGTTTACTTTACTGGCTTGACAAGTTAAATCTTTTTAGCTTGCCTTAAACCGGCTAGTTTCAAGCCAACATAGCTCAGTCGGTAGAGCACATCCATGGTAAGGATGAGGTCACCGGTTCGATCCCGGTTGTTGGCTCCAGTATTAAAAAATTACTTCAAAGGCAATCAAAAAATCGTTAAACCAAAAATTGGTCAGGTGAGTACTAAATTTTTAGTGAGTGTTTTCGTGAGCATTTTTCTTAAACTTTATCGAGAAAAAGTAGTTTCCGCCCGATCGTTAACTAATATTTTCCTCGCTATTCGGTTGAGGCCAGTTGGTCTCTCTGAGGCAGTAATTCGTTGTTTACTGTAAAGTTATCCTAGATTGTTATACTGTTTTTTGTAAGGAAAATGTTGACCACCTCTCTTCTACTAGGGACATGTTTGGTTGGGTTTTCGAGCCATCTAATTTAGTTGTAAGTTTTTTAGGCAATGCTGTGCCAAATTAATCCTCCACAAAAATTTTACCTTGCCAGGCGTTGATTATGGTGGCAGTCAGAACTAATAATACCACTAAAGTGGTTAGTCAAAACCAACCAATAGCTAAAATAGCCAACATTGCAAGCTGGCTAAGCTGATAGTAAAGAATGACGGAAGTAGTAAAAGCTGCCAGTGGAAAGGTGTAGGCCCACCAAGACATAAACAACGGCAGTGGCACAAATTTTCTAGTCAAACTAAGAATTAATAAAAAGCTAAAAATACCAAAATAAAATAAAACAAGCTAGCTCTGGCTTGGCTAGGCTATTTTATTGGGTTACTGTTTGGTGTTATTGGCACAGGCCAAACGGTTGACAAACCGAAAGTTTGACCTCAGTTTAACCCAGCTTTTGGTTAAAGCTGTTGGCCAGTTTGGCTCTGCTTAACTTACTAAAAACCTGTTTTAACCTAACCAAAAAGGCCAACTCCTCATTTTTAGCGATCTATGAAATACGCTAACATCCGCGAAGAAGAACTAAAAAACAAGGTAGCCCAAGACTATTTTAGTAAATACGACTGTACCAAAATAATTGGGAATGTAGATTTTTGTGTATGTATGCATCAAGAACAAAAGCAAGCATCAGATATAGAATCTATTTTATGGGCAGAAGCCAAAAGAGGTTCATCCGATATTTACAAATCTATTGTTCAACTTATATTGACCATTGGTAAAGAAAGAACATTTGATAAATACTTGCCGCCTACTTTTTTAGGAGCATTTGATGCAGAAAAAATCGCCTTCATTCCTTACAACGACATTCACGAAGTTTTTTATATCAACGACTTCAACTGGAACGTCGCCCCCTCCAACTACGACACCAAAGAGTTTAAACTCATTTACGACAAAGTAAAGACAATCATTGACAGCAAAGCCCTTCTCTTTAACTTTATCCACGACGACCGCGAACTTAAAGAATTCATCAAAAGAAACTTCGCAGTCAGCAAATTGGGCTTGTCCAAAATCAAGATTGATAAAAACAACTTCTTGTTTGTCTATAATAAGTGGCTCCAAGCGGTTAAACCCACCATTGCCGTCAACTGGGAAGTGGCCAAGCAACGTGGCATTATTGATGGCGATTTTTACCTAGCCGACTTACTTTCGGCAGACAATCTCACTATTAAGGATAAGTTGTTTGTTTTGTTGAAGAAAAACCACTACGAACTAGACCGGCGCCTTGACGAAACCGGAATGTTTACCAGCAAGCGCGCTGACTTTACCGACAACCAAGTAGCGCACACGCAGTTTTGGAACAAGTACGAACGTCCTCCAAAAGAAGAGTATTGGGATTATATTGTAGAACGCAGAGATTTGCTCGTGCCGCAAGATATACGCGAACGCAAGGGTAGTTTTTTTACTCCACAAATTTGGGTAGAGCTTTCGCAAAAGTACCTAGCCGAAGTTTTGGGCGAAGATTGGCAAGATGAGTATTATGTGTGGGATTGTGCCGCTGGCACAGGCAATTTGCTGGCAGGGTTGACCAACAAATACCATATTTGGGCATCTACATTAGATCAACAAGATGTAGATGTGATGCACGACCGAATAAATAACGGAGCAAATTTATTGCACGATCACATCTTTCAATTTGATTTTTTGAATGATGAATTTTTGCCGAAATCCCAAGGTGGCAAGTTGCCCGACAAACTTTACGAAATCATTACTGACCCAGAAAAACGAAAGAAATTAGTTATTTACATCAATCCGCCGTATAAAAGAGGCTTAGGTGTTGCATATACAAAAATGCATAATGATGAAATTGGTGAAGCCAAAGACGAATTGTATATTCAGTTTCTATATAGAATTTATAAAGAAATAAATGGTTGTAAAATTGGTGTATTTTCAAAACTTAAATTATTAAATGCTCCTGATTTTGTAAAAATGAGAAATTTTTTCAAAGCAAAACTTTTAAAACTTTTTGTTGTACCTGCATATACCTTTGACAACGTCAAGGGCAAATTCCCAATTGGTTTCCAAATTTATGATACTTCAATAAATGTTAGTTTCACTTCTATCATTGCTGATGTTTATGATGAGAAAGGAACATCAATTGGAACAAAAGAATTTTCTACTTACGACAATTCAGTATTTCTAAATGAGTGGATTGCTTCATACAAAGACAAAACCAACCCAATAGGCAAACTCATATTTAATAGCAATGATTTTCAACATCAAAATAGAATTCGCATAACAAATTTTGAAACCGTTGTTTTAGGAGGTGACGGTAAGTTCCCAATAACAAAATCAAATCTTTTAGTTTCTTCAATTTATCTATCTGTTCGTCATTGTATAGAAGCCACTTGGCTCAATGACCGTGACCAATTTTTATATCCCAACGATGGTTGGCAAAACGATACCGAATTTCAAAACGATTGTTTAGCGTTTACCCTTTTCCACGGGCAAAACCGCATTTCTTGCAAACACGGGGTGAACCACTGGATACCCTTTACCGAAGCCGAAGTCGAGGCTAGGGAAGTTTTTGACAGTCACTTTATGACTGATTTTTTGCATGGCAAGCTACAAGCCTCTCAGAGCGAGGGAATTTTTGGCCAACCAATCGAGCAGTCTGGGCCGTTGGTGTTTTCGGCCGAAGCCCAGGCGGTGTTTGCTGCCGGACGCGAGTTGTGGCGCTACTATCACCAGCAACCAAACTGTCTGGTTAATGCTGCTTTGTACGACATTAAAGAGCATTTTCAAGGGCGCGACCATAAGGGTAAGTTAAACCACAAAAGCCAGGATCCAACTTATAACCAACTATTGGCCGATTTGCGCGAAAAAATGAAAGTTTTGGCCAAAAAAATTGAACCCAAGGTGTATCAGTATGGGTTTTTGCGGCAATAGCCAACCTGGTTTAGCTCTGCTTGGTTTTAGAGTAGTCAGCAACTACGACCAGCAGTAAAAACTAAGGTTTGGCTGGAGTTAGAACTTTTCAAAAGTAGCCGGGCGTTTGGCACAAACTTGATTTGACAATTTTCAGACAGGGGCGCAAAATTTGGCCCAAGCTTATGCAAAATTACAACTACAACCAATACTATCAAAACTTGATTCCTCCAGAATTTCAAAGCTTATTAATGCCGGACGAGCAAGTGCTGGCGGTAACTCAAAAACATCCTCGATGGTATATTAGTTGGTGGCTAAACCCTTTCCGTTTAATGACGGTGTTATTTATATTTGGAATTTTTGTTTTTTTGTATCGGGTCTATATTATTAAATACGAAATTTTGATTTTAACCAACCGTCGAATTATTGGTTCGGTCAATCCCGGGTTGTTTACTAAGGACAAAATTGACCTAATGTTTAAGGCCGTGGATAACATCCAGGAAGACGAAAGTTTTTTGGGCAACTTATTTGGCTGGAGCAACTTGACTATTCATTCTAGAACCACTAGCTATACACTAACTAATTTGACCAAAGAAAGCGTTAGACACTTCAAAAATATGTTTTACCAGCAGCTTAAGCTAATCAACCAAGTGTAGTTTGAGCGGAGTTTGGGTTTGGCTGATCAGATTTTATTTAGGTATTCCAAAACTAGTTTGTGAAGTTTATTCAAAGCCAAAAAATCGAAATGTTGTGACCTTTTTCAAGGTTAAAACCGTTTTAGTTTGGGTGCTAGGTGAGTTTGCCACTTATCAATTTGTATTTCAGTCAAAAAAGGTTTGAGAAGGTCAAACACTTGCAAAAATTTTTCCAGGTAGATTCTGGTAACAAAATCGAGTTCGTAAATTTTCTGAATTAGCTTAGAATAGCTAAGAGCGATATAGAATTGGTCAAACAAATTTTGAATTGTAATTTTACGTAAAAAAACTTGCAGACTGGGAAACAGGTCCAAAAAAGCAGCAGCATTTAGACTAAGCAGCTCTTTAAGTAACAAATCTTTGATCTGTTTTTCCAGCTCTTTATAGCGCCAATCCTGGCGAAATCGGGGGATTAAGGCTTGCACTTGGGCAAATTGCTCTTGTTGTTGTGGGTTAAGAATACCCGAGTTTTTTATGATTTGGTTGCACACCTCTTGAATTAGCAAGTATTCTTGGTAACTCACGCTAACTTTAGCGTTGATGGTTTGGTTGGTTCGAGTTTGTAAGTAGTTATGAGGAACTACTCCGTCGACAAATTTCATAGACAACTTAAGCCGTCAATAGCACAAAATTTTGGCTTTGTCAAAAACGCCTGTCTAGTATGAGTTAAGTAGTTTGCCGAATTATTCGGGTTGGCAACAAGAGTTGATTAGTTCCAATTAGCTTCAGCAACGCTAAGCTATTCACCTAACTGTGAGTTTAAACCAATCGTCTGGTTTTAGAAACCCTTAACTAACAGGATTTTAATTAGCTTGGTGGTTAGTTGTAGCCAGAGATTAGTCAAGGCTCGAATCGGGGTTGACTGGTTTAGATTTTTCTGATTACTTGTGGCTTTTAGGTTTATGCACGACACTCACGTTCATTTGGAGATGCTACTCCAAAAACTGGAGCTTTTACTTTTGGTAGATCGCGAAAATTTTCAACCCGAGCTACTACCAGAGTTTTCCGTAAGTATTTTAGACGAGTTATTAAACCAACACGATTTTGTAATTCAGGCCACTACTAGCACCGGTAACTTTTTGCTAACTTACAAGCTGTTTTCGGCTCATCCGAAAGTTAAGTTTTTGGTTGGTTCGCACCCCGAAATTGTTAACCAAAAGTTTCGAGTATCCGACTACTTAGAGCAACAACGAAAGCAACTGCTTACGCAAGGTTTTTTGTCGGACTCGGGTGATGGTGATTATCAACTAAACCAAGGTGAAACCGATAGTTTTGGACTGAAAAAAATTGTAGGTATTGGTGAGTGTGGCCTAGATTACCACTACACCCAAGACAAAGAAATCATTCAAAAACAATGGGACTTGTTTGAATCACAATTAGCGCTAGCTAGTTTTTTACACTTGCCAGTAGCGATTCATAACCGCCAGGCCTTTGTCGATACCTTAGCTATCTTGCAAAAATTTCCTCAGCTGGCTGGTCAATTTGTATTTCATTGCTTTACTGAAGGTATTCCCGAATTAGAGCAAGTGTTAAATTTAGGCGGCTACATTAGCGTCGGCGGCATTGTTACTTTTAAGAACGCTCAGCAATTAGTGTCGGTGGTTGAAGCTTGTCCGCTAGAGCGGTTAATGATTGAAACCGATTTGCCGTTTTTGGCTCCAACTCCCTATCGAGGTCAGGTGTGTTTGCCTAGGTACGTGGCTTTTGTGGCCGAGAAAATCGCTGAAATTAAAGGTTTATCGGTCGAGGTTGTGTGGTCCAAGCTAACCGATACTGCAATCAGTTTTTGGCAAACCTAAGCCGAGGCCGAGTGATGATTTCCAGCTGTGTTGGCTAGGTGCTCTTAGGGGAATTTTTAACTAGTATTTTTTTTGAACGGAAAACCACCGAATTGGTCTTTCCAGGGCAATTACAAGCAAGCAAATTCGGCTAATTAGGTTCGGTTGACTGAGTTGATAGTTCGGTGTAAAGCAGAATATACTAAGCCAGTTTGACCCAAGTAAACCGTTTTAGCTAGTCTAAATATAGTGAGACCAAACTAGTTTTGGTCTAATTTAGTTAGGGTTAAAATTGTTAGTTTTATGCTGGTTGGTGTTTTGTCATTGAGCCCTAGCTTGAGCTAGCCAACTTGCATAGGCCACACGAGTTAGCCAGATAGACTGCCACTTTTGGGTAAAACTAGTCTAAAAGGCCAAATGTTTCGGTCAATGATCTAGTTGAAAAGCATCTAGTAGTAATTTTGCAGTCTTAACTAATTAAAACCTTGTGTAGGCTAATTTTCTAGGGCAAACTTGACCAAAATTTTGGTTTTTGTCTACTAGGAACTTTGATAATTGCAAAAAAATAAGGGAGAAGAATTTTTTTCCTTCTCCCTACCAAGAAACCCCTAGGATGAACACTGAGAAACCACAAGCACCACAAAAATTAACCATGCAACGGCCGTAAACGAACACCCTTTTATCCCCTCCCAGTCTATCATGATCTCACCCCCTTTCTATTAAAAATAGAGGCAAGCAAAAAGTAGACTAAAATTCTTAAATTGTCAAGAAAATTTTTTCTGAATTTTAAAAATTGGCCCATTTTTGCGATTTTTTGGTTTGTGGTTAGTCAATTTGGTTTGAAATCGGGTTTTTTAAATTTAGCTTAGTCATTTTAGCGTCGTCTTGAAGGTGTACGGCAAAATCTGACTGAAACAGTGTGTCTGGATTATCTGGCAAATAGTTAGGCAGTTTACTAGTGGCTAAGTTAATTAGGTCAATCTGGCCTTCAATGCGCACTGGTTCGCCTTTGTCAAAGTCGTATAGCGGTTTTTAGTGTCACTAAAGACGCACCAAATAAAGTCTTCGTTATCTGCCACTTTTGGGTAAAACTAGTCTAAAAGGCCAAATGTTTCAGTCAATGATCTAGTTGAAAAGCATCTAGTGGCAATTTTGCAGTCTTAACTAATTGAAGGCTTATGTAGGCTAATTTTCTGGGACAAACCTGACCAAAAGTTTTGGTTTTTGTCTGCTAGGCACTTTGATAATTGCAAAAAAATAAGGGAGAAGAATTTTTTTCCTTCTCCCTATAAATACCTACTAACCTACCTAAGTGCGGCATCGCAAAGTAAACCAAACATGGAAAGCACGACGAAAGCAAGCAAAACAATAAATAGCAGCCTCACGAACACGAACGCCATGACAATCACCTCCTTTCCTTTTTAGGTGAAAAAAGGAATAGACTAAAATTCTTAAATTGTCAAGAAAAATTTTTCTAAATTTTAAAAATTGGCTTATTTTTGCGATTTTTTGGTTTGTGGTTAGTCAATTTGGTTTGAAATCGGATTTTTTAAATTTAGCTTAGTCATTTTAGCGTCGTCTTGAAGGTGTACGGCAAAATCTGACTGAAACAGTGTGTCTGGATTATCTGGCAAATAGTTAGGCAGTTTACTAGTGGCTAAGTTAATTAGGTCAATTTGACCTTCAATGCGTACTGGTTCGCCTTTGTCAAAGTCGATATAGCGGTTTTTAGTGTCACTAAAGACGCACCAAATAAAGTCTTCGTTATCATTGACTGGCAGTTTAAGGTAAACGTTATTGGGAACATCTCCGGGAAAAGTTTGAATATTGTAAACCAAGGCCTGGTCTTGCAAAACTGTGCCAATATATTTACGAGCCATCCGACGGTTAAGTTCGGCTATTTCGTTACCGAGCTTGTCTAGTAAAAATTGGCGTTTGACTTGAGTGTAGTTGCTGTTACTAAAAATGTCTACAAAGCGTTGGCTAAACTGTTGCATTAATTCGTGATAGTAGAGTTTGTCTTTGTAAATGGTTAAACCATCAACCACAGTGACAAACGAAGAAACAATGGCCCAGACAATCAAAATTAAAATAATTGATATCCCGACAATCATCCAAGTTTTCAGATCAGCCAGGGTAAAATCAGTTAGCAAGTTATTGAACCACATAATTACTTTTTATTTTTACAGAACTAAACTTTAAATTTAACAAACCCTATACACAAAAGTTAAATGTTCGGTTAAAAACTGACAAGTCAGTGTCAACACAACAACCGGTAAGATAAACTAATTCAAAATAGTCAAGAAAGCTAAATGAATTAGAAGTATAATTAATTTTTGAGTTTAAAGGCTTTTAGTAAATTAACCCAAAAGTAGCAATTGGTTTTATTGGGATTTGTGTTCTGTAATGGGTGTGCCACACTATGTTGATTTTTAGTTTAATTTTCTAATAAGATCAATTTCTAATTGACAAAAACTTTTTTCCTTATTCTGCCAATAAATTGGCTTTGATTTGGATTATGTTGTTTTTACAATCTTGGCTGGAAGATTATATTTGTTTGCAAAATTACTCAACCGAGCAGTTAGCCGATTTAATCACTAGGCGATCATCCGAAGTCGAGGAAATACGGGTTATTAAAGACTATTTTGCGGGCAAGGTGTTGGTTGGACAAATTACTAAGGCTAGGCCACACCCTAATGCCGATCGTTTGCAAGTGTTTGATTTAGACTTGGGATCGCGGGGTAAATTACAAATTGTCTCAGC
>Ga0308403_1000488_pt1 | contig 15354 bp, 14 predicted proteins | sample HotsprSampleOSM3_FD_203470 | JGI IMG/M metagenome (GOLD analysis project Ga0308403, IMG submission 203470) | Hot spring phototrophic mat microbial communities from Octopus Spring, Yellowstone National Park, Wyoming, United States - 20060914_OS-M3 ... | reverse complement strand
TCACCTTTGACGTGCCTGTTCGGATGCCGTAACTTTCACTAGCCACAAGCGTTGCCTGACGTGCCTAGCCGCGTCAGGCAGCCTCAAAAATTCCTCGCCGATTGTTGGCATAAATTTTCAGCACGGCATACAATTGCCTGCATGAGCTTCGGCAGCGGAGGCATGTGAGGCAATGCGCGGATTCAGCACGCGATGTGCGTTTCTAGGACTTCTATTGCTCAGTGGCGCGCTCTTCGGCACAAGACAAGCATCGGCGCAGAATGGCGCGGCGCAGCTGGTCGGGCGCGCAGTGATGCCTGCCAACACGCAGGTTGACGGACAATCGGCGGGCGCCGCGTTGGCAGCAGGCGCGCTGATCAACGGCGTGAAGTTTCCGTTCGATAGCCAGCCTGTTGGCACGATCAGCGCCGTGCTGCCCGGCGAGTATCCCAACACATGGCTGCTGCTCTTCGATGCACAGCTCGGCACGCCTGCGCAGAGCAGCGATTACCTGTTGCGCTTCTACACGGCTGAGCTGGCATTTCGGCGTGCGCAGAGCGGCGCAGGCGATGTCTCGCTCTTAAATTGGCAACACTTGGGCGATCCTGATCGGCGCATTGAGCGACCGATTGTGAACGCCGAAACGCCTTTGCGCTATCTGAGCGGCGCTGATTTCGCGCCGCGCGCCTTCCAGAGAGTCGGCGGCGCTTTTTGGGTGGCTGAGGCGCGCTTGCCATCGCTCTTGCGCTTCGATGCCTTCGGCAAGCTGTTGGAGCCGCCTGTGTTGCTGGAAGGCGGCGCATTGCAAGGCATGAGCATTTTTCCTAATGGCTCGGCGCTGATCGTCGCGCAGCGCAGCCCTGCCGATCGCCAGCAGGTCGTCTTCCGCGCCTACGATCTGACCACGCGCACGTTCTCCGACCTGCCGATCAGCTACAGATTGGAAAGCGCCAATCACACTCTTGGCGGCTTCGCCATGATCAACGGTCAAGAGGCGTTTGTGATCGAAGCTGATCAAAACGAGAATCGCGCGGCTGCCTTCAAGCGCGTATTTTTGATAAACTTGACGAGCGGCGGTAAAACGCAAGTCGCCGATTTGCTCAACATCGCCGATCCAAACGGCATCTCGACCAGCGACGTCTTCACGCCGCCGCCCAATGCGTTCGGTCTAGGCGATCCGTTCAGCTTTCCGTTCGCGGCGATCACGGCACTCTATCCAATTGACGAGCAGACGCTCTTGATCGCCAATAACAATCGCTTGCCATATGGCTTGGGACGCAGCACTCTGGAAGCAGACGCGACAGAGTTCATCGCCATACGTCTGGCGCAGCCGTTCGCGCTCGACTCAGCGTTTCAGCGTCCAATCCGTTAGCTGTTTAGAAGGATATCCTGCGTGACTGTCACATCCAACGCGCGTTACGCTCAGTTGTTCGAGGCGCTTGCGCAGCGCCGTCAGCGCGTCTATGACTATCTGTTCAATCACAGCTATGGGCAGCGCTTGCGTCCTGCGCACATTCAAGAGGCAGCGTTTCATTACCTGCGGCTGAGCGGCAAGTCGCTGCGACCTGCCGTGCTGATGCTGTGCTGCGCTGCAGTCGGCGGCGATGAAGCGCACGCTGTGCCGGCGGCGGCAGGTGTTGAACTCTACCACACATGGACGCTTGTCCACGACGACATCATCGATCGCGATGAGACGCGGCGCGGCGCGCCGACAGTCCACGTGGCATTCGCTGAGCGCGGCGCGGCAGAGTTCGGCTTCAGCAGCGAAGAAGCAGCGCATTACGGTCGCGTGATCGGCATTTTGGCAGGCGATGTGCAGCAATCTTGGTCTTACATGCTCTTTCACGATATGTACACGCGCTATGGCGTTGAGCCTGCGCTGGTGCTGAGCCTAATCGCTGAACTGGCGACCGATGTGCAATTGACGCTGGTGGAAGGCGAGACGCTCGATGTGCAATTCGCCGCGCGGCGCGATACGATCCATCTGAGCGAAAATGATGTGCTGGAGATGCTGCGCAAGAAGACAGGCGTGCTGTACGCCTATGCGGGCAGGGCAGGCGCGCGCATAGGCTTGGGCGACGTGATCGGCGAGCATCCGCTCGTGGCGAAGATCGAGCAGTTTTGCAGTCAGTGCGGCACGGCGTTTCAACTGCAGGACGATCTGCTGGGCGTGATCGGCGACTCGGCTAAGACGGGCAAGCCTGTTGGCGCAGATTTGCGCGAAGGCAAAAAGACTCTAATCGTCTTTCACGCCTTGCGTCATGCCGATGAAGCGCAGCGCCAGACGCTGATGCAGGTCATCGGCAACGCCAGTGCTACACCTGAGCAGATTGAGCGCGCGACGCGCATTTTGCATGATTTGGGCAGCATTGCCTACACGCAAGCGCTGGCAGAGAGCATGGTGCGCTCAGCTCTGAACGCGCTGAACGACGTGCCGCCTTCGCCTTACCGCGATCTATTGCAACAATGGGCAGAATATCTGATTGATCGCAGCGTGTAGCCGCCATGTCCGATTCACCTGCTGATAAGCGCCTGATCACGGGCAAGCGCCGCAGCGAAGATCAGGAACAGAACTTGCGTCCGCAGCTTCTGCGCGAGATCATCGGGCAGGATCGCGTGGTCGCCAACTTGCAAATCCTTGTGGAAGCTGCCAAAGGACGCAAGGAAGTGCTTGATCACATCCTGTTTTACGGTCCGCCCGGCATTGGCAAGACAACGCTCGCGCACGTGATGGCGAAAGAGATGGGCGTCAACATTCGCATCACAGCCGGACCGGCGATTGAGCGCGCCGGCGACCTTGCCGCTATCCTGACGCACTTGCGCGAAGGCGACGTGCTGTTCATTGATGAGATTCATCGTCTTGGCAAGGCAGTCGAAGAGATTCTGTATCCTGCTATGGAAGATTTCGTGCTAGATATCGTGGTCGGCAAAGGACCTGCCGCTAAGAACGTGCGCTTGAACCTGCCGCGCTTCACTGTGATCGGCGCGACCACGCGGCTCGATCTGCTCACGGCAGCCTTGCGCTCGCGTTTCGGCGCGATCTTCCGCCTCGATTTCTACGATTTAGATGCTATGAAGCTGATCGTGACGCGCGCCGCTGCGCTCTTCAACGTGCCACTCGATTCTGAAGGCGCGCACGAGATCGCCAGCCGTGCGCGCGGCACGCCGCGCATTGCGTTGCGCTTGCTCAAGCGCGTGCGCGACTACGCTCAAGTGCGCGGCGACGGCACGATCACCAAACAGATCGCCGATGAAGCGCTCGATCTGCTCGATATCGATCATCTCGGCTTGGATGACATCGATCGGCGCGTGCTGCGCACGATCATTGAGAAATTCAACGGCGGTCCGGTCGGCGTGGACGTGATCGCGGCGTCCATCAGCGAAGAAGCAGGCACGATCAGCGATGTCTACGAGCCATACTTGCTGCAGCTCGGCTTTTTGAACATCCTGCCGCGCGGCAGAGTCGCTACGCGCCGCGCCTACGAGCATCTCGGCATTCCATATCACGGCGCTGAAGAGCAAGGTCAGCAAGTGCCACTCATTTAGGAGAGAAGTATGCAATCGTCCTATCCGACGCCGCAGATGCCGCCTGCCTACGATCCGAACGCGCCTGAGCGCGTGATCGGCGAGTGGCGGCGCAGTATGGCTTCGCCAGGCTTCTGGCTGCGCGTCATCTTCACGCTCACGCTCTATTACTGGATATACTGGGAACGCAACAAAATCGTGCTGACCAATCGGCGCGTCACGCAGCACATCGCCTATCTGATCGGCGGCGAAGAGCGCTCGGTCAGCTTGCACAACATCACTGAAGTGCGCATTCACACGCCGCCGCTCGGCACGCTGCTCGGCTTCGCCGATGTCGCGATTCAATCTATGGGCGGCGATCAAGCGCCTGAGATTCACTTTCAGGCGTTAGAGCGTCCTGCGCAGCTCAAACAGATGATCTTCACGGTGCAAGATCAGATGCGCGCACAGAGCAGACGCTAGTCCAGCTCAGCCAGAATGCGCTCGTCCATGCTGAAGCTGTGCGCTTCGCTCGGAAAAGCGCCTGTTTCCACGTCCGCGATGTAGCGTGCCACTGCCTCACGGATCGCCACGCCAAGTTCAGCGTAGCGACGCGCATGTTTCGGCGTGAAGTCCTCGATCAAGCCCAGCAAATCGTGCAAGACTTGCACCTGACCATCGCAGCCTGCGCCTGCACCAATGCCGATGGTCGGTATGCTCAAGCGCGCCGTGATGTGCGCCGCCAATGCGGCTGGAATGCCTTCCAACACAATGGCGAAGGCGCCGCTCGACTCATGTGCCTTGGCTGCCGCTACAAGCGCGCGCGCTGCCGACAAGGCGCGTCCCTGCACGCGCCAACCGCCAATCTGATGCACGTGCTGCGGCGTCAGACCGATGTGCGCCATGACAGGAATGCCATTTTCCGTCAGGCGCGCCACAGTCGGCGCTAACGACTCGCCGCCTTCCAATTTCACGGCGCCGGCGCCGCCTTCTTGCAGCAGACGCGCCGCATTGGCAAAGGCTTGCTCTGCGCTGATCTGATAGGTTGCAAATGGCATATCCGCCACAACCAGCGCGCGCTGCGTGCCGCGCACTACCATCTGCGTGTGATAGATCATCTGCTCAAGCGTGACAGGCAGCGTTGTTTGATGCCCTTGCACAACCATGCCGAGCGAATCGCCCACGAGAACGATCGGAATGCCCGCCGCTTCCACAAGGCGCGCCATCGTGGCATCGTAAGCGGTCAGCATGGCGATGCGCCGCTGCTCAGTTTTGAGACGTTGAATATCGCGGATAGTCGTTCGCATGGCTGTTCTCACTCGCTCAGGTGAGTGCGATCATAGCGCAAGCGACGCGTTTGTGAAGAGCGACTGCGCAACTGAGACGGCGCTTCATCTGCGCAGCGCGCCTTGTCAGCTGAATTCACTTGTGTTAAACTCGATTTTAAGTGAGCAAAATTCCGCGTTCCCTGCGATGAAAGCGATCCCTGCTGATGACCGAGCAAAGCCTGAGGAATGTCGCCGCTGCGCCTGAAACATCTGCACTGCGCTTGCCCGCCTTTCTGAGCGCAGAGCGCCTAGAGCGCGCTTTTGTGATCTTGACCGCGCTCAACATCGCAGCCAGCCTGCTCAGCGAGCGGCTAGGCGCGCCTGAGCGCCTGACCCTGCTCTTCAATTTGCTCTCTTACTTCTTCGGCGGCACGTTCGGCGTGATCGAAGGTGTGAAGAGCCTGCTACATCGCGAGATCAACGTGGATTTGCTGATGGTGCTGGCAGCCGCTGGTGCCGCCATCGTTGACCAATGGCACGAAGGCGCCATTCTGCTCTTCCTGTTCTCGCTCAGCAACGTGCTGCAAAATTACGCGATGGATCGCAGCCGAAATGCCATTCGCGCTCTGCTCAAGCTGCGCCCTGACAAAGCGACTGTGCGGCGCGGCGCGAGCGACGCCGTCGTGCCGATTGAAGCGCTGCAGATCGGCGATGTGGTGCTGATCAAGCCTGGCGAGCGCCTGCCAATTGACGGCGAAGTGATCAGCGGCAACAGCACAGTCGATCAATCGGCGATCACAGGCGAATCGATGCCAGTGACCAAGCAAATTGGCGATGAAGTCTTCGCAGGCACGGTCAACCAGAACGGCAGCCTTGAAGTGCGCGTGACACGCCTTGCCAGCGAAAGCACATTGGCGCGCATCATCAAAATGGTGGAAAGTGCGCAAGAGAGCCGCGCCAAAACGCAGAGTTTCATGGACGCTTTTGAGCAGCGCTATGCGCTCTTCGTCATTTTGGCGGTCGCGCTCTATATCGCCCTGCCGCCGCTCTTGCTCGGCGCAGATTTCAACGAGAATTTCTATCGCGCCATGGTGCTGATCACGGTCGCTTCGCCGTGCGCGCTGGTGATCTCAACGCCTGCCGCGATTCTCTCCGCCATTGCGAACGCGGCGCGGCGCGGCATTTTGTTCAAAGGCGGCGCGTATCTGGAGCAGATGGCGACCGTCAAAGCGGTCGCCTTCGATAAGACAGGCACGCTGACCACAGGCAAGCTCAGCCTGACCGATGTGCTGCCGAACGGCATTGCGCGCGCTGAGCTATTGCGCATCGCCGCAGCTGCCGAAGTTAACTCAGAGCATCCGATTGCGCAGGCAGTCTTGGCTGCTGCAAAGGCAGAAGGCGTGCCGATCCAAGCGCCGCAAGACTTTGAGGCAATTCCAGGGCAAGGCGTGCGTGCGGCGCTCGACTCGGCGCGTGTGCTGGTCGGCACAGAGCGCCTGATGCACGCGGAAGGCCTCAGCGTGCCACGTGAGATAATCGCGCAGCGCGACCAGCTGGAAGCGGAAGGCAAGAGCGCGCTGATCGTCCATCATAGCGAGCGCGGTTGGCTCGGCGTGATCGGCGTGGCGGACACATTGCGTCCGAATGCGGCTGAGTTTGTGAGCGCCTTGCGCGCCGAAGGCGTCCAGAAAGTGATCATCCTGACAGGCGATAATCAACGCGTGGCGCAAGCGATCGCCGCACGAGTCGGCGCGGATGAAGTGCGCGCTGAACTGCTGCCTGCCGATAAGGTGACGGCGATCAAGGCGCTGATGCAGACCTACGGCAAGGTCGCGATGGTTGGCGATGGCGTGAACGATGCGCCGGCGCTCGCTTCGGCGTCCATCGGCATCGCGATGGGCGCTGCTGGCACGGACGTGGCGCTTGAGACGGCTGATCTGGTGCTGATGGCGGACGATTTGAGTCGCGTCGCCTATGCCATGCGGCTGAGTCGCCGTGCGCGCCGCGTGATCTTCCAGAACATCGCGTTTTCGCTGAGCGTGATCGTGATTCTGGTGATCAGCGCGCTCGGCTTGAACTTGGCGCTGCCGCTCGGCGTGATCGGACATGAAGGCAGCACGATCATCGTGGTGCTGAACGGTCTGCGCTTGCTGACACATCGCTGAGCCGCAAAAAACTCGTGCGCCTGAAGAGCGGCGCACGAGTCGTGTGATGAGCAGGCGCGTATTACGTCACTCGCCTTTGGGCAAGCCTTCGCCGCCTTCTTGCAGCTCTTTGATCGGATCGACGCCGAAGTACTTGCGGTAAATCTCAGCGTACGTGCCTTCCTTGATGACTTCCGCCAGCGCCTTGTTGATCGCTGCGATCAGATCAGTGCATTCAAGGCGCACGCTGATGCCGTAGTACTCAACCGTCAGCGCTTCGACCGTCACCGCCAATTTCAGCTCAGGATTGTTGAGCAGGATCGCTTTTGAAGGCGCATCGTCGGCGATGACGGCGTCCACATCGCCATTGGCGAGCGCGCGCATCGCCTCAGGCGTCGTCTCGTATTCCACCACATCGAAGCCGCCCAGCGACTTGGCGAAGTCAGCGCCAGTCGTGCCTTTCTGCACGCCGACCTTCTTGCCTGCCAGCGCCTCGACGCTGTTGATGGTCTCCTTGTCAGCCTCGCGCACGGTCAAGACCTGCGCAGCGGCGAAGTACGGATCGCTGAACAGCACGGTCTGCTTGCGCTCCTCAGTGATGGTAGTAGCGCTGATCACAATATCGTACTGACCGGCTGCCAGATTGGTGAAGATGGTATCGAACGGCACGTTCTGATAGACGGGCGTGAAGCCTGCTTTGGCAGCGATGGCGTTCAGCAGATCGATATCGAAGCCCTCGATCTCGCCTGTCTCAGTGTTGACGTTCTCAAAAGGCGGATAGGCGGCGTCCGTGCCGACGATTAGCTCGCCCGTGGCGCGGCAAGCAGGCGCAGCAGCGACAGCGGTAGCCTCAGGCGTCGCAGCAGGCGCTTCGGTCGCGGTCGGCGGCACAGGTGTGTTGGTCGGCGGCACTCTAGTCGCAGTTGGCGGGATAGGCGTGTTGGTCGCTTCAACTGTTGCGGCAGGCGCTTCGGTCGCGGTCGGTGGCACTGCGGTCGCAGTCGGCGGGATAGGCGTGTTGGTCGGTGGCACTGCAGTCGCAGTCGGCGCTTCGGTTGGTGCAAGAGCGACAGTCGCAACAGCCGTCGACACTTCGGTCGGCGTAGGGGCAGCAGCGTCAGCAGTAGCTGTTACCACAATAGTCGGCACTTCGGTCGGCGCAAGGGCGACGGCGTCGGCGGTAGCTTCAGCGGTCGCTTCGGCGGTTGCCACAATGGTCGGCACTTCGGTCGGCGCAAGGGCGACAGTTGCAACAGCTGTCGCTTCAGCCGTCGGCTCAGCGGTTGGCTCAGCGGTCGGCGCAGGCGTCAACGTCGGCGGCACTACAACTTCAGCAGTCGCCTCAGCGGTCGGCGCGGGCGGCACAGTCGCTTCCTGAGTGGCTGCGGCAGTCGCTTCTGCAGTTGGCGTTGCGGTCGCGGTAGGCGGCACAGCAGTCGGCGTGGGCGTGGCGGCGCCGCAGGCGGTCACCAGCAACGCGAAGCCCGCGATCAGCAAAAGCAGACTACGCTTGATGTGCATGAACGTTTCTCCTTTTCTCAAGTATTGAAAACATGCGAGCGCTTTTGCGCACGCATTCACAAGGGAAAATTATTGCCAGAGGCGATGGTTTTGGCAAGGTTGATGGCGCGCCACGTTCGGCAATTCGGACAAAACGGCGCGCCATTGTACGCTATTCGCCTGTGAGCGCGCGCGTGCTTAGCTCTTCGCCTTCGCGCAGCACGAATTCATAGCGCAGCCAAGTGCGCTCAGGGCGCATTCCTGCCCGCTCATAAAGCCTGAGCGCGCCCGTCAAGTTCTGCGAGTCCACTGCCAAGCCGACGCGGCGGTAGCCACGCCTGTAGAATTCGCCAAACGCCGTCTGCAGCAACGCCATACCTAAGCCGCGCTTGCGGTAGGGACGGCGCACTGCCAATTCTTCCACCCAACCCATCTCTGGGTCTTCAGCAATGTATTTTAAGCAGAGACATACGCCTGCGATCTGCTCACCTGCCAGCGCCAGATACCACATGCTGTGATCGGCGAGCGGGTCGTTGAGCACGTAGTGTTCGAACAACGCAAATTGACCGCCAATATGACCGAAATGATCTCTGAAGGCTTCATCGATCGCTTCGAAGGTAGCGCGCTCATCTTGTCCCTTGCGGAACGTGCGCAAGGCGATGCCTTCGGGCAGGCTTGGCTCAGGCGGCGGCGCGTCCATATCGAGGCGCATTTGGTAGTAGCTGCGAATATGGCGGAAGCCATGCTGCTCATAGAGCGCGAGCAACTCGCGCAAGCGCGAATCGGCGCCTACGCGCAGCATAACGCGCGCCGTCTGTGGCGCACGGGCAAGGTTGCGCTTGCTCGTCTCAATGAGCCATGCCAGCAAGCGCGCTTCGATGCCGCGTCCGCGCCATGCAGGATGCACGGCTAGGTTGCCGTAGGCACGCACATAGGGCGGATCGATATCCCAAAGTTCCGCATAGGCAACCAGCTGGTCATCAGCGAAGAGCGCGTAGGTGCTTTCGGCAACTGAGAAATTCGGCGCTTGCCATGCGCGCTGCAATTCGCCCGCCTCTGACCAAGCCTCGCCGAGGTCGTGGTAGTTGCACAGGTTGAGGAAGGCTTCCACGAGCGCAGCGTCTTCCATACGTAGCGTCCGCGCTTGTAGCGCCGCTGAGCTTTGAGCGGTCACGATAACATCTCCTCGCGCTCAACAGAGTGAGCTTGAAAGGCTTTGTATGCCGTAAGTGTAGTCGAACGGGCGCGATTTGTGAAGCGCGAACACAGGCAACTCTTCAAAGCGGCGCATTTTTTGCTATAATGAAGAGCGTTGGCTGAAAGCTCTCGTAGTTCAGTGGATAGAACGCGGGTTTCCTAAACCTGATGTCGGGGGTTCGAATCCCTCCGAGAGCATTTCGCTCAGCTCACACTGCACAATGCCTGTCACAGGCGCGCAACGCCGATAGCTGCTCAGAGCGAGCGAGAAGGTCTCTTTGCGATTGATCAGGAGTATTCACTTGCTGAAAAAACTCGTCCTTCTCAGCCTGATGATGGGCTTGTTGCTCTACGGCTTGCCGACTCTACATGCGCAAGATGCCGCGCCTATTACCTACGGCGAGCCTGTCACAGGCAATCTCAAGGAAGGCGGTCAGGCGCGCTTCACCTTCGAAGGCAAAGCAGGCGATATCGTCTATATCTTCCCGCAAGGCACGGACTTATTCTCCACGTTAGAGTTCGATATCCGCCTGACCGATAGCCGCAACGCTGCGCTTGGCAAGGTGTACAACAGAGAACGCCTGAAGCCCGTGCTGCTGGCAGAGCTGCCCGCCGATGATCGCTACACCATCATGCTGACGGGCAAGGGCAGCGGCGGCTACATCATGACGCTTGGCAAGACGGTCAACCTGCTGCCCGATACAGAGACTGAAGGCGAAATTGACCCGGACGGCAGCCGCTTCTATCTGATCCGCAGCGCACAGCCGCTCAAGATTGCGCTCACCTACACGCGACTGAGCGGCACTTTCAGCCCTGAGCTGCGCATCGAAGATTTTGAGCAAGGCTTTCCGCGCGAAGTAGCCGCCGTCTCCGGTCGCGCGCTTACGACCGCCACACTCGCCTTGACGCTTGCAGCGGACGTTGAGTACCTAGTCACGCTCGCCCAAAAGCCGTTCGATCTGGCGAGCATCCTCGAGACGACGACGCCGCAACGCTACAAGCTCAGCGTCCGCAGCGGCTCGTAGTTGGAAAGACGCCTCGCTTTTGCCATAATTGACATCATGCGTAAGCAAGGCATCCTAAAATCCCTGCTCTTGCTGATAATCGGCGCGGCGTTGCTCGCGCCAATTGCCGGCGCCATCTTCATCTATAGCTACGGACAAGTTGATCGCGCTGCGCCTGCCGACGCCATTGTGATCTTAGGCGCAGGCACGCGGCGCGACGGCACGCCGTCCTACAGCTATGCACGGCGCATTCGGCACGCGCTGTCGCTCTACGCGCAAGGCTACGCGCCGCGCTTGATCTGCACAGGCGGCTACACGCAACAGCATCCTGTCTCAGAAGGCGAAGCCTGCGCTGCGATGTTACGCGCACACGGCATACCTGAGCGCGCCATTTTTTACGAGTCGCGCAGTCGCAGCACAGAAGAGAACGCGCTCTATACCTACCAAATCATGGCGGCAAATGGCTGGCAACGCGCTCTGCTGGTCAGCGACAGCTACCACTTGTTCCGCGCCGAAGCAATGTTCCGCACATACGGCTTGACGGTCAGCAGCAGCCCTGCGCAGCTCAGCGGCGGCGCGCTGCCTTGGCAATCCGTCATCCGCAACATGTTCCGCGAGACGGCAGCCTTCATCTGGTGGCAAGTGCGCCGCTTGATCTAGCCGATCACGTTGCGCAGCACGCCGATGCGCTCAATTTCTAGCTCCACGACGTCGCCACTTTGCAGCCAAGCGCCTTCGCCGCCCGTCAGCTCCAGCAGGCAACCTGTGCCGACCGTGCCGCTGCCGATCACGTCGCCTGGCTGCAGCGTGACCGATTGCGAAGCGCGCTCGATCATCTGCCCAAACGACCAGTATAAGTCCGCCATGTTGCCGCGCGAGCGCTCAATGCCGTTCACGCGCGCCACCATCTGCAAATTGAAGACGCCATGTCGTCCTATGTGCCGATCTGCCAGCTCATCGAGCGTCACGATGCACGGTCCGAGCGATTTGGCGAAGTCCTTGCCTTTGGCAGGACCGAGACCAACGCGCATCTCAATGCGCTGTACGTCGCGCGCTGACCAGTCGTTCAGGATCGTGAAGCCGAGGATGTGTTCTTCCGCGCGCTCGGCAGGAATATCGCGACCTGCCTTGCCGATGACAGCCGCGATCTCTAATTCGTAGTCCAGCGCGGCTGTGTAAGGCGGATACGGCACTGTGTCGCCATCGCCGCAGAGCGTGCCGTGGTATGCGTAGTAGAAGACAGGCATGGTGTACCACTCAGGCGGCACTTCGCGTCCGCGAATGGCGTTGGCAGCCTTGACGTGCTGCTCAAAAGCGTAGAAATCGCGCAAGGTGCGCGGCACCAGCGGCGGATGCAGCAAACAGCGCCGCAACGGAAACAGGCGGCGCGCATGACCGCGCAAAATAGGCGGCGCGCCTTGCAGGCAAGCCGCATACATGGCGCGGATGTCTTCAAGAGCAGGCGCGCCGCGCCAAATGTAGTCTGAGAGCGTGCCGCGCTCGCTCTCGCCGATCTCGATCACTTGATCGCCAAGAATCACGCCGAAGCGCGGATAGTCAGGCTCATCGGGCAGCTGCGGTGAGAACTCAACCAGACGCATTCGCACATCTCCTTTCCTTCGCTTGACGCCTGAGCGCAGCGACGCACAAAAATGCCGACCACGCGGCGACGATCAGGTCGAGCGCTTGGTCGGCGCGCATGCCGAACCAATGCGGCACGTATTCGTCGCGCAAGCCGCTCAAAAGCGCCATGCCCAGCGCGTAAAGCGCGATCAGCAACCATAGGCGAGCGCCTTGCAGCGCATTGCGCCATGCCAAGAGCAGCGCTAACGCGCCTAGCGCAAGCGACCAGAACATGCCGAGCAGCGGCACGTTCAAGCGCGGCGCGGCTATGCCGTAGATATCAGGCGCTTCAATCGCCAGCCATGACGGATAGTCGGCAAGCGTGCGCACCTCGACGCCATAGCCGCACGCCGCCGCGACGCAGGCTTGCCAGCTCGCCAGCGCTGCTATCGGCAGGCACAGCGCCAATGAGTCGCGCAAGTGCGCCGCATCCAAGCGCCGCCATTGCGCCATGCCCAGCGCGCCGAACAAGCAACCGATCAACGCGCCATGCCAATTCAAGCCGCCGCTGCTCAACGACCAAATCTCGCTTGTGTGCACGGCGAAATACGCCCAGTTCAGCGCCACGTGACCTGCGCGCGCACCAATTGCGCCGCACAGCACTGCCGCTACAACGACATCCAAATGCGCTATCGCCTGCGCCCTGCCACGCCCGACGATCAGCGCTGTGCAGAGCGACGCGCCTGCCGCGATCCAGAACGTGAAGGCACGAATCTCAATGCCGCCCACTTGCACGAGAATTGGATTCATGGCGCACAAGCGCGATCAGGCTTGTTGCTGTCCAACTTTGGCGCGCAGATAGGCTTCCATGAAATCATCCAAGCGTCCGTCCAGCACGGCGCCTGCATTGCCGACCTCATGATCGGTGCGATGATCCTTCACCAGCTGATATGGATGCAGCACGTAAGAGCGAATCTGGCTGCCGAAGTTCACATCCACATGCGCGCCTTTCAGCTTGGCGAACTCTTCTTCCTGCTTGCGGCGCTCCAGATCGAGCAGGCGTGCGCGCAAGACCTGCATGGCGCGTTCGCGATTTTGATTCTGGCTGCGCTCGTTTTGGCAAGTGACCACGATGCCTGTTGGCTTGTGGACAATGCGAACAGCCGTCTCGTTCTTCTGCACGTGCTGCCCGCCGGCGCCGCTTGAGCGGTAAGTGTCAATTTCGAGGTCTTTTTCTTCAATCACGATGTCTGTGATCTCGCCTTGCACGTCTGGCACGACCTCGACGAGCGCAAAGGACGTGTGCCGCCGCTTGTTGGCATCGAACGGACTGATGCGCACAAGGCGATGCACGCCGCGCTCGGATTGCAGGTAGCCGTAAGCGTAGTTGCCTTTGACGGTCATGGTGACGCTTTTGATGCCTGCGCCTTCGCCTTCCATCTGATCGATGATCTCGACCTGCATGTTGTGCGCTTCTGCCCAGCGCAGGTACATGCGCAGCAACATTTGCGCCCAATCTTGCGATTCTGTGCCGCCGGCGCCTGCGTGAATCGAGACGATGGCGTTCTCGCGGTCGTACTTGCCGCTCATCATCGCCTCGAAGACGCGCTGATCCACAATTCGTTGTAGCGCGTCCACTTCGTTTCGCAGCTCTTCGGCAAGGCTCTCATCGCCAAGCTGCGCCAGCTCTAGCGCGTCGTTCAAACGCGCCTGCAGGCTTTCCCAGCTGCTGATTTCCTCGCGCAAGACGGCAAGACGCTGCATGGTAGCCTGCGCCGTGCGCACATCATCCCAGAAATTTGGCGCGCTCGATTTTTCGTCCAGCTCGGCGACCTCGCGACGTTTTGCCGCTAAGTCAAAGACGCTCCATGAGCTGCTGGATGACGCGCTGCATGGCATTCAGCTGGCTGATCAAGTCTTCCATCGGCAAAGTGACTCCTGAGTTGTATCTCAATTTTCCAACACCGCGATCATAGAGTAAGTTGGCGCGCTTGTCCAGAAAAACCTCAATTTTGAAGGCTTCACCAGAAATTTCTGAGCCGAACTTGCCCGAGATATGCTATATTTTGCAGCGATGCTCTGATCGCACCTGTTCATGAAGCTATGGCACGCACAGCGCATACACACACGACAACTTGCTCAAACAGCCGCACTTCGCGAGCGCGCTGCGCCGTGCTTGTTCGCTGCACGATGGCTTGCGCGCGTTACCTCGGCTGGCGCGCTGCCGATGATAGTCGTCCGCCTGAACGCTGACCGCTGCGCACAGCTATAGCGCGCTCATGTAGCGCAAAATGGCATCGCGCAATTGACATCTCTGATTGTTGAAGCGCCTAAAAAACGTCTTTTGCCAGCGTTTTGGAAAAAATTTTTGTGCATCATGCTAGGATAATGCGTTGCAATTTGCTGATGCATGTGCAGAGAATAGGATCACATCGGCATCTCACACAAGGCGTGTGTGGGATGCACTCAGAAAGGCAGAGCGATGAAACACATGAAATCAACAGCGACCGATCACAAGTCGTCGCTTGACTGGAGAATAGGTTTGGACGCTGTGCTGCGCTTCGGCTCATTCGCCGCTTTTTGGTGGCTGCTGAACGAAGGCGACAACGCGGCATGGACGCTAGGCATTCCAACAGTGGCGGCGGCGACTCTGATCAGCCTCGCTTTTGTGCCGCCGCGTCCATGGCGCATCCGACCGTATGGCGCGCTGCGCTATGGGCTATACTTTGTGCGCAAGTCGCTTTTGAGCAGCGTGGACGTGGCACAGCGCGTCTTCAAGCCGCGCATTCCGATCAAGCCGCGCCTAGTGCGCTATCCATTGCGCCTGAAAGAAGTGAACGCGCAAGTGATCATGGCGAACACAGCCAGTCTGCTGCCTGGCACGCTCTCGGTCGGCTTGGCGGAGAACGTCCTGACGCTTCACGTGCTGGATATTGACGCGCCGATCCGCGAAGAGCTGAATGTGCTGGAGAAGCGCGTGGCGGCGCTCTTCGGCTTACCGCTGCAGGAGATATCAGAATGAGTGAATTCTTCCATTTAGCGGCGCTTTTTTTGCTGCTGAACGTCGCGGTAGGTCTGTTGCGCATTTGGTACGGACGGACAGCAGCGGATCGGCTGTTAGCAGTACAGTTATTCGGCACAACTGGCACGGCGATCTTGCTCTTGCTCTCGCTGGCAACGGCGGATCGCGCTTAC
>Ga0308403_1000486_pt1 | contig 15364 bp, 13 predicted proteins | sample HotsprSampleOSM3_FD_203470 | JGI IMG/M metagenome (GOLD analysis project Ga0308403, IMG submission 203470) | Hot spring phototrophic mat microbial communities from Octopus Spring, Yellowstone National Park, Wyoming, United States - 20060914_OS-M3 ... | reverse complement strand
CTGGCACGCAATGTTCGCTTCCAATTTGTGTATCAGGCGGAACTTTTTGCCGCGCCACGCCGAAAGATCGAGCTTGGCTTGGGCAGCCGACTCAGAAAAAGGCGCCGCCGTCGTGATGCGTTGACCTGTCTGCTCAACAGCGCTCACTTCAAGGACGTCGCCATCAGGACAGGTTGAATTGGCAGTGACGTGCAGCGTGTAGCGATACGGCAGGTCAGGAATGCGCCATGCCGCATCGAACGGCACTTGAAAAGTGCGTTGCGGCGCTTGATTGAACGCGCCGAGCCTGTGCGCGATCATGCCTTCAAGGCGCGGCACAGCATTTTGAGCGAAACGCGGCACAAAGTCAGCCGTGCAGTCTATCTCGCCGCTGAAGGCGTAGCGCCACACGCAATCGAACTCGTCTTGAAAAGACAATTCGTAGAACGGCGCATGAAAGAAGAACGTCACCACTATCAGAATAGCCAGCGCGCTTGTGCTGATGAGCGCAGCGTAGCGCGCAAGGCGTCGCTTGCGCTTTCGCGTTTGCAAATGGATGAGCCACAAACCTGCCACAACACACGCTGCCCATAGCCACTGTGTATGTATCAGATACAGGCTGCTTGAGATGAGCGAAGGCAAGATGTCATGGCGCGCAGCGCTGATCAGCGCCGCTGCCAACACAGCAAACGCGCCGACGCTCGCCAACACACCGACCTCACGCGGCGCAGCGCCTGAGCGCAGCAAGGCGCGAATGCTGATTGCCCACAGCACCATGACCGCAATGCCCAACCCAACCATGACGGCTTCGTTGACAATGATCGCGTTGCCCAACAGAATGCCGAAGTATATCAGCGTGCGACTGATTGAAAAGCCCTCTACTGCGACGCTGGCGCGCCAATCCACGCCGGCGCCTAGCGCTAGGCGCACTGCCAAAAAGCACACCGCGCCGATGCCGTAGAAGAACCCAAAGCGCCGCGAGCGCTCGCCGCGCAACCACAAGGCAGGCAGCCATGCAAACCATAGAATTGCGCCTGCGCCATGCGTGAAAAAAGCGACCGTCGCCGCTGCCAGCAAGCCGCCCAAGCGCCATCGCGCCGACTCCACTGAGACGATCAGCCACACTCCCAGCAAGAAGCAGGTGACCGTCCCTGCCCAGATCAGACTGACGCCCCATAAAAAGTTGTAGATATGGCGCGGCGAGAAAAGCAAAAAACCTATCAGCGCTATGCTGAGCCAATAGAGCGTCGGCGCAGTGCGTCCGAGTCCACGCCATAGCAGCTTGCCGATTAACAAAAAGTTCAGGCAGACCAGCAAGACAGTCAGCCATTGCTCGAAGCGCACATCGTAGTTGAACAGCGCTGTGTGCGCAGCGGTCACCAAGCGCCAAACCAACAAAGGATGCCCATTATACGGCACGAGCAGGTCGTCCAGTGTCAGGCGATCTTCTTTCATTTCAATAGCGAGCGCCACGCCAACGCTCTCTGCCCAGTCATCATGCGGCGAGAAATTGAGGCTGTTGCGCGCCATCGTGAACACTATCGCCGCGATCATCAGTCCGCACGCGCTGAGTGCGAGAAAGCGCATTGACTCACCTTTGCTTCCACGTGATCGGCGCACCATTTTGGCGTATATCTGCCCATCAGTCAATCGGCGCACATTGTCAATTCCACCTGACCTGTGGTAACCTGTGCGCAGTGCTGTTCCTGCACGCGCCGCACTGAGGATATCATGACTGAGACAGAGGATCGCTCAAAGCCTGCCGCTCAAGATGACGCTGAGCGCCTGCCGCCGTCTGAAGGCGCCAAGCGCGCTCGCGACGAACTGCTAGACGAGCTGCTGAGTCCCAGTCCGCGCGCTGCGCGCCGCGCCACGCAGACGCAAACAGGTCTGACGCCGCTCGATCTGTTGACTGAGGATATTCCTGCCGAGCAACGCCTGTTGATCAGTTGGCTAGCGCGCCGCAAACAAGCGACTTTTGAGGAGATCAGCGCTTTCATGGCGCAGCGCGGCATTTCTGCTGAGCAGCTGCAGCTGATGCTGGACGCCATGCTGGAAAAAGCGTTGCTCCATCAAGCATTGCTGGACGGCGAAGTGTGCTATCGGATTGTTTTTCAAGGCACGGTGCGGCGCATAGGCGTCGGGCTGCCTGATGAAGTCTGGCGGCGCGTTGATCAAGATCGGCTCAGCTTCCTGCGCGGCGTCTCGCTCTTCAACGGACTGAACGACGACGCTTTGCGCGCCATCGCTGCGCAGATGGACGAAGTGCGCTATCAGCGCGGCGACGTGCTGCTGTGGCAAGGCAAGAGCAGCGACCGCGTCTTCTTCATCAAGAGCGGCATCATCGGCATCACGCATTATCCAACGCGGACGAAAGCGCAGAAAATCCTGAATTACGTGCGGCAAGGCGAGATCATCGGCGAGTACAGCGCGATTAGCGGCACGTCAGGCGTCGCCAGCGCCACGGCGTCCGCGCTGAGCAACGTCTATGCGCTCACGCTCAAACGCGCCGATTTTCTCGCCATTCTCAACCAACACGCCTCTGTCGCTGTGGAATTGGCGCGTATCTTGGCAGCGCGCTTGGTCAATAGCGACGTGCGCGCCAGCAGTAAGACGGCGCGCTTGATTGTAGTGATCGGCGTGCAGGCAGGCGTCGGCGCCAGCAGTTTAGGCGCGGCAATAGCGCTGACGCTCGCCGCCAAGTCAGGCGAGCGCGCCGCTTACACGGAACTGCCGGACGCACGGCAACTCGCTGAGCTATTTGCGCTGGACGTTGAGCATGATACCTTCGCACACGACGGCGGCTACGATGTCGTAGCGCAGCTAGGCGCGTCGCTCTTGCCGCAGCCTGTGCGCGCGACCTTGTTGCTTGATCAGCTCTTCGCGCGCTACGCCAACGTCGTGGTCAGCGCGCCGCACCACGCCGAAGAGACTATCGGCTATTTGCTCGGCTTCGCCGATCAGGTCGTCTTGGTCAGCGCGCCAACTGAGGAGTCGCTGGCGCAGCTCGCCGCCGTGAATGCCAACGTGAGACGCCAAGTGAACGTTGAGAAGGTCAGCATTTTCAGCGTGTTGAAGTGCGTGCGTCCTGATCAAACTGTGCAGGGCGGCGCTTTGAGCGCCGATTTCATCCTGCCTTATTACGCCGATTTCGCGCCATACGCCGCGCTCTCGCCTGAGGCGCTGCCTGAGGCGATTCGACATTTCGCTGTCACGCTAGTGGATCGTTTAGGTCGCACGAACGCGATCAGCTTGTACATTCCGACCACTGTGGACGTGAACGCGGCGCTTGATACGACGCCGTATGTCGAGCGCACACTCGCCTTTCTTGGGCAGCGCTTTGGCGGCGCGACTACCACAACCATGAAGGCGCGCGGCGTCTGGAACAGCGCAGAGGTCGGCTTGGTCAGCGAAGAGATTCACGTTGTGCGCAGCTATGCCACACAAGCCGATCTCGATGCACATTTGCAACAGATTCTCGATTATGTAGAGCAGCTCAAGCACGAGTTGCGGCAAGAGGCAATGGCAGTTGAGATCAATCAGCGCTTGATGCTGATCTGAGGTGCGCAATCTTGAAGGAAGTTGTTTTTAGCTATGGCGGATAACCATGCGGTCGTTTTTTTGATGGGAACAGCCGGCAGCTCGCAATGGCGCGAGCCGATCAAGGCGGCGTGCGCGGCGGAAGGCATCAGCGTCTTCGATCCGATTGTGCCGAGCTGGGACGAAGCGGCGAGCCGCCGTGAAGCCGAGGCGTTACAACACGCGCGCGTCATCCTGATGGCGATCACAGGCGAGACGGCGAGCGTCGGCGCGCTGGCTGAGAGCGGCTGGGTAGCGCTCAGCGCGCTCAGACGGCACCAAGCCTTAGGACTGTACATCGATCCGCATTATACTGAACAAGCTGAGCCGACTGCCGACCTGCAGACAGACGCGCCGCGCACAGATAAGCGCGCCACAGATACAGTTGAGAGCGCCAGTCAGCGCGCGCGCAAGTTGGTGATACAGCACGCGACGCGCCTCGCCGAGCAGTTCCCTGAGCTGACCATCTACATCGCCAAAGACCTTGCCGATTTGCAGGCGTGGACGATCCAGACGGCAAAAACGCGCCTGCCGCGCGCGATTCGGCAGGTGGAGCAGCCGCAGAGCGCGGCGCTCGCCGCTTACATAGCGCGCCATCAAGCGCCGCCGCTGTGCGTCGCCTATGCATCGGGCAGGGTGAACATCATCGGCGAGCATACCGATTACAACGACGGCTTCGTGCTGCCTGCCGCCATTGATAAGACGATTTACGTCGCGGCGAACCTGCGCGACGATGACCTGATCGTGTTGGACTCGCTCGACTTCGAGAGCGCCGTCACTTTTCCATTGGCGCGCTTGCATGACGATTCCTTGCCGTCTTGGACGCGCTACATACGCGGCGCCATCGCGCTGTGCGGCACGCTTGCCTTGCTCAACGGACAGAATCCAAATCGCTTGCGCGGCATGAACTTCACCATCGCAGGCAACGTGCCGCTCGGCGCAGGCTTCAGCTCATCCGCCGCTATCGAGGTCGCCATGTTCGAGGCGCTCAGCGCGCTGCTCGGCGTGCCGCTCACACAGGTTCAAAAGGCGCTGCTCGGGCAGCAAGTGGAGCATCATTTCATCGGCATTCGCAGCGGCATCATGGACCAGCTGATCGCAGCCATCGGCAAGCCTGACCACGCTTTCCTGATCGATTGCCGCAGCCTTGAGGCGACGCCTGTGCCGCTGCCCAAAGGCGTGACGCTCGTCGCGCTCGACACAAGCGTGCGGCGCGAGCTGGTCAGCAGCGAGTACGGCATGCGGCGCGAGCAGTGTGAGCAGGCGGCGCGCATCATGGGCGTGCCAAGCCTGCGCGACGCCACACCTGAGCTATTCGCTGCCAAACGCGCTGAGATGCCTGAGGTGATAGCGCGGCGCGCGCAGCACGTGCTGGAAGAGAACGCGCGCACTCTAGCGGCAGCCGAAGCGTTGCGGCAAGGCGACCTCGATAGGTTAGGCGCGCTGCTGAACGCCAGCCATGCCAGCCTGAGCCAACTTTACCAAGTCAGCATCCCTGAGCTGGACTTGATGGCGGCATTGGCGCAACAACAGTACGGAGTCTACGGCGCGCGCATGATGGGCGGCGGCTTCGGCGGCGCCGTGATCGCGCTGGTGGCAGATGAGGCAGTCGCGCGCGCAATTGAGGCGGTCAGCGCGGCTTACACGGCGCAAAGCGGACGAGTTTGCACGCCATACACGGCGAAGGCAGGCATGGGCAGCGGCGTCACGTACTTGGGCGGAGTCGGCTGAGTGCGCGTCGCAAGGCTTGTGCTACAATTTATCTCTCAGGAGCAGCAGACGCTTCAACGAGGATGATTTTCTCATGTACGAACCGAAGCCTGAGCATAAGTTCAGTTTTGGCTTGTGGACGGTTGGCAACGTCGGGCGCGATCCGTTTGGCGAGCCGACGCGCGCCGCGCTGACGCCTGTCCAGATCGTGCATCTATTGGCGGAAGTAGGCGCTTGGGGCGTGAATTTTCACGATAACGACCTTGTGCCGATAGATGCTACGCCTGCCGAGCGCGATCAGATCGTGCGCGACTTCAAGGCGGCGCTGGCGGCGACAGGTATCGTTGTGCCAATGGCGACCACCAACTTGTTCTCGCATCCGATCTTCAAAGACGGCGCGTTCACTGCCAACGATCCTGCTGTGCGCGCCTATGCACTGCAGAAGACCATCAACGCTATTGAGCTAGGCGTGGAACTCGGCGCTACCGTGTACGTTTTCTGGGGCGGACGCGAAGGCACAGAGAGCGATAGCGCTAAAAGTGCGCTCGATGCGCTCAAGCGCTACCGCGACGCGATCAACTTTCTGTGCGCTTACGTCAAGGATCAAGGCTACACCTTGCGCTTCGCCTTAGAGCCGAAGCCGAACGAGCCGCGCGGACACATCTTCTTGCCAACCGTCGGCGACGCGCTCGCCTTCATTGCCACGCTCGATCATCCTGAGATGGTTGGCGTGAATCCTGAAGTGGCGCACGAGCATATGGCAGGCTTGAACTTCACGCACGGCGTGGCGATGGCGCACGCGGCAGGCAAGCTCTTCCATATTGACCTGAACGATCAGCTCTTCGGGCGCTACGATCAGGACTTCCGCTTCGGCAGCGTGATGCCTAAGCAAGCCTTCTATTTGGTCAAGTTCCTTGAGGATATCGGCTATAGCGGCAGCCGTCACTTTGACGCGCACGCTTTCCGCAGCAGCAACTATGAAGATGTCAAAGCCTTCGCGCGCGGCTGCATGCGCACCTATCTGATCCTGAAGGAGAAAGCGGCGCAATTCAACGCCGATCCTGAAGTGCAGCAGCTGCTGGCTGAGATCAACGCGGACGACGGCGCGTTCAAATATCTTGAGGCAGGCTACAGTCGCGAGTCGCTCGCCAAGTTGCGCGCCGCCACCTTCGATCGCGCCGCGCTAGGCAGCCGCGACCTGCCTTACGAGCGCCTTGACCAAATCACAATGGACATTCTATTCGGCGTGCGTTAGCCTATAGGCAAAATTGCTGAAACGGTAGGTGCGATCATGCTGCCTGAGCTGTTGGAACGCTTGAAGCATCCTGATCAATGGGTGCGCATCGAGACCTTGCGAATCCTAGCGATGGTCGAAGAAGTGCGCGCGCTGAACGCCATTGCGCAGGTCTACCGAACCGATCCTGAGCCGGGCGTGCGCCAAGTGGCGCATTGGGCAGGGCGGATCATCTACGCTGCCAAGCGCAGCGCACAGACATCCGTCACGACGAGCGCGCCTGCGCTCACTGAGCGTCAGGAAGCTTTCCTGCACAGCTTGATCGAGAAAGATCATCGCACCTACGATCTGATGCAGCTCAGCCTGCAGCGCGAGCAGCTGCGCGAGACGCGCCCGAGCGCGCCGCCTGCGCTGCCGCCTAGTCAAGCGCCGCTCGATCTGATGCGCCTGTTGGACGAAGGACTTTCAGAGGACTTTTTCAGCTGAGGTGCTGCCATGCGCGATCCGTTGGAAATATGGCTAGGGCGCCTGCGCGATCCTGACGCTGCCGTGCGCCGTCAAGCGATACGCCAGATCGAGCTGATCGGCGATCCGCGCGCTTTGGGCGCTCTGGCGCAGTGCTTCGCGCTCGATCCTGACCTTGAAATCCGCAAACTGGCTCAGAATGCAGGCAAGACCATCTATCAAGCCGTCGAGCGCCGACTCGCAAACGAGCGCCGCCACGCTTCGCCGAATCCATCGCCAGATCATTCTTGAAGTCACCAAAGGATTGCTAGGCTATGGTGAGCCGCTTGGTGGAGTACCACATCCAACGCCTGAACGATAAAGACCCAGCTATCCGCTTGAAAGCGATTAACGAGCTACGTCTGCTCGGCGACCCTGCCGCTTTGCCCGCCCTTGAGCGCGTCTTCCGCAACGATAGCGATCCCGAAGTGCGCAAGGCAGCGCAGCGCGCAGGGCGCGAGATTTACGACAAGAGCGTCGCCAATCGAGGCGACCAAAAATCCGAATAGGCTTGCGGCGATTCAGCGTTGACTTGCCGCAAAAAGTAGCGTTACAATGCCTGCGATTTTGCTCTACACATGCTAAGGAGTCATCCGTGAGCGCAACCGCACTCTCATCCCTAAACGCACCATCTGAGGCAGCCGCGCCCGATGCGTCTGCGCTGTCCGATGCGCTTTCTGCCGTGTCTGCGGCGTCCGTTGCGCCGCTCAGCTTGTCAGTGGTCGCCATCAAACGGCGTTACGAAGAAGATGAGGACGATCTAGAGGTCGAGGAAGACGCCTTCGACGACGAAGAAGACTTCGACGATGAGGAAGACTTCGACGACTTCGATGATGACGAAGAAGACTTCGACGACGAGGAAGACTTCGACGACTTCGATGACTTCGACGACGAGGACGATTTCGAGGACGACGAGGAGCTTGAGGATCGGCTGCACATGGGCTACCTGCTGCGGCAGGTAGTCTAATTGGCAGGCGCTCGATGAACGTCCTGTTTGCCGCGGCGGAAATGACGCCGTTCGCCAAAGCAGGCGGTCTGGCGGATGTAGTGGGCAGCCTGCCCAAGGCGCTGCGCAGCATGGGCGTAGATGCGCGCGTGGTGATGCCTTTGCACGGCTTCATCGAGCGCGGACGCCACAACATCGCCTATGCCTTCCACTATCAGTTCGGCAGACGGCGCGGTGTGGCAGATATCTACGTCCATCACACCACAAGGGACGGCGTGCCAGTTTACTTCCTTGAGAGCTATCCGTTCTTCGGGCAAGGCTGGCAGCTTTACACAGACACTGAGTGGGATCGGCAGCGCTTCATCGCCTTCAGCGAGTTCACACTCGCTTTGGCTTGGCAACTAGCGCAGCGCGAAGGCTGGAAGCTGGACGTGCTGCACGTCCACGACTGGCACACGGCGCTCGGCAGCTTTCTGGTCGCGCACAGCCGCTTCGATGCATTCTGGCAGCCTGTTGGCACGGTGCTGACCATTCACAACATGGGCTATCAAGGCGATTGGTCAGGCGGCGCGCTCTTCGACGCCGGCATTCCTGCGCGCACGCAGCCTGACCTGCTCTTTCACGGCAAGAGCGACAACTTGCTGGCGATCGCCATCGCTTATAGCGACATGATCACGGCGGTCAGTCCGCGCTATGCTGAGGAAATTCAATATCCGCGCTTTGGCGAAGGCTTGGAAGCGCTCGTCCGTTGGCGTGCGCACGGCGGCGACGTCATGGGCATCCTGAACGGCTTGGATGTGGAGCGCAACGATCCTGCCGCTGATCCTGCCTTGCTGCATCCGTTCAGCGCACAAGACCTTGCGCCGCGTCCCATGAACAAAACGGCGCTGCAGGCGCAGCTCGGCTTGCCGCGCCGCGCTGACGTGCCGCTGATCGGCGCCGTCACGCGCCTGACCGCGCAAAAAGGCTTCGATCTCGCGATCCCTGCCTTGCATCGCCTGCTGGCGGATGAAGACGTGCAGGTGATCGTCTTGGGCAGCGGCGAAGGCTACCTTGAAGACGGCTTGCGCACGCTAGAGTACACCTATGGCAGCCGTATGCGCGCTGTGATCGGCTACGATACTATCCTTGCGCAGCGCATTTACGCCGCAAGCGACCTGTTCCTGATGCCGAGCCGCTACGAGCCGTGCGGCACCAGCCAGATGATCGCCATGCGCTACGGCGCGCTGCCTGTCGTGCGCGAGACAGGCGGCTTGGCGGATACCGTGCAAAACTACGACAACGGCGACGCTGAGATCGGCACAGGCTTCGTCTTCCTGTGGGAAACGCCTGAGGCAGTGCTTGGCACGTTGCGCTGGGCGCTAGAGACCTATCGCTACCGTCCTGAGGCGTTCCGGCGGATGCAGCTGCGCGCCATGCAGCGCGATTTTAGTTGGCACAAGAGCGCGGCTGAGTACGTCCGCGTGTATGAGCGCGCTTTCAAGCGGCATCGCGGCTAGGCTTCGCCGTGCAGGATGGCGCCTGCTTCGCGGCTTGGCTCGCGCACGCGATTCAGGTTGAACAACACGCCGCCTGCAATGCGCAAGCCGCCGCTGATGAACAGCACAGTCGGAATATCGAACTGCTCTGCCAACCAGACGCCTGCCAAAGGCGCGGCAAACAAGCTGAGATTCAGCACGGCGTTGTACCAGCTCATGTATGTGGCGCGATGCTCGCCTGCGCCCAGCTTCAACATCACGTTCAAGCTGCCCAGCTCCATGCCCGGATGGAACAGATTGACGAGCCAGTTGATGAACAAGATCGCCGTCAGGTCAGGGAAGAGCGCGATGCCGACTGGAAAGAGCCACGTCAGCAAGCTGGCTGTGCGCAACGCCCATGAGTAGCTGCGCCGCCGCAACAGACGCACCCAGAGCAAGTTGCCCATCACCACGCCCGCGAAACCGACCGCTGAGTTGAAGCCGATCCACGCATCGGAAGCGTTGAGCGTCTCGATGTAATAGACGGTGAAGAGCGCCACAGGCAAAGTCAAGCCTGCGTGATAGACGAGCGAGTTGAAGAGCATCCGTCCGATGTTGGCGTTCAGCTGCGCAGGCGGCACGTCGGCGGCGCGCATCGTTTTATGCACAACGGTCGGCAAGGCGTGCGACTCAGGCAGGATCAATCGGTTCAGGTAATGCTGGCTGCCCAGCGAGACCAAGAAGCCGAAGGCGTACATCAGCTGGTAGTTGAGCGGAAACGGCGCGCTATCTAGCCATAGACCTGCCAGCGAAGAGGTGACCACAATGCCAACTGCCCAGAGGATCTGCCGCACAGAGAAGACCGTGGCGCGTTGCCGCTCAGGGATGATATCCGCCAAGAGCGCTTGAAAGCCGTTTGTGAAGAAGATCGTGGGCAAGCTGAGCAAGATCACCAGCGCTACGAGCCAAGCTGCCGCGTCTTGTGGAAACAAGATCGGCAAGAGCGCGATAGCGCCTGTGCCAATGCGCGTCAGGAGCAGGCTGCCGAAAATCCAGCGCCTGCGATTGGGCAGCCGCTCTAGCAAGCGCGCCGACGGAATGCTGAACATTGCCGAGACGAGCGCAGGGATCGCGCTCAGCAAAGCGACCAGCTCCTTGCCGCCGCCTGCGCGCACTACAAAAGCGGCGTGGAAGGTGACGATGGCGCCCAGCACGCTCGCAAAAGCGATCTCGATGTACAGATAGCGAATGTTGCGTTGTGTGACGGCGTCTACAGTCGGATCGACAATGCGATTGCCAAGCAACAGCCGCGAGAAAAAGGTCATGTGCGGTCTTTTCGCTTTCCTGAAGTCTTCAGATCGGCTCTATGCTAACACAAATTGGCGCGCGCGCTCAGCTTTGCCGCACTTGTGCCACAATTTCATCGCCTTGCAGCCATGCCACAGGCATGAACGGCGTGTTGTGCGCTATGCCGATCTGTCCCGCGCGATCGAGCAAGATCAAGCCGCCTTCGCCGCTGAATTTCTGCCCGAGGATGGCGAGCGCCGCCTCAGCCGCTGCCTGCGGTGCGTGCTGCTCCAAAAGCGTCACGGCGCGGAAAGTGAGCAAGGCGCGGATGATTCCCTCGCCTAGCCCTGTGGCACACGCTGCGCCAAGCGCGTTATCCGCCCAGGCGCCTGCGCCCGGCAGCGGCGAATCGCCCACGCGCCCTGCCAGCTTGCCGCGCACGCCGCCTGTCGAGACTGCGACAGCCACATTGCCCGCCGCGTCCAGCGCGACCGCGCCGACCGTATCGCCGCTCGACTGTTTGGCGCGCTGCGGCGCGATCATGGTCTCAGGCGGCACCAGCGGAATGCCCTGCGCAGCGGCGAAGCGCTCAGCGCCTGCCGCCACCAGCAGATGGTGTGGCGTCGCTTCCATCACGCGCCGCGCTAGGCTGATCGGATTTTTAACGCGCGAGATAGCTGCCACAGCGCCGATCTGGAACGTGCGTCCGTCCATGATCAGCGCGTCCATCTCCACCTGCCCATCGCGGTTCAAGACCGAGCCATAGCCGGCGTTGAAGAGCGGATTGTCTTCGAGGACGCGCGTGGCGATCTCGACGGCGTTCAGCGCTGAGTCGCCTTCGCGCAGGCTCGCCAAACCTGCCGCGACCGCCGCACGGCAGCCTGCTATGACCGCCGCGTGATGATCGCCTGCCACCAAGCCGGCGCCGCCATGCACAATCAGCTGAATGCTCATAAAAGCTCCTGTTTCTCAAAAATTTTCGCACAGAGACGAAGAAGGGCGGATCGCCTGACCCGCCCTTTGGGCTGTGCTATGCGGAGATTATCTCGATCACGCCTTCTTGCCGCTGACGGCTTCGCGCAGTTGCGAGCCAGGGCTGAACGTGGGACGCTTGCGCGCTGCAATCGTGATCTTTTCCTTCGTGCGCGGATTGGTGCCAGTGCGCGCTGCCGATTCACGCACCTCAAACGTGCCAAAGCCTGTGATGGTAACCTTCTCGCCATGCTTGAGCGTCTCGGTCACGATTTCAATGAGTGCGTTCACTGCTTTCGCTGCGTCTGCTTGCGTCAGATTAGCCGCTTCTGCCACGCGCTTGATCAAATCCGTTTTTTGCATCGAAATCTCCTTCAGTCAGACAGACTGACGCGCATTATACACGCTTTCCGCGCCTGCGCTAGGGCAAAAGGCGGAAGTTTTGGGCAATTGTTATAAATTGCAGCAAGTGCTATGTGCAGCGCGCTTTCAACGCACTTTCGGCGATGGCGCGCAGAGCGGAACACAACGCTCTGAAGCAGGATGTGTTATACTTTTGACTGAAGCACAGCTCGATCGAAAGTCCACTGCCCAGAGTGAGGGAGCGCAATCTATGAAACGAATCGCCGTGATGACCAGCGGCGGCGATGCGCCGGGCATGAACGCCGCTATCCGCGCCGTAGTGCGGACTGCCCTAGCCAAAGGCATTGAAGTATATGGCATACGTCAAGCCTATCGTGGCTTGTTAGCGGGCGATTTTCAGCGCCTGACCAATCGTGAGGTGAGCGGCATTCTACAGCGCGGCGGCACAATCCTGCAGACGGCGCGCAACGAGGAATTCAAAACGCCGCAAGGGCAACGGCGCGGCTTGCGGCGGCTGAACGAACACAACATTGACGGCTTGATCGTGATCGGCGGCGACGGCAGCCTGCGCGGCGCGCTCGCCTTGCACAAGCTGGACGTGCCGGTGGTCGGCATACCGGGCAGCATTGATAACGATATCTGGGGAACGAATATGAGCATCGGCGTGGATACAGCGCTCAACACGATCCTCGACGCGCTCGACCGTCTGCGCGACACTGCCTCAAGCCACGAGCGCGCCTTCCTGATCGAAGTCATGGGACGCAATTGCGGCTACCTCGCCTTGATGTCGGGCATTTTAGGCGGCGCCGAGCTGACGCTCATCCCTGAGAAGACGATGGAGCTGGAAGAGATCGCGGCGCGCCTTGAAGACGCTTATCTGCGCGGCAAGAATCACGCTATCGCCGTCATCGCCGAAGGCGCCAAGCATAAGATCACCGATATCGCCAAATACCTTGAAGGGCAGAACGTCGGCTTCGAAGTGCGCGTGACCATCTTAGGTCACATTCAGCGCGGCGGCAGCCCAACAGCTTTCGATCGGCTGCTGGCGTCGCGGCTCGGCATCAAAGCTGTGGAATGCCTGTGCAATGGCGAACACGGCGTGATGGTCGGCTTGAACGGACGCGAGATCACGCCTGTGCCGCTGGAAGAAGTGACATCGCGGCATCGCCCTGCCAACTTGGAATACTACGAGATCGGCGAGATGCTCTCGCGCTAACGGTTGACGCGCAGCTCGGCGTAGAGCGTGCCATACAGCGCGCCGCCGCTGATGCCGCTCAGATCGGCGCTGAAACGACGGACGAGACCGACTTGCAACGGCAGGCTGAAGGCGAGCAGATCGGCGGCGCGCATCGCCTGCCAGAAGATCGGCTCGCTGAGCGTGATGCCTTCGGGAAAGTCAGGGCAAGCCAGCCTGAGCGCGGTCGTCTGCAGCACATTTTCAGGCTGCAAACGTACGGTCGCCTGCACAGCGCCGCCATCGGCAGCCTGTAGCGCGCCGCTGAGCGAAGCGCGGATCGGCTCAGGATCGAGCGCGGCAGTGACGCAGGGCGGCTGCCAGATCGCGGGATAGAACTCAGCGCTGCCGCTGAGCGCGCCGTCCAGTTGCACGTCCACGCTCAGCGTGCCGATGAAGCGCACGTCGTCGAAGGTGATTCCTTCGCGCAGCTGCAAGTTCAGGTCGATCAGCCATGTGCCGAGCAGCGGCGCGATGGCATAGGGCAGAGTCGGCGTTGGAGTCGGCAACGGCGTCTCAGTAGGCGCAAGCGTGACGATGCGCGTCGGTATGAGAGTCGGCACAGGCGGACGCGGCGTGACAGTTGGCGCAGGTGACGGCGCGCACGCCGTCACCAACACGCTGCAAACTGCGCCCAGCAAGGCGCGCCGCAAGCTAATCATCGTCGTCATCGTCATCGCCGGGCCGTCCGTCTTGCGTTCCAAACGGCACAGGATCAGGTACAGGAAACGGTGTTTCAACGGTTGTTGGCACGGTCGGCACGCGCGTTGGCACAAGAGCAGGTCGCGGTGTGCGCGTTCGCATAGGCGTCAGCGTGGCGCTATATTCCGCCAGACGCGCTTCCAGCGCAGCGCGCAAGGCTGCATCGCGTTGCACGCGCGGGAAGCTGAGCGCGGTCAGGATGTTCTGCGCCGCGCGCTCGCGCTCGCCGCGCGCAAAGTAAAGCGCCGCTTGCTCCACATACGGCGTTGCCCAGTCATAAGTGACTGCTTTAGCGCGCTCAAAAGCGGCGATCGCTTCGTCTATTCTGCCGAGCCGCGCCAAAACGCGACCTTCATCGGCGTCCAGCTGATGATCGAAGCGCGGATTGAGGAACGGCGACTGGTAGCGCCATGCCTCAGGTTCAGCGCGCACGCGCGAAAAGTTGGCGAGCGCCTGCTCGTAGGCGCCTGCATCGCGCGCGAGCAAGGCTTGCACGTAGGCTGCCAGAGCGTTATTCGCCTCAAGGCGCTCAGCAGTCGCGCTCCAGCGCTCAGCCAACTCAGGACGCTTGACGCGCCACGCCACGTAAGCCGCTTGTCCATAGTACTGTGCATCGGGCTGCTCGCCTTGCCGCACGTTGATGATGCGCGCCGCGCCGAGCGTGCCTTCGAAGAGCGCTAGCGCCGCTTGCGGCTGACCGTTGAGCAAGTACGCCGCTGCCAGCTGAGCGTGCTTCCAAAGTTGCGGCAAGAGACGCAAGGATTCTTCATAGTCGCGGACGGCGTCGCCGTAGCGCTCGTTATTGTAGTAGAAATCGCCGCGCGCCGTGCGCAGCAAATCGTCTTCAGGCGCTAGCTCGATGGCGCGTCCGAAGTCCGTCTCTTTCTTCGGATTGTTCTCAGGCGAGTCTTCTAAAGCGAGCGCGCGCAGCAGGAAGACTGTCGAGTCTTGTGAGCCGCGCTCGATAGCGAGCGTGTAGAATAGCACAGCGCGCGGTCGATCTTCAATCGGCGTGTAGTGATAGTAGAAACCGAGCGGAATGTACGCCTCTGGACGGCGATCATCCTGCTGGATCGCCATCTCAGCCAGTGCTTTACCCTGATCAAGGCGCTTGCGCTCGCTGCGGAACTGCACAAGCACCCAGGCGTTCAGCGCCAATAGGTCGTAGTTCTGTGGATTTTCGGCAAGGGCACTCTGCACTATCTCAAGGGCTGCATCCAGCAAGCCGTTGGCGATCAAGCGGCGCACCTTAGCGCTCAGCTCGGCGTAATCGGGCGGCGCAAGCGCGACCTGAGTCGCCGTCGGCATCACAGGCGCTATCGCAGGCGGCACAATTGTGACTGCTTGCACAAAAAGCGTCGGCGCAGCCGTGTTGGTGAGCGTGGCTGTAGCTGTGT
>Ga0308403_1000473_pt1 | contig 15622 bp, 17 predicted proteins | sample HotsprSampleOSM3_FD_203470 | JGI IMG/M metagenome (GOLD analysis project Ga0308403, IMG submission 203470) | Hot spring phototrophic mat microbial communities from Octopus Spring, Yellowstone National Park, Wyoming, United States - 20060914_OS-M3 ... | reverse complement strand
ATGAAGGCGAAAACGGCAACTGGTTATTTAGTCCAGGGTGGTTCCAATCGAACACGGTGGCTATCTCCATAGCGGCAGACGGAAGCTGGCAAGCTACGTGGCAGGACAACCCTCGGCAGCCGTCGGGAGGAACTGTGCAACCAGACCCTGCTCCTAGCACACGGACTGGGGTATTCTCGGTATTTTTCCAGTTCCCTTTAGAGGCAGACCTAGCCACACTGGTGGATTTGGAGATGTGCTTTGGTAACGCAGGGTTAAGGAGGATCAATGGATAGCACGGATCGTTGGGTGATTCGGTACCACAAGAGAACAACGGAACGTGGACGGGTGGTGCCAGCTGTGGTTACAGAGACAGGACGGATTGCCACCCCTGAGGGACAGGAGCTGGCGGGGGTGCCCATCACCCGCCGCATCAACAGCGGGGCTCCGGCTCAGGCGGTGCTTTGGCCTGGTGGTGTAGTTGTTTGGGATGCATAGATGCTGCTTGATTTCTCTGTCGATTGGCGATGGGTCATTGGTGGTACCGACGTCTCGCCGTTTGTGGAGACGTGGGAGCTGGCCCGCGAGCAGCCGGATATGGGTACTCCGGCCTGGTGGCGGGGCAAGTTGGTGCTGCGCCCGGTAGTAGGCAGGGATCTCAACCTAGATCCGCTTACTAACTCGCTATGGAGGCAGGGGACAAGCTGCAGCTTGACCGTGGCTGGATCCCTGGTGTTCACGGGATCCATTCTGCTGGCCTACTACGACGACTGGAGTACCGCTCCCAGGTTGGAGCTAGAGGTGGGAGATGTGCTGGCTGCCAAGAACCACAGGCAAGTGATTCCGTTCGGGGAGTACGATGCGCAGTCGTTGTTGGCGGTGCTAGGGATCCCTGGTGTTGCTCCCGCGGGAGACGCGGTGGAGATCAGCACCGACTTGACCAGCCCCGTGAAGGTGGCACAGGAGCTGACTTGGGTGGCAAGACTGAAGTCGGGGCTGCCTGCGACTTTGTTCACTCGCCCAGACGGACAGGTAGATTACGTCAGTCCGCAGGCTGAGATCTCGCTGACACGAACCCTGGAGCAGGTGGCCGACTTTACAAGGCAGAGGCCGGCGCTGGAGATCCCTGGGTCTGTGGTTGCGTCGGCCAGTTTGACTTATCGGGTGCAACCACCGGCCCCAAGGCCGGACGGGAAAGAGGAGGTTTTCATCTCACAAGAGGAAGATCTAACCAAGATAACCTATACGGATTCCTTGGGACGATTAATCAGGGAGGAGATTTATAGAGGCAGGATTTTGGAGGCGAGATCACACTGCCGGTACGAAGTGTACAACTGGAGAAGGTACGAGTTTACTAAAAACGTTTGGGTTAGAGACTCTAGGGGAGAACTTTACCGTTTTGAGAGTATATCAGAAATGGGCTCTATAGAACGGTTCGGCACAAGTCTTATCAAGCAAGGGGTGGTGGTGGCTACGAAGAAAATTGTCGTTTTTTGGCCCCGAAGTAGGCTTTTCCCTGTCAACGAACACATTCCGGCTTTGGCGTACCTCGTCGAGGAATACCAGGTGGTGCCTACGCTAGGGATAGGATCGGATTACAGGTTGATCTACGACGACACTTATCTTCTAAGACTGACCACGCGGGCTAAAGGTACTACTCAGGACGCAGATACACTTTCTGATGCCCTAGCTCTTTACCCGACGGTTAATGAGACGTTTCCAAGACAAGAGATCCAGTTTCCTGACTGGGCGAGACTACCTCAACCAGAGAATATTACTGACGCACTATCAGAAGAGGTGGCAGTGGTTGGGTTTACCGGCCCGCCGGTACACCTGAGTGTCCCCTGGCCTGGCCTTATAGTGAGCAGTCTTTTCGTTCCCTGGTTTCACCAAATATTCGGCACCCCTTTAGGGTTGGTCGTTCCACAAGAAAAGCTAGAAAATCTACGCTCGAGACTCAGGTCAGCGCTGCGGGCTGCGGCCCAATGGATGGCGATCGAGATCGGGGGTAGGGCGTTCGCCCGTCGCATCAAGATGCCCGTACCGCCCGAGTGGCTGGGGGATCCACGCCCTTGGACGCTGGCCAGGATAGGGAACGAGGTGTTCTGGCTGGTGGGTGAGACTTTACGGGGCTCTGGCCAGGGAGTGGAGTTCGAGGCCACAGGGATCCTGGCGGGGCGTCCAAACACGATCCCACCAGGGGAGTTTCCGCCGGGCATGATCCCAAGTTTTATTCCTCTGATCACTGTGGCGCCCACTCGCTTCCCACAAATAGGGATCGGGTGCGAAATGAGCGCAGGAGAGATGGTGGCCATCTCAGGGGATCCCTGGTTAGGTATGGCGGTGGAAATCGAGTACGCGACCTCGGATCCCGCAGCGTCTGTGATAATAGGGATCGGTGTAGACGAGGTGGACGGCTCTCGCCCGGGCGTAGGAGCGGGGTGGCTTGGGATCCCTGAAGTCTGGCTGGGGTTCGCCGCGGACGCGACCTACGAAATCACGGGCGACGACGAAGAAGAAGATGATGGTGATGACGGCGAAGCAGAAGGCCTGACGCTGGAGGCGGAGAATGGAGTGATTGAAGGCGGAATTATTGTTTACGATGCAGATGCCAGCTCTTGTTATGCAGTAACAACAGAGTATATCTACTACAGCGTCTATTTCAGTATTGACTCCACCAGCCTAGACTGGGAGCGACCGCTGCGGCTTCGGATAATCTACAAATCAGCGGGCGATGGAGCGATTGACGTCTTCGTGGGCAAAGAAAGGAGTTATTTCCATGTTGATTTTTTTGAAGTCTCGGAGACTTTCGGTTATGTTGCCGAAGAGCTAGTTATTCCTACATCATTAGAACCGTTTGATGAGATCCTTGTAGATATAGAAAAGCGCTCAGACGAATTTCTTCTCGACGCCATCCAACTTGCGCCAGCCGACGGCGACTGGCCGCCGCTTAACCCTTGTTCTGATTAAGGAGCGGAGTATGCAACTAGCACTCGAATCTCTGTTACACCTATTCGACAGCTTCCACTCTGGTACCAGGTACCACTGTCTGGCTAACTTCGTGGCAGCCACGGGCACGGCTACGTTCACTGCCAACAGCACCAATGTCGTCGTGTCGGGCGGACACAACCTTGTTCTAGGCAATCGGATCCGGTTTTCTGGATCCCCGCCGGCACCGCTCAACACCACCACCACCTACTACGTGGTGGAGGTGGTCAACTCTACCACGTTTCGGATCGCCACCACGCCCACGGGATCCGCTATCACTATCACTGCCAGCGGCAGCGCGACCTACACCGAGCAGCAACTGAACGGCTGCGATCCGCTGCGGGTGTGGGCGAAGCACGAGCTGAACGTGTCAGGGTACGACAGGCTGGAGTTCACCTACCCGAGTGCCGTCTACAACGCCACACAACGAGTAGTCACTTGCACGCCGGTCTCTCTGTCGCGCACGGGCGCTAACCTGGTGTACTCCCACGCTTTTGTGGTGGCAGGTGGTGACTCCACGCCCAGAGACGCCACGGGCAGGCTGGAGTATTGGCAGGCGTTCAGCGGTGTGCAGGTGGTAGAGGCATCACAGACGGTCCTCTTCACGATCACCCCGAAGTTTGCACTGATCCCGTCGGATACCACAGGTCTGAACCCTTGTTCGGAGGGGTAAAGGAGGGATCCGTGGCAACCGGATTGTTTATCACCCTGGAAGGCGGAGATGGAGTGGGTAAGACCACACAGCAGGCCCTGCTGTCCGAGCGCCTACGCCAGGAGGGCTACGCTTGTCTGTGCACCCGTGAGCCTGGAGACACAGCACTGGGAAGGAGATTGCGAGATCTGTTGCTGTACGGGGATCCTTTGGCCCGGGTGACAGAACTGCTCCTGTACGCGGCGGATCGGGCCGAACACGTGAGCAAGGTTATTGCGCCGGCTTTGGCAGCTGGTCAGGTGGTGGTTTGCGACCGCTTCACCGACTCCACTTTGGCCTACCAGGGCTACGGGCGGGGGCTGGACTTGGAGAAGATCCGCCAGCTCAACCATCTGGCTACCGGCGGTCTGCAGCCGCATCTCACCCTGTGGCTGGATCTGCTGCCAGAGGTGGGGCTGGCACGGAAAAGGATCCCCGACAGACTTGAGCAAGAGCGCCTGGGGTTTCACCGCCGCGTCTACCAAGGGTTCCAGGTTTTGGCTGCCTCAGAGCCTCAGCGGATCGTTCGCGTTGACGCCAAGGGATCCCCGGAGGAGGTGGCCAACCGCATCTGGTCGGCGGTCGAGTATCGGCTACACCACCAGGCCGCCCGCCGTTAGAGCCCTGGTTAACGCTTCAAATTCTTCGCAGAACCAGTTGCCTCCGCCGACATCTCCACGACGACGTTCAGCATAAGAAACCGAGACCGAGCGGCCCTGGGCGGAGATGGACTCGCTGACTGTCGCCAGCTGGCTGCGGAGCTCTGGAGTGGACTGGACAAGCTGACACAGCACCCATAGCTCTACAGCACGATCCAATTGATTGCCGTAGAGACCGGGATCCAATTGTACTGTCGCACTCGACAAGAACAGAGACAAGCGGGCATCGTCTTGCCCTGCCAGCCAAGGATATTTTGCCTTGAGTAATGATGGCGTGACGGTCATGTCATACGCGACCCATGCGCAGTGCCTCGATTCTAGCTTGGATGTAGTTTTGGATCCCTGGGCGGCGCTCGGTGCGAAACCAGTTGTCCAGCCGCACCAGATCCCAGGTGTTGTCAACCAGGACTTTAGCGTCTTCTTCGGAGTAGCGGGTGGTCGACTCTGACTCACCCACTTCACGCGGCTGGAAAGGCCGCAACGCTCCCACTTGTAGCCTCTGCTGCACTGGCGCCAACGACTTGATCTCCTCCCAGGTCTGACCAGGGATCCAATTCACGCCTGGCTCAAACCGGAACTCGTCGGTCGCCGGCTCCCGCCCTTGTCGAGTGAACCACGACACGGAGAACGAACGCAAGGAGCGCCGCCCGGCCAGCGGCCGCAGTTGCTCGCGGTCGGGATCATAGACAACCGCAATACGGTTGGGAATTAACGTTGCCTGTTGTTCTGCTGCTTTGACTGCCATTAGACGCCCTCCATAATCAACACTGAGCCGGGACGACGGACGTGCACGCCGCTGATCTGGGCGTGACAGTACACCTCAAACCCATGGGCCACCTGTTGGGGCGGCAGCACGGTCAAAGGCTTGGGAATGATCCCTACTATCTTGTTCGGGTCATACCGGTAGTAGATGGCCACCCGACCGCCGTTCAGGCCGGCGTTCTCCAGACGGGGGCTGGTGTCCACGCCGCGGATCCAGGGGTTAACCCGCAGGAAGTGCTCCAGAACAGTGGTGTCGGAGCTGGATCCCAGTCGCTGCTGCAGCACCACGTTGAACACGGAAGTGGGCAGGATCAGCCGGTCGGGGTATTCGACCTCTTTCGTCGCCTGCACAATCGACAGCGCCCCGCGGGCCAAGATGGCCAGGTTAGTGTCGGGATCGTTGTTAAAGGTGATAGGCGACGGGGACACCAGACGGGAAACGTCGGGATGGGTCAGGATCCCGAAGATGTTGCTGGCGGGTCGCCCCACAGCGAAGATGTCGTCGACCAACTGTTTGTACCCTTCCAGAACGGCGTTGTACTTCTCCTGGGTCAGGTTCAGCACCAAGCCGTACGCCTGGTTCTGGTTGGCAAACTCAATTCGGTCGATCTCCACCTGGGTGTACGTGAACTTAGCCTGGAAGTACTCGGCCCCGTAGGAGACGGTCTCCAGGCGGAAGTCACTGGGCTCCAAAGCGTTGGCGTTGGATCCCAGCGGTGTCCACACCCCGTAGTGGGTGATCCGCTGGTAGGTCACCGTCTCGACGCCGGGCATAGGCCGGTCGTCGATGGGAATAAACTGCTCGTAAAATTTGTAGGCGGGGTATTCGGTGCGCTCCAGTTGGGGCACCACATACCTCAGCGCCTGCTGAATCAACCCCGTGATCATCTCTCCCCCCTGTTAGACAAACAACGACACGCGAGCGATCCGCTCGCCGGTCTCCAAAGTAACTGCTCCGCCGCGGAACACGCCCCCGGGAAGGGCAGCCGTTCCAGAACCCGTGGCAGTGGTCAACAAGCCGGTGGAAGTCTGGTACCGAGCCGGGGATCCGACTCCTGGATTCACGCCCGCAGCCAAGGATCCCCAGACCTCCCCCTGCTGCAGCACGTCGATGTGCCGCCCGGGACGCACATAGGGATCCCCTATGTTCCCTACGCCCACCACATGTTCGCGGGTGTGGCCGTACACGTGGTCACGCAGCGCGATCCCTGCCGGCTGGCTACCACCCAAGACAAACCCGGTGCCGACCTGGGAAACAACTACGCCAGGAGGCAGGGGATCCCCGTCGCTGGCCGCTTGTAGGACATCGGCGGTGTACCCCGTCGGGACGACGGTGAACTGGTAGTAGGTACCTGGGTGGCGCGACTCGAGGACGACGGTACCCCCATCCTCATACGCCAGCAACGCGCCGAATAGAGGAGAATTCCCCAGGGCGGCTATCAGTCTGCTCGCCGGCGAGCCTTCGTTACCAGTAGCTTCAAGGACGTATCTTTGGCCGCGGTAGGTGATCTCGACACGGTGTTCGGTTGCGTTCTCAACCCGAGTCAACCGCACCCGATGGGCGCGGCGCTGACCCTCGTAGACTCCCGACACCCGCCGCAGGGTATGGATGACAAGCCCGGGAAAGCCGAGCTCCAACCTCAATGGATAAGTGGTCTGCATGGATCCCTCCTTCTACTTCTGGTATGCAAATCGGGCTGGACTGGACGGTGGACGCACCTGCAACAGACCTCCAGCGGTCGCGGGCAGCGAGTCTAGGGCCGAGCGCAGGGCGTTGGACCCAGCCGCTTCCACCAGCGCGTCAAACCGGGCACGCAAGTAGTCAGGGGTTCGACCTTCGATCTGGATCCCTGCCGAACGTAGGGCGTCTTTCCGGATCTCGTCGGTCGACTTTCCGCGCCAGTCGTAGCTGTCACCGAGGATCTGGCGGGCGGCTGCTACCACCCGAAAGCGCTCCTCAACCAAGGAGTCAAGAGTTGCTGTCGAAGGCTCCTCTGGGGATCCCTCCTTACTGTCGCTGGACGCAGTCTCTTCTGGAGATTCTGCAGGCAGCATGGCTTCCAGCTTCTGCAGTAATTGCTCCAGCATCGACATCATCTGGGCCAGCTGTTCTTGGATCCCTTCTTGATCCTTCCTCATCTTCTCGGAGCAGGCCTCCAGCCTCTCCAACCGGGATCCCATCCCTTCGAGGAGGGATCCCATCTTTTTCTCTTCTTCTTCCTCTTGGTCTCGACGACGGGCGCGCAGGTGAGTGGTCACCGCCGCCGCTACCGCCTCCGGTACCTCGAAGACGGCGTTGTCTAGGGTTAGTTGTGCCATAGTCTCCTTCCTGTCTAGGTGTAGACGAACTTCTGGGCCGGCCCGTCCGCGACGGGTTACAGCCAAATGATTGCAGCGGATGTTGCGCTGGATGGCGTCATACTGCTGCCCGTCAGGCGTAACTCCAGGGGTTGGATCTATGTCGACCTCGTACCCTGCCGACACTTCCACAGCGTCGCCCCGCAGGACAGCGTCGATGGCCTCTTGATCGGTGAGGGTCACGACTACCCGCACAAACCCTTGGTCATAGACCACTTCTGTTCCCGTGAACCCCACCGCATACTGGCGGGTGTTCTCTGCGTTCAGCATCTCGGGCGGATGTTCCAAAGTCACCGCCTTGCCGCCGAACGTGGCCAAAGACTGGGGATCCGACGCCTCTTCTGGCGGACGGTACTCCCGCACCACGCGCCCGTCTGGCTGTGGGTACTCCAGGACTCCAACCCGCGCCGCAGTGGCGTCGCAGCGCAAATACCCCTCGGGCGTCCGCTCGGCACGCCGGGGGGCGAGAGTAAACCTGTCGAGTCTGACTGCCATATCTTTTGCAGTCTATCACTGCCGCAATTGTGGCACATACAACAACGATTTGCCACAAGCAAACACAGACAGTCTTGTTGTGCACAAGGGATCCCAGCTTCCGCCAGGGATCCGCTACGTAGTAGCGGCGGCCCTGACTTCATCAGGGATCCGCTACTACGTAGCGGCGGCCCTGGTTGATGGATCCCTGTCTGCCGCCGTGGTGGTGCTTGGTCAATAGTGGTCGATGGTGGTGCGTACAGGTGTCGTAAATAAGGCGGATCCTGTTTTAGGAGAGTTGTACGCCATACGCCCCAGATCCACCCAGATCCACCCTATCCAACGCTAATCATCAGCGCATGAACGGCGGCGCACCGTCTGCCACGCCAATCGCTGCTGCCTCAATGAGCGGATCCAAGGCCACGGATCCCACAAAACTGCGTAGCAACCGGCCCAAAACCACTGCCAACCCACCCAGCGCCCAAACCACCCGAGCCCACCTCACGGTGGGCGCTGTCGTTATGCTTTTGTCTCCTACCTACGTTGGCGGCCCATGCCCTGGGGGTACGTACGCCGGCAGCCTCGGCAGCCGATAGAACGCCTCAGGGATCGGATCCCATCCTGGCTCCGCCTGCCACTTGCCCGACTGTTGCCGGCCCCGCCAGTAGGCCTCCAGCAGCTCCAGGAATTCCGGCTGGATCCACAGCGTGTACGTCCATAGCCGCACTCTGGGGGCCACCGTGGTCAGTCGTTCTCGCCGCGGCGTTACCCCAAACTTACGCAAGATCTTGTTGACGACCGCCGTTACCGAGTCCGTCTTCTTGAGGTGGATCCCCCAGTAACGGGCCAACAAACGTTCGTGATGCCAGGCGGCCTCCACCACCTTGGCTTCAGCCTTGCCCATGGGATGCACCCGTCCTGCCTCAATCAACGGTCGCACCAACGGCAGAAATACCTTAGCCAGGGCGTAATCAGCGTGCTTGCGCGGCAGCCGATGGACGGGTACCAAATCCGTGACGCAGTCAGGATCCCCAATCACTTTCCGTGTGTCTTCGGCCATCGCCCGCTGCCGTGTCTCTTTGTCTGCCGCTCCCTCGACCACCCGTCGGGCCTTGCCCTTGTACTGCCGGTGGGCCAGCCACAGCTCCGGCGTATCCCACCGTGCCCCCGGAAACTCGTCTTGTACCAAGATCTTGTGGGCCTTCAACCGTGCTGTCGTGCTGGCATCCAGCGAATCCAGAATCTCTCTTGCCCATTCGATGTCCTCATCCGCCTCCACCTGGGCCTGCCGCACGGCCCACTCCCACTCCACCCGTTCGGTGTAGTCCCCCCACAGGGATCCAATTGCCTTGCGCACCTCGGGATCCCGTGTTACCCGCTCAACTCGGTGCCCGCCGTGCTCCAACAGCCACACCAGCGATTCGCGCGCAGCGATCTTCTCCGCCCACCGCCGCGCCCGTGTGGCCACATAAAACCGCATCCACGGATTGTCGAGAGCCTTTGGATCCACCTTGAATACCGCTAACTCGTCCCTCAGCGCCGCAAACACCCGCAGCCGGTTGGCCTGGTCGTCGGGCTCCGGCGGCACATACACCGGCCTCCACACCCACCGCTCCACCGTCGGACGGTACCGCCCCAGCAGCTGCAGCGCCGTGGTGCTGTCCAGTGCCGGGAACATCCCGGCCACCAGATCGAAGTAGTCAATCTCGATGGACACCCCGGTCTTAACACTGGGACTGGCGATCAACAGTTGCGGCTGCTCCTTCTCCAACCAAGCATTGGGATCCCTGAAGAAGTCGGCGAACACTCCGCTCTCGTTCGTCTCCCCATCGATGCGCGCGTGCCGGATCCCGTGCTCTTGTGCCCACAGCTCCCACCGCACGCACTCCCTCTGAGACGTAGACAGCAGCAGCACCCGCGCTCCATCTTGCAACCGCTCCACCACATCTGCCCGCAGCCCGTTGGCGTCGTGATCGTCGTACAACCGCACGGGCCATGGGGATCCCCACCGCGTGTACCGCAGCCATCGCACCGGCATCCCCGCCAACGCGTGCACAAGCGCCACCGTGTCCTGCCGCAGCAGGTGTTCAGACAACACCACCGTGCTGGCCCGCTGCAGCAACTGAGTAAATTCCTTGAGCTTCGGCGTCCATTTGTCCCGCAGCGTGCCGCCTTCAACAGCATCCAGCAGCGTCTGGTTAGCCTCATCGATGACCACCAGCAGCGCTCGTTGGGGATCCAGCGCTTGCACCACCCGCTCAATCGAGTTGATGCAAGCGACCAGGCCGCCGCGTGCCGTCACGTCCGCCCGCAGGATGTTGGCTTGCTTGGGCGAGTAGTCGTGAACGTGGGGAAGATCCCAACGCTCAGCCGTCTGCTGTCCCAGGGAGTTTAAGGGCGAGAATACTGCCACCTGCCCGCCCTCGGCGATCCAACGGCGGGCCATCTCCCCGATCCGTGTCGTCTTGCCGGTGCCCATCGGCGCGTCCAGGGCCAGGATCTCTCCCGCCTCCAGCTTCACCTGAGGCAAGAACCCGCGCACCACCTGCCGCTCGTCCCCCAGATCCGACAGCACCACCCGCCGCGCTTGGGCCACGTCGGCAGCGCGTCGCAGCTCGCGGATCCCGCGGGCATTGGCCACTGCTTCTTCCAGCCACTCCATCGCCCGCGGCCCCAGCCCGGCCAGCACATCGTCAATGCCTTTGCCCAGGCTGAGATCCCATTCCACCAGCCGCACACGGGCGCCACAGCGCTCCAGGGCAACGCCCAGCTTCAGGTTCTGGCGATAGACGTCCGACCGCGTCCGCACCTTCTGGTCTTGGTCGGGGAACAGATAGATCACTCGTCCGCCGCGGGCCAGCTCCACAAGAATCGGCCAGGGATCCTTCTCGTCCTTGGCGTGCCACTGGGTGATGCCGCGGATCCCTACGGCAGGAAGCCTGAAAGAGATCAACGACATAGCCTTCTTGGCCCCCTCGACTACAGCCACAGGGATCCTGGGATCCGCCTTGACCTCAGCCCAGCTTACGCCTGGCATCCAAGGCAGCACGGGCTTTGCCGGTAACCCGGGCGGGTTCTCGTACTTGATCACTTTGCCGTCCGAATTCACGCGGGGGCGATATGGCTTGGCGTAGGGAACATCGCCCTCTTCGCCGTAGATCATCCAGAACCCGTGCTCCAGGTGGGCGTAGCGGTTTACCAGCCTGGAAGCCTCGACCGTGATGTAGTTCTTCACCCGCTGCTTGCGCTCAATGGCTTCGCCAAGGAATTCGTGCGGCGCTTTCCAGGCAGGAACCTTCGAAATTTGACACGAAGCCGTATCAACCCCGGCAGAGAGCCACGTATCCCGATCAGGGACGACCAAAGTAACGTTCTCCCTCCAGACCTGTGGGTTGATGGCGGATCCCTTGCGCTCGGCCTCCACCCAGTCCAAAAGTTCGTCGATGGTGGGTGGATTTTGTTCGGGGATCTGGTTGACGGCTTTCTTCTGTGTTATATTCATATGTGTTACAATCATTGTTGCCATTTGGAAGAGAGGGAGCGACGACCTCTCTTCTCTCTTTTATACCACTTGCTTAAGTGTGCGTCACCATCACGGCAGCCGGAACATGGGATCCCACCGACATCGACAACAGGGATCCCCTTCGTTGCTCCTGTCCCACCCTGTGCTAGATTCTTGGTGCATGATGGGCATGGAGGGATCGGTGGAAGGGATCCCTCTCTCTTTCGTCCTGTGCGCGCGTCACCACCTCAGCAGCAGTCTATGAGCAGAACAACACCATCGAACCTGCCTCATCGTAATGCAAGCGTTGCTGGCCAACAGGTGCGTTTCCTGGATCGGGATCCCGTGCCGGTGTCCTTGCGTGGGAAAGAAGTAAAACTGGAGCAAGAGGCCCATCGGGTGGCAGTTGTCCGGGTTGGTGGAAGACGCATGCACGTACCAAAAGACTGGCTGGTGCCTGCCCAGGGATCCACCACATCAGACCATCCCACCTCCCATCCATCCCTGGCTCAATCTACAGGCTCTGAAGGCGACGACGATCCGATTACGCAACAAGCCTGGTACGGTCTTCTGGAGGCTTGCTTGGAATTGAACTTGAGCCCAGAAAAAGCGCAGGAAGTAATCGCAGAGGCAGCAGGGATCCCGCCAGACGAGCTGGATCCCTCTCGATTGACTTGGCGGCAGTACTTACAAGTCATAGAGCGACTGGAGCAACTGGAGGCAGCGTCGTGAACGTCACCTATCTACCCACGACCGACAGCGCTTGCATTACCGAACACGACTGGCGGGCTCTAGAGACTGCCTGCCGGAAAGCCCGTATGCACCCAATCCAGATGCTGCGGTTCATCGCCGGGGCGGCCGGGATCCCTGTGTGCCGGCTCGGCCGCACATCGCTGACGAGGAAGCAATACCAAGAAGTTATAGTGTGGCTGGAAGAATACCGACGCTGTGGGATAGAACCCCCGCCTCCTCCCGCGGAAGCAGAAGACGACAGGCCGATCACAGAGCAGGCTTTGGAATTGCTCCAGCAGGCTTGCCGTGATCTTGGTCTGGAACAATGGCAGGCGCGGCAGGTGATCGCGGAGGCGACCGGGATCCCGCTGGCCGATCTGGAGCGTGTCTGGCTGACCGAACGACAGTTTATGCAAGCTTTTGAGCGACTGGGGGAGCTGGAAAACACCAAGACTCGGCCTCCGCTGTCGGATCCCCCGCAACCTCTGACGCGGTCTTACCCCCAGTGGAAAGATGCCAGGATTGCCGATAAGCCTCAAAAGAAGAAATCCAAGAAGCCGCGGTCGACTCCGAAAGACGAGCCGATCCCCCAGTGGCTCTGGGACGGCGGCTTGGGCGAAGAGTAACAAGGGATCCAGGTCGGCTGGATCCCTTGTTGCCCCATCGCACCGCTATCGTGCCTACTGGCCGTTGACCGCCGCCAGCGCTCGCTTGGCGATAGCCCGCCAAGCATCCGACTCGCCTGCAGGCGGAACCTCTGCCGCCCGCACCAGCTCCCCGTTGACGAAGAGCCGGCAGAACAGGACGCTGTCGTCGTCTCCAGGAACGGGCTGGATGGTGACGACCTTGTTGTGCAGGGCACCAGGCGGGAACGTGGCGCAAGCTGCCAGAAAGCTGCGGCTGAACTGGGTGGTACCACCAGATTCCAGAATGTATGGGCGGTCGGCCGCGACGCGGATGTGCAGCTTAGACGTCTCTCGGTCGCGCCGGGAGACGGTCTCGAACCCGATCCCCTGTAGACGGCAGGTTAGGGCCGGCTCCGGAATTACAACCGGATTGCCGCCGTCCAGTCGATACCAAACCCCACCGTGGCTGCGGTTAATAAAAATTGTCGTGGGCGTGGGCGGTGACCCAAACCCCAACTTCTCCTGCGCCTGCTGCTGTGCCAGCAGATCGCGGATCTCAATAAGAACCTTCAACAACTCTTCCATGGCTACCTCCATTGACTAAACTACGGATCCCCTCTCTGTGCTGTGGGGTGGCAGCGGGGATCCCAGGTGGGATCCCCTGTGGTTGTGGCGGCTAGATCGGCCAGGTCATGCCCCAGGCAGCTTGAGCGCGCTTCTGGGTATAACGGTATTGGTCTCCAAACGGCTCCCAGTCATAGAAATCGACAACAACTCCGTCGACTACCAGGAAGACCTTGCGGAATCCCTTGTAAACCATCCGCCCATCCGGAGACTGGGCGACTGGCCGGGCGTTGGGATAGTCGGCAACTTTGCTGTAACGCTGCCCGATCAACCGCAGGCTATTAATAAACAAACCAGGCATATGTGTTCCTCCTTGACTACTAGCTTGGGATCCCCTCTCTGTCGCTGTGGGGTGGCAGCGGGGATCCCGCGTGGGATCCCCTGTGATCGTCGATGACTAGGTCGCCGCAGATGGCTTGGCCACGCTTGCTTCCCGTGCTGCTTTCAGCAGTGGGAGTAAAACGTCTTGGTGGTAGGCCAGTGTTCCCGCGGGCAGTCCTTGCAGTTCTTCTGGTAGAGGAACTGCAAGGATCTTTCCGCTGTCAAGGTATTCCTTCCACTTATTCTTAACAAAACATGTCACAAAGAAGCTGTTCCCGTCGGTAACTAGGGTTAGACTGGTAGGCTTGGGATCCTTGTTCCCGTACCAATCCCACCTTACGTTACAAAAAGTCATGGAATTAAAGTTGAACATCTTCGTTTCTCCTCCTTGACTACTAGCTTTGGATCCCCTCGCTAACGCTGTGGGGTGGCAGCGGGGATCCAACTGGATCCCGTGGGACCACAGCTACTTCTTGCGCCGTATCACGGTGTTGAAAAACGCCTGCCCTTTCTCGCGGAGGGCGCGTACTTCCTCCGGTTCACGGTCGGGCCAGAAGATATGGTCGACGGACGGGCGACGTACCGCGGTCTCAAAGAACCGCTTGCCTTCCCGGCGAAAACGGGCAGCCTCGGCGGGCGTGCGATCAGGGTAGAAAATCGGGTCGTACATTGTTGTCCTCCGTTGACTACACCCCTATCATATCTCCTGCCACCGCTTCTGTCAACAGCCTGTGCAGGATTTTTTTGGAAGTGGCGTGGTTGTGGTGGCAGTGGCCGGATCCTTGCCGCGGATCCGGCTGTTGCATTGGCGTACAACTGCCCTAAATAAGGCAGATCCTGTTTGACGCTTCCTCAGCGGCGAGACCTTGGAGTTTTTGGCCCAGGACGGGCCGCCGTTGAGATAGCGCCTTCGGTATTTTCTCCAGTCGTACAAATCGAGCATGGGTGATGCAATAAACGCCACCACTATCCTGCTACGCCAGGGCGTACAACTCTCCTAAATCAGGAGGATCCCTGTTTTAGGAGAGTTGTACGCCCGCCCAGGCTAATTCCTGACGCGGAGAAAGTGCTTGTCGCAGCCGGACAGGTTAATAGCGGCTTCCTTAGTTTCAGGAGTAACAGATAGAGGATCGTTAAAAGGCATCAATACAATCTTGGTCTGGCGATCTAAAGCCACAAGAGCCTGATCCAATTGCTGACGTGGCACATGGGGAAATCTCTTTCGCAGATCCGATAGGTAAACCCGGGAGTAGCGCCCTCCCATCTCCTTGCAGGTGCGAAAGACCTTCTCGATGAAGTCGGGATCAACCTCCCCTTCGCTAACTTCCCAGGGCTGCGCTTGCTTGGCGGGAACAGAGGCTGCTCCACCGAGAGAGGGCCTAAGGATCTGCGCCAAGGGAACGTTCTCCCGCTGTGTGTAGTTCACCAGGACTTCCAATACCTTTTGCAAGATCACTGCTGCCTCTGGCGACTTGGAGCGGGCGATCCCAGTTGGAGGCGTGGTAGAAGCCCAGTCCCAGGCCTTGTCGGTCAGCACAACCCGGGTTATCCTCCTTCCCTTTTCGACTACAGTCTTGAGTTCAATGAGACCCATTTCCTCCAACTGCTTGAGTTCTTTGGCACTGTGCCTCGGCTTCACTTGGGACTTGGTCGGCTCTTCCCCTGTCAATATGAGCTTCCAGATTAAGACTTGGGTTTTTGGTAGCAAGATGTTCATCTTCATAGCCTCCATCAACTACACCTCTATCCTACCCTATTCCACTTCTTATGTCAACACCCTATCAGCTAGAAATCGCAGGAGCCCCGCACTGTACCCGTAGGGTCAGTGCCGGGAGGAATGCGCTTTGATGAAGTACAATGAACTTATGAGCCAAATCCTGACCATCTCCTGCAAGCTCAAGGTGTC
>Ga0308403_1000472_pt1 | contig 15624 bp, 11 predicted proteins | sample HotsprSampleOSM3_FD_203470 | JGI IMG/M metagenome (GOLD analysis project Ga0308403, IMG submission 203470) | Hot spring phototrophic mat microbial communities from Octopus Spring, Yellowstone National Park, Wyoming, United States - 20060914_OS-M3 ... | reverse complement strand
TTGCCAAAAATTCTTGGACAATTGCGTTCTGGCGCTAGATATCACGTTGCATATCGCACATTTCGAGGCAAATACACGCTGCTGAAGCGGCTGAAAACGCTTTTGAAAGGCTACGCCGCGCGCATCCGAGATGGCGAGACATTGCGCGTGATTGTGTTGCTCGATCGCGACACAGACGACTGCACCAAGCTGAAGCAAAAACTAGAGAAAATTGCTGCAACTACAGGCTTGGTCGTCCGCAGCAAAGCGGCTGAAGCGCAGCCTTTTCAGGTCTTAAATCGTATCGCGATCAGCGAATTAGAGGCGTGGTTTTTGGGCGATCCTGAAGCGATCAGTCAAGCCTATCCGAAGACGAGAGCTGTTTTGGCGCAGCAGAGCAGGCGTTTGCAAAAGCCTGATGACATTGATGATGCATGGGAAGCGCTGGAGAAAATTTTGAAGCAGAGCAGCTATCGCAGCTACGATCTGAGCAAGCCTTATGTTGCTGAGCGCATCGCCAAACATATGCAACCTGAGCGCAATCGCTCTGAAAGTTTTCAAGTCTTCTGCGAAGGACTCAAAGCATGTCTAACCTGAATTTGCCCAACTCACCTGCTGTGGTGTTGGAAGGCGCGCTGGCTGAGCTGCGCGAACGGCTGATACGCCTGCTGGGCGAATCGGCTGAGTTTGTCGGCAAGTTGCACGGCGACGGCGCGCAAGATCGGCAGCGCCTGCGCGATGCGGCGGACGATCTGCGCGAGCTGTTCTTGCTCGTGGCAGTCATCGGCGAGTTCAACGCCGGCAAGTCCACGTTCATCAACGCGCTGCTCGGCGAGCCATTCCTGCCGATGGGCATCACGCCGACAACCGACGCCATCGAGCTGGTGCGCTACGCGCCCGTGCCAAATCGCACGCCGCGCCTGCGCGAAGGCGCCGCCATCCGCGAATGGGAACATCCCGGCACAGGCGGCACAGGCATCGCCATTGTAGATACGCCTGGCACAGGCTCGGTCTTCCAGCAGCACGAAGAGATCGCCAAGTCGTTCCTGCATCGCAGCGACTTGGTCATCTTCATCATCAGCGCCAAGCGCGCCTTCGCCGATACTGAGCGGCTCTATCTTGAGCTGGCGCGCAACTACGGCAAGAAGATCGTGATCGTCATCAATCAAGCCGATCTGCTCGACGACTCTGAGCGCCAGCAAGTCCGCGAGTTCGTGCGCCAGCAAATTGACCAGCTGCTCGGTTTGCGTCCGCCAATCTTCATGGTCAGCGCCAAGCAGGCTCTGCAGCGCACTTATCAAGGCGGCGTTTTCGCGGCGCTGCGCGAGATGCCGAGCGACGATCCGACGGGCATTCTGGCGCTCGCCGCACATCTGCGCCAGACCTTTGAGCAGGTGCCGCCTGCCAAGCAAAAACTGCTCACGCGCTTGAGTTTATTGCGCGGCGTGCTGAAGCGCCACGAGGACGCGCTCAACGGACGGCTCGCCTTGATCGGTCAAGATACCGATGCCGCGCACTCGCTAGAGCATGAGATCGAACAGCAAGCGGCAGGCTTGGATCGTCAGCTGGAAGCTGCGCTCAAGGAAATTCGCGCCGTGATTGACGGCGTCTTGCTGCGCGGCGGACGCTTCATGGAGAAGAACTTGAACGTCCTGCGCGCCGCTTTTCGCGGCATGGATCGCGATAAGCTCGCCGAGAGCTTCGACCGCGAGGTGCTTGCCGATAGCCTGACGCGCCTTGCCACAGCGCAAGAGAGCTATGTCAACGCGCTTGTGGATAGCGGACGCGCCTATTGGCGCGGCATCATCGAGCGGCTGAGCAAACTTGAGGCGCTCTTGCGCGAAGAAGCGACCGGCTTGGACGCTGCGCAATACGCCGATCAGCGCGCTGCGCTGCAAGCCGCGCTGACCATAGCCGATGTTGAGCTGCGCGCTTACACTGATCACAGCGTGCTGGAAGCCATTGAGAGCAACTTCGATCAGAATGTGCGCACCTTCATCTACGGCACCATCGCCAGCATCGGCGGCGCATTTGGACTGTTGGTCAGCGCGTTGGCGGCTGCCACGCCCGGCACGCTCTTGCCGCCGCTTGGCGTGCTGACTCTGGCAATTGGCGCCATCGCCTTGCCTATCGGCGGCGGAGTCGCTTTTCTGACCTCGCAGCGTGCGCGCAAAGACGCGCTCAAGCAGCTTGAAGCGCGCCTGAGCGACCTTGAAAGAACGTATCGTGAAGCGCTCTCAAAGATCACAGCTGCAGAGCGCAGTCGCCTGACCAGCTATGGCAAGCAGATTCTGGCGCCTGTCTTCAGTCAGCTCAGCACGCTCGCCGCGCGCTACCGCGACCAACAGACGCAGCTCGGCTTTCTGATGGCGCGCATTGACGAGTTGGAAAAGGCGCTCAACGCGCTCTGAAGCATGAGCGAACGTTGGCGTCTCATCCTTGACGCGCCGCGCGATGGCAGCGCGAATATGGCGTACGATGAAGCTATCCTGCGCGCAGTGGCGCGCGGCGCGCAGCTGCCTACCTTGCGGCTGTACGCATGGCGCGTCCCGACTCTCTCGCTCGGCTACGCGCAACCGAGCGCCGATGTGGACTTCGAGCGCCTGAAGGCGCGTGGCTGGGACTCAGTGCGCCGTCCCAGCGGCGGACGCGCCATTTTACACGCGGATGAGATCACGTACAGCGTCGCGCTGCCCGAGACTCATCCATTAGCGCGCGGCAGCGTCACTGAGAGCTACCGTCGCCTGAGCGCGGCGCTGATCGCCGCCTTGCGTCTGCTCGCGCCTGAGCTGCCGCTTGAGGCAGATCGCCGCTATGAGGGCGCCAATGCGCCGAACGCGATCTGCTTCGAAGTGCCTTCAGATTACGAGATCACTGCGCACGGCAAAAAGCTGATCGGCAGCGCGCAGATGCGCAAGTATGGCGGCGTTTTGCAGCATGGCGCATTGCCGCTCAACGGCGATGTGGCGGATATCTGCGATGCGCTCGTCTTCAGCGACGAAGCGGCGCGGCAACGCGCTAAAGTGCGGCTGCGCGAGCGCGCCATCGCGCTCAGCGATGCTATCGGCGCGCCAATTGCGTGGCAGATTGCCGCCGAAGTGCTCAGCGCAGGCTTCCGCCAGACCTTCGACTTGGCATGGCAGACCGATACCTTCGACTGCGCTGAAGAGTCTGACGCGCACGCGCTGCTTCAGGCGCGCTACGCCGATCCTGCTTGGATGCGCTCGCGCTAGACATCTGCGCTGATGACCAGCAGCAAGCCGATCATGATGAAGCTGATGAGCAGCGAGCTGCCGCCATAGCTCATGAACGGCAAGGTCACGCCCGTGAGCGGAATGACCTTCAGCACGCCGCCCATGATCAGCAGACTCTGCGCGATCAGCACCACGCTCAGCCCTGCCGCAAGATATGCGCGAAAGACGCGATTCTGAGCTTGGATCGCCAGACGTAAGCCGCGCAAGCCGATGATAGCGAAGCTGGCGATGACCGCCAGAGCGCCGATCATGCCCCACTCTTCGCCAATCGCCGCGAAGATGAAATCCGAGTGGACAACAGGCACATAGCTCGGCGAGCCTTGCCCGATGCCTTGCCCAAAGACGCCGCCTGCCGCGAACGCCGTCAAGCTACGCACAATCTGAAAAGCGCTGCCCTGCGGATCGCGCCATGGATCGAGCCAGATATCCACGCGCAGGCGCACTAAGTCCACTGCATAGTAAGCGACCGCGCCTGCCGCCAAAAGCAGGATGACGCCGCCGAGCGCATAGGCGAGCTTGCCTGTGGCAAGGTAGAGCAAGGTGACGAAAGTGATGAAGAAGAGCATCGCCGTGCCGAGATCGCGCTGCCACAGCAAGATTGCCATACAGGCGCCCCACATCAGCAGCAATGGCGCAAGAAAGCGCAGCACGGCGCTCAGGCGGCTGCGCACGGGCAACTCTAGCAAGGCGCGATGATCGGCAAGATAGCTGGCAAAAAAGGCGACCAGCAACAGCTTGAGCAGCTCCGACGGCTGAAAATAGAGGTCGAATGCGCCAAGCCACAAGCGCGGACCGCCGCCTGACGGATTGCTGCCGAAGAAGATGGTCAACAGCAGCAGCGTCAAGCCTGTCACAAGCCACAGGTAGCGATAACGGCTGAGCCAGCGCAGGTTGGTCGGCAGGCGCGTCACGCCGATCAGCGCAAGGCACGCAAGGACGAGCCACGTGCTTTGCCGCGCAGCAAAGTTCGGCGCGACGCGCTCGATTTGCAGGATTCCCCAGCCCGTTAGAAGCAACACTAGCGGCAGCAAAAACGGATCGCGGCAAGGCAGCCAGCGGTTCAAGGCGAGATGCGCGCCAATGGCGCAGCTCAGCCACAGGACGGCATACCAGACCGCGACCGCGTTTTCGCGCATAAGGCTCAGGCTCAGCGCTGCGCACAAGATGAACGCGCTCGCCGCGCTCAGCAGCAGACGCTCGCGCCGTTGCGCTTGCCACGCCGCTTCTCGCTGATGCTTCCTGAGCGTTGGCGTTTGCTCAGCGTGCAGGAGCGCCATCTTCATCGGGCAGAGCGCTCAACGCGACGCCGTGCTGAAATATTTGCTGACGAGCGGCGCAAGGCGGCTGAGCGTCTCAGGCGTGACGCGCTCACGCGCAGTGGCGAGCGCGCTGCTGAGCGCGTCCTGATAGGTGCAAGGCGGTGCCTCACGCGCTAACATGGCGATCGCGTTGCGAATGGCGCGCTGCGCCAGACCGATGTTGGCGTTGAACTGCTTGAAGACCAATTCCGCGCTGACCGCTTCCGCGCTGTGATGCCACACATCGTAATCCGTGACGTGCGCCATGACCGCGTAGCACATCTCTGCTTCACGCGCCAAGAAAGCCTCAGGGCTGGTCGTCATGCCGATGATCGCGAAGCCCATGCGACGGAAAACTTCGCTCTCAGCGCGCGTGCTGAAGCGCGGACCTTCAACGGTCACGAACGTACCGCCTTCATGGACTGTGCCGCCTGCCTCGCGCGTCGCTCTGGCGATGATACGGCTCAGATCAGGACAGAATGGCTCTGCTACGCTGACATGCGCTACCAAGCCATTGCCGAAGAACGTGCGTCCGCGATCGAGGCGCGTGTTATCGTAAAGCTGATCAGGCACGACGATATGACCGGGCGCCAATTCTTCCTTGAGCGAGCCACACGCGCTCACTGAGATGACGTGCGTCACGCCGAGCAGCTTCAGGGCGAAGATGTTGGCGCGGTACGGCACTTCGCTCGGCGTGTAAATGTGACCGCGTCCGTGACGCGGCAGAAAAGCGACGCGCACGCCTTCCAAGCTGCCAATGGTGATCGTGTCGCTTGGCTTGCCAAAAGGCGTCTCAAGGTCAAGCGCCGTGATCTCGGTCAAGTCAGGCATGTTGTACAAGCCTGAGCCGCCGATGACCGCGTAATGAACTATTTCCATCGAAGTCGTCTCTCCAGAGCGCTTCAGTCGACGAGATATATGCAGCTATTCTACTCGCAGCAAGGCATCTTAGGCAACGCTTGTTTCATGACACGCTGATTTATGGTATGCTGTAAGCAGTTCAATCTACGTGAGTGAGTGAAAGGCGCATGAGTCAGTCTGCCGAAGGACCGAAATCGCTGTTACGCCGCTTGCTGCGCCGACCCGATGATTTGACGCAGTCGCCTGAGTCAGCAGCTGCGCCTGAGCCTGAGCCGAAGAAGTCATCTTCTGTCGGCACATCGCCTGTTCGTCCGCTTCCGCCTGACGAAAATGTGCAGCCTGCCGAGCCGATCTTGCCGAATGTGCGCAGCACACAACCTGCGCCTGCCGCGCACAGCGTCGGCAACCTTGAAGAGCGCTTGCGCGCTGAACTCGCCCTTGAAAAGCTGCGCCAGAAGACGGCGCGCGTCGCCGCTGAGTTCGCCAGCGGCAAGATCAACCGTGCGCAATTCCTGGCACTTTATGCGCACTACAACGAAAAGCGCATCATCATCGAGCGGCTGCTGGAGCGCGATCCTGATACACAGGCATGGCAGAGCGTAGCGCGCTCAGGGCAGACTGCTTTCTTGCGTCAGCACTACGCTTCGCGCGTGCTTTCCTACGCGATCTACTTTCACGACTCATTTCAGCCGCTGATTGTGCAAGGGCAGCCATCGCTGCCTGAAGATATCACGCTCAAGATTTTGACGGCGATACGCCTTGTACGGCGCACGCAGCGCACCCTAAGCGCACAACGCAAACAGGTTGACGAAAATCACTGGGCAGTTTTCATCCCAGCCGAGTTCACCACTGCCATCGCGATGTTTTCGCTAGAGCCTTCAACGCGGCAAGTGCTTTTGGTGCAAGATTTGCATCACGACTTTGAGCGCGCCAACCGAACTTTGCTATTGCGCGACGTGCGCGCTGCTGAGCATTACGTCTTTCCGCACCGCGCGCTTTTTGAGGATATATCTTAGTCCATCGCTCGATAGGCGTCCAGCTTGCGCTGCAGACGATCTGTCATGGCTTGTGTTTCGGCAAGGCGCGCTTCAAGCTGCGCGCACTTCTCTTCAGAGGCAGCAAGGTCTGCCGCGAGCTCAGAGCATCTTTCCTCAGACTCGGCAAGACGTGTTGTGAGCGCAGTGCGTTCAGCCTGAGCCTGCATTTCAGAGTCAAGCAAACGCTCTTGCAAAGCGCTTATTGTTTGCTGGCACTCTGTCAACACTTGCCTTAGATCATCAAGTTCTTTCTCTGCCTGCTGCAAATAGCGCGCTCGCGCATTCGACTCCTGTTCAATCTGCTGCATGTAGCTGCGCGCGCGTTCCAGCTCTTCGACGTACGCCGTGCGCTCAGTCTGCCTGTGCTGCAGCTGCGCGGCTAGCTCGGCTTCCAACTGCTGCATGTGGCTGCGCGCGCGTTCCAGCTCTTCGACGTACGCCGTGCGCTCAGTCTGCCTGTGCCGCAGCTGCGCGGCTAGCTCGGCTTCCAGCTGCTGCATGTGGCTGCGCGCGCGTTCCAGCTCTTCGACGTATGCCGTGCGCTCAGTCTGCCTATGCTGCAGCTGCGCCGATAGCTCGGCTTCTAACTGCTGCATGTAGCTGCGCGCGCGCTCCAGCTCTTCAACATACGCCGTGCGCTCAGTCTGCCTGTCTTGGCTAATCGCTGCCAACTGATGCTCTAAGTGCTGTATGTGAGTCCTAGCGCGCTCAATCTCTTGAGCGTAGGACTCATGCACATCTCGCAGAAGCTGATCAAACTTGTGTTTTATGCGGCTGGTGCGCGCTTGCGCCCGACGTTTTTCTGTCTGCGCCTTTTGAAGTTCTGCTTGCAATACTATGCGCTGACCTAGCTGGCTGAAAAGCTGACCTATCGTAGCGTGCTTGTCCTGAGAGAACGACAGAATTGGCGAGAGCAGCGCAGCTGCTTCCGCGCCAACAGCTAGGATGCCAAGCCCGTGTTCATGGAGAAACTCGAAGTGTGGAAACACGTCGCGCAGTTCGTGCCAGAGCTGCCACACGCCAAAATTGGCTTCTCGAACGTTGATGTCGTGAAAGACCATCACACCGCGCGCGCTCATTTTAGGCAGCCAGTTTTCATAATCTTGCTTCACTGCTTCATAGGTGTGGTAGCCGTCAATGTGCAGCAGATCGATCTCGCCGTCTGCGAAATGCCCGAGCGCCTCATTAAAAGTCATGCGCAGCAGACGCGAAAAGCTGCTGTAGACTTGGTTGTTATAATGCTGCACCTGCTCAAAAACTTCTTCGCCGTAAAAGCCTGCTTGCTCATCGCCTTGCCACGTATCTACAGCATAGCAGCGCGTGTGCAAAGCTAAGGACTTGACAGCTTGGCAAAACGCGAAATATGAGACGCCATAGTGTGTGCCAAGCTCCACCAATAGCGACGGCTCAGTGAGCGCGATGAGCAAGCGCGCAAACGGTGTGTGCTGCCACCACGCAGAAGGCGCTACATAGTCTGTATCCAAAAAAATGACAGGATAATCGAGCGGATTGAACATGAGCGCGCATCCACGGCTGAAACAGCCATACTTGAGCAGTGCGGAACGCCACGTCTCTCGCTACGCAAGCGACGTTGCCTACACTGCTTCCACGTACAATGGATCGAGCGGATCGGGCAGTGCAGCGGCGCCCGGCAAGCGTCCCTGCATTGACCACGCGCCTGTCCACGTGATTTCGACTTCCACCACTTGTCCGCGCCGCTCTTGTTCATCAGCGAAGAAGACCAGCTTATTCTGCGGCGTCCGTCCGCGCCATTTATCGCCTTGCTTCGCCTCGACCAGCACCTGGACGCGCTTGCCGAGCCACATGGCATTCCGCTCAGCGCTGATGCGCGCATGTTGCTCATCTAAGAGCTGACGGCGACGCTCTTTCTCTTCTTCAGGCACGTCATCAGGCATCGTGCGCTCGCTCAGCGTTTGCGGTCGCGGACTGTACTTGGCGATATGGACTTTATCGAGCCGCAGCTCTTCCAAGAGCTGATAGGTCTGCATGAACTGCGCTTCGCTCTCCGATGGAAAACCGACGATAACATCGGTGTTGATCGCTACATCAGGAATGCGCGCGCGAATGCGCTCGATCAATGCCCGATATTGCGCCTGAGTGTAGCCGCGCTTCATACGGCGCAGAATCTCGTCGTCGCCGGCTTGCACAGGCACTTCGATGTGCGGCATCACGGCAGGCAACTCTGCTACCGTATCGAGCAGCTTGTCGGTCATCCAATTCGGATGGCTGGTCAGGAAGCGGATGCGCTGCAAGCCTTCCGCTGTGCCTGCTTCATGGACAATGCGCAGCAGATCGGCAAGATCAGGACCGTTAGGAATATCCTTGCCGTAGCGATCCACGATCTGACCGAGCAGCGTCACTTCTTTGACGCCTTGCCGCGCTAGGCTGCGCACTTCTGCCACAATCTCGCCAACGCTGCGGCTGCGCTCAACGCCGCGCCGAAACGGAATGATGCAGAATGAGCAGGCGTGCGAGCAACCGTAGACCACAGGCACGTGCGCTGAGACGAGATTGCCGCGCTCATGCGCAGGCAAGATCAGCAGCTCATCTTGCAGCGCATCTTGCAAGGCGCGCGCTTCCGCCTCGATGGCGCGCACATCTTCCATGCCGCGCTCTTTGAGAAAAGTGACCATCGGCTGCGGATCGGATGGCGCCATGAAGACATCCACAAAAGGAAAACGCTTGCGCAACGGCAATGGATCGCGCACGCCGACCATGCAGCCCATCACGCCGATGATCTTCTCAGGCTGCTGACGCTTGATCTTGTGCAGGGCGTGCAAGCGCTGCACGCCTTTTTCCTCAGCGCCTTGCCGCACCACGCACGTATTCACCACCAAGACGTCAGCCGCTTCAGGCGACTCGGCAGCGCGCAAGCCGAGCTTCTCCAGCTCGCTGGCAAGCCGTTGCGAGTCGGCTACGTTCATTTGGCAGCCGAGCGTCCAGATGAAATATTGCGAGTGACCTTGCTGAGTCGGCACGTCTCAATCCTCGTTCCCAAGCATACTTGTATTATAACGGACTGCATTGACTATGGCTAGAGTCGCCGCAGACATGAGACGCGCTATCATCAAAGCTGCCATGATCAAGTCATTCAAGGCGCTTGCTCTGATGCATCGCGCTGATCAGCGGCGCGGCGACTGACTCAAGTACAGGTAGATCGGTCGGATTGCCCAGTCGCTGTTCAGCACGCTGAAGCCTGCTTCAGGCAAGCTCGGTATGCCGTCGTTGACGTAGCCGCTCAGCGAAGCGAAGTTCAAATTCCACAGGATCATCGGTCCCATGAAAGATGCCAGCGGCTCGCTCTGCGCCAGCTCGAAGGCGCGCATGATGTACTGCGCCTGCTGTATCTCGCTCAGACGGCTCATCCAGCCTAAGGCAGGCTCAGCTGGCGGAATGGCGAGCGGACCTGCCACATGGTCGCGGTAGCGCAGATTCTCAAAGCTCGCCCAGCCGAACTCGGTTGCCCATAGCTTGCCATTGGCGTGACCGAATTCCAGCATAATGTTGCGATAATCTTGGATGTTATCTAGGAAGAAGAAGAAGCGCTGATCATCCCAGCCTTGCGATGGATTGGCGCAACAGCGCGCGTCAGGCGGATTCGCCCAGCCGTATGGATGAATGCCGATGCCGAAATTCGGATCGTCAATCGGCAGTCCTGCGCTGTACAGCTCGCGCAGCCAACGCCGATCATCCACTGAGCCGTCAGGCGTATCGCCTGCTGGCGCCGGACCTGCCGTCAGCACCACGATCTCGCTTGAGCGCTGCCGAATGGCGCGATAGGCAGCGTCAAAGTAGCGCTTGTAGACGGCGCCGCCTTTCGGCACGCCTGTCCACTCGCGAGCTAGGTTTGGCTCGTTCCAAATCTCGATGGCGTTGATGTAGCTCGTCCCCCAGTTATCCAAAAGTGTGCCGATGAACGCCGCATAAGTGTTCGGATCGCTCGGCGGACCTTCTAACTTGCCGCGCGCCTCAGGCGGACGCGCCCAATCAGGCGCGTTGACGATGCTGATCATGATCTTGAAGCCGCGCCTGCCTGCGTAGATCAAGTTATCTCGGATCACGCTGAAGACTTGGGTGAACACGCCGCGCTCAGGCTCCATCTCGCGCCAATTCACCTGCGTCTTGATCCAGCGCAAGCCCATGAACTGGACGCGATCTACCAGCAGCTGCCAAGCGTCAATTTCGACGTTGGCATAAGCCTGAATGCCCATCAAATCGGCGTTCAGGGTCGGCAGCGGCGGCAGCGTTGGCGCAGCAGTTGGCGCAGGCGTCGGCGTCGCCTCAGGCGTGGCAGTCACAAAGACCACTTGCGGCGTCAGCGTGGGCGGATCGGCGACTGAGCCGAAAGGCGGAATGAACGGCGTCGGCGTTGGCACAGCTTGCGCACTGATCGGCACGAGCGCAACCGCGCTGACCGCAAGCAACAGTCCGATGACCGTGAAAAGCCTGAGGCGCATCACACACTTCCTCGCACACTCAACCTGACCTTCGCATTGTATCACAGCACATAGTTGCCTCAGCGCGCTGAATAGGTTATGTTTGGCTATAGTCAAAGAAATTGGATGTTCAAGCGCTCGACATGTACAGTATAGCATAACGACTGCGCAGATCAGGTTCGCTTATCATGCTCTCAGATGTCTCTATCGGTATCGCTTTTCTAGCAGGCTTGCTCTCTTTCATCTCGCCGTGCGTCTTGCCGCTCATCCCTGCTTACATCGGCTATCTCACAGCGCGCGCCAGCGGACAAGCGGCGCTGGAAGCTGGGCAATGCAACGCGGCGCTCAGCCTCAGCCGCGCTAATCGTTTGGCAGTGTTTTTGCACGGCGTGGCTTTCGTGCTAGGTTTCACGCTGATCTTCGTCGGCTTCGGAATGCTGATCAGCAGCGGCTTTCGGCTGATTGTCGGTCGCGAGACGGCGGATGTGGTAGGCGGCGGCGCGCGCGACTTGCAGATGATCCTTGCGCAAGTCGGCGGCGTGATCGTGATCTTCTTCGGCTTGCATGTGATGGGCGTGACGAGCTGGTTGCTGCGGCGCTTGGTCTACAACGTGAACTGGTCAGCCTTAGGCGGCTTAGGCGCGGCGCTGAAAGGCTTCTTCGAGCGACTGCTGGGCATCCTGTACGCAGATACGCGCCGCCAGATCGATCCGCGCAATCCATATGGCTTTCTCGGCTCGGCGCTGATGGGCATGGTTTTTGCGGCGGGCTGGTCGCCGTGCATCGGTCCGATTCTCGGCTCGATTTTGACGCTCTCGGTCTCGGCGACGACAACCAGCGAGTGGTGGGCTGCCGGCGGCATGTTATTGGTTTATTCGCTCGGCTTAGGCGTGCCATTCTTGTTGGCAGCGGTCGCCATTGACCAGACGCGCGGCTTGCTGCGGCGTCTGCAGAAGCGGATGCGCTTGATCGAGGCGGTCAGCGGCATTTTCTTGATCACAGTCGGCTATTTGCTGCTCTCAGGCGAGCTGGCGCGCCTTGCCAACGTCGGCGGCGGCATCGCGGATTTCACCTACAACTTGCAAGAATGCACGGTCAGCGCGTTTCGCGGCGAGATCGCGTGGAGCGAACACGGCGCGTGCATGCGCATCGGACATGGCGCGTTTCTGCGCCAAAAGGCGCTCGCAAAGCCTGCTGAGTCCGCTGAGCCTGAGCGCGTAACGGCAAACGCGACGCCGAGCACGCCTGAGCCGCTCGTAGATCGCGCCATCGGCATAGAAGTCGGCTTGAGAGCGCCGAACTTCAGCACTAAGCTCTTCGACGGCAGCACGGTTGACCTGCGCAGTTTCGAAGGCAAGGTCGTGATCTTGACCTTCTGGGCGAGCTATTGCGCGCCGTGCCGCGACGAGATGCCGTTCTTCCAAGCGCTCAGCGAGAAGTACGACGATCTGGCGGTCTTGGCGGTCAACACAATCGAAGTCAATCCGCAAGAAGCGCGTCGGCTCGCCGCCGATCTCGACCTTCGCTTTCCGCTCGGCACGGATGAGAACAATCGGATCGGACGGCAGTTCGGCGTGCAAGGCTTGCCGACCACATACGTGCTAGGGCGCGACGGCGTGATTTTGAAGCGGCTGTACGGCGCGCTGAATTTTGCCGCCTTTGAAGCAGACGTGCGGACGTGGCTGGCTGCATCGCGCGAGTAGCGCGGCTGTGCGCAGCGGCGCTCATGGCGCTGACCGCTTTCGCGCTGATCTACGCAGTTGGCTTGCCTGAGCAAGACGCGCCGCTGCGCATACAGCCAACAGTCGCGCCGCTATTGGCAGGCAAAACGCTCGACGGCGTGCCGTTTCAGCTCTCAGCATGGCGCGGCGCGCCGATCATCGTGAATTTTTGGGCGAGCTGGTGCGCGCCGTGCCGCGAAGAAATGCCTGCCTTGCAGGCGCTGCACGAAACAGGCTTCCGCGTGGTCGGCGTGAATGTCGGCGAAGCGCCTGCGCAGGCGGCGGCGTTCGCAAGCGCGCACAACCTGACCTTTCCGATCCTGCTCGATCCTGACTACTACTGGCTGCGCGTCTTCCGCGTGCGCACGCTGCCCACGACCTTTTTCATAGCGGCTGATGGCGCGCTGCGCGAGACGGTCAGCGGCGGCATGAGCGCGCACGAACTGACCAGCAGAGCGGCTGCGCTAGGTAAGCCATAGCTGATCGTAGCGCAATAAGAAGTTTGGCTCGATCAGCACGCCGCGCACAGCTTCATCAGCATACAAGACTTGCACAGCTTGCCAGAGCGGAATCGCCAATAGGTCGCGCAGAGCGAGCTGCTCCAGCGCGGCGTAAGAATCCTGCGCGACCGCTTCCTCGAGCAGCGCCAAGGCTTCGGTCGAGTCGTACTCAGCGCCAATTGCCAGCTCGCCTGTCAGCAACGGCGCGAAGTAAGCGTGCGGATGCGGCAACAACGGCGACCAGCCGATGACGAGCAGGCGGAAAGCGCGCCGATCCACTTGATCGAAGAACGTGCGCGGCTCGGTATCTTGCACATTGAAGCGCACGGCGTCCACAGTCGTCACTTGGCTGAACAATTGCGTCACGGCGCTCAGCACGGCATCGCCGTAGAGCAGGCGCGCTGTCTGCACTTCGCTCACAACCTGACGGAAACGTGAATAGCCGCCTTCGCTGAGCGCGGCGCGCAAAGCGTCGAGCGTGAAATCGGGATAGCGCGGCGCGTCCGCAGCGCTGAACGGCGTGAAGGTATACAACGGCGCGCCGTAGCCATTCAAGCCGTCGCTGACGGCGCGCGAGCGGCTCAGGCTGTGCATCAGGACGCGGCGCGCTTGTGGTGCGTTGAACGGCTCGCGCCTTTGCCCGACGATCAGGTAGAAGCATTGCAGACTCGGCGCGCGATGCTCTTGCACAGCCGCCGCCTGTAGCGCTTCGAGCGCATCTGCGCTCGCCAAGCCGCGCCAAGCGATGTTTACCGCGCCGCGTTTGAGCGCCTCGCGCAAGGCAGCTGAGTTCTCGTAGCGCCGCAAGACGACCGTCGCCGTCTTCGGCGGCGCGCCGCGCCATGCCTCGTCCGCCACAAGGCGATACTCGTCGAAGCTGTACGCGCTCAGCCGATAGATGCCATTGGTGCGCAGCGCGCTTAGCGCAGGGCGCTGATTCAAGCGGTCGGCAGGGAAGCTCTGCGCGTGCAGCGGAAAAAACGGCGGCAAGGCGACCAATTGCCTGACGAAGCTGAGCGGCAACGCCTGTGCCAGCGTCAGTTGCAACGCGCCTGTCTCAGTGACTATCGCACTGCGCACGTAAGGCGCGATGACGGCGGCAGCACGTCCGTTCAGCCGCAAGGCGCGATTGATCGAGTCGGCGAAGGTCTGCGCTGTGATCGGCGTGCCGTCGTTGAAAGCGGCGTCGGCGCGCAGGCGGAAAATGTGCGTCAAGTTGTCCGCGCTCGCCTGATGCGACTCGGCGAGCGCAAGCTCGTAGCGCAGCGCGCCGTGCGCTTGCCGAGTCAAGCCTGTGTACAGGTGCGTCAGCACTTCCCACTCAAAATACGTGGCAGCATCGGCAGGATCGAGGTTGATCAGCGGCTCCAGCACGCCGATGATCAGCGCGTCGCGCGCTTGGGCAGCGCTCGGCAATGGCGCAACGCTCAGCGCGACGGCGAGAAACGCAACGCAGCAAAAAGAGCGGAATCGCAACATTGAGTCATCCTTCGATTCAGCCGCCGCCGCACTGGCGCAGACCGTCTTGAAATTGGCTGGCGAGCGCGCCGTCAGCATCCAGACGCGCGCCTTCGCGCAACAGCGGCAGCGCGTCGCCGCAGCGATTGAGCAGGCTGAGCGAAAGACCTGCCACAAGGTACGCGGCAGGATCCTGCGAGCCGTACTCAATCGCCTGCAGCGCGACCTCAGCCGCGCGTTGATAATTCTGCGCACGGTAGAGAACTGTGCCGAGCCAACGCAAGCACTTGACCTGCTTTGGATCGATGTCGCGGCAGCGCTCAAGGTATGTGCGCGCTTGATTCGGATCGCCGCGATTCAGGTAAATGCGTCCGAGCAAATACGGATTGATCGGATCGTCCTTATCGCGGTCGAACGCTTCTTGCAAGACGCTGATCGCTTTGTCCGAGTCAGCGCGATTCAAGTAATAGCCGGCGATCCATTGTGCAATGTAGCCGCGCGGCGCCGTCGGCTCGCTCTGCGCAACGCGCCATGCTTCTTCGTAAGCGCGGATCGCTTCAGCGCCGCTGGTGCGGCTCAGCACGTTGCCTTGTACCACATACGCGTAAGCGAGCGCCGTCACGTCAATTGGATTGCTCGCTTTCGCCAGCTCAATGGCTTCTGCAGCATAGCGCGACGCGTCGTCAGGACGATCCAAGTCGTCGTAAGTGTCTGCTAAGACGGCGAGCAACATCGGATTACGCGGCTCAAGGTCGCGCGCGCGCAGCAGATACGGCAGCGCGAGTTGCGGATTGCCGCTGCTGTTGTGCGCTAAGCCGCTCATGATCCAGCCTTCCGCCGACTCTGGATCGGCGTTGAGCGCTGCTGTCGCTGCGCGCAATAGCTCAGCGTGACGCGACTTATCGTCAGGATCGCCGCGCAAGGCGATGAGGCGCGCAAGTGTGGCGAAGAGCTGCGCATCATTTGGCGCAAGATCGCCTAACCGCCAGAGCGCTGCAATCGCATCGTCAACCTTGCCTGCCTGCATGTAACTGATGTAACGCACGCGCAGATCGGCGG
>Ga0308403_1000470_pt1 | contig 15682 bp, 12 predicted proteins | sample HotsprSampleOSM3_FD_203470 | JGI IMG/M metagenome (GOLD analysis project Ga0308403, IMG submission 203470) | Hot spring phototrophic mat microbial communities from Octopus Spring, Yellowstone National Park, Wyoming, United States - 20060914_OS-M3 ... | reverse complement strand
ACGGTCGATCCGCGCGGCCGTAGCGATCAGGCTGCCTTCGCCAATGGCGCGGCGCTCTTCTACACAGGCTCGTCCTCAGGCATTCCGTTCGTCTGGACTGCTATCAAGGACTCGCCCAAGCCGTTCACCTTCGACGTGGCGCCGATCCCTGGCTACGGCGATAATCCGCCTGTGGTGAATGTGTACGGCGCAAGCAACAGCGTGGTCGCCAAGGGCAAGACGCCTGAGCAAATCCTCGCTTCGTGGATTTTCCTGCGCTGGTTCAGCGAAGCTGAGCAGCAAGCCGAATGGGCGAAGGGCACCAACTACTTCCCGGTGCGCCGTTCAGCCGCCGAGAAGCTGGAAGATGTCTTCGCCGCTGAAGGCACTGGTCGCGCCTATCGCAGCGCCTTCGGTCTGCTGGGCAGCACTAAGGAAGAGCCATCAGTGGACGTCTACCAGACCGTGCGCAGCGAGACCAGCAAGGCGTTCAACGACATCCTCGATGGCACCGATGTGGATCAGCGCATGGACGAGCTGACCAAGCTGGCGAACGAGCTGTTGGAAGCCTCGCGCAAGTAAGTTCCTTTCGCTCTAGCGACAGCAAGGGCGCGGTCAATCGATCGCGCCCTTTGCTTGGGACGTGCCGCGAACGCTCAGGAATTGCCGCCGAACCAGTTCAGCAGGCGCTTGACCAAGTTGCGCTTGCGCGCTTGCTCTTGCTGCAGCTCGCGATGCAGCTGCTCGGTCAGCTGTTTGAGTTCTTCCACAGTCATGCGTGCGCCATTGACCAGCACCCACTCGCCGCCTAGCTCGCGCAATTCGCTCGGCGCACGCTTATAGAGCGACTGGTAGATTTCTTGGTAGCGTGCCATAGCACTCTCAACGTTCATTGTTCACGTCACTCCGTTGCCCGATCACACGGCTTTAATTTTGCCTTGCAGTGCTTGTCAATGCGAGATTGCCGACGCCATTCGCTGCTGAACGCTGCGCAGATCGCTCGCTGCGTCCCGACTAACGCTATACGTTTGATTTTAGCATAAAATCAGGCATGGCAATACCGTTTATCGCGCGGCTTCGCCACACGCGCCGACCTGTGGTAAACTAGCCTGCATAGCCATAGCCAAGAGCGCACAGCCGACGGAGCGCTAGATGACCACACTTTACGTCTACATCGCCGGTCCGCACGGATCGGGCAAAACGACCTTTCTGCGATCGCTGGGAAATCCGAACGGCTTCACAGTGGACGCCGCCAATGGTATCGAGTACCGACAATTCGTGGTGGATGAGACACTCGACTTGCAAGTGATGGCGCCTATCGAAGCCTCGCGCTTCGATCATCTGCTGGAGATCGCGCAGCGCGACATCCTCGGCTACATCGTGTTGGTGGATAGCGCCGATCAAGAGACGTGGAGCATGGCGCGCATCATGTTGGCGCATCTGCGCGGCTACGCGCTGGTGCCGACCTTGATCGTAGCCAACAAGCAAGACTTGCTCGGCGCTGCCACGCCTGAGCAGGTCGGCGCGTGGATCGGCATCGAGTCGATGGTCTATGTGACAGGCTGCCAAGCCACTAAGCCGAAGAGCGTGCGCGACGCGTTCCTGCAGCTGCTCTTCTCGGTGCGCCATGAGATCGAGCGCTTGGACGCCTTGATCGCCGAGCTTGAGCGCACCTTCGGCGGCGATGACGCGCCGTAGCGTTGTGCCTTGTCCCGCTCACTTGCGGAGAATGCTGATGAGCCGCTTGCGTCTGTTCTCATACGTCGCCGTGCTGGCGTTGCTGGCGCTGAGCGCCTGCGCCGCGCCTGAGCCAACTGCCACGCCGACGCGCGTCCCTTCGCCAACCCTGACCGCCACGCCAACCGCGCCAACTGCTACGCCGACTCCTGCGCCGCTGCCGACCGCCGTGCCAGAGCCGACGCAGCGCGGCGCATTGCGCCTTTTCCACGCCGCGCCTGACTTGCAAGCCGTGGATATCTACGTGGAAGGCGCGATCATCGCGCAACGCCTAGGCTATGGCGAGTTCACCTTGCCGCTGGCGCTCAACGAAGGCGAATACACGCTGCGCGTCTTGCCCAGCCGCGCCGATCCTGAGCAGCGCGAGCCGCTCGTGCGCGAGCGTGTGCGCGTGCGCGCAGGCGATACGCTGCTCTACGTGCTGCGCCCTGCAGGCGAGACGCTCCGCGCGCTGCGCTATCCACAGGATATGCGCAAGACGGCGCTTGGCGAAGGACGCGTCGCCGCGCTGAACGCGCTGGTGGACGACGTCGCGCTCGGCGTCTTCTTGGATCAGGATATTCCGATTGGCGCGGCGCAGAGCGGCGGACAAAGCACTGCCGCGCGCGAAGTGATTGCGCGGCGCTACACCGCGCGCTTCCTTGACGACAATCAGACCGTGTTGGCTGCGCCGTTCACGCTCACTGCGCGCGATTCGGTCTTTTTGATCCTGTACGGCACGCTTGCGCAGCCGCGCTTGGCGACGCTGAGCCTGCCGACGCCGCGCGAGAGCCAAGTGCGCATCCTGAACGCCAATTGGCGCTTGCCAAACGCCGATGTATATCTTGACGAGCGCCTTGTGGCAGAAGGCATCGCTTTCGGCAGCCCAAGCGCGCCACTCTCGCTCACGGCGCGCACTTATCGCATCCGCGTGCTGCCCAGCGGCGCCGCGCCCGATTCGCCGCCGCTCTTCGAAGGCACGTTGCCCATCGCCGAAGATCGTCAATTGCTCCTCGCCATCTTCAGCGAGCGCTTCGAAGATCGCAGCCGCGTGCGCACGGCGCTCTTCACCGAGCCGCTTGACCTGCCGCCACCAGGCAGCGCGCGCCTGAGCGTTTTGAATCTCGCTCGTCAAGAGACGACGATCCAAGCGCTCGATCCGACCGCGCCGCTCAGCGCGCCTGTGCCGTATGCAGCGCTCAGCGCGCCGATTGCGCTCAGCGCAGGCAGGCATCGTCTAGCCTTCAACACGGTCGAAGAGACGCCGCGCACAGCTGAGACGGCTGAGGTCGTCCTCGAGGCGGGCTGGAGCTACATTTACGTCGTGCTGAGCAGCTTGAACACGCCGCCTGTCCTGATCGGCACGAATGTGCAGGCGCTCTTCGCCGCGCTGCCAACGCCGACCATCAGCGGCGGCGTGCGCGTGCGTCTGGTGAACGCGGCTGCCGAGCCGATAGCCGTGGACTTGGTCATCGGCGAGACGCCGCTCTTCACGGCTGTGCCTGCCAATAGCGGCACAGCGGCGCGCCTGATCGATAGCACTATGCGTCCTGTGCGCCTGCTGCGCAGCGAGACAGGCGAAGTGTTGGCTGAGCAGACGCTGCTCTTTGCGCCGAACGGCAACTTGGTCTTCGTGGCGCTGGGCAGGCAAGGCGCATGGCAATTGCTGCAATCGCAAGAGCGCGCGCGACCCAGCCGCAGCAACGCCGCGCTGCGCGTCATTCACGCCGCGCCTGATGCCGAGCCGATCTCGGTCGAATCGCCGTTGGTCGCGTCGGGCGGCGCCATCTTCGGCGACCGTCCCACGCCGACGCCGCGCGCCGCGCAATACTTCGCGCGTCTGGAATACGGCAGCATTTCCAGCATCGTCACGCTGCGCGCCAACACTTATACCTTCATTGCGCGCAGCGCCATTGATGGCGCGCCATTGGCAGAGCTGCGCGACGAAGCAATTGAGCCGAACGCGCGCTACGATCTGCTGCTGGTGCGCGGCGACTCAGGCTTGCCGCGCGACGTGCGCTTGGTGCTGGTCAAAGCGCAGGACGATTAGGCAAGTGCAGGTTGGCGCGGCTGAGCGCAGCTGAGAGATTATCGCCATAGCGCACAAGGTACGTGGTCACGCCGCCGACCTCAAGGCAAGCGCGCGTCTCGGCGGCGCGGCGCGCCTCAGTGGCGACGCCGAAACTGTGCGGATCGATCAGGACGGCGATGACGCGCACGCCGCGCCGCACCAAAAGTTGCGCTTCGGCTAACCACGCATCGCCCATGTCAGCGCTGATCAGAATGGCGATGGCGCCGCGCGCCAGCTGTGGACTCGTCAAAGCCAGCTGATGTGCAAACGGCAGGTCGCTCTCCACTTTGGCGAGCGCTAAGGCTTCTAGGATGCGCGTGAGCTGCCTGCCGCCGCGATCCGGCTGCAGCAGGTTGCGCTGCGGCGTATAAGCAGAGAAGCCTAGCGAGCGCTCTTTGATCAAAAAATGCGCGCTGATCGAAGCGGCGATGGCAATGGCGTATTCAGCGCTATCAGGCGGCAAATAAACTTCATTCGGCGCGACGCCGCCTGTATCAAACGGACGCGCCACGTGCGCCGCCGCGTTCAGATCGAGAATCACCCACAGCTCGGAGAGCGGATCAAGCTCGAATTCCTTGACAATCAGCCGATCGCGGCGCGCTGTGCTGCGCCAATGGATGCGGTTGAAGGCGTCGCCGGGCGCGTAATCGCGGATGCCTGCCGCGTTAGTCGTCACGAAGTAAGCGCGCTGCCGCTGTGCTTCGCCGCCTGAGAGCATCCCGCCTTCAGGCGCGAAATCCGCCAGCGGCACGATGGCAGGGTAGACCAACACGCTCGACCGCGCGGGAATATGCCGCGTCAGTTGAAAGAAGCCGAACGGATCGCCGCTGGCTAAGGTCAAGCCGCCTAGCTGGAACTCGCCGCGCAGCAGGCACGGCGTGTGGACAGACCAACGGAACGCGCCGTAAGGCGCTAACGGCGGCACAACGATGCTGACGCGATGATCGGGCAGCGTGCTGTGATCGCGCACTTCAAGCCACAGCTTGGGCAACGGACTGCGGCTCTGCAGGCTGAGGTACTCATCTAAAGTCTTGCCGACCTGCGTGCGGCGCGTGCGCGTGTTGCGCGTCAGGCGGACGCCGCTCAGGTTCAGGCGCGCCCAGAGCCATGAGAGGATCAGCAGCACGAGCAGCAGATAGCCAAGATTGAAGAAAAACGTGCGTCCTGTCCACAGACCGCCTAAAAATGAGAGGATGATCAGGCTGTGAATGGCGTTGCGGCGTCTAGCCATGCGGCACCTTCGGACGGCTCAAGCGCTCCAGCAGGCTGAGCGCGGCATACGCTGAGAACAGGAAGAGCAATGGATCGGTCGGGACGCGGTAGCGTGTGGCAGGGATGTAGATCACGTAAAAGGCGGTCATGGCGAGCTGCACAAACCATAGGAGCGAGCAATCGCGCCAGCGGCGCAGGCTGAGCGCGACGCCCAGCAAGGCGAACAGCAGCGCCGCGCCAAAGTACAGGCGATGCACAGCGCGTCCGATCACATCGAAGAGCGCGTCCGAATACGCGGCGACTGGATCGTCTTCGCCGATGGTGACAGGCGCGAAGGTCTCGCCGCGCTCGGTCTCAAAGCGCAGCGCGCCGCTTGGCGTGACAATTGGCACGGCGCCGGGCAGCGGATTGCGCGTCGGGAAGATATCTGTGTGCCAATAGGCGGCGAATTTCACCCAGAGCAGCTCGGGCAGCGCTTGCGGATTCTCGCGCAGGTAAACGAAGGCTAACTGGTACAGATCGTCATTGGCAAGGCGCGTATCTTCCGTCCGAATCGGCGCTTGCGGTCTGATCCATTGCGGATGAAAGCCTGCGCGCACCAGCGGAATGGTCAGCGGATTGTTGCCGAACCAGAAGTTCATGCCGCCGTTCGTGGCGATTGGCACGAAGGCGTTGTAAACGCCGTGCGTCCAAATCAACCACGGCGTGACGAGCGCGGCGCTCAGCGCTGCCATAGGCAACAGACGGCGCACGGCGTCCCAGAAATTCAGGCGGAACAGAAACCATAAAGCGACCAGCGGCGCAAGCGGCACGATCACAGGGCGAGTCAGCGCGCCGAGCGCTAGGCAGGCGCCGCCGAATAAGGCTAGGGCAAGGCTGCGCCGCTCGCGCAGCAACACAGCGCTCCACAAAAAGCCGTACAGCAGCGTCATGAAGAGCGGCGTATCAATCAGAGTCAAATTTTGGAAGATCAGGTAAGGATAGAGCGCATGAGCGAAGCCTGCTAATAGCGCGACGCGCCGATTGAATAGTCGCTCGCCAATCTTGACCAGAAAATAGATCGAGAGGCAATCCAAGAGCGTGTGGAAGAGTCCGACTTGCAAGTAGCCGCGTCCGAAGAGCGCGTAAAGCGCGGCTAAAGCGTAGCTATAGAGCGGCGGAATGGCTGCATCAGGCACGCCTGCCGTCCGTCCGTAGATGCCTGTGGCGAGCAGGTTCTGCGCATAGGCGTCATACGCCTCTGAGCCATGCACAGCGCCTGTCCGCTCGAAGGCGAAGACCGACGGAAAGGCGAGCAGGATCGCCAAGCGCACTGCGCAGCACGTCAGCAGCAGCAGCGCCAGCCACGAGACCTGCCGCGCGCCAATGCGCAGTCCAACGTCGTGCAAGCGGATAGCCATGCGCGTCAACTCGTGCCAAACTGGCGGTCGCCGGCGTCGCCCAGACCTGGCACGATGAAGCCGATCTCGTTGAGCCGCTCATCGAGCGCGGCGAGATGGATCGGCACGTCAGGATGCGCTTCAGAGAGCGCCTTGACGCCTTCAGGCGCGCCGATGATGCCGATGAACTTGACGCGATTCACGCCCCAGCGCTTCAGCACGTTCACGGCTGCCACCGCCGAGCCGCCTGTGGCGAGCATCGGATCGAGTACGAAGCAGACCTGCACGCGCGGCTCGACAGGCAGCTTGTTGTAATATTCAACAGGACGCAACGTCTTCTCATCGCGATACAGCCCTAAGTGCCACACCTCAGCGTTCGGAATCAGCTCCCAGACGCCTTCCACCATGCCCAGCCCTGCTCGCAAAATTGGCACTAAGCCGACCGAATCGGCGAGCTGTGCGCCGCTCGCCACGCCCATCGGCGTCTGCACGCTCAGCGGACGCAAGCGCAGGTCGGATGAGGCTTCGTAGCACAGCAAGGCGGCAAGCTCGCGCACCAACTGGCGGAATTTTTGCGGCTCGGTGCTGGTGGCGCGCAAAATGGCGAGCTTGTGCTGGATGAGCGGATGATCCGTGATGTGCAGATTGGGCATAAAGGGCGCACTCTCTCTCGTTCTGAGCGCCTGAGATTGTACGCAGCCATGCGGACGCTGTCAACGTCGCGCATAGTTGTGCAGGCAGCGCACATCCGCTAAAATTTGCCCGCAGTGAAATGATTTTAGATCGCGGCGTGCTTGCAGCAGGCACGCGCTCAGAAAGGTACGCACAGCATGTCACAAACCGTCCCTATCACAGTTGCCTACGGCGACGGCATCGGTCCAGAAATTATGGAAGCCTGCTTGTTCATCTTGAAAGAGGCAGGCGCGCGCATTGAGATTGAGACGATAGAAATTGGCGAGCAGGTCTACATGCGCGGCAATCCTGCAGGCATCGAGCCGAGCGCGTGGGAATCGTTGCGGCGCACGCGCGTCTTCTACAAAGCGCCGATCACCACGCCACAAGGCGGCGGCTTCAAATCGCTGAATGTGACGGCGCGCAAGACGCTCGGTTTGTACGCCAATGTGCGTCCGTGCGTCGCCTACGATCCGTTCGTGCGCACCAAGCATCCCGGCATGGATATCGTGATCGTACGTGAGAATGAAGAAGACCTTTACGCAGGCATTGAGCATCGCCAAACCGATGAGGTCTATCAATGTTTGAAGCTGATCACGCGCCCTGGCTCTGAGAAGATCATCCGCTACGCCTTTGAGTACGCGCGCCAAAATGGACGCAGGAAAGTGACCGCCTTCACCAAAGATAACATCATGAAGATGACCGATGGCTTGTTCCATCGCGTCTTCGATGAGATCGGCGCCGAGTATCCTGATCTTGAGAAAGAGCATTGGATCGTGGATATTGGCTCGGCGAAGATGGCGGATACGCCTGAGGCGTTCGATGTGATCGTGTTGCCCAATCTGTACGGCGATATTCTCTCCGATGTCGCGGCGCAGATCGCAGGTTCAGTCGGTCTGGCAGGCTCTGCCAACATCGGCACGCACGCCGCCATGTTCGAGGCGATTCACGGCTCAGCGCCGCGCCGCGCAGGGCAGAACCTCGCCAATCCATCGGGCTTGTTGCTGGGCGGCGTGATGATGCTCGTCCACATCGGGCAGCCTGAAGTGGCTGAGCGCGTCCACAACGCTTGGCTGACGACCATCGAGAACGGTTACCACACTTACGATATTTACAAGGAAGGCGTCAGCCGCGAGAAGGTTGGCACGCGCGAGTTCGCTCAGAAGGTCGTCGAGCATCTCGGTCAGAAGCCGCAGCAGCTCAAAGCGGTCAGTTACTCGGCGGCAGGCGGCATCACTAAAGCGGCTGAGGTTGATTTGAGCCGTCCGCCTGCGCACAAAGAGCTGATCGGCGTGGATGTCTTCCTACACTGGCGCGAGCGCGATCCAAACCAGCTCGGCGAGGCGATCAAGACGCTGGGCGATGAGCGCCTGCGCCTGACCATGATCAGCAATCGCGGTCAGAAAGTCTATCCCGATGGCTTGCCTGAGACCTTCTGCGTGGATCATTGGCGCTGTCGCTTCATGTCGCCCGATAAGACGCCGATCACGCATCAGCAAGTCCTGAGCCTGCTCGGCCGCTTTGCGGCAGCCGGCTACGATTTCGTCAAGACAGAGCATCTGTACCTCTTCGACGGCGTGGAAGGCTTCACGCGCGGTCAGGGCGAGTAGCGCGCCGCGCCTTGAGCGGATGTCATAAATTTGTGACATCCGCTCTGCGCCTCAGGCGTTCATCCTCATCAAATCTCAGCATCCATCCGCTGAACAGCAACATTTTTGCAACGCGCGCCGCGCAGGAATTGACAAGCGTGCTGCGCGATCTATAATGCGCGCACTTATCGTCGGCTAGTTGAGCGGGCTGTATGTCTGCCCATGTAAAACGGTTCACGCTGACCGCCATTCTGCAGCGCGCCGCGCCTTATGCGCCGCCGCTGACTTGCTTCCACGCCTAGCGCGCAGGCAACGCCTTGTGTTGTGTGCCGCCGCGCAGCGCCGTGGCGGCATTTCTTTGCCTATCGTCCGTTCAAAGCACAACATGAGGTGAGAAATTTCGATGAGCGCACTGCCACGCCTTGAGACACTGCCACTGCCACTCACAGCGGCGCCTGCCTTGCCAGCAGGCTATGCAGTCCGCGAAGGACGCTTGTTTTACCGCGATATTGATCTCATGGCGCTGCTCAGCCGTCCCGTCTTCGTCAACGGACGCCTTGAGCGCCCTGCCACGCCGCTCTACGTGCGCCAGCTGAGCGCGCTGCGCGAGAATTACGCCTATCTGAGGGAAATCTTCGCCGCTGCCAAAGCGCAAGTCGGCTATTCAGGTCAGGCGCTGATCGCCTTCGCCAGCAAGGCGAATCCATCGGCAGCTGTCGTCAAGACCTTGCTGGAAGTTGGCGCTGCTTATGAGTGCTCGTCAGCCTTCGATGTAGACATCGTGCGCCATGCCGCTGCCAATGGCTGGCTGGATCGCGCGCGTCCGATCTTGGCGAATGGCTTCAAGATCGAGCGCTATGCCAACGCGCTCTTGCGCTTGCGCGCCGATGGCTTCGCCAATGTGCTGCCAATCTTCGACGATCTGGAAGAGCTGGCGCGCTTCGCCGCTGCCGAGCAGCATTTTGAGGTCGGTTTGCGCGCGCGCACGCTCTCTGAGCAGCCTAATCGCTTCGGCATGGACGCCGAGACGCTCAGCCGCGCTGTCGCGCTTTTGGCGGCTGCGCCGCACCTGCGCCTGACCACTTATCACGCCATGCAGACCGTCTCGGCAGCGCGCGGCTTGAGCTACCAGAACGGCTTGGTCTACAGCCTGCGCGATTACGCGGCGCTGTGGCGGCAAGCGCCGAGCCTGCATCGTTTCAATCTGGGCGGCGGCTTGCCTGCGCGCAATAGCGGCATGAACTTTGAGGCGTGGCTGCGCCAGACGCTCGGCACGATCATGGCGGTCTGCGCTGAGGAAGGCGTGCCTGTGCCTGACCTGATCTTCGAGACAGGACGTTACCTAGTGCAAGATCACGCCCTGAAGCTCTTCAAAGTGGTCAAGACGCGCCCAGGCGCCGACGGCGTGCCATACTACATGCTCGACGGCAGCATCATGAGCAATTTTCCTGATGCTTGGGCGCTCGGCGAGCGTTTCACCGTCCTGCCTATCAACAATTGGAACGGCGCGTTTGTGCAGGCGCGCTTGGCAGGGCTGACCTGCGATCACGACGACGTTTATCCGACGCGGCGCATGGATGACGCGCCGTTGCTGCTGCCTGCCGAGGCAGACGGCTTGGTGATCGGCTTTTTTGAGTGCGGCGCGTATCAGGAGACGCTCGGCGGACGGCGCGGCGCGCATCATTGCCTGCTGCCTGAAGGCGGCGAGCTGATCCTCGATTGCGACGCGCGCGGCGCGACTGTCCTACACTACGCCGATGGGCAGGACGCGCCTGCCATGCTCAGCGCGCTCGGCTACGGCTGAGCGCCTACGCGCCTTGCCATGGCGGCGGAGTCGGCGTGGCAGGGCGCGGCGTGACAGTTGGCAAGGGCGTTGGCGTGTGCGAAGGCGTGAACGTGGCTGAGGGACGCGGCGTGGCGGACGGGCGCGGCGTCGGATTCACGGCGGCGATCACGCTCTGGTGCATGTAAGCGCGGCGCGGAATCGGATCGTTGGGATACAAATTCACTTCATACCATTCCGGTGCTTCCTCAGCGCGACCGTAGACGCAGATACGGTTGCCTTGATAAGGCATGGCGAGCGTCTCACAGCGCTCAGAGGGACATTCGCGGACGCGCGCGCGCACGACGGTCACGTAGAACTCAAAGCAGGGACGCGCGGTCGGTTGCACGCCGAAGATCAAGTTCATAGGCGGCACTTCGAAGGTGCGCGTCGGGCGCAGAGTGACAGTCGCGGCGGCAGTGGCAGTGGCAGGTGCCGTGATGTTGCCTGCCGTGCTGAGAAAAGTGAGCGCGCCGCGCCATAAAAAATAGCCGCCGAAGACGATCAGCGCTGCGATGAGTGCCGCCTGCCACGCTGAAGCGCCTCGCTCTCGATACATAACGTTCCGTGCTCCGTCAAACCTTCCCTTCTTGGATGCGCGCCGCTAACTGAGCTAAACTGACCGTGTACGGCGGACGCAACACGCCGTATTCCGTGATGATGCCGCTGATGTAGTGATGCGGCGTCACATCGAAAGCAGGATTGGCAACGCGCGCGCCATCAGGTGCGATGCGCACGCCGTTGATCGCCGTCACTTCATCGGCGCCGCGCTCTTCGATCTCGATCAGGTCGCCGTGCGCCAGCGACATATCCACAGTTGACCAAGGCGCCGCCACATAAAACGGCACGTTATGCTCGCGCGCCACAATGGCGAGATTGTACGTGCCGATCTTATTGGCAGTGTCGCCGTTCGCCGCGATGCGATCCGCGCCGACTAAGCACAAGTCCACTTTGCGGCGGCGCATGAAATGTCCCGATGCGCCATCGGCGATGATGGTGTGCGGAATGCCGAGCTGCAATAATTCCCAGCTGGTCAGCTTGGCGCCTTGCAAGCGCGGACGAGTCTCGTCTACCAGCACGTGCAGACGCTTGCCTTGCATGTGCGCCGAGCGAATCACGCCGAGCGCTGTTCCCCAGAAGACGGTCGCCAGACTGCCTGTGTTGCAATGATGGATGATGGTCGCCACGTCAGGCACCAGCGCTGCGCCATGCGCGCCGATCTGTTTGTTGATGCGCACGTCGTCATCCGCCATGCGCTGCGCGTGTGCCAACAACCCTTGCTTCAGCGCCGTCACGTCTTGGTACTCAGAGCGCTCGGCATAGCGCAGCATCTGCGCCACTGCCCACGAAAGATTGACCGCCGTCGGACGCGCCTTGCGCAGCAGCTCGGCCGCCGCCAAGAGATCGGCGTAGAGCGCTTGCCGATCTGCGGCAGCGCTGTTCAGCGCCGCTTGTGCCATGCCGAAGGCAGCCGCGACGCCGATGGCAGGCGCGCCGCGCACTGCCATGCTCCGAATTGCCTCTGCCACTTCCAAATGCGTGCCGTAGCGCGCGATCTCGAATGTCTCAGGCAGTTTGCGCTGATCGATCAGGCAAACCTGACCGTCTTCCCAGAACACTGTGCGCGTTTCAGCGATGATCATGCTGTGCTTTTCTCGCTACTCCGATTGACATCGCGCTGAGCTATACTCAGCCTATCATGGCGAGAGATTATAGCACGTTTGTGAGACGCGCATTGCCGCGCTTGGCGCTCTTAGGCTTAGTGCTGCTCACTTTGCGCGCGCCGCAGCCGCTCGCGCTGCGCGATGCCTTGCAGCGCGGCGCGGTCGCTTTTCAAAATGGCGATCTGGGCATCGCGCTGGACGCTTATCATCAAGCGCTCACTTTTTTGCCTGCGGATGCTTTCCCCCTGCGCCAATTGTACGCTGTCGCGCTCGCCGCAGGGCGCTACGATCTCGCGCGCGCCTATCTGACGCAACTGACCGAGCGTCACGGCTATTCTAGCGACCTACATCGCGCATGGGCGGCGCTTTTCGCCGCGCAAGGCGACGCATACGCCGCTGATGCACATCGTGAGGCTGCGCTGCGCGGCGCGCCTGAAGATGTGCCGCTCTTGCAGGCGCTCGCCGAGTCAGCGCTGAGGCGGCGCGCTTGGCAACGCGCTCAGGCGTACCTTGAGCGCGCGCATGCGCTCGCACCTGAAGCATCTGACGTGCGCTACGCGCTCGCCTTGCTGATCCTGCCTGAGCAGCCTGAGCGCGCCGCGACCTTGCTCGCCGATCTGCCTGACTCTGCTCACAGCGCGCCGTTGCAGGCGCTGATCGCTGACCATGCGCAGGCGCCGCGCGCGTTGTTCGCTTTTCGGTGCGGCTTGGCGCTGATCGAAGCGCGGCAATGGCACTACGCTGAGCGCGCTCTGCAGCTCGCCAACGCGCAAGGCGACGATCTGCCTGCGGCGCGCGCTTTCTTAGGCTTGGCGCAGAGCGTGAACGGTCGCGATGGCGCGCCGCTGATCGAGCAAGCCGTTCAGATGGCGCCGGACGATCCGCTTGTGCAGTACGCGGCAGGCTTGCATTGGCGGCTGCGCGGCGATCTCGGTCAGGCGCTTGCCGCGCTGCGCCTTGCCTACGCGCTGGATTCGCGCAACGCGGCATTGGCGGCTGAAATCGGGCAGACGTATCGTCAAGGCGGCGATCTGGCTGAGGCGGCGCGTTGGCTGAACAACGCTGTGCGCCTTGCGCCGCAAGACGAGCGCTTGCGCCGCGCCGTGGCAGCTTTCTACGCCGATGAGAACTACGCGCTGAACGGCGAAGGCATGGCGTTCCTGCGCGAAGCGCTGGCAGCGCTGCCCGCCGATCCTGAGATCGCCGCCAATTATGGCTATGCGCTGCTCTACAACGGTCAGGTGCCGCTGGCATACGCTGAGCTGCAGCGCGCCGTGGCGCTCGATAGCCAGAATCCGCGCGCGCGCTACTACTTCGCCGTATTGCTAGAGCATCAAGGCGATGTGCAAGGCGCTGTAGAGAGCTACCGTTTTGTCTATCGGCAGGCTGAGGACGCGCTCAAGCGACGCGCTGAGCGCGCCTTGCAACGGCTCGGAGTCGGCTTGCCGTGAACTTTTACAGGTTTTTTACGATTCAATTGCGATTTTGCTTGCCAAGCGTCGCGATTCTCTTACAATTCTCAGGTAGAAAGGCAGGTTGTTCTGAGAGGACTTGAATCACATGCTACGTAAGGCAATTTACGCGCTGCTGAGCGTCGTTTTCGCGATGGCGGCTTTCGGCAGCGCGCAGGCGCAAGGCGATACCGAGCGGCTCACAATAGATGTCAAGCCGGGCATGAAGGCGCTCGACCTGATCCGTCAGCTGCGCAGCGAGAACTTGATCCCTGGCGGCGGCTCGCAGCAAATCACCGTGCCGCGCACTGTCATCAACGTGCGCAACGAAGGCTTCTGGTATTTTCCGATTGGACGCGGCACATCGCTGCGCGACTACGTGCTGCACTTTGAGATGCGCGGACAAGAGCTGCCGAGCGAGACCAACGGCTGCGGCATGGCGTTCCGCATTGTGGGTGAGGATGACTTCAGCTACGTGATGCTGACGCGCGATCGGCGCATCATCCTAGTGCAGCGCGATCGCGGCGAGAACATTGTCGAGTTCGATAAGGTCATTGACGAGCTGGAAGGCATTGACGCGACCGAATACGAGCTAGATCGCTCGCAACTGCACTTGATCACGATCATCGCTTACGGCAACGAGCTGACGCTCTTCCTGAACGGCGTCGAGATCACGCGCGAGACCACAGCGCGCTCTGTGCGCGGTCGCTTCGCGACCATGCTCTTCAACGAAGAAGGCAATCGGAGCAACACTGAGTGCCGCTATAGCAACGTCTTCGCTTGGAGCCTGCAGTAAAAAGCACTTTTTGCATCCTGTGCCGAGCGGATCGCTCGGCACTTTTCATCTGCGCTAATTGCGGCGCGCCTCGCTATAATCTCTGAAATGCACACAAAATAACTGCCTCTGAACGGCGAGGATTGCTGAAGCATGTGGAAGCACTACTACACTGTGACGCGCCTTGATGAAGCGCTGCAGCTGCTGGCAGAGCATGGCGCGAAGGCGCGCTTGATCGCCGGCGGCACTGACTTGCTGATCGAATTAGAGCGTCACTTGCGCCCTGAGGTGGAGACGCTGATCGACATCTCGCGGCTGCCGAACTTGGATAGCATTCAGCGCTATGGCGCGGATATTCGGCTGGGCGCGCTCGTCACGCACAACCAAGTGGTCGCCAGTCCGCTGATCGCCGAGGCGGCGTTGCCGCTCGCGCAGGCGGCGTGGGAAGTTGGCGCGCCGCAAATTCGCAACCGCGCGACCATCGCCGGCAACCTGATCACTGCCAGCCCTGCCAACGACACGATCACGCCGCTCTGGGCGCTTGGCGCGAGCGTGACGCTGACATCCGTGCAAGGCGAGCGCAGCGTGCCGCTCCAACGCTTCTACACAGGCGTCCGCCGGACAGTGATGCGACCTGATGAGATGCTGACCGCTATCCACGTCCCTGCGCTGGGCGCGGATGAGCGCGGCATGTTCATCAAGCTCGGTTTGCGGCGCACACAGGCTATCTCAGTGGTCAACATCGCGGTTGTGCTGCGCATGGCAGGCGAGCGCGTGCAGCAAGCGCGCATCGCTTTCGGCTGCGTCGCGCCGACTATCATCAGCGCGCCACAGGCTGAGGCGTACTTGGTCGGCAAGGCGCTGAGCGACGCCGTGATCGAAGAAGCGGCGCGCCTGGCGGCAGCGGCGACCACGCCGATAGACGACGTGCGCAGCAGCGCTGCCTATCGCCTTGCGATGGCTGCCGCGCTGACCAAGCGCGCCTTGCGCGCCCTGCGCAGCGGCGAAGAGCGCAGGATGTATCCGAGCGCGCCTGCCATGCTGTGGGGAAAAAATCGCGGGCGCGGCGCGCCGCTGCCACAGCTGACCGAACACAGCGCGCAGCCAATTCAGACGACAATCAACGGCAAGCCGTACACGCTGACAGGCGGCGCGCATAAGACCTTGCTGCGCTTGCTGCGCGAAGACGCCAAGCTGACTGGCACGAAGGAAGGCTGCGCCGAAGGTGAGTGCGGCGCTTGTACGGTCTTTTTGGACGGCGCAGCGGTCATGGCATGCATGGTGCCGGCGCCGCGCGCGCACGGCGCTCAAATTGTGACTGTGGAAGGTCTGGCAAAAGGCGCGGATGAATT
>Ga0308403_1000469_pt1 | contig 15705 bp, 22 predicted proteins | sample HotsprSampleOSM3_FD_203470 | JGI IMG/M metagenome (GOLD analysis project Ga0308403, IMG submission 203470) | Hot spring phototrophic mat microbial communities from Octopus Spring, Yellowstone National Park, Wyoming, United States - 20060914_OS-M3 ... | reverse complement strand
ACACTCTTATTTTACCATAGCGTTTCAGTGCTCTTCAACGAGCCGAAATTGCTGAAAGCCGAGGGAACGACGCAACGCTCGGTCTGTTTCGTTTCAGTGCTCTTCAACGAGCCGAAATTGCTGAAATTGCTCACCTTCGGCATCATCGATCTGGGACCGCGGGGAGCGTTTCAGTGCTCTTCAACGAGCCGAAATTGCTGAAATCTTGGTCCGGCCAACCGCAGATCGCCGAAACAATCACCGGTTTCAGTGCTCTTCAACGAGCCGAAATTGCTGAAATTTCTCGTATTTTCCTCGTCCAGTTCGCAACGCCGGAGTTTCAGTGCTCTTCAACGAGCCGAAATTGCTGAAATTTTGTCAATAGGCAATTTCGGGATTTCCCCGCGATTTTGGTTTCAGTGCTCTTCAACGAGCCGAAATTGCTGAAATCGGGTGCACCCGAACCTCAAAATTACCGGCGCTGACACGTTTCAGTGCTCTTCAACGAGCCGAAATTGCTGAAATTCCGGCGCGCCGTAGCGCATACGTCCCGACGCGCCGAGTTTCAGTGCTCTTCAACGAGCCGAAATTGCTGAAATGGTGCGACCAAGCCGGGAGGTTCCGCTGGCTTGACTTGTTTCAGTGCTCTTCAACGAGCCGAAATTGCTGAAATTTTGTCGAGGCTGTGAATGGTGGTGGCGACGCGCGGTTTCAGTGCTCTTCAACGAGCCGAAATTGCTGAAATCGGTGGCTGCCGGTCTCGACACGAGAACGGCGCTGGTTTCAGTGCTCTTCAACGAGCCGAAATTGCTGAAATCGTGTTGTGACAGCCCCGACCGTCGCCTCACCCGAAGTTTCAGTGCTCTTCAACGAGCCGAAATTGCTGAAATAGAACGGATGTGATGGCGGAGCAGGGTGATTTCTGCGGTTTCAGTGCTCTTCAACGAGCCGAAATTGCTGAAATCTAGGAAATGGATCCAGTTGTGTTCCGGTGACGTGGTTTCAGTGCTCTTCAACGAGCCGAAATTGCTGAAATGTCTGGTGAATGCGCCAGAAGTCGCCTCGACCTTTGTTTCAGTGCTCTTCAACGAGCCGAAATTGCTGAAATCCTAAAATGCAGACCTATCGCGTGTGGGAAGGAACGGTTTCAGTGCTCTTCAACGAGCCGAAATTGCTGAAATTTGCGGGCGCGGGCGCGGAAGGCTACAACGAAATGGTTTCAGTGCTCTTCAACGAGCCGAAATTGCTGAAATCAAACCCGACCAAGCCACGCTTTGCGTCGGTAACGAGTTTCAGTGCTCTTCAACGAGCCGAAATTGCTGAAATCGTCAACCGGATCGTTGCGTGCACAATATCGTCAGGCGTTTCAGTGCTCTTCAACGAGCCGAAATTGCTGAAATGTCGCGGAGAAAGCGTTTGTGGTGGTATCTCACAAGTTTCAGTGCTCTTCAACGAGCCGAAATTGCTGAAATTCATTGAACTGTTGGCGGGGCTGGTGGTGCAGTTTGAGTTTCAGTGCTCTTCAACGAGCCGAAATTGCTGAAATTTTGACGCTAAAGGCGAGTTTATCGGAATGGAGGCAGGTTTCAGTGCTCTTCAACGAGCCGAAATTGCTGAAATCGAACTGCTTACTCGTCCAACGCCACCGTGCGCGGCGTTTCAGTGCTCTTCAACGAGCCGAAATTGCTGAAATGCAGACGCCTCATCCGTTCGCCGTCTATGCAAGCTGTTTCAGTGCTCTTCAACGAGCCGAAATTGCTGAAATATTGACGTACCGGCGTCGGCGGCGCTGCTGAACGAGTTTCAGTGCTCTTCAACGAGCCGAAATTGCTGAAATCCAACGCACCCAAACGATGCCAGTCCGGTTCGGGAGTTTCAGTGCTCTTCAACGAGCCGAAATTGCTGAAATGTTTGTCTGTTCCGAAGCGACCGGGAAGAAGCCGATCGTTTCAGTGCTCTTCAACGAGCCGAAATTGCTGAAATTGTTTGCAGATGAGATGCGCGCAGAAATCGGCGTTGGTTTCAGTGCTCTTCAACGAGCCGAAATTGCTGAAATTGAAGCGGCAGACGGTCAAGCGCGTCGGGCGGACAGGTTTCAGTGCTCTTCAACGAGCCGAAATTGCTGAAATCCGTACGCTTTGACGAGCAGCGTTGCCGCGACCGGGTTTCAGTGCTCTTCAACGAGCCGAAATTGCTGAAATTCCGACGACGCGGGCATCTGGCATCGCGCCGTGCGCTGTTTCAGTGCTCTTCAACGAGCCGAAATTGCTGAAATTGCCGCGTGCGGCGCAGATCGAAGCCGCACTCGACGCGTTTCAGTGCTCTTCAACGAGCCGAAATTGCTGAAATGATGGAGGGCGCGACCGACGCGACGCTAGCGCTCGGTTTCAGTGCTCTTCAACGAGCCGAAATTGCTGAAATCGGTGGCTGCCGGTCTCGACACGAGAACGGCGCTGGTTTCAGTGCTCTTCAACGAGCCGAAATTGCTGAAATATTTTGTCACTCCCTTCACGATATTATTCAGAATTGTGGTTTCAGTGCTCTTCAACGAGCCGAAATTGCTGAAATATCCACGAATGAAACGACTCAACAGCGCCGTTGCGCTGGTTTCAGTGCTCTTCAACGAGCCGAAATTGCTGAAATCGCCACATACACGCACATCACGCAAGTTTACGAGTGTTTCAGTGCTCTTCAACGAGCCGAAATTGCTGAAATTATTCGCGCTTGTCCAATCGCTGAAGCCGTAGCCGTTGTTTCAGTGCTCTTCAACGAGCCGAAATTGCTGAAATATCAGGGCATACAGGAACGCCCGGAAACCATGCCACGTTTCAGTGCTCTTCAACGAGCCGAAATTGCTGAAATGAATCGCCACACGCACCACGGGAGATCCAGACCAACGTTTCAGTGCTCTTCAACGAGCCGAAATTGCTGAAATAGACGGGCTGGAGCAGGACGGACGGGATCGAACCGCGTTTCAGTGCTCTTCAACGAGCCGAAATTGCTGAAATTCCCGTGTTCAATGCTCCGTCGATGAGCGCCATCATGCGTTTCAGTGCTCTTCAACGAGCCGAAATTGCTGAAATCGTCTACCCTGCTCCATGGGTAGTAGGTAGTTAAATAGGGTTTCAGTGCTCTTCAACGAGCCGAAATTGCTGAAATTCGGAGTGCGTGCGCAAGGCAACGAGACTGCGCCGGGTTTCAGTGCTCTTCAACGAGCCGAAATTGCTGAAATTCTGTTCCCGCGCTGCGGTGGGTCGTTGACTGGCTGGGGTTTCAGTGCTCTTCAACGAGCCGAAATTGCTGAAATCTTTTGTTTGACGCAGACGAGTACATCTACGCCGGAGCGGTGTTTCAGTGCTCTTCAACGAGCCGAAATTGCTGAAATAGAGTTGGAGAAAGCCGAAGCGATCCAGCGCCTCACCGTTTCAGTGCTCTTCAACGAGCCGAAATTGCTGAAATTGAACCAAACCCGCGAAGATACTGATTTTCGAGTTCCGTTTCAGTGCTCTTCAACGAGCCGAAATTGCTGAAATACTACGATGGAATGTCCGGGCGCACATACTACGTCTACGTTTCAGTGCTCTTCAACGAGCCGAAATTGCTGAAATCCAAGGAGGCACCTAAAATGCAGACCTATCGGATTTGTTTCAGTGCTCTTCAACGAGCCGAAATTGCTGAAATACAACGTTCCTTCGTGATGGAAGTGTGACGCTGTTGTTTCAGTGCTCTTCAACGAGCCGAAATTGCTGAAATGCGAGGTGGTCGACGGGCGGGGGCAGAGGATCGGGAGTTTCAGTGCTCTTCAACGAGCCGAAATTGCTGAAATTGCTAGGTGAGAGGTGAGCGGTGATGTCGCTGCGTGACGTTTCAGTGCTCTTCAACGAGCCGAAATTGCTGAAATGTTGAGGCGCGCTGCGCTCTGGCGCACCAGCGAGACGGTTTCAGTGCTCTTCAACGAGCCGAAATTGCTGAAATGGCAGCGCAGAAGAATGATTTCTTCAACAACCTCGTGTTTCAGTGCTCTTCAACGAGCCGAAATTGCTGAAATCGAGACGGTCGTACAACTGCTTGCAAAAGCGTTAGAAGTTTCAGTGCTCTTCAACGAGCCGAAATTGCTGAAATTTGAGTTGCGCAGCGGCGGCAAGCGCAAGCGTTGCGTGTTTCAGTGCTCTTCAACGAGCCGAAATTGCTGAAATTCACAGAGCCGGGGGACGAAATCGCACCGTCCCAGTTTCAGTGCTCTTCAACGAGCCGAAATTGCTGAAATGCAGATCGGCATTGTCATCGTCGGTTTGGGTTTCCGTTTCAGTGCTCTTCAACGAGCCGAAATTGCTGAAATTTTGACAGCATCGGCGAAGAGGGAAACGAGTAGCGCGTTTCAGTGCTCTTCAACGAGCCGAAATTGCTGAAATGCCAAGAACTTTGACGACAAGGTATTCCTTCGCGGCAAGTTTCAGCCGAAATTGCTGAAATCCCGTACTGCTGCTGCGTCAGCGCAGCATCGCAGCGGTTTCAGTGCTCTTCAACGAGCCGAAATTGCTGAAATTTGGCGGCGGCGACCGACGGTGCAATGCTGGTCGTCGGTTTCAGTGCTCTTCAACGAGCCGAAATTGCTGAAATCACCCGCGCCCGCCGCGATCTGGCGTACAAAAACGGTTTCAGTGCTCTTCAACGAGCCGAAATTGCTGAAATCGTGCGCGGCTGGCTGCTGTTGTATGATGCGGTGGGGTTTCAGTGCTCTTCAACGAGCCGAAATTGCTGAAATTAAGTAGAGTTACATATGCGCTACTCTTCACGTTTGGTTTCAGTGCTCTTCAACGAGCCGAAATTGCTGAAATTCCAAGGAAAAAACCGTTAACCGCGCCGCTGCTCGCGTTTCAGTGCTCTTCAACGAGCCGAAATTGCTGAAATATGGTGTACGTTGCGGTACTGGCGATGATCTACGTCGGTTTCAGTGCTCTTCAACGAGCCGAAATTGCTGAAATCGTGTAGACCCGATTTTGCCTTTCAATGCAGACGAATGTTTCAGTGCTCTTCAACGAGCCGAAATTGCTGAAATTTGTCTTGCTGGTCGGCACCGGCTGGTACTATGTGCCGTTTCAGTGCTCTTCAACGAGCCGAAATTGCTGAAATCGTCACGCCAATGGCGAGCGCCAAAACGCCCACGAACGTTTCAGTGCTCTTCAACGAGCCGAAATTGCTGAAATCGAAAAAGATTAATAATCGCTACTTCAAGCGCAACCCGTTTCAGTGCTCTTCAACGAGCCGAAATTGCTGAAATCGAATATATTCGCCGCTCTCTGGCGCTATATTCGATTGAGGTTTCAGTGCTCTTCAACGAGCCGAAATTGCTGAAATTGAGAAAATTAGTGTACCAATTATTAAATGTATTTGTTTCAGTGCTCTTCAACGAGCCGAAATTGCTGAAATTCGATCCCGACGATTTCGTGACTGCGCTGAGGTGAAGTTTCAGTGCTCTTCAACGAGCCGAAATTGCTGAAATCGAGTCTCTACAACGCGCTGCTGGCGATTGAGGAACGTTTCAGTGCTCTTCAACGAGCCGAAATTGCTGAAATCGAACTTATCGGCTACATTAGTCCAGTATGATTCATGTTTCAGTGCTCTTCAACGAGCCGAAATTGCTGAAATGCTTCCCGATCCTAAGCCGGCCCATCTGTATGGGTTTCGGTTTCAGTGCTCTTCAACGAGCCGAAATTGCTGAAATTTCGCGCGAAGATTTGTGGGAGTACGAGATTGTTGAAGGTTTCAGTGCTCTTCAACGAGCCGAAATTGCTGAAATCGGGATTTACGTCCTCAAACCACCCAAGCTCCTCACGTTTCAGTGCTCTTCAACGAGCCGAAATTGCTGAAATTGCAGGTACCAACCCTTTAGCCCGCCGCCACGCAGCGGTTTCAGTGCTCTTCAACGAGCCGAAATTGCTGAAATCAGCAGACTACGCCAAACGATCCGCAATGCGCGCGGCAAGTTTCAGTGCTCTTCAACGAGCCGAAATTGCTGAAATTCGAAGCGATACCGTAGCGCCATCGGGTAAGTTCAGAGTTTCAGTGCTCTTCAACGAGCCGAAATTGCTGAAATCAATCCGCGCCGGCAACCTGCGACCAGCGCTCGGCGAGTTTCAGTGCTCTTCAACGAGCCGAAATTGCTGAAATACGTTCGCTATCGTGCGTGACGCGCTCAACGACGTTGGTTTCAGTGCTCTTCAACGAGCCGAAATTGCTGAAATCTGGGGCGTCGTGTACGACGCGGCCGATCCCGACTGTTTCAGTGCTCTTCAACGAGCCGAAATTGCTGAAATCGTGACAACACCAGCGACGCGGCAGAAGCGCCGTACTGTTTCAGTGCTCTTCAACGAGCCGAAATTGCTGAAATGGAATGGCTGGATGGATGCGCTCATGCATCCCGCGCGTTTCAGTGCTCTTCAACGAGCCGAAATTGCTGAAATCAGCCCTCCGGGCGTTAGTGTAGGTGGTAATTGGGTTTCAGTGCTCTTCAACGAGCCGAAATTGCTGAAATGTACCGCGTCCCGTGCCAGTGGTGTATCAGCCAATGTCTAGTTTCAGTGCTCTTCAACGAGCCGAAATTGCTGAAATGCTCTTGTTGTATAGCCGCAGCCTGGCATCAGACGGTTTCAGTGCTCTTCAACGAGCCGAAATTGCTGAAATGGCCACAAGAGAATTACGAAAGCCATCAGCGCGCCCGTTTCAGTGCTCTTCAACGAGCCGAAATTGCTGAAATGCACTATAGTGCAATAGAGGCCCGTACTTTCGTATGTTTCAGTGCTCTTCAACGAGCCGAAATTGCTGAAATTCTACAACCCTATCCGTGTAACGGTAGGATATGACGTTTCAGTGCTCTTCAACGAGCCGAAATTGCTGAAATCGAGGGGGATCAACGATGCCAAAAGCAGCACGTGACGAGGTTTCAGTGCTCTTCAACGAGCCGAAATTGCTGAAATTCGCGATGTTATCCGAATGATGAAGTATTTTTCGAGTTTCAGTGCTCTTCAACGAGCCGAAATTGCTGAAATAGGGGGATCAACGATGCCAAAAGCAGCACGTGACGAGGTTTCAGTGCTCTTCAACGAGCCGAAATTGCTGAAATCGAAAACTTATATTCAGTTGTCAGCGCCGGGGGCTACGTTTCAGTGCTCTTCAACGAGCCGAAATTGCTGAAATACACAGAAGCAACAATGCGCCGGTAGAGAACCGCCAGTTTCAGTGCTCTTCAACGAGCCGAAATTGCTGAAATTTACGAAAGCCATCAGCGCGCCCAGGAACCAAAAGATGTTTCAGTGCTCTTCAACGAGCCGAAATTGCTGAAATCCAGCAGATACGCGAACACCTCGATTGCCAACGACGGTTTCAGTGCTCTTCAACGAGCCGAAATTGCTGAAATGCATGGCGCCGTCTGCGAGCGCCAGCGAGCAGCGGCGGTTTCAGTGCTCTTCAACGAGCCGAAATTGCTGAAATCCAGTGGGCGCTGGTGCAGCGCTATCCCGATCTGGCGTTTCAGTGCTCTTCAACGAGCCGAAATTGCTGAAATAATCCACCGCAGCGCGGGGATGGACGGCATCACCCGTTTCAGTGCTCTTCAACGAGCCGAAATTGCTGAAATTCGGGCAACCACGTGTTGCCCCAAACATCACGCCAGTTTCAGTGCTCTTCAACGAGCCGAAATTGCTGAAATCAACAAGATACTGGAGAAGTATTTTGGAATAATGTAGGTTTCAGTGCTCTTCAACGAGCCGAAATTGCTGAAATCACGACCTAGAACAGGTTGACGATGCGACCCAACATCCGTTTCAGTGCTCTTCAACGAGCCGAAATTGCTGAAATTAAATCTTCGTGAAATATTATATCACAGATAAGGAGTTTCAGTGCTCTTCAACGAGCCGAAATTGCTGAAATCCGCCGCGACACCATCCCGCGCCACTTGGCGGACATGTTTCAGTGCTCTTCAACGAGCCGAAATTGCTGAAATAGCGCTTGAGGATATACAACAAGAGCGCCGAATCGGGTTTCAGTGCTCTTCAACGAGCCGAAATTGCTGAAATTTGGCTGATATACGTTTGGCACGGGACGTGGTATAGGTTTCAGTGCTCTTCAACGAGCCGAAATTGCTGAAATCTGATCGTATGTTTAGGGCGATAAGAGCAAGAGCACCAGTTTCAGTGCTCTTCAACGAGCCGAAATTGCTGAAATAGGGAATGGCGGTCAGGACGCATCAGATATGTTCTGCGTTTCAGTGCTCTTCAACGAGCCGAAATTGCTGAAATGAGTAGCGCGGCAATACGTCCTTCAGGGCATTCTATGGTTTCAGTGCTCTTCAACGAGCCGAAATTGCTGAAATCGAGCGGCAGAACATATCCGCCTGCCCGTCACCGCCCGTTTCAGTGCTCTTCAACGAGCCGAAATTGCTGAAATTTGCCGATTGAGAATCTATAATAAAACCGCTGAAAGGTTTCAGTGCTCTTCAACGAGCCGAAATTGCTGAAATCTTGGCTTGAAAGAAGCGTCATACCAGCATTGCGCAGTTTCAGTGCTCTTCAACGAGCCGAAATTGCTGAAATTGGTGGTTACGCTTGGGCGAACACATATGAAGTACAAGGTTTCAGTGCTCTTCAACGAGCCGAAATTGCTGAAATTGATTGCGCTGATGTTCGGAAAATAATGAATGCAAGTTTCAGTGCTCTTCAACGAGCCGAAATTGCTGAAATCGCGCTTGAACAGGTGGTATCTGATCCCCGATCCGACGTTTCAGTGCTCTTCAACGAGCCGAAATTGCTGAAATCAGGGCGAATCGTGCGCACGTACCCGCCATTGGTGACGTTTCAGTGCTCTTCAACGAGCCGAAATTGCTGAAATTGTGTCCGGTGTGCGGCGCGCTCCACGGCAAGCGCGGTTTCAGTGCTCTTCAACGAGCCGAAATTGCTGAAATTGAACGTCGCCCTCGACATTCAGGCGACGCCGTTCGCGTTTCAGTGCTCTTCAACGAGCCGAAATTGCTGAAATTACACACTCAGTACGAACCCAACCAATCTCGCGTAAAGTTTCAGTGCTCTTCAACGAGCCGAAATTGCTGAAATCCAATTCACGCCGTTCATACGCACCTTATTTCTACGTTTCAGTGCTCTTCAACGAGCCGAAATTGCTGAAATCACCAATTCACGCCGTTCATCTATCGTCTCCTCTTCACGTTTCAGTGCTCTTCAACGAGCCGAAATTGCTGAAATACCAGCCCGACGCCGGGTTCAACCTCACTCCTCACCGAGTTTCAGTGCTCTTCAACGAGCCGAAATTGCTGAAATGCCATCACTGGCGCTACGTGGGCGTCTGGCATTTCAGGTTTCAGTGCTCTTCAACGAGCCGAAATTGCTGAAATGGCGCAAGTCGCGGCGACGGCGGTGCTGGTGCTGCGTTTCAGTGCTCTTCAACGAGCCGAAATTGCTGAAATCAGTGTAAACGTCGCGTTGCTGCGTATGAACAATGCGTTTCAGTGCTCTTCAACGAGCCGAAATTGCTGAAATGATGCTGAATTAGTGCTCGACGACGAGCGCGGCGCATAGTTTCAGTGCTCTTCAACGAGCCGAAATTGCTGAAATATATTGCATCTGCTGCTGTCGCTACTCAACGCCTTGCTGGTTTCAGTGCTCTTCAACGAGCCGAAATTGCTGAAATGCGATCTAGGTTTTTATCCCAACTCGATTGAGTTTTGTTTCAGTGCTCTTCAACGAGCCGAAATTGCTGAAATCAGAATACTTGAACGTTGCTTAGACGTTCGGACAGCGGTTTCAGTGCTCTTCAACGAGCCGAAATTGCTGAAATCTTGGATTCGTTTTGGGGAACGGGGGACTCCTTGCGTTTCAGTGCTCTTCAACGAGCCGAAATTGCTGAAATGGGCTTGCATCAGCGCGGTAGCCACCAGCCCGACGCCGTTTCAGTGCTCTTCAACGAGCCGAAATTGCTGAAATTCACGCTGCTCGTGCAGCGACTTTGCGAGTTCGCGGGTTTCAGTGCTCTTCAACGAGCCGAAATTGCTGAAATTTCAACGACCGCAATCTGAAAAGCCGAAAAGTATCTGGTTTCAGTGCTCTTCAACGAGCCGAAATTGCTGAAATTAAACCCCTCGCCGATCGGCTCCCAGCGCGTTATAGTTTCAGTGCTCTTCAACGAGCCGAAATTGCTGAAATTAGACGCGATCCCACTCCGTCGCCGGTTCCGCCGCGGTTTCAGTGCTCTTCAACGAGCCGAAATTGCTGAAATTTGTTCGACCAGTTGGTCGCCGCCGGGCGCGGTCCGCGTTTCAGTGCTCTTCAACGAGCCGAAATTGCTGAAATGCAAGCAGCAGCGCCGTCAATGCGAGCAGAACTGCAGTTTCAGTGCTCTTCAACGAGCCGAAATTGCTGAAATGGCAACCGAGTGGGATCGCGTGTATCTCGATCTCTAGTTTCAGTGCTCTTCAACGAGCCGAAATTGCTGAAATGCGCGCGTCTCGATCTGCCGCAATTCGTTGAAGATGAAGGTTTCAGTGCTCTTCAACGAGCCGAAATTGCTGAAATTGCCCACCTGGTGCGCGCGCCGTCGCCGTAAGGAGAGTTTCAGTGCTCTTCAACGAGCCGAAATTGCTGAAATTCCCGATCTGCACCGCCAACGCCGCGACAGGATCGGGTTTCAGTGCTCTTCAACGAGCCGAAATTGCTGAAATTAAAAACGTCGCTCAAGAACATCTTGCAAGCGAATGTTTCAGTGCTCTTCAACGAGCCGAAATTGCTGAAATTTGATACGACGCCGGAGGAACAAAGCGACTTCTGCGGTTTCAGTGCTCTTCAACGAGCCGAAATTGCTGAAATGTTGCTTTTAACGACGTAGTTCCCTCCCTGCGCCTCGAGTTTCAGTGCTCTTCAACGAGCCGAAATTGCTGAAATATTGAGTCGCGCAGCGCTCTGGCGCACCAGCGAGACGGTTTCAGTGCTCTTCAACGAGCCGAAATTGCTGAAATGTTGCGCGCTGCTGCCGAGCAGTTCGCAGAGTACTTGTTTCAGTGCTCTTCAACGAGCCGAAATTGCTGAAATTACGCTGCGATGGAACAGCGCATCGCCGCCGATCTCTGTTTCAGTGCTCTTCAACGAGCCGAAATTGCTGAAATACCTGATCTTATCGCGAGTCAGTCCTGAACTCGACATTTGTTTCAGTGCTCTTCAACGAGCCGAAATTGCTGAAATGTCGTTCCACCACACCTGAACGTTGCGCAGTCGTTGTTTCAGTGCTCTTCAACGAGCCGAAATTGCTGAAATGTGCCGTTCTAAATCTGAACCTCGCTGGAAAAGAAGTTTCAGTGCTCTTCAACGAGCCGAAATTGCTGAAATTTGCTAAAAACGTCGCTCAAGAGCACTTGGCAAGCGAGGTTTCAGTGCTCTTCAACGAGCCGAAATTGCTGAAATGGAGATGCGTTTCGAGATCAACCGCGCCCGCGCCGGTTTCAGTGCTCTTCAACGAGCCGAAATTGCTGAAATCCAGCGCGGAACGGCGAACGATCCCGACCGCCCAAGTTTCAGTGCTCTTCAACGAGCCGAAATTGCTGAAATCAGCGTCACCGCTGCGTTGATGTTCCACCTCCGACGGTTTCAGTGCTCTTCAACGAGCCGAAATTGCTGAAATGATTTGCACCACACATCCCTTTGCGTAACGAACGAAGTTTCAGTGCTCTTCAACGAGCCGAAATTGCTGAAATGAAATCGCATCTTGCGTCTCTTGCAAGTGTTCTTTTGGAGTTTCAGTGCTCTTCAACGAGCCGAAATTGCTGAAATTAAAAGAGAAGCCGGTGTTGTGACGCCCGCGCCCGGGTTTCAGTGCTCTTCAACGAGCCGAAATTGCTGAAATCGAGATCAACCGCGCCCGCGCCGAGGCGCTGCTTGACAGTTTCAGTGCTCTTCAACGAGCCGAAATTGCTGAAATCGATCCAGATCAGTTCACGTCCCGCGCGCAACACAGTTTCAGTGCTCTTCAACGAGCCGAAATTGCTGAAATGATGCTGCGCTGACGCAGCAGCAGTACGGCGCTGCGGTTTCAGTGCTCTTCAACGAGCCGAAATTGCTGAAATCGACGAGGGGAGCGCATCTTTCGCGTGCGCGTCGGAAGTTTCAGTGCTCTTCAACGAGCCGAAATTGCTGAAATCGACCGGCTGCCCATCGTCAAGCAACAGATAGTCTAGGTTTCAGTGCTCTTCAACGAGCCGAAATTGCTGAAATCAATGATCCATCCCACGACATATCACTGCCGTCGGGAGGGTTTCAGTGCTCTTCAACGAGCCGAAATTGCTGAAATTCAGATCAACGTCTACGCCGCGCTGACCGACGCGCAGACGTTTCAGTGCTCTTCAACGAGCCGAAATTGCTGAAATGCTGCACCAACCCGACCGTTGCGAGTTCAATCAGCGTGTTTCAGTGCTCTTCAACGAGCCGAAATTGCTGAAATCACCCCAAAACGATCACCCCCGTCACCGATCCGAAGCGGTTTCAGTGCTCTTCAACGAGCCGAAATTGCTGAAATAGACGCTGAACGTTGCGCAACATACCCGATTCCGAGTTTCAGTGCTCTTCAACGAGCCGAAATTGCTGAAATTGCGTCGCACCTCTTCAAGCGACGCAACGCGCTGCCAAGTTTCAGTGCTCTTCAACGAGCCGAAATTGCTGAAATTGACCGCAGCGCGCTCAGCATCCGCGAAGCCGCGAGTTTCAGTGCTCTTCAACGAGCCGAAATTGCTGAAATCGCGCGCAACTCGTGCACGCGCGCGCGACGCTCGGGTTTCAGTGCTCTTCAACGAGCCGAAATTGCTGAAATTGCGAAATCTGTTTGACGCGGGGACGGCTGTGCTGCGGTTTCAGTGCTCTTCAACGAGCCGAAATTGCTGAAATTAAGCAACAGATAGATCATGAGTATGTTTCGGGCGATTGTTTCAGTGCTCTTCAACGAGCCGAAATTGCTGAAATTTTCGACCTCTACCGCGTCTGGTCGCACTGGCAGAAGGTTTCAGTGCTCTTCAACGAGCCGAAATTGCTGAAATCCAGAGCGTCACCACGAAATACGTACGGATACGCACCCGTTTCAGTGCTCTTCAACGAGCCGAAATTGCTGAAATTTGCGCCAACACCTTTCATATAGATGTTTTCGAGTTCCGTTTCAGTGCTCTTCAACGAGCCGAAATTGCTGAAATCCGGTGCCGACTGTTCGGCGTTGCCCTCGCCGCTTCCGTTTCAGTGCTCTTCAACGAGCCGAAATTGCTGAAATATCCGCACCTCGTGCACCACAACGCGCCCGTCGTGCACGGTTTCAGTGCTCTTCAACGAGCCGAAATTGCTGAAATGGACGGTGTCGTTCTCGCCGCGCGACAGGAATGACCAGTTTCAGTGCTCTTCAACGAGCCGAAATTGCTGAAATTCCTTCACCGGATACGCGATTACGCCAAACGATGTAGTTTCAGTGCTCTTCAACGAGCCGAAATTGCTGAAATTTCCGCCCTCCCCGCGCAGGCTTGTACTGGATGGAGGGTTTCAGTGCTCTTCAACGAGCCGAAATTGCTGAAATGCATCAGAGGACGAGCGATAGCGCGCGTAGTCCCAGGTTTCAGTGCTCTTCAACGAGCCGAAATTGCTGAAATGTCGGGCGTCGCAAACTGAACGAGAAAGATACGCGGTTTCAGTGCTCTTCAACGAGCCGAAATTGCTGAAATCGTTTGAGCGCTACGACATCAAAGCGCTCAACCTGGGTTTCAGTGCTCTTCAACGAGCCGAAATTGCTGAAATGTTATGGACAACGGAACGGCGCGCAACGAGCGCGATGTTTCAGTGCTCTTCAACGAGCCGAAATTGCTGAAATCTGCGTCCGCCCAGTTTGGTTGCGTTGTCAATTGCCGTTTCAGTGCTCTTCAACGAGCCGAAATTGCTGAAATAATAAAATTGTCGCACGCACAGTATACCCCACTTTCGGTTTCAGTGCTCTTCAACGAGCCGAAATTGCTGAAATGCGACGCTCTGAACCAAAGCCGCGCCCCGCGCGCGGTTTCAGTGCTCTTCAACGAGCCGAAATTGCTGAAATGTATGATAGAGACACAGTAATCAATCACCCACAGGGTTTCAGTGCTCTTCAACGAGCCGAAATTGCTGAAATTGTACATCATTCCGCCGAGAAACCTTCCATCGAACTGTTTCAGTGCTCTTCAACGAGCCGAAATTGCTGAAATCCAACCCAACCGACGCCAACTCGATCAGCGTCGGAGTTTCAGTGCTCTTCAACGAGCCGAAATTGCTGAAATGCGCAGGCGGGTATCATCCCGCCGCTCACAGTGGCGCGTTTCAGTGCTCTTCAACGAGCCGAAATTGCTGAAATAGCCGGTGTTGTGACGGCTGCTACTGCTGTACACTAGGGTTTCAGTGCTCTTCAACGAGCCGAAATTGCTGAAATGATGTTGATGTGTTCATTTATTCGCCGTCCGTCGGGACGTTTCAGTGCTCTTCAACGAGCCGAAATTGCTGAAATGTTGGAGATTCGGACGGGGTGGTATTACGCGCCGCCGTTTCAGTGCTCTTCAACGAGCCGAAATTGCTGAAATAGTATCACGGACCGGGTATCTACCCGTACCAGTTTGAGTTTCAGTGCTCTTCAACGAGCCGAAATTGCTGAAATTATCACGGACCGGGCATCTATCCGTATCAGTTCGAGTTTCAGTGCTCTTCAACGAGCCGAAATTGCTGAAATTCAAGTCGGAAGCGACCTACGAGGAGTTCATCAAACGGTTTCAGTGCTCTTCAACGAGCCGAAATTGCTGAAATCGGGTTGTAGCGCTCCGCGAAGCGGGCGACGTACTGTTTCAGTGCTCTTCAACGAGCCGAAATTGCTGAAATCGGCCAAGTCGGTGACGAGATGTGGATCATAGGGCCGTGTTTCAGTGCTCTTCAACGAGCCGAAATTGCTGAAATTCGAGACGTATGACGGCACGCGAGGAGCGAGAACGAGTTTCAGTGCTCTTCAACGAGCCGAAATTGCTGAAATTTATACGACGCAGCGGAACACTACGACCCGAATCGGTTTCAGTGCTCTTCAACGAGCCGAAATTGCTGAAATTCTATCCGGGTGTCGAATAACGCCGATCGACCGACGTCCGCGTTTCAGTGCTCTTCAACGAGCCGAAATTGCTGAAATCGATTCTGGTACTTGATCGCCTGGTAGGCGAGGTCTCGGTTTCAGTGCTCTTCAACGAGCCGAAATTGCTGAAATACTCATCGGTCACATCCTCCCAGTCGGTGCAATCCAGTTTCAGTGCTCTTCAACGAGCCGAAATTGCTGAAATGCACTATGTTGCGCATCACTTCAGCAGTGTCGTCTACTGTTTCAGTGCTCTTCAACGAGCCGAAATTGCTGAAATTTGTTGAGACGACGAATGCCCGACCCCCTTGCGGGAGCGTTTCAGTGCTCTTCAACGAGCCGAAATTGCTGAAATGTTGTTCTTACGATGTCGATGTCTCCAAACGAGAAAGTTTCAGTGCTCTTCAACGAGCCGAAATTGCTGAAATAATGCTCGTAGCCGCATTCAGGATGTCGGTCATCGAGTTTCAGTGCTCTTCAACGAGCCGAAATTGCTGAAATCCCGACCTCCGCTCCCTTCCCCACCAGTGTTCCAGACCCCAACACCCGCACGTCGCCGCTCCT
>Ga0308403_1000457_pt1 | contig 15888 bp, 6 predicted proteins | sample HotsprSampleOSM3_FD_203470 | JGI IMG/M metagenome (GOLD analysis project Ga0308403, IMG submission 203470) | Hot spring phototrophic mat microbial communities from Octopus Spring, Yellowstone National Park, Wyoming, United States - 20060914_OS-M3 ... | reverse complement strand
AGATCGCCAATGATGTTCGCACCTGCGAACTCAAGCGCTGAAGCGACGATGAAGACCGTGCTGATGCCGTCCAGCTTTTGGCGCAGCAGCTGCGCTAACCAAGCATTTTCGCCCATCTGAAGATGATTGAAGAGCGCAATCCGCGCTGAGCGGCGCGAACGCTGATTGCCTGCCAGTGGATTCTGAGCTAACCATTGCCACTCAGGTGAATTCCTTGCGTTTGGCGGCGTGACATCTTCAGGCAGGACGAATGACCTAGTGAGCGTCTGTAGCTGATAGCAGCTCGGCATTTTTTCGAAGGCGATGTGTAAGAATTCAGGCTGATTTTCAACCGACGTCGGCTGTGCGTGCTGCGCAGTGATCTGCGCATCTTGCAAGCGTTCTGATAGCAGCTCGATAATTTTTGCGCCGCTATCGCCAATGCCAATCACAAGCACACGCCTGTGAAAACTGACCAATGGCTCGAAGCCGCCGATTGGCGTCAGGTTAGGCAGCGAAGCAAGCCACGATTGACCGATTGCCATGAATTCATCTCACCTTTCAAAGTCAAAGAGCCGAAGTGAACGCTTCAGCATTATAGCACGTCGGCATCGGCACGGCGATCTGAGAGAGATCGCCGTGCGATGTACGAGCTGCTCAGTTAGCCCGACGCCGTGCTTGGCGTTGATACTGATCAACTTCTGTGTGCAAGTCGGTCAGCAAGAGCCGCAAGACGATGTTCACGAACTGCAAGTGCGCCTCGATATCCGAGACTAGCGGCAGCGATTGTTGATTCAAGCGACTCAGATCGCTTAGCACTTGATGCGCCAGCGGCAGGTTGCGCGATGGATCGTCTAGGTATCTCTGGATGCGATCCTTGAGGCTATCTGGCGAATTCTGCGACTCAAGATACTCACGCGCTTGATTCACGCACGTTGTTTCAAAGTCGTTGGCGTCCAGCGTGGCCACAACATTCCCTGCTCTGGTCAGACGCCTGATATCTCGATCAAGTTTCATGATCAAATCGCACATCGCCCGCTCAAAGGCTATCGAGTCGAGCAAGCCGCGCTCGACATTGCGCTTCCAAGTTTCCCACGCATCCTGAGTTTCTTCATGCAGGTCGCTGTGGCTCAGGTTGCGCAGGTTGCTGGCAAAGATGAAGCGCGCCATCATTGAGAGCATATCTTCTTGCTCGGAGCAGATATCAACAACGCCGATGTGCGGCGCGTTCAACTGCCAAATGACGCCATTCCCGGTATCTTCTTTGTTGATCCAGCCAAGCATCCATGCTTTGATCAGATTCATCAAACGCTCTTGATGCTCCAGCAAATGGACAATACGCGGACTGAGCGTCGGCATGATGCCTTGAATCCTGAGACGCCGCCGCAGGTTATCATCGCTGGCAACGCGCGTCTCAAGCGTCAGCGCATTTTTCTCGGCAGCGAACAGATGATCGCAGCGCACGCGCTCGCCGTTAGCTTGGATAGCGCGCTCGCGGTCGCCCATCACTGAGACCTGATAGCCATCTTGGCAGGTTTCCCACGCTTTGAAGTTCTCAGGCAGCAGCAGCTCACGCGCGCTGAAGACGACGATCTTGTATGGATTCTCCGAAGAGACCACTGGATCGGCGTTCTCCTTAGTGATGCCTAGTCGGGCAATTTCATCCGATAGCCGCTTTTGCTCTTCAGGCGTGCTATCTACGCGCACATAAAGCGTCCACAAATCCTGCGCTGTCTCAGCCGCGCTCTGCTCGAAGAGCGTCGGACGACATGCTTGGAGCTGGCTTGAGAGCTGATCAACTGAGATGAACCGCGCCGCGCGATTCTTGTCATCCGCCAATGGCGGCGTGTATTTGCTGGCGACGTCGCGCAGGATACGCCGAATCAACTCGCGAGTCTGCTTCGGATTGCGCAAGTTAGCGTCCAACTTGATAGGCGGTCGCGCAGGATCGAGCTGGATGCTGATCGCCATCTGCATCTGATCGTCGAGCGTCCACTGTGTGCGACCGATCAGCTCTTGGATGTGTTCGTTATCCACAGGCACATCAATTTGATCGCCTTTCAAGAGCGTGATAACTTCTTTCAAGCGCTCGTCAATGCTGAGACGGTTGATCTCGTCTTGCAAGCTCAGGTGCAGGCTGCGATACAAGCCAACCGTATCGTTCACTGCGCTATCCGTGACCAGCTGTTTTTCCATCGCCTCGGCGTTCGGCAGAACGACCTTTTCGACGTATTGGCGCATCGCGCGGACAGTCTCGATCATGCGCTGCAGCGCGCGGCGTCCACGTCGCACGCGGACGTTCTCCGTCTCTGCCTCTAGCCAAGCGCGCACAGCATTGGCTTTCTGTCCCAGCAAGCCTGCCATGGCACCTTTGTGGCAAGTTTCCCAAGCCATTTGATAGGCGACGCGCGCGTCGTTATCTGTGGCGTTTGCGTCAGGTTGCCGCTTCTGAGCTTCCAGCATGAAATCTTCGATCTTCGCCAGATCAACTTTCAATTGGCGCAGCACAGTCAGCGCGACGCTGAGTCCAACTTTGCCGTTGAGCGTGCGGCGCGTCCAATTCACCAGACGCGCTCTGAAGACGCGCATATGCAGGTCTTGAGCGTGCTCTAGCACATCGTAGAGCTTGCCGCGCTGCTGATCGGCAGTGAAATCGCCGAAGTAATCCAACACTTTGCCGCCGATGCGATCTGGTCCGTGCAGTTCGTTGTTGTGAATGCTGACCAGCTGCTCTAGCGGATCGCGTCCTCGCTCAAAGACAGGCACTTGCCAGTTCACGTATTGATCGATCTGCTGCTGAACTTCCAAGCCTTCAGGCGTCTGTGGCATCTGAGCGTACATGCTCAGCAGGTCAAGCGCTGCGCTGGCGAATTCATCAATAGCCGCGCTCCGCTCGTTGCTGGGCGTAGTGCGAATCTTGTCCAGCAGCAGGATGAAGTTGGTCTGACCGACATCGGCGCTGACCTCAGTGAAAATCTCGCTGACTCTGACGCGCGCGTTGGTCTGCTCGCGCAGGCGATACTCAGTGCGCATGTTGCCGGCGGCATCAGGCGTTTGATATTCCTCAACGTCCAGCAGCTGCCGCAAGAATTCAAGCGCGAACTTGTGCTGATAGCGCGCCAGCTGATGATGGATCGGCACTTTCCACGCGCGCGCATAGAACGTGCTGTAAGTTGGGCGACCTTTGAAAGGATTCTGCACCTTCTTGTTAGACAGATTTTGAAGGATGTGCTGGACGTAGCGATCGCCAGAGTAAGAGTCCATCAAGAAGCTGATCGCCTCTGCCATGGCAGGGAAAACGCCGTCAGCAGGATTAGGCGGCATGCGCTGCCCTGAGCGCATTGGATCGACCAAATAAACGTGATCGTAGACTACCTCTTCAACGTCGTAGATCACGTCAGGTTGACCGCCCCACTTCAAGCGGAAGCCGTTGCCTTCCGTCTTCCGCACAGTCATCATGCGGTTCAGCTCGCGCCACGCGCAGAAGGATTTCGCCAAACGCTCAGGTCTAGCTTGCCCGAAGACGCTCGGCATAGCGAAGAAGCCTGTCAGGAACAGCTTGATGTTCAGCCGCTGAGCGATCGCGCGCGCTAACCACGCCACATCGAGGAACAAGCCTGAGCCTGTGCCGCCTGCGAAGCTGCCCGCCACATGCACATCGAGCGAGCGCTGATTGCCGACCTCTCGAGCGGTCTGATCCATGATCGTGTACATCCGCTGGTAGACCTGATCGGCTGAGCCGACCATGTGCAAGCCTTGAATCAGCGACAAGCGACCCAGCTGACGGAATTGCGCGGCGCCAACTGCCAAGTTGAGCGCAGCAGCTGGAAAGTAGCCGCCGCAGAACCAATCGTAGAAGTGCGAGAAATTCTGCTGACGGTTGATGACGCCGTTGTTGATCGCCTGTGTGGCAGATAGACCGCCTGCCGCCTGCGATGGCAAGTGAATGAATTCCTCATCCGTCAGGCGGATGAACTCTGAATAGCCGCCGCTCTGCGTATCTTGGTAGTCAACTTGCGTCATGTTAGGCGCTGTATCCAGCAACAGCAGCCGAACCGGCAGGTTATCGAGCGAACCGTGCGTTTCGATCAGGTCTTTCTTCAGCCACGAAAGCACCCACGAACCTGTTCCACCAACGCCGATGACAAAAGATGGTCTTGGCATGTCCTCTCACCTCTCTACTGTGTAGCCTCACGAAAAATAGAGTTTGATACGTCCGCCGCTTTTTGTGACAGGCTTGCTCGATGTATTGCTGCGCGTCACCTCAACGGGCGTCCAGTCTTGGTACGCCGCCAGACCTTGCGGCGGCTTGTTTTTGTCTTTGAACTCCAGCTTGAACCTGACCGTGTACTTGCCCGATTCGCCACGCGAAGTGACCTTCACGTGCAGCCTGCTTATGCTCGGATCGCTCACGCGCATGCTGCGGCGCGTTATATTGCGCCAAAGGTGCCATCTGCCCAGTCTGACAGTGTGGCGGCTCTTATCAATCTCTATGTTGAGAACGCCGCTCAGGCGGTGCCCTGCGAGGAGCGGAATTGGCACGTTGACGCGCACAAGATTCCCGACGAACAGCGCAGCTAAAACGATGAGCGCAGTGCGAAGTCCTGACCACGTCTCAGGATTCAGAAAAGCGTTTTCGATGAAGCGTTGCAGCGTCGCCGTGCCGCCGTCTTCGCCTTGAATCGGACGGATGGTGCGCGGCAGCTGCCCGCCGTCCATACGATAGTCCAGCACATAATCGCCTTCCTCGTTGAACGCGCCGTTGATCTCGGTCACGAAGACAAGCGGCAGATCAATGCGCTGCTCAACGCGGAAAGCGGTCAGGTCTACAGGCTCTTCAGCCGCAGGCGGCCGGACCCGCGCTTTGATCAGCTTTGCTAGGCGCTCACTGACGAGGTTCGGATCGCTTTCCAAAATGCCCAGCTGCTCCAGCGAGAGCGCTTGGTCGTCTTGGTCAAGGATCAAGAAAGCGACTTTGGCAGGCTTTGGCTGAGCGTTGAAAGCGCTCCAGAAATCATCGTAGAGCGGCATTCGGCTCGGCTGAGCTGCGCTTGGCGCGTTATCTGTGCCAAGCTGAACGAGCTGCAGGCTCGCGCCGTTGATCACTGCAGTCTGAATGGCGACTGGGCGCAATTGCTCTTGGATCAGCTCGAAGAGCAGCTCAGGATTGGCGCGGTCGCCAAGTTTGGAAGCATCCACAGCCAGCGCAAATTTGACCGTGCGCAAGCGCGAGAAATCTTGCTTCTCAAATGGCACAGTCAGCGCAACTTCGCCAGTTACTTCGTTCAGCTGTCCTTCGCTCAGCGGCACGCTTTTGAACAGCGCGTCATTGGCGTCGCGCACTTCAAGGCGCAGCGCTTGCAGCGCGCTCGCCTCAGCTGAGAGCATCGCGGTACGCGGATTGAGCGGCGTGTTGCGCACAGCGTCTGTAAAGCGCACAGTCACGGCAAACGGAATCGGCACTTGCGTCTTGCCGTCCAGCCTGTTCAGATCGAGTTCAGCTTGGTCGCGCGGTCTCGTGATCTGAGCGACAACGCCTGTGCGCAGCACGCGCTCAAAGAATTGCGGCTCGCTCTCAGCCTTGATGATCTGATAAGGTGCACCTTCGCGCACGGCGTTTTCTAGGCTGAAGCGCAGGCTATGAATGCCTGTGGTATCGAATTGCGTCTCAGGCGTGTTGAACAACGTCCCGACGAAAGTGTTGGTGCTGGCGCGATATTGCAGCGGCAAGCGCACGAGCGCGCTGTTATCGGGCGCGAAGAGCGTGACGTACACGAGGTTCTCTGTGCGCGCAAATGCCTCAGAAGTGACGGCAGGGCGGTTGTTGAAGACATCCAAGATTTGCGCTTCCACTTCCAGCGCGTTGTAGAGCGACTTGCCACCTTCAAAGCGGTTGATCAAGAACTTGGGGCGCGGCTGCGAGATCGGGCGAATTTCCAGACCGAATAGCTCAAGGCGCTTGATGGTCACAGGCGCAGGCGAAGTCTGCTCGAAGACATATGTGTCTGTGTTATAGCGTCCTTCGCTGACGACGCGCGGATCGACTTCGAAGCGAACAGTGTACGAGCCTTCCACGTCATTCTCAGTGCGCTCAGCAGGCGAGACATTTGTGCGGAACGTGCCGACTAACAGCGTTGGATCGCCTGAGCTTGGCTTGAGCGCGATGCGCTCAACTGTGCGCGCGCCGCGCAAGAGCGTGGCATAGACGCTTGACTCGGCATCGCCGCGCACAGCAAAAACGAGATTGGCAGGCTGCGGCACGTTGCCTTCAGCTTGCACAACGCGCGCCGAGACGCTGAACGGCAACACAATGCTCTGATTGCCTTCCACACGATTCAGCGCCAGTTCAGCGCCGTCGCGCGGCTCCACAGGCACAAGATTGATGGCAGCCGGCGGCAGCGTCCCGTAAGAAGTCTCTAGCTTGAAGACAGGGATGAATTCACCGCCCGGCTTCACGCTCTTAACTCTGCCTTCGATGAGCAGCTGGTAACGCTGTCCGTTATCAGGGACGCGCTCAGGCGCAGGCAACTTATCTGAGCGCCATACGCCACTGCGCACCTGACTGAAGCGAATCGGCGGCAACGCGTCAAGCTTGGTTTTCGCTTCAAGCGAAGGCGCAGCTATCACACGCCCTATGACTTCCAGCGGATGCCCTTCGATCTCTTGGAATAGGTTGCCAAAGCTATCGCGCAGCGCAATTTCAATGTAACCGTCCTCAGAAGGCGTGCTGTAAGGACTGATCACATTGACTAGGACGCGCCCGTTTTTAGGCGTTTCGGGCAGCAGGCTGGCGCGCGCGCTGACGCCTTCATAGGTGATCTGAATGCGCTGGCACTTTTCATCCGTCGTGCCTTGCACACGCCACTCGCCAGGCGTAGGATTGCGGATGATGTAGCGCAAGACGCTATCGAGCAGCTGACGGTCAATGTTTGCAGCGAAAGCTGCAGGTTGGATGTTGTTTTCTTGGATGACGATGCCGTTCGGACCGAGAATCCGCATGTTCAAGAAGTCGCGCGGTCCGATGGTGGTGAAAAGTGATGTGGCGTTCGTGTACGGCTCGATGTAAACAGGCACATCGCAGGCGACGCGCTGCGCTTTCACATTCAGCAGATCGTTCATGATATCGCTAAGTTCTTGAACGATAGCTTCGCGCGTGTTGAGTTTTGTCGGATCGATGTACTTGCCGCCGCGAGCGCTCGTCAATGATCGCCACGACTCATCGGCAAATCGGCGCGCTTGACCAGCAGGCGCGTTGGGCGCATCGAAGTACAGCACGCTCATCTTGTAGATTCGATTCGGAAAATCGCGGTTGATCTGGTTGATCAATCCGCCTGAGACCAAGCCGTTGCGCTCAGGATCGTTTATCCACTCGTCAGGCGCATTCAGCGAACTGCCGCTGAAATAATGCTCAACGTAAGCAGGACTTTGGCACTGTCTCACTGAGCCTGTTCGATCTCCCATGCACGGCAGACCGTCCGTGATCAAAATGACCGCGCGCTGTGCGTCGTCGTCAGGCAATTGCTTGAATAGCTCAGCTGCCTCTCGGAAAGCGCCTGAGAAGTTGGTCTGCCCAAGCTCGCGGCTGACAAATCGGCTTTGCAAGCCGCTCAACTCACGTTCCCAGCGTTTATCCGTCACAGAAGGCACTGAGACTTCCTGCCAATCGAAGATGCGCTGGACGGTCGAACCGAATTCAACAGCTGCTACGCGTCCTACTGTTTGCGGACAGTTCAATCCTGTGTTCAGGTAAAGACGTTGCAGCGCTTCTTTAGCAGCCACCAAGCGTTGATTGGTCGGATCAGTTGTCCGCATCGAGTCGGACTGATCGATGATCAAGACTAAATCGAGCGGCACACAGCCTTCGATGACGTTCGGCTGCGCTTGCGCGGGTCGCTCAGTGCGCACTGCGCCAAAAATGGAAAACACAGCGAGTAAGAAAAAGATCGCAAAGCGTCTGTTTTTCATAGCAAGGCTCCGTGAACTTGCCGAGATCGAGCGGGATTGGCAACTTGACTATCCAGTATAAAGCACGATATAAAATCATGCAAGTCAAGCTAACAGTGCAATCTGCGGAGCTGAATTATGGAAATTTTCTTCGTAGTTCTTACTTTGATATTATCAGCTGCATCTGCTGCGCTAGTCTTCACGCAAAGAGTACCTGCAAAAATAGTTATAATCTGCTCTTTTCTTCTGGTGTGGCTAATGCTGTGGCTGTTTTCTCTGTTCTTCTTGCCGCTGGCATCCGCACAGCCGTTGCTCTACTTCAAATCAGAAATAGAGTCTGCCAAGACAATCATTGATCAAGCTGAATTTTTCCTCACAGATGGCACTTTCAAGGACATTATAAGCGTCGTCTCGCAAATTTTAGGCGGAATACCGCTGACGCTCTCGACTCTCTGGCTTCCTTTAACGCTTCTAGACGGCTATGTTTTGCTACATCTTTTCTTCATCGCTATCTTTGGCGCTCTGCTTTTAATCGCAGGTTTATTTTTCATAAAGAGCAGACTTGCCTCAACAGCTGTAATTGTGCTGAATAGTTTGCTCATCTTCATGCTGATCTCAATAATTCCAAGCGTCGATCAGCTCGGCGCACTTGACAACTCAACCATCAACTTTGCATTAGCAGTTCTAGGCGTGACCTATGGAAGCACCGCCGTTCTTATTTTGTTGATGCTGCTCGCCTTCAACGCTGCACACGCTTGGTGGTTAGCGTCCGAGCTGTTGCCAAGCGCGACAGCCAATGCCGCATCGAGAGCGCAAAAAGTGCAGCCAGCGCTTTCGCGTTTCTCTCTTGGCGCATCGAGCGCGCCTAAGCTCAGCAAAAATACTTCTGTGAAGCGCTCAGCTGCAGGCATTGACGCCATCAGTGCGCTCATCGCGCTGATAACTGGCATTGTTTTAATCTTGAGTTCGCTTTTTCTACCTTTGATCAGCTACTCAAAAGAAGCCTGCGCTGGAAACATGGCATCTTTGAATAGCGCGCTATCTGAGATGCAACGTTTGGCGAGCAACCTGCCAACAGAAGTGCGAAGCCAGCTGAACTTCCTGCCGTCTGCCGTGAACGATCCTCAGGAATTGTTCCTGCAAGCTGAGCATAAAGCGCTGGTTCGAACTATCTGTTCTGAAGATGTGTGGACTCACAGCCTATGGTTCTTGCCGAATGGCGGCGGCGCTTGGACGTTCGCTTTGCTGCTCACGCTGACACTTGGCGGCTTGTTGATCTTCGTCGGCGTCACGCGCACAAGAGCCGCTCTCGTGGCGATTGCGCTGTGCGCCTTGACCGCTATAGCGATCCTAGCCTTAGTTCACGCGCTCGCCACTATCGAAACGTTTGGCTATCACGATGATTTCAGTCTTCGCGTGATCGGCGTGCTAGGCGCAACACAGCCGAGTCTTGGCGTATGGATACCGCTTCTGATCAGCGCAATTGTCTTGCCAATCTTCCTGCCTTTCTATGTACATCAATCCGATCTACTACGCTGAAAAACCATAGTAGTCGTATGTGAGCCACCATTCTGCGATGTTCGAAATTCTTGGATGGTCGAGCGTCTCTATCAATCCATCCACTTCTTTTCGCCACAACTCGTCAAGTTGCCTGCGAATCGCGTTGAGCTGCGCTCCGCTGAAGAGCTGCGGCATGAGATCGCGAGTAGCCAATGCGTTGTAAGTCTCAAGGATGAGATCATCGGGCATGTCTTGCGAGAAGCTATCGCTTTCAAGCTCGTCGTACATCCGTCCGAAAGCGACCACATAATCCGCCGCGACGAAAGTCACTGTGCGCTCGGCTGTATCGAGCAAGACGCCGTGCGCACGCTTGTTGCCGTTTTGAAGCGGCACGTTATCGCGCGGCTGCCCAACGCTACCCACATTGATCAACACGATGCCTTGCTCTGCGTTTAAGCCGACAGGTTCGTTGTAGCGCACTGAGCTTAAGCGGACTTGCTCACCTGCAAACTGCGCCAAGAAACTCGAATGGCTGTGACCGATGAAGTAAAGGCTCAGCCCTGCGCCATTCAACGCTGCTGCTTCAGAGAAGTGAGCGCTGAGCGCGCTCCAGTCTTGTTCATCAGCGCTGGAAGCGCGCTTCGGACGCACGTAAGGACTGCACACTTTCCGCAAAGGCTGATCGGCAGCCGGCGTGCCATGCACAAAGCTCAGCGAAAGACCGTCCAGCACTTCATGGCGCGTATCAAGGCGTGCGCTATCTTCGGCAGCGTGCTTCAGCGCTTCCAAGTGACCGTCTCTCATCAAGTGCTTGCGATGGCGCATTGCGCCGAGAATAGCGCGCTTGCTCAGATGCAGATCATCGCCGCAGGTTTCGTAGGTCGCCGCGATTTCATGATTGCCAATTCGAAAGTCAGGATCGCGCTGCGCAACTGCTCTGAGCGTCTGAGACGGACGACCGTAGTATCCGACGATATCGCCCAAACAGCGCACTGCGTCTATGGAATCCTCTCTCACAGCTCTCAGGAGCGCGTTGAGCGCCGCCTGATTGCCGTGAATATCTGAGATGATGAGAATGCGGCTCATTGCGTGTTCCCTTGTTGCTGTGTGCCATTCAAGATAGAGAGCTTCTCGTTGTAATACTTCAGATCGCTCTCTAGATCGCGTATGAGATTTCGATTTGGATTGCGCCTTGCACGTTCATCTGAAAGCGCAACTTCAACGCCTTTTTTGGCGTCCTCAAGGTATTCGATGATACGTTGAACGTCTGACAGATAGCCGTTCAGACCTTGGCACTTCTCAACGAGCGCTTCAGCGCGCTCTTGCAGGCGACTCTTGACCTTCTCAAGAATGTCATTCAGACCTACCCTGCTCAAATCTTGTTCAACAAGATCGCCGAGCGTGCGCTGATTGCCTGTCCTGCTCACGTCGTAGCTGGCGTAATAGTAGGCAAGGTCTTCTGGCAGGGCAGGCGACGGCGCGGCGCTGAAGACGTTCTCCAGCACCTGAGGCAGCTTGCTCACAACATCTCTTGCTAGGATTCTACGCAGCTCGACAATGTCCACTGACGGACGCCAGGCGATGTCCTGAATTGCGTTCAGCCACTCTGCTGTGCTGCCGTATAAGCCTTCGTCCAGCTCGCTGAGCGAAGTCACAGGCAACCTGCTGAGCAGGTCATCAACATAATTTGACCAGCCTTCAATGTTCGCCTCCACAGCGAAACCTTCATTGTACGCTCTCAGCAGCCGCTGACGCCAGTTATCCCATTGCTCAGCGCGCTTGATCAACTGATCTACGATGCGCTCATGCTCTTCTAGACCTTCGAGCTGATTGTAGAATCTATCGAGCGTGACTCTTGGATTGCTGCGCACGAAGGCATTTGGCACCCTGAAGATGCTCACATCCAAAAGGCGCTCGTAACCGCGCAAGCCGCGCACAGCATCGGCTTCTACGTTGATAGAGTCTAATTGCCGCCTTGCTTCTCGATACAACCTGAGCGGACTCTCTTCCTGGCGGCGCTCAGGTGTGAGCGCTTCTCTGAGCGCTTCTACAGCCTCTGTAATCCGCCTGAAGTGTGCTTCCAGCTCAGTCCTGAGCCTTCCGAACAAGTTGATCTCGTAGAAGACATCATTGATCTCGTAGAAGACAACATCTCGCGCAGCGATTCTAACAAGCTCATCTCTGGCTATTGGCACCTCATTCCTCAGCTCTGGGAAGCTCCAAGTTTCCCTGCCGCTCACCTCGCCACTGGTGCGCAGCAGCTTGATGTACTGCTCTCGCAGTTCCTCCACGCCTTTCGCCACCTCTCTCAGCAGCTCAGTGATGTGGCGCACACTGCGATTTGGCTCTTGGTTCGGCAAGCCTTCTGCAATTTCTTGGAAGAGTATCGGATTGAACTCAGCAGCCTGATCGGCGTGCCTTCTGAAGCGCCCGAGCGCACGATGGATGCGCCCGACTTGGCTGTTGAGTTCCTCAAACTTGCCCAGCATTTCCTTGACAGGTTTAGTAGCCAGCTCTCCCAAATACGCCTGACGCTTGTTTTCAAAATACTGCTTGATAGCTGCCAGCTGCGCGCTGTGCGTGCAGCGCCCCAGCACGCGCTGGATTATCTGATGGGCAGGATGTTGGTTTGTGACCATGTTAGCTGCCATCAGGGCGTATTCAAGCGCGTGCGCCAGCTCATCGGGCGTAGGGCTGTCATTCGGATTGTTCAAGTCGCGGTCGAAATTGCTCAGCCTATTCAGAATAGCCGCCAGAAGCTCTTCCTCTGCACGCTCGGCAAGGCGTTTCGTTTGGCGGTAGCGGAACTTCAGCCAGCTCGCCCTGCTGCTCGGTTGACCGATATTGCTGATTCTCTCAACGGCGTCATTCAAGCCTTCCAAGTCTTCAAAGCAGTAGGTCTCCAAGATGCGGACGCGCTCTAACCATATCACGGTCAGCTCAGGCATCTGAGCCCGACCCACCCACGTGCGCATGTTCTCGAAGTACTCTGACCACTGCAAGCTGCGTCCCGCTCTGCGCTGTTCGTACAGCCACGTCTCAAGGTGGGCGAGATAGCCGTCGATCAGCTGCGGACGGCGTCTCTGCAAGGAATTGTCGTTCAGTTTCTCGAGCGCATCTTCAAAGACGGCGACGTTGCGCTGCCCATGAAGCGGCTTGAGGCGATGGTATGCGTAGACATCGTAGTAAAGCTCGCCATCTCTTGCGCTGAGCAGGCTGTGCCAACGCGCGTACTCCTCAGCCGTCAGCGGCAAGCCATGGCTCTCTTCGAACGTCTCGAGCGCTTTTTCGTGTTTCTGTTGATAGCCTCTCAGCAGCTGATCGCGCGTGCGCTCTTTGAACTCACGCCCTTTTGGATTCTGCCAGACGTTGCGCTCCACGAGATGGTCTAAATCTGTGTGCAAGCGATGCAGCAGGTCTACGTCGTCCATGAGTTATCCTTTCTAAGGCAAAAACTTTGCAATCTGCTCTTCGAGTGCTTTGCACCATTCGTTGTAAAGGCGCGCTCGCAAGTCAGGACGCTCTTTTTCAGAGACCTCACGCTCAATGATCTGCTCAGCTTTCGCAAAGTCGCGCCTGAGATAATCCGAATTGTCAATCAGTGGCACAATATGCCTGTTCCATGTGTCGCGCGCCGCTTGCGTGTCTATAAGCGTTTGTTCAACATCCGCGGCGATCCTCTCGATGGAGTCTTTGAGAGCTTTGTAGGCTGCTGCGTAGCGCTCGACGGGACGCTCGATCTCTGAGAGTTGAGCGCGTGCCTCTTCGCAGTAATCGCGTCGCTTTTCATCTGACGGGCTCAGATCGCCGATCTCAAGGCATTTGGACATGGCGCTGCTGAACAGGTAGTAGAAACGACCTTCTGACCAACGACGCGACTGCGCCGCGTTTCTAGTATCACCGTAGCGGACGGCGTTGTCAAGAACTTCGCGCCAATTGTTGAGGTATTCGCGGCGCAGTATGCTTTGCAACAAGTCTTTCGGCGCTCGATCGCCTTGCGCTGTGAGCGCCGTCTCGAAGGCGCGCTCAAGTTGCGCAAAGGTTGTCTCTTCATCGGCAAGCTGGCGGTACCTGCCGAGTTGTCCTTTCAGCCCTTCCATCAGGAAGGCGCGCTCAGCGTCAGGGAGACGCTCAAGCTGGCTGTATAACTTCTTGCATTCATCGGCGTTGAAAGGAGCGAGATATCGCTCAAACTGCTCCTTGTACTCCTCAAGCTGCTTGAGCATTCTCTGCTGCGCTTCCAATTGCGCTTCGCGCGCATCGGCAAAGGCGATCAAGCCGTCAAGCCTATCGCGGCTCGCCGCAGGCACGTAATCTAGACTGAAGAATGGCTCTGCCTTCAACCGCTGCCTGAAATTTTGAACTTTGCCGAGCTGCTTGGCTAGCTGATCGTCGGTCAGCGACTCGACGGGCTGGCGCTCAAATTCCTTTTTTTGATCCGCATATGGCTTGAGCGTCTCGCGTTCTTTCTCGCTCAGCTTGGCAAGCGCGCTCTCGTGCGGATAATGGTGGTATGCCTTGTACAGATCGTCGAGAGCGAACTGTCCAGGCTTGTCTAGGTGATCCTCGACAAAGCTCAACAAGTCTAGTGCGCTACTGAGCGCTCGCTCAACTTCGGCGGCGTCATCCACCAAGCCAAATTCAGCGAATACATCTGGGCGCGGGTCGCGCTCAGAGACGGGCGGCACATCCGTTTCATGCCCGTACTTGGGCACATATTGCTTTGGATCGAGTTGATAGAGCCCAAGGTGGATGTTTTTGCGAATGTCAGCGCGTTCGAGCTCGGGATTGAGACGGCGTAGTTTGGCAGAGCTAGCATTCCATGCCCTGACCAAATTCGAATTGAAGGTCACCTCATCCTGCCCTTGCGCTTGATCGCTCTGCCCGATCACCTGCGCGACTTTGCTGAAGTAATTGCGCGCCTTTCTCAGGCTATCTTCAGCCAGCTCTCTGCGCAATGTTTCGAGCTTTTCTGCGACCTTTACGCGCCTGCCTTGACCTGTCTCGATGACTTGATCGTTCTGTACCTGCGGCTCAACAACTTCGACCACGCCTCTCTGCCACAAACCGTCGTAGTACTCAATGAGTGGTAAAAGCTCCAGATGTTGCGTGCGCGAGTCGAACTGCTGTGCTTGCTGCCCTACCTGTTTGAGCGCCTCCTCTACACGTTTCCTGAGGTCGGGCAAGCCTTTGCGGAATGGAATGCTCTCAAGCTTTGTGCGTTGTGCGCGCAACCATTCCCAGTTCGCTTGGCGGCTATCGCCGAGCTCAAAGCCTGCCACGACGCGGCTGACGATGATATCAGCGCGCACTTGCGATTTCGAATTGCTCAGTTCGTCGCGATACGCGGCAAGCTCTCTGTATTCGTCACTTTGCCCAATCTCGTCATCCAACCAGAGGTCTGGGCTTGTGGCATGGCGGTGAAGCTGCTCGACCTCTTCGAGTTCTTTCGTCAGATCAGCGCGGCTTGCTATCGCTTCTTCAATTGCTTTGCGACGCGCGTTGACTTGCTCAGTGCGCACATTTGAGATAGATTCATTGAGCATTGAGTCAGCGTCTGTGCTAATGCGTCCTAGAAGATATGTGCGGAGATATTTGATCGCTTCAGTGTACTTATGCTCCGCTCGCAGCGCTTCGGCACGAGCTAAAATTTCCGCTAGGCTGATTTCTTTATCCATATCGCTACCTTCGCTCGAATTGCTATTCAACGCTATGCACCTAATGATAAACATGCAATGCGCCGTTGTCAATAATTTACAAATTTGACGATCTTTTGAGCTATTACGTCGTAATTATTGAAGATTTGTCGCAGTCTGAATTGCGCGCTGAGCGAGAAGCGCTCGATCTGGCGCGCCGCCTGTGCGCCAACAAAAACGCCGCTCAAGGCTGAGCGGCGTTCCTGCATCTAGCGAGCGACTGAATTACTATTACTTACCGACGCATTGCGGCAGAACAGGGAAGCCGCGCTGCCCGTATTCTTCTGGCACGTCTACCGTGCTTGCCAACGAGACCCAGCCGCCCATCACGAACAGCCGTGCGAAGCCATCTTTCTCGTCAATCACGAAGGCAGTCTGGCAGGTCTTCATCGCCAAGCCGGTCGGCGCGCCGCCGGGCGCCTGCAAGACGGGCGTATCGCCTAGGAACAGCACCAAATTCCGCTTGCCGGGCAAGCCCGGACCGCCGAAGAAGGTCGGCAAGCCTGGACACTCACCTGTCCACTGCGCGACGAGCTGCTCTTGGAAGCCGTTGCCAGCAAGGCTGATGAAGCGCACCGTGAGCGGATTATACTGCGGCGTGCCGCTCCAAGAGAAATTTCCAACTGGACCTGTGAAGCCAACATTCACTGAGCTGGCAAAGAAATGGAAGACGTTGCCAGCGCCATCTGTGCCAATGAATTGATAGGCTTCTTGAGCTGTGCCAGTATTATCCCGATCTGCTGTGAAAGATGAGCCAAGATCAGTGAAC
>Ga0308403_1000442_pt1 | contig 16096 bp, 13 predicted proteins | sample HotsprSampleOSM3_FD_203470 | JGI IMG/M metagenome (GOLD analysis project Ga0308403, IMG submission 203470) | Hot spring phototrophic mat microbial communities from Octopus Spring, Yellowstone National Park, Wyoming, United States - 20060914_OS-M3 ... | reverse complement strand
CCCAGAGCAGCCAGCGCAAGTCCTTTGCCAAGCTGTTTTAATCGCTTCTGCAAAGGGGTACTCTCCTGTTCCACGCTTTGCAGCATATCGGCAATCTTGCCCAATTCGGTTTGCATACCGGTTTTTACCACTACGGCAACCCCGCGTCCATAAGTCGTAACCGTGCCCATGAAAACCATATTGCGCTGATCGCCGAGGGGTAAATTCTGAGCTGCGATGGGATGCGTGTGTTTTTCCACCGCTTCGGATTCGCCGGTTAGAACCGCTTCCAGGACGCGCAGGTTGATGGCTTCGACAAGGCGACAATCGGCTGATATGGCATCTCCGGCGTCTAGCTGAATCACATCCCCTGGGACAAGTTCGCTGGCGGAGATCTCTTGCAAATGCCCCTCGCGACGCACTTTGACCCTTGGCGCAGATAAGCGCTTCAGGGCTGCCATCGCTTTCTCGGCACGATATTCTTGAGAAAAACCCAGCGCGGCATTCAATACAACAATGATGAGGATGACAATGGCATCCGTGGTTTCATGCATTAAGACCGAGATCCCCGCCGCAACGACCAAAATCACCACCATAAGCTCGGTAAATTGATCGAGCAAGATGCGCCATGGATTTTTTATCCCCCGTTCAATTAATTGATTCGGCCCGTATTCTTGTTGTCGTTTCTTGACTTCAACGATGGACAAGCCGTTTTTGAGGTCCGTCTTTAGCTCTGCAAGGGTCTGCTCGATATCCAGTTGATACCAGGCTTTCATGTCATCATCCTGTTTATATAAAAATTAAAAAGACCATTCGGCATGAATGGTCTTGCCAAACGCAGGAATTGCGTCCAGGTTCCCGGAAGTTAATCTTCGTCTTGACGAAAACCTGGTCCCACATGGGAGGCTACTCCCCAATTCATGGTTACTATACTCTTGAGGAATTGATTTGTCAATAGATTGGATTGGGTTTCTGATAAGTCCTACTTCTTGGGTAACCTGATGATCTACACATTTACCGTTAATACCGTAAAATTCCGCAGTTGTTCAAGCCAGCTTTGGAAATCATCTGGGTAGGCTGCATGCCAGCCAATTTTCTTGCCGTTCTGGGGGTGGTAAATAGATACTGCATAGGCGTGCAAAGCAAGGCGTTCAACCGACAAAGGCAAAGAAGAGTTGAGGGTGGAGACACCATACAAACGGTCACCAAGGATAGGATGTCCCAGGTGAGCTAAATGGGCGCGAATTTGGTGGGTGCGCCCCGTTTTGGGTTCAATGGCGAGCAAGGTGCAACCCTGGAAGTTTTCCAGGCGTTTGCAGAGGGTTATCGCAGCTTTGCCTCTTTCAAAATCTACCACTGTGCGATGGCGGCGGTCTCCGTTTACTCGCAGGGGGAAGTCGATGGTCTTCGCTTCCCAGGCCGGGTTGCCTGAAACCAGGGCATGGTAGATTTTCTCCACCGAGCGACGATCAAATTGTAGATTAAGGGAACGGTGCGCTTCTGCGGTGCGAGCCAACAGGTACACGCCGCTGGTGTCTTTATCCAGGCGATGAACAATCCACAACCGCCCGAAATGGGGTTCCAGCACTGAGCGAACATGTTCGAGTTCAGGATGATAGCCATCTGGCAGGACGCGCAAGCCAGATGGCTTATTGATTACCAACAGATGATCATCGACATAAATGACCCAAGGCACTGGACTGGAATCCATCACTCAACTCACTAGTGCTTCGCCGCGTCGCACTCCTGCCATTAGCACCAGGGCAAGCAGCATGAAGAAGGGCGCTACTAACATCACGTTGTTGTAATTCCGGCCTGTTAATTGGATGATCCAGCCGTTAATATTTGGACCAGCGATTGCCGCCAGGGTTGAGAATAAATAATACAGCCCGGTATAGGTGCCTAATCGCGCCGCGTCGGTCATATCTACGACCATTGGCAGGGAATTGATATTAATCAGCGCCCAGGCAAGCCCGGCTACCATGAGAATGAGGCCGATAACCGGCACAGTCCCCAGCACCGGTAATTTCGTTAATTCAATGGTCAAAATATTGCCCGGCAAGAAATACATCAGCAACATCCCAAGGATCATGATCGTAATGCCGCTCATGATCGTCAGGCGTCTGCCAATGCGACTGGCAAGATAGCCACTGGGTATGGCAAACAGAACAAAAATTAGCGAGAGCTGTCCGAGCAACCGGGCGCCATCGGCTTCTTCCATGCCCAGATGCTTATTGGCATATAAGGTGAAAAAGGCTTCAATGGCCGTATAAGCGACAAACCAGGAAAAGATTGCCAGCAGAATGCGCAAGGCGCTGCGATCTGGATCGCGGAGAACCGCTTTCAGGCTGGCGATCATGCTCGGTTTTTCTTCGCTCTGTTCGTAAGTGGTTGGTTCTTTGATAAATATAAACACCATAACTGCTGCCAGAATCACCAGCGCAGACCCCAACCAGAATGGGAAAGCCGGATTCAGTCGATACAAAGTAGCGCCGCCCAGAAAAGCAATGATTGCCCCTACCCCACCCATGAAATTGATGATTCCATTGGCTTGCGAGCGATATTGCGAAGGGGTAATGTCGGGCATAAGAGCAATCACCGGGGTGCGCCAAAACGCCATCGAGAGGAGCAGGGTGCTTGTACAAGCCACAAAGAGCGGCAGGACAGCGGCAATGGGAATAAGACCAAATGCAACTGCGCCGATTGGCGCGCCAATTAAGATAAATGGCATCCGTCGTCCGATCGGAGTGCGCAGGCGATCTGACCAGGCGCCCACAGGTGGTTGAATCAACAGAGCAGCGATATTGTCAAGGGTCATAAAAAAACCGATGAAAGCCGGGGCAAGATTAAACTTATTCGCCAAAAACAACGGCACAAAAGCGTTATATACGCCCCAAATCACGCTGACGCCGAAGAAACCAAAACCGAGCAAAAATGTCTTACCATAGCTAAACTTCATCGTTATCTCCTTGAAAAAGGTTTTCCTGAGCGCTTCGTAGCTGTTCGAGGAAAGCTTGATCTTCGCCAGTAAGCGTTGCTTTCTCCAGCAAATCAGGACGGCGTTGCCAGGTGCGCAGGAGAGCTTGTTCCCGCCGCCAGCGGGCAATGCGCCCATGATCACCGGAGAGTAATACCTCCGGCACGCGCCAGCCGCGGAATTCTGCTGGACGGGTGTAATGAGGGTATTCCAACAAGCCTAAAGCATAAGAATCGTCCGTTGCACCATCAGGGTCGCCTAATACGCCGGGCAGAAAGCGGCTGACGGCATCCAGCACCACCAGCGCAGGTAACTCGCCGCCGCTCAGCACATAATCCCCAATCGAAAGCTCATCGGTGACCAGGTGCTTGCGCACCCTTTCATCTACCCCCTCATACCGCCCACAGATTAAGGCCAGGGCGGGCAATTGGGCGTATTCCTGGGCAATGCGATGATTGAACGTTCGCCCTTGAGGAGTGAGCAAGACGACCGGACAGGCTGGCGGAGAACCCAGGACACTTTCTACCGCAGCGAAGATCGGCTCAGGCTTCATCACCATTCCTCCTCCGCCACCATACGGCTCGTCATCGGTGATATGGTGTTTGTCTGTCGTGTAGTCGCGAATATTATGGAGATGGACTTCAATCAGCCCCTTTTGCTGAGCGCGTTCCAAAATACTGGTTTGGAGATAAGGCTGGAAGACTTCGGGAAAAAGGGTGAAAATATCGAAGCGCATTGGTTGCATTATAGCACGAACAAAACTGCCAGATTGGAGATTAAAGAATGCTAAAATTTTGTTAAACACTCTTGACATCGTCCGATAAAAATGCTATATTGTTATTTCGCAAACGAAAGCATTGCGGGGTGGAGCAGTGGCAGCTCGTTGGGCTCATAACCCAAAGGTCCCCAGTTCGAGTCTGGGCCCCGCTACCTAAAAAAACCAGAGCCGGTCAGGCTCTGGTTTTTTTCTCTGAAAGATTTTTCCCAAGAAAAGAGTAGAATACTTATAGGCAACTGAAAGGAGCATTTTCTATGCAAGCATCTGCTTCGTCTTTTCGGATTTACACTTTTCTCGCTGCTATCAGTGCTACCTTGTTGAGTTGTGCCTTGTTGCGTGGGGTTGTTCCTGCAGACAGGCGGAGTGCGGCTCCTGGCCAGGCTGAGCAATCAACCCAAACGCCTGAAAGCCTGAATTTGAATCATCTCATCGATGTGGAAAAAATCGAGGTCGATTATCTCTATCGGTCGGATTTAATCACGATCATTTACCCTCTCTACGGTTCGATTCTCGATGACTTTACGATTGTCACCATTACGAATACCAACCCTTCGCTGCTGCGAATCAAAGTGCTAAGCGAGGTACAGGGGTATACCGATCAGTCGATAGATACCGTAACCGTCAGGGGGAATGAAACCCTGGAGGTCCGTCAGAATCCGCGTTTGATCTCGACCAGGATCGAAAACCTGAATGTGCAACAGCCGGCTCAATTCCATATCCGCGTGGCTGCCCTGCAACAAGGCGAAGAGAAGATCATCCTGGAAGAAACAGGAGAAACGCTGGTTTTTGCTCGCCGCGATTTCCCTTGGGGGATTCCAGGAATGAGCGAAGTAGAAACATTTGAGCTACTGGCTGCTATGGTGACACCCAACGATCCGAAAGTGGAAGAGCTGTTACGCGCTGCAGCGGACTATACCGAGAGCGGTGCGATGTGGGGCGGCTATAGTGGCGTTGAAGATGATGAAGATGGGGAGGTTTGGGAACGATTGGAAGCCATCTGGCAAGCAGCCGATGAGATCTATGATTTGACCTATGTAAGCACTTTGGTCACCTACGCACCGGGTGATATCCAACGCATCCGTCTGCCGCGTGAAACGCTGGAGCAGCAGGCCGGTAACTGCATCGACCTATCTTTATTGTTTGCTGCGGCTGCCGAGGCAATCCGTCTGGAAGTGGCGATCATTGGTATTCCGGGGCATGCTTTCATCGGCGTTCGCACCGATCAGGTAAACGATCGCTATTACTTCATCGAAACTACCCTGATCGGACAGAGTTCCTTTGCCCGAGCCGTCGAAGCGGGTGCAGAGACCTGGCGCGAAGTTGCTGAATCGGTCGAAAACGGCGAACCAAATTACAACTGGCTAACCATTGCGACTGCGCGTGAAAAGGGCATTCTACCGCTACCCTGGCCGTGAGAAGGTGACAACCGTGCCTGGATAAATTTCAATCCTAATGTTCCGTCAATTGAGCAATCGACCGCAGAAAGCGCGGTGCGTTTAGCGCCCGCTCTAAAATGGCTTGCAAATAGCGTTGCACATGCGCTTCCATCTCTTTTTGAACCGCAACGGGAATTTTAGCTCTGCGCGCTTCTCTATAGGTGCTGCGTTGAAGATGGCGAAGGTACTTCAATGCCGGCATGGAGACTGGCAGCAGCAATCGTTGACCGGCGGCGCAGTTCGGACAGACCACCCCACCCAGTTCGCAGGAGAAAAACTGATCTTGCGCCTGGATAGCCTCGCCACAGATCACACACTGGAAGAGCTGTGGGCGAAAACCAACAAAGTCGAGCAATTTCATCTCAAAGAAGCGCACGTCCAACCAGACATCCTCGCTCTGGTTTAGACGTTCCAGTGTTTCAACCAGCAAGAAATAGAGAGCTGGGTTTGCTTCTTCTTCAACGGTAAAGCGATCGACCAGTTCGAGCAAAGTTGCGCCATATCCCAGGCGCAACAAATCGTCCTGAAAGGAAAGGTAGGCTGTTAAGGTTTCTGCTTGAGTGATGATCGGCAGTTCTCTTCCCTGAGCTAACAATAAGCTGACGCGGTTAAACGGTTCCAGGTGACCTGCCTTGCGCGAGGGCGTTTTTCGGACCCCTTTAGCAATGGCGCGGAGTTTTCCCCGTTCACGGCTGAACAGGGTGATTAAGCGGTCAGCTTCTCCCCAATCTTGATGGCGGAGAATGACCGCCTCAACCCGAAAGGTGCGCTGCCGGGAGGGCATCTTAAATCAGTCCAATTTGCTTGCCCACTTTTTCAAAGAGCTCCAGGGCGCGGTCAATCTGTTGGTCGGTGTGGGTTGCCATGTAACTGGTGCGCAACAGTTGCCGTCCTTCGGGGACAGCCGGAGAGAGCACCGGGTTGACAAACAGACCGGCTTCAAATAGCGCTTTCCAGGCAAGGACGGTGCGCATGTCATCGCCGATCAGGATCGGGATAATGGGGGTCTGCGAGTTCCCGATTTGATATCCCAGCCGTTTCAACTCTGTTCGGACACGTTCGCCGATGGCGTTCACGCGCTGGACACGCTCCGGTTCCTGGCGCATGACTTCCAGAGCCGCCAGGGCGGCTGCGGCGTTGGCGGGGGGAATACTGGCGCTAAAGATCAAAGCTCTGGCGTGGTGTTGAATATATTGGATGACATCCGTATCGCCAGCAATAAACCCGCCCAGCGAGGCAAAGGACTTGCTAAAGGTGGACATGATCAAGTCTACAGCCTCCGTTACCCCGAAATGCGCTGCTGTGCCACGTCCACCACCCAAGACGCCCAGCGAATGGGCGTCATCGACCATCAAGCGTGCCCCATAGCGGCGGCAGATTTCAATCAGTTCTGGAAGCGGGGCAATGTCACCTTCCATGCTGTAAACGCCATCCACAACCACCAGCTTCCCCTTTTCCGGGGGGACTTTTTCCAACACTCGCTGGAGGTCTTCCAGGTCATTATGGCGGAAGCGTTTGGTCTCTCCCCACGCCAGGCGCGCTCCATCCACGATGCTGGCGTGATCGTATTTATCCAGGATGACCACATCTGAGCGATCGACCAGGGCGCTGATGGTGCCAAGGTTGGTTTGCATTCCGGTTGAAAAGACCAGCGCGGCCGGCTTTCCAACCCACGCTGCCAGTTCCTCTTCCAGTTGTTCGTGCAACTCTAAATTGCCGTTTAAGAAGCGCGAACCGGTACAGCTTGTCCCAAAACGCTTGATTGCGTTAATGGCAGCTTCTTTAACTTTGGGATGGGTGGTTAGGCCAAGATAATTGTTCGATCCACACATAATCAGGCGTCGACCGCCGTAGATCACTTCGCTGCCCTCGTTTTCCGAGAGGGGGATGAAATAGGGATAATAACCTCCTTCAATCGCTTCCTTGACGATGGTAAACTGGGAACATTTTTCAAAGATATCCATAGATTCCTCCTTGTTTTTGACCTTTGCGAGCCAATGTGTCGAGGGCAGCGAAGATCACTGGCTGTGGCAGAAATTTAACCAACCAGTAGATCAGGCGGACATCTGCAGATGGGAAAATGGCATACTGTCCACGAGCCGCCTGTTGCAGGATCGCTTGTGCAACCTGATCGGGTGTGAGCTGCGCAGCGTTGCCTGAAATTGCTTTGGTCTCAGCGGGTTTAAAGCGGTTTTCGTATTCAAGTTGAGGCGTCTGGGTATCGGGTGGAAAGACGATGGAAACGCGGATATGATAGGGCTTCATTTCTGCCCGCAATACTTCGGTAAAACCGACCAGAGCAAACTTTGCTGCCCCATAGGCGGAATAACCAAACACTCCCAGTAGAGCCGCTGCCGAAGCGATGTTGATGATGTGACCGCTGCGTTGGGCAATGAAGTGCGGCAAGAGAGCTTTGGTCAGATAAAGCGGAGCAAAGTAGTTGGCGGCCATCATCCAGTGAAAGATGTCCAGCGATAACTCCTGCACGTAACCCGGATGAGCTGCGCCGACCGAATTGATTAGGACATCCACCTTTCCTGCTTTTGCCAGCACTTCTTCGGCAGCTTGCTTTGCCTGATCGACCATGGTCAGATCGGCAGCGCTGAAGCCAAACGCCTGAGCTGGAGACTGAGCAGAAGCCTGAACCTGCTCAAGAGCTGTTTGCAAAAGTTCGCCACGGCGGGCGATTAACCACACATTGCTGCCAGCGCTTGCCAGTCGTTTCGCCAGGGCAAGGCCAATGCCACTTGATCCCCCGCTAATCACAATCCACTTTCCTGACCAGAAGGCGTTTGTCATCGTTAAGTGATTTAATTTTATCTTGAAACTTCCCTTTTCAGGACTTAATGATGTTAGAGGTTCTTAATCCGCCATTCCCCCGCAACTATCGGAGTCCCATCCAAAGAACTATCTTATGTTTCCTCTTCCAGCTTTGCCCATCCTCTACGCAAGGCAACCAGTGCAGCTTGTGTGCGGCTGTTGACGTGCAATTTGCGATAGATTTCACTGAGCCGATTGGCAACCGTGCGTTCGGAGAGATTCAATCGTTCGGCAACGGTTTGATTATCTGCGCCTTGGGCCACCAGACGCAAAACCTGCATTTCCCCGTCACTCAGCTCTTCCTGAGAGCAAGTCGGGCTTGCTTGAGAGCTTAAGCGCCGAAACTCATCCAGCAAACGGGCGGCCAGGGAAGGATCGACCAAAGCTTCGCCGCGTTGGAAGGTAAATATGGCTTCAATGAGTTGATGTTCATCGATGTCTTTCAGCAAGTAGCCGCGGGCACCAGCTTTTATCGCTTCAAAGACGTACTGATCCTGGCGGTACATGGTGAGGATGATCACCCGACAAGCCGGGTTTAACTCGCAGATCAAGTGGGTGGCCTGTACTCCGTCCAGGTCGGGCATATTGATATCCATCAAGACCACATCCGGCTTCAAACGGCGGGCTAATTTCACCGCCTGACGGCCGTTTTCTGCCTCGCCAACCACTTCGATTTCCTTGCAGGTTTCAAACACATGCCGCAGACCCTGGCGGAAGAGACGATGATCATCGGCAATTAAAACCCGAATCGTTCCAGCCATTCGTTAGAAACCTTTTTGTCTAGTTTCTTTTACTTTGTCTTGATTTTTTTCAACCAAAGTGGAGCTGTATGATGTCTTTATTGCAATCAGTATAGCACACTTTGCTTCTGTTATCCATTTTCTGACTTGATCGTTCCTAAAAACACCTCAATTTGCGTTCCTTTTCCGATTTGGGAGGTGACCCTTAGACTGCCGCCCAGGGCTTCCACCCGTTCGCGCATCTGTTGCAGGCCGAGATGACCTTTGCTTTCCCAGTGTGCCAGAATAGCCGGGTCGAAACCTACACCGTCATCGCGAACCCGCAGAAAAACCCCTTGGCGCAAATCGATTTCTACCCAAACTGTCTCAGCTTGAGCATGACGGGCAACATTATGCAACGCCTCTTGGACAATGCGAAAAAGTAACGGTTCCAGGCTGGGTTCGAGCCGAGCGCGATCTCCCGGGACGTTGAGGAAGATACGGAGTTGGTGTTGCTCGTCAAAGTCTTGAAGGAAGCGGTCTAACGCTTGCCAAAATCCCAATTCATCCAGGGCAACCGGGCGCAGGGCAAAGATTGCTTGGCGAACTTCGCGAATTTTTTCACCTAACAAGGCGTGAAGATTTTCCAATTCGCCCCAAAGGCGGTGCGGATCGTTCTCAATCCATTTTTGCCAGCGATGGACTTGCAAACGGATGGCAGCCAAATCTTGGGCCAATCCGTCATGGATTTCGCGGGCAATACGCCGCCGCTCTTCGGCAATGGCTTCTTCTTCGCTGCGGCGAGCTTTTTCGGCGCTTAAGTCCTCCACTACCAGAATACAACGTGAGAGATCCGCTCTGGCAGCAGGGGCAGCGCGCAATCGCAAGGGAAACTCCTGTCCATCGCAACGTCTGCCGCTGGTTTCGGTTGTCCAAAAGAGGTTGTGGGTTAGGGTTTCCTGACAACGCGCCAAAATCTCAAAAGGAAGGTAGTTGTCCAAACGGGGTTCATGTTCCGGAGAGCATGCAAAAAGGGATAACCAGCGAGGATTGAAATGAGTTGCTAACGGTGGCAACTGGCGAAAATCTGCCTCGCACACGGCTACGGGTGCGTTCTCTAATAAAGTGCGATAGCGTTCTTCACTACGCCGCAGGTTCTCGATCTGTTTTTGACGGCTATGCAGATAGCTTCCTGCTACACTAACCAGCGCGGCGATGATCGACAGGCGGAACCACCTCGTCTGATACCAGGCCGGGGTAATGATCAACCGCAGGGTTTTGCCGTTTTCATTCCAGACGCCATCGCTATTGCTTCCCTTGACGCGAAAAAGATAGTTGCCTGGAGGTAGATTGGTATAGCTGGCATAACGACGGTTTCCACAAGCGATCCAGTCCTGATCAAATCCTTCAAGCTTGTAGGCATATTGGTTGCGCAGTGGATCGGCGTAATCCAGCGCAGCAAACTCAATGGCAAAAAAGGAGACGCGCGATGGGATCCGAATTTCCTCAAGATGGTTGAGGTCTTCAGGGAATTCCTGGATTTGATCAAATTCGCGGAAAGCGGTCAGTACGATTGGCGGAGGTACAGGATTATGACGGATTTCGTGGGGGTAAAAAGCGTTGAATCCCTTCAGTCCGCCGAAAAACAATTCTCCATCCTCCGCACGCGAGGCTGCTCCGATGACAAAGGCATTGCTTTGCAATCCATCCCGCTCGGTAAAGGCGTGAAAACGATCTTGAGCTGGGTCGTAAACAGCCAGCCCGCCACCCATCGTGCCTAGCCATAGGTTATCCTGCTCATCTTCAAGAATGGAAACGATGGAGTCATCCGGCAAACCCTGGTCACGGCTGTAAACCGTGAATTGTGACTCACAATTTCCGATCAAGCCGCAGGGGAAAGACAGCCGATTCAAGCCAGAATGGGTGCCAACCCACAAGGTCTGATGATCTTTTTCGTGAATTGTCCATACAAAATCATGGCTCAAGCTGTTCGGGTTGTCTGGATCGTGGCGAAATTGCCGGTAAAGGTTTTGTTCAGGATTGAACAAAATCAACCCATTGTAAGTGCCCAGCCAGAGATTGCCTTGAGAATCGGCATAAATGGCGCGCACACCATAGGTGACCGGAAAACGATCTTGGGATTGTGTTTCACCTCCATATCGTTGAACTGTTTTTCGGTCTGAGTCAATTCGGATGAGTCCTCCCGGATCTTCTAACCCCGCCCAGAGAATCCCCTGCGAGTCTTCGGTAATGACCTTTACCGACAAGGGTCTCGAAAGGTCTGGATCATCAGGGATTGGAAGAAAGTTTTCAAAGCGCAGGGAGCCGCGAATGAGGCGATCTAAACCGCCCTGAGTTCCGATCCAGAGGTCTCCATAACGATCTTGATAGAGCGCAGTGATATGATCATGAGATAAACTGTTCGGGTCTTGAGGATTGTGATGAAAGAGGGTCACTTTCCCCTGTTGGCGATCCAGCATTGCCAATCCGTGTCCGTGAAATCCGACCCAGATCAATCCTTCGCGGTCTTTCACCACCGCACCAACGGTTGAGAAGGTATGCTTTTCAGGATCGGCTAAGGTGGATGAATAAACCATAAATCGGTTGCCGGCCGGAGAATACTGGTCTAACCCGCCACCAACGGTTGCAATCCAAACATTCTGACCCCGGTCTTGCATTAAGGCGGTGATGTGATTGGCGCTCAGGCTGTAGGGATCGAGCGGATCATGAAGGAAAGTTTCTATCTGCTGGGATGCAGGGTAGAACCGATGTAATCCTTCCTCGCTGCCAACCCAGAAGAAGCCCTCCGCATCGAAAAGCAGAGAGGTGATATGAAGATCGGCAAGTTCATCAAAGACCTGGACGATTTGCTCTTGCATTGGGTCGAACTTTAAGAGCCCGCCGTGTCTTTCATGATGCTCTCCGCCGCCCACCCATAACATTCCATCGTTTGCTGGGGCAATGGAAGTCACGCGGCGGAAAGTCGATTTTTTCATCGCAATCAATGGATCAATCAGACGGATGGGTTCTTCTGAAGCGGCTAAAGCGAGCAATCCGTGTTGCCCTGTCCCCAGCCAAAGCAGCCCTGAGTTAGAAAAGTAAAGCGTATTGATCACATTGTCGGGAAAGGATTCTGGAGCGGATAAAGCTTCGTTGACCGAGTGGAATGTTCCCGCGCTAGGATCGTACCAGAAGAGCCCACTCCCCGCGGTGGCGATCCAAATCCGACCTTGTGAATCCTCGGCAAAGGCTTGAATTGACTCGTACACTTCGGGATGGCGCAAGACTTGATGGCGTTCTGGATCCAAATGGTCTAAACCGCTGGCAGTGCCAACCCAAAGCCAGCCGCGTGAATCTTCATACAGCGCCTGGATCGTGTCATTACTGAGGGAATTTGGGTTGTTTAGGGAATGGCGGTAGAGGGTAAATGTATATCCATCGAATCGGTTTAGTCCTCTTTGCGTGCCAATCCACAGATAGCCCTGGCGATCCTGCAGGACGCAGAGAACAATTTCATGCGCTAAACCTTGAGCAGGGGTCAAGTGATGGAAGCGCAGTGATTGAAGTTGAGCGTTGGTGGAGATCGGCGGTTGAAGGCTGAGCAGCCCAAGGGTTAACCAGGCAGCCAAAAGAAGCCAGAACCAACGCTTATTCACATCTTAGAGAACTCCTCTTTAATCCATCTTTGCCACTACCGCCTCACCGAACTCCGAGCATTTCAGCAACGTAGCTCCTTCCATCAGGCGATGAAAATCATAGGTTACCGTCTTGGCGGCAATGGCGCCCTCCATTCCCTTAATAATCAAATCGGCGGCTTCTTTCCAGCCAAGGTAGCGGAGCATCATCTCGCCGGAGAGGATGACCGAACCTGGATTGACCATGTCCTTGTCGGCGTATTTAGGAGCGGTGCCGTGGGTGGCTTCAAAGACTGCATGACCACTTTCGTAGTTGATGTTGCCACCGGGCGCAATGCCGATCCCGCCTACCTGGGCAGCCAGGGCGTCTGATAGATAATCGCCGTTGAGGTTCATGGTTGCAATCACATCGAACTCTTTTGCCCGAGTGATGGTTTGCTGGAACACAATATCCGCAATCACATCTTTGATCAATAATCTGCCGGCTTGCAAAGCATGTTCTTGTTCGGCGTTAGCGGTTTCCTCACCCTTTGAAGCTTTGGTGCGTTCCCACTGCGCCCAGGTGTAGACGCGATCGCCGAACTCGCTCTCTGCCAGTTCATAGCCCCAGTTCCGAAAAGCCCCCTCGGTATACTTCATGATATTCCCTTTGTGAACCAGGGTCACACTCCGCCGTCCATTCTCCAGAGCGTAGCGGATGGCTGCCCGCACCAGACGATATGTACCTTCTTTAGAGATTGGCTTCAACCCAATCCCGGCTGTTTCGGGAAAGCGGATTTTGGCATATTCTTGAGGAAACGCTTCTTTAAGCAAGTCCTTGAACCGCTGGTTTTCGGGTGTGCCGTACTCGAATTCGATACCGGTGTAAATATCCTCGGTGTTTTCACGGAAAATGACCATATCTACATCCTGAGGACGTTTTACAGGGGACGGCACCCCTTCAAAGTAACGCACCGGCCGCAAACAGACATACAGATCCAATGCCTTGCGTAAAGCAACGTTAAGGGAGCGGAACCCCCCACCAATAGGGGTGGTCAAGGGTCCCTTAATGCCGACCAGATATTGGCGGAAGGCTTGTACGGTCTCATCGGGAAGCCAGGTTCCGAGTTGGTTATAAGCCTTTTCTCCTGCCAGCACCTCCAGCCAGTGAATTTTGCGTTTACCTCCATAAGCTTTGGCGACGGCTGCGTCAAACACGCGTTGGGCAGCGCGCCAAATGTCTCGCCCCGTGCCATCCCCTTCGACGAAGGGAATAATGGGATCATCAGGGACGAGGAGTTTTCCATCCTTCATTCTAATGGGCGTTCCCCCTATGGCTGGCTGAATTGAAACTGTGCTCATTGCGCTCTCCAAACTTATAAAATCTGTGAAAAGGTAAAGATACCTTTCTTTTAGCTAATGATTATATCGTAGAACGTAACGGATTGGGGGAGGGGAGAATGAGGAAATAAGCCAGGGCAATGGTGTACTTTTGAAAGTTGAAAGATGGGGAAAGTTAAATATGCTCAGAGCACCACAAAACCAGAGCAGGATTCGGAAGATGAATATTAATATCGATGCAAAAAATATCAAGACTCATTTTGCGACTTTTGTAGACCCGCGGTCTGAGATCTATCGTAAGCATAAGCTTCTGGATATCATCTTTATCACCATCGCTGCCGTGATTTGCGGCGCGCACGACTGAGAAAGGGTAGAGTTCTTTGCGCGGGGCAAAGAAGCGTGGCAGAAGACCTTTCTGGAGTCACCCAATGGCATTCCCTCCCATGATATCTTTTTGAGCTTGTTTTTCTGGCTGGATGCAGAGCAATTTCGGTTATGCTTTAGCACTGGATAGCAGCCATCAGCCGGCTACTGCAGGGGCAAGAGATCGCTATGACGGGAAGATGGTGCGCCGTTCGTTTGATAAGGGCTTAGGCAAGGATGCAATTCCCATGGTGAGTTCTTGGGCTTCTGCTAACCAACTTGTGGTGTGGCAAGAGAAAGTCGCCTAGAAGTCGAATATGATCACAGCCATTCCCAAACTCTTGCAGTTGTTGGATGTACAATGCTGACTGGTGACCATATTCCCAATTTGGATCGTTCATTGAGCCCTGTGCTGGTAACCCTTTTTTGTTTCTGGGGTGGCAGCAACTGTTCAATCCGTTACCATTGCTCATTCGGTAGTTCGCTTCTATTTGCCATGACATTGTTTAAATTAGTCTGGCGAACAGACCCTAATCTATTTGGATTAATTCAACCTCTTTAAGGATTCGATTTACATCGATTAGACGGATGTCTCCAGTTCTGGGTGTTAATACAGATGCTGCACTTACTGCACTTGACCATAACAATGCGTCTTTCCAATCCTTGCCCAGTGAAAGACGCCAGGCAAGTGCTGCGGAAACAGAGTCTCCCGCGCCAGCAGCATTTACCGCTTTTTGAACCGGCGCTTTGGCAAGAAAATTTCCATCGGTAGTAAAAGCTAAAATTCCATCCTTTGCTAATGTAATAACCAAATTTTTAATATCATTTGCAATCCTAACTTCTTTTGCGCGTTGGATTAATTCCTGAAATGTGACTACATCATGAGAAAATGTCCAGCCAAACTCCTCTTTATTCATTTTTACAATATCGGGTTTGGCTTTCAATGCATGTAACATAAATTGTTTCTGAGTGTCGATCAACGTAGGTACGCCTACTTGATTCGCAAGCCGAATCATCTCACAATAGAAATCGTCAGGCAATGAAGGTGGGATCGTTCCAGCAAAAATCACAAATCTAGCCTCTAATAGTCGTGAATTATATCTACTAATAAATTCATGCACTTGGTTTGAATTTATTTCAAGCTCACCCACAATAATATGTGAGTGAATATTCGTTTCTTCTTCTGCAATCACATAAGAAATTCTATTATTTCCACCTACCCAAACGGGTTCAGGTATGATTTTGTATTCTTGAAGCAGCTCGATTAATTCTATTCCTATTTTTCCTTCGAAAAAACCTAAAGCTACAGTATTTACTTTGAGCTGGCTCAAAGTAACTGAAGCATTTAATCCCTTACCTCCCACAGAGGTTACCATTTTGTTTGTACGCATTGGAAAGCCATGCGTCCATTTTTTTATAAAAATAATTTTGTCCAAAGCAGTATTCGGACACACTGTTAAGATCATAGGTTTCTATCCTCTCTCACTCAATTTTTGACATAATTTGTAATAACCTAACGTCACAAGTCGTGTTGAAAATTTATTGAGAAAACCATCCCCGCATTGACCAGTAATAAATGATAGCGCCATTCATGAAACATTTGTAGATGATCTGTTCTGCCAAATATAGCCTTTGGTTGAGAATACGAGCAAATGCATTGTAGTGAAGTTGTTATCTAATAAATAGTGTTTCAATGGTTTAATGAAGGAGCTGTTGCGAGGCAGATCATTTGCTTCTCTCCATATTTTTGGAGTCCACGAACAAGCAAAGAATACCTTCAATCATTCATTGTTATACTCGTTCCTAAAAAATCATCGCACCTCCATGCGTACGGGTTCACATTCCATCATTTTCAATTTCCCTTAAGTCCCTTCGAAATGTTTCTGTCGAAGTGACCAACTTGTTCGCAAGGTCAGCAACTTCTACCTCGCCCTGAATTTTTAATAGATCAAGAAACATAGACTTTCTCTGCACGCTGTACATCTTTCAGTCTTTCTTATTTTTCCTGAAACACTTTCTTTAATGTGAAAAATTATAATTTTCATACGAATTTTATGTAGCTCCATATA
>Ga0308403_1000441_pt1 | contig 16115 bp, 12 predicted proteins | sample HotsprSampleOSM3_FD_203470 | JGI IMG/M metagenome (GOLD analysis project Ga0308403, IMG submission 203470) | Hot spring phototrophic mat microbial communities from Octopus Spring, Yellowstone National Park, Wyoming, United States - 20060914_OS-M3 ... | reverse complement strand
GAAGACCCACAGCAGACAACGCGCCTGAAGCGCAAGACGGAAGAAATTCGCAAGCAGCTCTCCGTGCGACTGAACAACGCCGACGTTCATTGCGGCGTCGGACGCCCTGCCTGCGGCATGGACGCGCTCCGTCAATCCTTCCGCGAAGCAGAGCAAGCGCTCCGCCTCAGCGATGAGCTGCAAATACAAGCGCGCGCGACCTTCTTCGGCAATTCCAGCCTATACATGCTGCTGCGCTCGCTCAAAAGTCCTGCCGAGCTGGAGCGCTTCTGCGAGAGCTGGCTGAAAGACCTGATCACCTACGATGCGCGCCAACAAAGCGACCTGCTGGAGACGCTGCGCGCCTATTTCGCCAACAACGGTAACACCGCGCTGACCGCGAAAGAGCTGCGCATTCATCGCAATACGCTCGCCTATCGGCTCAATCGCATCGCCGCTATCACGCGCCTCGATCTGGAAGATGCTGATGTGCGGCTGAACTTGCATTTGGCGTTGAAAGCCTACGAAGTGCTGACCGCGCCGAATACAGTCTCGCTGTGAGTCTCGGCGGCGCGTTGCGCTGCGCACGCGCCGCCTTGATTGACGGACTCGCTCGCACGTGCTACACTTCTGCCCAGCAGAGGAGTCCTGAAGCGCGTGGCACTGCAGTTCGATAAGCTGGAAGCTCAAATTGTCCAACTCGGCAAGGCGCTTGCCGAGCGCGGTCAATCTGCGGCGGAAGAGCTGCGCGAAGCTGTCAATCTGCTCAGCCAGCTGGACGATCTGGACGCTATCTGGGAGCAGATCAAGATCGCGCGCCGCAACGATGCAGGCTTTCGCGGCGCGGCGCCCTTTGACGAGCCGATCAATCAGCCGATACCGTTGCCTGCGCTGCCGTCGCGCGCCACGCTCTTCGCTGCCGATGGCTCACAAATCTATCCCGATCTACACGCGCCTGCGCCCTACTGGCTGACCAACATCGGCGTCTTCATCTATCATCACGGCACGGATGCGCTGCCTGAGATGATCAGCGAGCCGCAGCTGTTTTTTCAGGATGAAGACGTGCGCGCGCCGGACGGTCAGCTTTTGCCGGCGGCTGTGATCAACGCGCGCCGCACTGTCTACGAGCTGCAATTCCTCGCCAAAGTGGTCACTGAGCGGCAGGATAGCGCGCCGCCTTTGGTCGCGATGTGCGACGGACCGCTGCTGCACATGCCTTTTGGCAAAGAGATTCCTGACGCCAAGCAACTAGAGGCGGATTATCACGAAGCCTTTGACTTTTTGATGGATGCTGAAGCAGCGCTGCTCGGCTATGTTGACCGTCCGAGCAGTCGCTTCGTGCTGTACACGCTCTATCTGATGACCTTGGCGCCTGAGGAGATCACTGCCGCCAATCTGGCGATGGTGCGCTTAGAAGGCATGACCGACGCCGATCTGTACAAGCCGCTTCTGCCGTGCGGCGCGCGCTCAGGCATGATGGTGCAGCAGAGTCCGCTCAATAAAGACTACAAAGATCGCTTCAGCCCTGCGCACGAGATCATCTTCTTCTATCTGAACACAGCTGCTCACGGACAAGCGCCATATCTGGCGCGCGTCGAGATTCCGCAATGGGTGGCGCGCAACAAGGCGTTAGTGGACGCCGTTCACGCGCTGGTCTATGACCAATGCCAGATCACGGATCGCTATCCGTACGCGCTGACGCGCGCCGATGAGATCGCCACAGTGCAGCCTGCCGATAAACGCGCGCTCGATGAGCGGATCGCCATTGAGCTGCTGCGGCACAGTCAGCCTGTAGAGATTTCTCAGAAGCTGAGCATGAAATGGCGCGCGCGCTATGGCAGACGGCAACATGAAGGTGTGTGAGTGAGATGGAACTGCTGACCGATGTTCCGCTGGTCGGGCGCGTGTTGCGCGCCAGCACCACAGGCTTTGAATGCGGCACGCGCAGCAGTGACCTCGATGAGCCGCGCTTTGGCGCGTTTGTGCAAGCGCGCCGTCGCAGCGATTCAACCGTCATCATCGGCTTGATCTACGCCATTCGCGTGGATGACGATCCGCTGGTGCGCCAATTGATCATGGCGAACAACATCAACACAGCGACCATTCGCGATCAGCGCGAGAATCGCATGGTGCCGGTCGAGATCAGCGTCATCACGGTCGGCTGCATGGAAGATGGCGTGCCGATCTACGCTCTGCCGCCGCGTCCGCCGCTCAGCCTCGATCCTGTCTACCTGTGCGATGACGCCATGCTCTATACCTTCACGCAACACTTCGATTTCTTCCGTCTTGTGCTGCAGGCTGCGAACGTGCCGAGCGAAGAACTCTTAGCGGCAGCGCTGCGCCTTGCCGCAGCAGTCCGTCCGCGCGGCGAGCAGACCGCTTATTTGATTCGGGCAGGTCAGCGTTTGGCGCAATTGCTCAGCGCGGATTTACCGCGCCTGAATCACGTGCTACGCCTGATTCGTCCCGCCTGAGACCGTGAGCTGCGATGCTAACACGCCTGCTGCGCCTGATTGATAAGCTGCTCAACGCATTGTTGCGCGTGGTCAGTTGGTGCTTTGCGCAAGCCGCTTATCAGCTTTACTTGTGGCGCATCTCGATCATCGGCATCATCGCGCTCTTGGCAGGCGTCGCGCTCTACACGCTGCGCGGCGGACGCGCTATCTATGCCACGACGGCTGAGCGCAGCCGCGCCATGATGGCGCGCCGCGCTGAACAGCTGGCAGCGCGCGCCGCACAGGTCTCCGATAAGCGCGTACTGCGCGAGGATCCGCTCAAGACGCAGAACCGCGCGCTGAGCTTGTTCACGGTCGTCTTGCTGGTCGCGCTGATCGGCTTGATCTTGTGGACGACCTCAGGCGGCAACGCAACGCGCTCAGTGGCAGGCGGCTTCGGCGGCAGTTTGCCGCTCATCCCAACGCAACCGACTGCGACGCCTGTGCCGCCGACGCCTACGCCGCCGCCGACCTTCACGCCTGTGCCTGATCCGCTGCGCATCAGCGGCAGCTTGGTCTACTCAGCGCGTCTGAGCGGACGGGAGAACTTGTGGGCGCTCGGCATCGGGCAAAGTCAGCCGATTCGCTTGACCAACACGCCGACTGATGATCGCGATCCTGCGTGGAGCCCTGATGGGACTCGCGTCGCTTTCGCCAGTCGGCGCGGCGGCAATTGGAACTTGTATATTTTGGAGATGGCAACAGGCGCGATCACGCAGCTCACTTACTCGCTCGGCTATGTCGGCGCGCCGTCGTGGAGTCCTGATGGACAGTTCATCGCCTACGAAGCGTATGAAGGCGGCAATTTGGATATTTACGTCGTGGCGAGCGATGGTTCAAGTCCGCCGGCGCGCCTGACCTATCATCCTGCGCCCGACTTCTCGCCTGCGTGGAATCCGGGCGGCGCGCCTGTGCCAGGACGCCAAATCGCTTACGTCAGCTTGCGCGACGGCAACCCTGAGATTTACGTGATCGACCTCGACCGTCCGCTGGAAGAAGAAGCGCTGCGCCTGACCAACACGCCTGAGATTGAAGAGCAGTATCCGATGTGGAATGCGGCAGGCACGCAGATCGCTTACCATGCGCGCATCAATGGCATTGATCTGGTGCTTGTGCGCGACGTCGCGCAGCCGAACGCCGAGCCGTTGATCATCGGGCGCGGACGCGCGCCGAGCTGGTCGCCAAATGGCAGCACGCTGCTTTTCGCGCTGGAAAACGACGCTAACACGACCATTGTGAGCGGCTTGGTCTCGGGCAGCGGCGCGGCAGCCACTGCTATCAACGTTCGCGGACAAGTTGGGCGGATGAGCTGGACGGCGCAGCCATTGCCCGAATCGCTCTTGCTCAGCGGCGGCGCGCCTGATGACGAGCGTCCGCTTTACGTGGAAAATGTCGAGGGACGGCGCGACAGTCCGCCTTACTATCAAGTGCGCGCTCTGAGCGGCGTCTCAGCGGCGACCTTAGCGGCGCTCTCGGATCGCGTGGACGACTCGTTCGTCGCGCTGCGCGAGGCTGTTTTGCGGCAGAGCGGCATAGACTTCCTAGGCGCGCTGCAAGACGCGCTGTGGACGCTGGATCGCCTGCCTGAGCCAGGTCAGCCGCGCCAGAGCTGGCATTATGCAGGACGCGCCTTCTCGTTCGACCGCAACTTGGTCTTCAACTTGCCAATTCCGCCGATTGAAGTGGTGCGCGAGGAAGTCGGCGCGAGCGTGATGTGGCGCGTCTATCTGCGCGTGGCGGAGACGGCGCAAGGCGGTCAGCTTGGCGAGCCGCTCAAGCGCCTGCCATGGGATTTCGCCAGCCGCACTGCCGGCGATCCGCAAATTTTTGAGCAAGGCGGACGCACAAAAGCGGCTGTACCTGCAGGCTATTACATCGATCTGACGCGCCTTGCCGAAGATTACGGCTGGCAGCGCGTGCCTGCAGGTCGCGATTGGCGGAGCAACTTTCCCAGCATTCTCTACTGGCAATTTGAGCGGCGCGACGGCTTGACTTGGGATCAAGCGATGCTGGAGCTGTACACGCAAGAGCAAATTGACGCTTTCTTGTTCAGCGTCCGCTTGCAACCGACGCCGACGCCAACAGGCGCAGCGCCTGTGCGCCGCTCGCCGACGCCTATTCCGCCTGATGCAGGCAACTAGCGAGAGAACACCATGCGGCACGCGATCAGCGCTCTCATCTTGCTCGTCTTGACAGGCATCATTGCCGTGATCGCCCTGATAGCGCTCAGCCTGTTCCGTCCGAGCGCTGCTGAATCTGAACGCGCCGCGCCGCGCCTGCCCGATCCGAGCGCTACGCTGCGCAGCCGCGCTTGGGAAGCTGTTGTGCAAGGCGAGCTGATGGCAGCGCACACGGCGCCGCCGCCCAGTCCGACGCCTGCGCCAACGCACACGCCAACGCCGCCTTTGCTCTGGCAGCACACGCCAACGCCTGCTCGCTTCCGCCCTGAGCGCGCCACTGTGCCGCCGCCGACCGCTGTCGCCAGTCCGCAAGCGCCTGCGATCGCGCGCAATAACGATCCGCGGCGCGGTGAGTTCTCGCCGCCGCCTGAGCAAGTGCCGCTCTCGCTCGATCCGCGCGATCACTTCTGGTTCCGCCGTCCTGTGGATTCATCAGCCAACAGCGCTGCGCTCTTCCTATACGCTTATGGCTCAGATGGACCGAACAACGAATGGCGCGTCCATCACGGCATCGATCTGCCCAATCCAATCGGCAAGGAAGTGCGCGCTGCGGCGGACGGTCGCGTGATCTGGGCGGCTGATAACTACACTTGGTACGAAAATGGACGTTATGTGGAATCGGCGTACAGCTACGGCAACGTGGTCATCATCGAGCATAACTTCGGCTTTCAGGGCAAGCGACTTTACACGCTGTACGCGCATTTGCAGCTGATCTTGGTCAGCGCAGGGCAGAATGTGCAGACAGGCGAGGTGATCGGCTTGAGCGGGCGCAGTGGCGTGGTCAGCGGACCGCACGTCCACTTCGAAGTGCGCGTCGGACGCAACAGCTATTACGAGACGCGCAATCCGCTGCTATGGATCGCGCCATATGAAAATCATGGCGTGGTGGCAGGTCGCGTGACATTGCCTGACGGCTCGCTGGCGCAGGACGTGAACGTCGTGCTGATGAAAGGCGATCGCAGGATAGATACTACAACGACGTACGTCAATCCGCGTCAGCCGAACAGCCGCACTTGGAACGTGAATAGCGATGAGGTCTGGCGCGAGAATTTCGTGATCGGCGATGTGCCGTCAGGCATTTACCAAGTAGTGGTCTTCCTGAACGGCAGGCGTCTGGTGCGCGACGTGACCGTGCGACCTGCCACCACGTCCTTTGTGGACTTCACTGAGCTGGAAGTCGCGCCGTTGCCTACGCCATCGCCGACTCCAGCAGGATGATGCCGATGGCGCGTTTTATCTCCCTCTTGCTCGCCGTGAGCCTGCTGTTCAGCGCGTTGATCAACACGGCGCGCGCCGTCGGCAACGCGCAGCCTTTGACGCTCGATCAGCTCTTCACTGATGCTGACGGCAGACCGTGCTTGTTTCCTTGTCTGCTCGGCGTGCGTCCAAGCCAAATGCCGTTCATGGAAGCCAATCGCCTTGTGCGCCAACATCCGCTCATGCGCGGTCAGTTGCTGACCGAGCGCGTGAGCGGTAACCTTGTCGAGCTGATCGGCGTGGATATCACAGTGGTGCTGTTGCGCGGCAGGCGCAGCGAGCTGGCGCTGATCAGCATTCACAGCGAGCCGTTCAGCACTGTGATCGTGCCTGCGGAGCGCTTCAGCCAAAATTACGTGCGGATCGCTTCGCTCGGCGCGCTTGGCGACGTCTTGGCGCGCTTCGGGACGCCTGCGCACGTGCTTGTGCCGCGCCGCAGCACCAATATGGCGCGCTTGTTCTATCCTGAGCAAGGCATGGTCATCACCAGTCAGCTTGGCGGCAAGACAGGCGGCACGCACATCCGCACCAGCGATCAAGTGCAATACATCGGCATCAGCGCAGCCGATCAATATCGCGACGCATGGCAAGGTCTCACGTTCTCCGCGACGACATGGCATGGTTTCAGCCGTGCGCAGCGCTATCTGCAAACATCACGCCTGCCGTAAATGCGCCGCCTGTCACGTCCGCTGATCGCCTGCTGCCTGCTGCTGATCGGCGCGCTCGCGCTTGCGCGTATGGTCGGCGCAGGACTGCCTTCGGCACACGCCGCGTATTTCAGCGCCGCTGACGGCACACCTTGCGCGACGCCGTGCGTCTTCGGCGTGCAGCCAACTCATCTCGCCTTGCCGCCGATCATCAAATTGCTCCAAGCACATCCGCTGACGGCAGGCGGCGATCAAGGGCTGTTCAACGACGATCTCGCCGTGTTCGGCACAGATCAGTTCACAATCGTGGTCAGCCAAGCCAGCGATCCTGTCATGTTTGTGACGCTGGTCAAGCCATTGTCGCTCGGCGATGTGTTAGCGGCGTTCGGCGCGCCTGCGCTCACAGCTTTTGCACAGACTCGGCGCGGCTTGAACCAAACACTGCTCTTTGCCGATGGGCAGCTCTTGGCAGAAATTCAGCACGCGCCGTACGCTACGCACAGCACGCCGCACGCGCCTGTGGTGCGGCTTGGCGTGGCGACGCGCGGCTTCAATCAGCGCGGCGCGTCGCCTTGGCGCGGCTTGGGCGCGCTCAGGCGTTGACGCGCTTGTGGCGACGGCGCGCAAGATGCGGACGATGCGACTTACGCGCAGACGATAGCCCGTTATCTGTATAAATATATTGCGTCAAGCCCTGCCGAAGCGCCTCGATCAGGTTGCCTTCCACAGCGCGGCGCGCCTGACCTATCGCATTTTTGATGCCTTTGGCGTTCGAGCGTCCATGGCTGACGATCACCACGCCGTTGACGCCGAGCAACGGCGCGCCGCCGATCTCAAACGGATCGATCTGTTTGTGAATCTTGCGCAGCACAGGGCTGATCAAAAAGCCGCCTAAAATGCGCAGCGGATTGCGCAACAGCTCGCGGCGCATCACGCGGAAAAACGCCGCGCCGACCGCTTCTAGCGTCTTGAGCATGATGTTGCCGACGAAACCATCGGTCACCACCACATCAGCGGCGCCTTGCAGCACTTCCTTCGGCTCGACGTTGCCGATGAAATTCAAGGGCGAGTTAGCGAACAAGGCAGCGCTCTGGCGCACGACCTGATTGCCTTTGCCTTCTTCTTCGCCGTTGGAGAGCAGCGCCACGCGCGGACGAGTCTGCCCTAGCACGTGCTGCGCATATAGACTGCCCATCACGCCGAACTGGAACATCCACTCAGGCTGCGCGTCAGGATTAGCGCCTAAATCTGCCATGACCACGAGCTGGTTGTTCTCAACGCGGATCAGCGACGTCAGCACAGGACGGCGCACGCCGCGAATGCGCTGCAAGGTGTGCAACGTCGCTAAAGTGAGCGCTGCGCCAGTGTTGCCGGCAGTCACAATGGCATCCGCCTGACCGTCGCGCACCAGCTTCATGCCGACCAGCATGGAAGAGTCAGGCTTTTGGCGCGCCGTCTGCGTCGGATTGTCGCTCATCGCAACGTGCTGACTGGCGTGAACGATCTCGATAGGCAGGTCGGTTGCGTTGTGCTTGCTCAGCTCGTGCAGGATGCGCGCGCGGTCGCCGACTAGGATCAAGCGATCTTGCGCGCCAAACTCGCGAGCCGCCATCACAGCGCCTGCCACATCAGGCACAGGATGATGGTCGCTGCCCATTGCATCAACTACAATTCGCATAGTGTGTGCTGCTCCAGCTTGTCTTCTCGTCCGATGGGCGACCTCGATTCTACCACAACTTGACAGAGCGCATATGAGCGAATACCATAGCCGCGTTGCCACACGCGCATTTGATAACACCTGTTAGGAAATTGCGACACGCGCCATGAACAGCTCTCGACGTGATTTTTTCCGCCTGCTCGAGGCGACGCTTGTGGCGCTCTTCTTTGTGCAAAGTGTGCGCTTTCTGTACAGCACGCTGTACGCACACTTCAACAGCGCCAATCTGGTTGCGCTGACGGCGGATAGCGCCGCGCTCGCCAGTCAGAGCGGCGTGGTGCAGCCTGAGACGCTTGCCAACGAGCTGATCGCGCTCGGCATCGCGGCGCTCTTGCCATTTCTAGCGCCGCTCTTGGGCAGAGCGTGGTTTGGGACGCTGATCGCGGCGGCGCTAGTGGCGGCAGGGCGCGTCTTCATGACGGCAAATGGCGGCACGTTGCTGGGCGTGGCAGGCGCGGCAGCGGCAACTGGCGCGGCGCTGCTGCATATGGCGATCAGCATTTGCAGGCGCCCGAACATCTTTCCGCCGAGCATGGCGCTCGCCTTCGCTGCCGACGCTCTGATCCGTCTAATTGACCACACTGCCGATTTCACATGGCAAGCCGCCTATCTCGACCTGCAGACGGCGCTCTCGCTGAGCCTGTTCATCTGCGCGCTGTTGGCGGTCATCTTCAGCCGTGCGCCGACGCAAACGCCAAGCGCTTATACATCGCTCAACCTCAGCAGCGCGCTCGCCATCGGCGGCTTGTTCTATCTCGAGTTCGCTGTGCTGGGCTTGCCGAATAGCCTTGCGCGGCGCGCAGGTGTGGAGTATACGCTGGCTGCGCCATGGCTGGCGGCTGCCACATTGCTGCCGATTGTGCCGATGGTGCGCGCCGCGGCGCGCAGCTTCATCCTGATGTTCGACGGACGCTATCGCGGCTTAGTGTGGTCGCTGACCATCGCTTTGTTGCTGACGGTCGGTTTTCGCTTCACAGGCGACCTAGCTTTAGCGGCGCTGATCGGAGCGCAGTTCATGCTCACGCTGCTGTGGTGGTGGACTGTGCAGCCGTCCGATGGCAGCGGACGTTTCATCTTCGCCGCGCTCAACCTGCTGATCGCCGCGCTGATCTTCCTCGCGCTTTCAGCGGCTGACTATCTGACCTTTGAGTACGCTTTCGTGCGCGGCGTCGCCGAGCCGCTCGGCGCGCTTTTGCGCGGCATGCGCGGCTTAGGACTGATCGTGGCAATCAGCGCAGCAATTCTGGCGGCGTTGCCGCTGATCGCGGCGCGCAAGCGCGTGGCATGGCGCGGCGGCACGCTCGGCGAGACGCTCGGCGGCTTGGTCTTGAGCGCAATCAGCGTGACATTGGCGCTCAGTTTGCCGCGTCCGCTCATCCTGCAAGTGCCGCTCGATCCGACCTCACTGCGCGTCGGCACGCTCAACTTGCGCGGCGGCTACAGCCTGTACTTCGGCTCAGACCTGAACGCTACTGCTGAGGCGATTCGGCGCAGCGGCGTAGATATTCTGCTGCTGCAGGAAGCGGAAACAGGACGGCTGATCAGCGGCGGCGTGGATCAAGTAGCCTGGTTAGCAAGAGCGCTGAACATGAACGCGGTCTATTTGCCAACAGTGGAAGGCTTGCAAGGCTTGGCAGTCCTCTCGCGCCTGCCAATCTTGCAGAGCAGCGGCGCGGAACTCTCGGCAATTGGCAAGGCGACCGCTGTGCAGTTTGTGCGCTTGCTCAAGCCGAACGGCGCGCTGCTGGATATCTACAACACGCAGCTCAGCTTGATCTTCCGCAGCGATGTCTTCAGCATCCAACAGCTTGAGTCGGATCAAGTGCGTCAGATTCAGGAGATACTGGCTTTCATCGAGCTGAATCGCAGCGAGCCGAACGCGCTGATCTTAGGCGGCACGTTCAATCACGCGCCTAAGACGGATGTTTATCTGTTTTTGAGTCAACCGCCGCAAAACTTCGTCGATCCGTTCGCCGATTTTCCTGAAGAGCGCGCCGTGACGCGCCGCTTGGTCAACGAAGCAGCTGTGCGCGTAGATTACCTGTGGCTGCGGCGCGTGCGTCCTTTAGAAGTAGGCATCACGCCGATGCCGTTCTCCAGCCACGATATGCCCGTGGTCAAAATTGCCCTGAACTGAGGTGCGTTCAATGCGCGTCGCGCTCTACACTGAGACCTTTCTGCCGAAAATTGACGGCATTGTGCGCGTGGTATGCCTGACCTTAGAGCATTTGCAGCGGCGCCGCATCCAAGCGCTGGTTGTAGCGCCTGAGCAAGGGATGCGCGAGTATGCAGGCGCACAAGTGATCGGCGTGCCGTGCATCCGCAATCCTGTCTATCCTGAAGGGCGCATCGGCATTCCGAGCTGGCAGGTCTACCGCAAGGTGAAGGCGTTCGCGCCTGACCTAATCCACAGCTTTCATCCCGTCAACATCGGCATGATGGGCGTGGTGCATGGACACTGGCTGCACAAGCCTGTTCTCTCGTCTTTCCATCTGGATATTGCGCACATGGCGGCGCACTACGGCTTGCCGCGCGTTGGCAAGCTATTGCGCATCTTGGTGACTTACGGCTTCAATCAGAGCGCGTACAGCTTGGCGCCATCGCGCTTGATTCAAGCGAAGATGCGCGCCGAAGGCGTGAAGCGAGTCGGTTGGTGGCGGCGCGGCGTGGATGCTGAGCAGTTTCATCCGCGCTTTCGGCGCGATGACGTGCGCGCAGCGCTCAGCGACGGGCATCCTGAAGACGTCCTGTTGCTGTACGTCGGTCGCCTTGCGCCTGAGAAGAATCTCGATCAGCTGCGCGCTGTGCTAGAGCGTGTGCCGCGCACGCGTTTGGCGCTGGTAGGCGGCGGTCCGCAGCGCGAGGCGCTTGCAGCGCACTTTGCAGGCTTACCTGTCCATTTTGCGGGCTATCGCACAGGGCGCAGTTTGGCGGAAGCCTATGCCAGCGCCGATCTGTTCGTCTTTCCGTCCGCCTTCGAGAGCTTCGGCTTGGTCATCTTGGAAGCGATGGCGTCCGGCTTGCCCGTGATCTCGACGCGCGTCGGCGGCGCAGGCGACATGATCGCTGAAGGCGTAACAGGCTACACGGTCGAAGTTGGCGATGTAGAAGGCATGATCGAAGGCGTGCGGCAACTGGCGAGCGATCCTGATCGGCTGCGCGCAGCCAAACAAGCGGCGCGCGCGCATGCTGAGCGCTTCGATTGGTCGCACATCATGGACGAGTTGATTGACTGCTATAGAGCGATCATCTGTGGCGAGACGCCGCGCCTGTAGCGCTATTCCCACTCGACCGTGGCAGGCGGCTTGGTCGTGATATCGTACACCACGCGATTGACGCCTTGCACTTCATTCACGATCCGCTCGCTGATGCGCGCTAAGACATCGTACGGCAAGCGCGCCCAACTCGCCGTCATGAAGTCCTCAGTGCGCACGGCGCGCACGACGACCGTCTCTTGGTAAGTGCGTCCGTCGCCCATCACGCCGACGCTGCGAATCGGCAGCAGGACTGCGAAGGCTTGTGAAGTCGCCTCACGCAGCAGATCGGCGCGCGCCAGCTCTTCCAGCACGATTGCGTCGGCAGCGCGCAGGCGCGCCACGCGCTCAAAAGTGACCTCGCCTAAGCAGCGCACTGCCAGACCAGGACCTGGGAACGGCTGCCGCCAGACGATGGAATCGGGCAGACCGAGCGCTGTGCCAATCTGCCGCACTTCGTCTTTGAACAGATAGCGCAATGGTTCAACAAGCTCAAAGGCGAGATCGGACGGCAAGCCGCCGACATTGTGATGTTTTTTGATGGTGCGCGCCGCCGAGCCTGCGCTGCCGCCCGACTCGATCACATCAGGATAGATCGTGCCTTGCGCCAAGAATTTCACCTTGCCCAGCTTGCGCGCTTCCGCCTCAAAAGCGCGGATGAATTTCTCGCCGATGATGCTGCGCTTCTGCTCAGGCTCTGTGACGCCTGCCAACGCCTCGAAGAACAGTTCAGCAGCGTCCACTGCCACAAGGCGCATTCTCATGTGCTGCTGAAAGGTATGGATGACTTGCTCAGGCTCGCCTTGCCGCAGCAAGCCTGTGTTGATGAAGATGCAGGTGAGCTGATCGCCGATCGCGCGTTGCAAAAGCGCTGCCGCTACAGCCGAATCCACGCCGCCGCTCAGCCCTAAGATGACGCGCTCCGCGCCGATCTGAGCGCGCAAGGCGGCGATGCTCTCTTCGATGATCGCCTCAGGCGTCCAATCAGGCGTGCAGCCGCACGCATGCACGGCGAAGTTGCGCAGGATCAAGCTGCCGTGAGGCGTGTGCGTCACTTCGGGATGAAATTGCACAGCGTAGCGCCGCGCTTGTAGGTCGCCCATGGCGGCGTATGGCGCGTTCGGCGTGCTGCCGAGCGCCTGCCAGCCTGCAGGCAGCGCTTCAATCCGATCCGCGTGACTCATCCACACCGGCAGCTGAGCGGGCAGGTCGCGGAAGAGTTCGCACGGCACGATCTGCACTTGCGCTGCGCCATACTCGCGCTGCGCTGCGCCGCTCACTTTGCCGCCAAAAGTGTGCGCCAAGAGCTGCATTCCGTAACAGATGCCCAAGATCGGCAGCCCTGTTTTGAGCAGATAAGCGGGCAATTGCGGCGCGCCTGCCTCGTACACGCTGTATGGACTGCCGCTCAGGATGATGCCGCGCGGCGCATGAGCAAGCACCTGCGCCTCGGGCGCGTTTGGCGCGAAGATTTCGCTGTAAATGTGCTGCTCGCGCAGACGCCGTGCGATCAGTTGCGTGTACTGCGAGCCGTAATCTAAAATGGCGATGCCGCCGCTGTGAAAAGCGCGTGAGTCACTCATCGGCAAAGACAATCCGTCCGTGATCCATGCTGGTGATCACCACAAGCGACTCAATGCGCACGCCGAATGGCTCCAACACTTGCCGCCCTTGCTCAAAGGTTTTCTCTACCACGCACGCCACGCCAACCACTGTGCTGCGCGCGCTGCGCACAATGCGGATCAAGCCTTTGAGCGTGCGCCCTGAGGCAAGAAAGTCATCAATGATCAGCACGCGCTCATCGGCGGGCAAAAATTCGGCTGAGACCAGCAGATTGACTTCCATGCCTTTGGTATGCGACGGCGCCGTCTCTAGATAGACCGGACCGTACATGGTGACAGGCTTCACCTTGCGCGCGTAGACCAATGGCACGCCTAAGGCGTACGCCGCCGCGAAAGCAGGCGCAATGCCGCTCACCTCGGCGGTCAGGATGCGCGTGACCTTATCATCGCGGAAGCGGCGCGCAATTTCCTCGCCGCAGCGCATGATCAGTTTCGTATCCACTTGATGGTTGAGCAGGCTGTCAATTTTGAGAATGCCTTCGCCTAGGTTCTGTCCTTCAGCGCGGATGCGCTCTTGCAGTTCCTTCATTTTGAGCTTCCCGATGCAGCAGTCATACTACGCTCAATCATAAGCACAGAGTCGCGCTTCAGTCAACCTGCAGCCGCACACCTTGACATTCGCATAAGGCGCTGTTAAGATGTGCAGCTCATAGCCAACAAACAACGGCTCTTATCCAGAGCGGCAGAGGGAACAGCCCGATGAAGCCGCAGCAACCGCCGAAGCATCGGAACGGTGCTAATGCTGGCAGCACGCTAGGCTGAACGATGAGAGCAGATGCCCTACGCGCTGACTTCCGCCTATTCATCGCCTGCCGCCTTTGGATGCGCGCCATTGCTGTAGACGCATTCACAAGGAGTATACGCTCGTGTCCAACAATCTGACGTTCATGCGCTCGCCGCAGTTCTTCTACACTTCCGAGTCGGTCACCGAAGGGCATCCTGACAAGATGTGCGACCAAATCTCGGATGCGATCCTCGACGCGCTGCTGGAAAAAGACCCGATGTCGCGCGTGGCGTGTGAGACTGCTACCACCACTGGTCTTGTGGTGGTCATCGGCGAGATCACCACTGAAGCCTATGTAGATATTCCGACCATCGTGCGCAACGTTGTGCGCGAGATCGGCTACACGCGCGGCAAATTCGGCTTCGATGCCGATACCTGCGGCGTGATGGTCTCCATCAAAGAGCAATCGAGCGATATCGCGCAAGGCGTGGATCGCGCGCTGGAGAGCCGCACACTCTCTGATGACGAGATTGATCGGATTGGCGCAGGCGATCAAGGCATGATGATCGGCTTCGCTTGCAACGAGACGCCTGAACTGATGCCGCTCTCAATCTCGCTGGCGCATCGCTTGGCGCGCAAGCTGGCGGAAACGCGCAAGACGGGCGTTTTGCCATGGCTGCGACCTGATGGCAAGAGTCAGGTGACGGTTGAATATGCTTATGGCAAGCCGAAGCGCGTGGATACCGTCCTGATCTCGACGCAGCACGCGCCTGAAGTGACTGAAGCGCAAATTCGCGAGGCAGTTATCGAGTGCGTCATCAAACCGACCATCCCTGAAGGTTTGCTGGACGCGAAGACCAAAATTTTCGTCAATCCGACCGGACGTTTTGTAGTTGGCGGTCCGATGGGCGACGCCGGCTTGACAGGGCGCAAGATCATCGTGGACACTTACGGCGGCGTGGCGCGGCACGGCGGCGGCGCTTTCAGCGGCAAAGACGGCACAAAAGTGGATCGCTCTGCGGCGTACATGGCGCGTTACGTAGCCAAGAATGTGGTGGCAGCAGGCTTGGCAGATCGCTTTGAGCTGCAAGTGTCCTATGCGATTGGCGTGGCGCGTCCGCTCTCCTTAGCCGTTGAGACCTACGGCACGGGCAAGGTCTCGGATGAAGTGATTGAGCATCTGATCCGCAAGCACTTCGATCTACGCCCTGCCGCCATCATCCGCGATTTGGAACTGCGCAAGCCGGGCTTCCAGCGCGTTGCCGCGTATGGTCACTTCGGTCGCGATGACTTGGATGTGACGTGGGAACGCACTGATAAAGCAGCCGCGCTGCGCGCTGACGCAGGTCTATAAGCCGATCGGAGCGGCTTGGGCAGATTTGCGCAAGCCGCTCGCGCTTCACACAGCATCTTGCGCTGCCTATTGCGCAATTTTTTACAACCTCTTATAATTAAGGCACACGCTGTAGGGATTAAAACGACAATGATTGCGCTTGCAGCACGACCACTCCAAAGATCGCACGTTGCAGGATTATTTGAGGGATAGCACCTGTGGAAGCACATGAGAGCCTTGACCCAAAAGCGGCACGCATACTCGTTGTAGATGACGAAGGCGCGATTCGCTACTCAATCAGCAAAACGCTGCAGCGCGTCGGCTATCAAGTCAGCTCGGCTGCCAGCGGTGAGGAAGCGCTGCTGATGCTGGACGAAATGCCGTTCGACGTTGTGCTGACGGACATCCGAATGCCCGGCTTGAGCGGCGTCGAGCTACTCGCCAAGATCAAAGAGCGCGCGCCTGACACGGTTGTGATCTTGATGACTGCTTACGCGAGTCTTGGCACGGCTGTTGAGGCATTGCGGCTCGGCGCGCACGACTATCTGGTGAAGCCTGTCACCAATCAAGATATCCGTCAGAGCGTGGCGCGCGGCTTGGAACGTGCGCACAACATGCAGCGCCGCCGCGTCTTGATCGAATCAATTCGTAACAGCGTTCGCGAGCTGACGGAAGAGGTCAGCCTGCGCGAGCGACGCACGCCGCCGCCGCCTGCGCAGCCCGTCCAAATGCCCGCCAGCACCATGACCATCGGTCCGCTCACCATCTTCCCAGGACGCTATCAAATTCAAGTCGGCGAGACGTCGCTAAGCCTGACGCCGACTGAATTCGACCTGCTGCTTTACCTAGCGGCGCATCGCGGACGCGTCGTGCCGTGCAGCGAGCTGGTGCGCGAAGTGCGTGGCTA
>Ga0308403_1000440_pt1 | contig 16178 bp, 14 predicted proteins | sample HotsprSampleOSM3_FD_203470 | JGI IMG/M metagenome (GOLD analysis project Ga0308403, IMG submission 203470) | Hot spring phototrophic mat microbial communities from Octopus Spring, Yellowstone National Park, Wyoming, United States - 20060914_OS-M3 ... | reverse complement strand
GCAAGCCGCAGCGCAAGCTCTCGTTCGAGTCGATGATCAGCGCGCCGGCGATGCTCACGACGATGCACGCCACAATGAAACAACCACAGCCGAGAAAAAACCAGCGTCCCAAGCCTCGTTGCGCAGGCAGTGGCGGCGTATCGGGATATTGATAACCGAACTGCTGATAATCGAGCGGCTTAGGCGCAAGCTGCTCAGGCGTCAGCGTCTGCTGTGGTGGATAGCCGACAGGCGGCGGGTAAGTAGGCGATGGCGGCTGTGGCGGCGTGTAAATAGGCGCGGCGGCTTGCGGCGGCACGTAGGCAGAAGGCGGCGGCTGATAGGGCGCTTCAACGCTGCTCAACGGCGGACGGACGCCAATATCGGCGACGAAGGCGCTCGCTTCATAGGCGAGCGTGACCGTCTCGCCCAGACCGATCAGATCGCCGTTGTTGAGCGGACGCGCGCCGCTGATGCGCTGTCCATTCACGAATGAGCCGTTGGTCGAGCCCAAGTCTTCAAGCGTGTAGCCGCCGCTGCCGCGAGTCAGGCGGCAATGATGACGGCTCACCTCAGGATCGTTCACGACGATATCGTTCGTGATATCGCGCCCGAGCGAGATGACATCTTTGCTCAGCTCATAAATCTGATTCGGTTGCGGACCGCGGCGGACGATGAGTCTGAAGCTGCCGCTGCCTTGCATAAAGTTGCCTCCTGGAATGCGCAAAACGCAGCGCCGCGTGGCGCTCTAGTGCCTGCCAGTATAGCACGCCGCGCTTTTTGTGACAACGCTCTGCCCAAGCGCCGCAACGTCCGTCCGCTCAAGAGAAATGCACGCGGATGCGCAGCCGACTCAAGTACAGCTCATCGTTATCGCGCAGCAAGCGCTCGCCGTCTGGAATCAGGCGGCGACCGTTGAGATGCGTGCCGTTCAGGCTGCCCATATCCGCCACGTAGACTAAGATGCCTTTGCGCCGCAGCCGCGCGTGCAAGCGCGAGACGCCGCATTCCTCTGCGCCAAACTGACTCAAGTCCACGTGCGGCTGACCTGCCGGCGCGTTATCGTAGCGCCTGCCGAGCGTGACCACGTCCGCCAGCGGCAAGCTCAGCCGCTCGCCGTTGATCTCCAAGACAATCGGCTTGCGCTCGGCAACGACCACCTCGCCGGCTGTCCAGGTGCGCGGCGGCAGCGGCTCGCCTGTGATGTAATGCGTGCGCAAGGCGCCGCGATCGTTCAGGTCGGCGCCGCAATGCGGGCAGACCAGCTCGCCTGTGCGCACAGGTTTGGAGCAGCTCGGGCAGCGCAACAGAGTTTGGTCGCGATCGTCAGGGCGCGCAGCAGGTCGCTTCGCGCTCGGCGTCTCGCGATCGTCTTTCGATGAATCGCCGCGATTTGCCATGTCCTATATCCTCATCGCTAAAATATAAAAACAATCGCTTTCAGTATAACAAGGTTTCAGCCTCTCTCAATGCACGTTTGTGAGCGCTGTGAACGTTTGTTCAAGCCTGACGCGCTGAGCTGATCAGGCGATTGAAGACGGCGGCGAAGCGCCGAATGCGATCCGCGTAGATGGTCTCGTTGCCGCTGCCGTTGTAGATGCTGGCGAAGGTGATATAATCGCGGCGTTGCAGCGCTTGAATGGCAGGGCTGGTGGCAGCGGCGCCTTTCACAAAATCGAAGACGCCGATGATCTGCGCGTGTGCGCTGCTGGAGAAGCGCTCAAACATCTGTTGGACGCTCTCGTAGCCCAAGCGCTTGAAGTTGAAGCCCATGATCTGCGGCGCGCCCATGCTGGTGCTGAGCATGGCGGATGTCTCATCAAGGTTGCGCGCAAAGGTGAAGACCTGCCACTCTAAACTTTGGTTGCCGTGAAAGCTGATCCAAGCGCTTTCTGCATCAGGACGCCATTGATGTCCGCGCCAGGCGCGCGCAGGTGAGGTGCGGTCGAAGGTGAAGTGCTGATCGAACACAGCGGCGTTCGATTGTCCCCAGTAGCGCCAGAAGATGTGATTTTCGAAGCGGATGATCATACGTCCGTCCTCGCCGAAGGCGGCGCCGCCGCTCTCAGCGACCAAGACGCCGACGATGGCGTCCACAGGGATCGAGAGCAGGTCGCTGAGCCGTTGGAGCAAGCCGCCGTACAGATTCCAAGCGCGCGCCACGGCTGCCTCTGTGCTGCCTTCAGGCTGCAGCGGAATCAACTTCTCAGGTTGCATCCGCACGTCCAGCAGCTCAGGCTCCTCGATCAGATAGCCTTCTAAGGTGAAGCCGCTGGTGGCAGGCTTGACAAAGGCGGCGGCAATGAACGCTTCGCCGTTGTTGTAACGCACGCGCAGCCAGTCGCCTTGCCTGCCCAGCACCTGAAAGCGCGTGCCGAGCTGAACAGTGCCGAGAATCCTAGCGCTCGTGCTGGGCGCGCTGCGCACGTTCAGGGCGCGCGCCGTGACCTCGACCGTGCTGCCTGCACTGATGCCGACGGGCGTCTCTTCACTCGGCGTCTCGCCGCTGCCCGGACGGCGCTCGCTCAGCCGCACGTAGAGCTTTGAGACAAAGCCGCGCAAGCTGCTGCCCAACACTTGCACTTCCAGCCAATCGAAGCCTGCGTCGCGCAGCACTTCCAGCGCCTCGTCGCGCTCCAGCTGCCGCAAAATGCGCGAAGCAGTGGTCGGACGCTCGCGCAGGTTCAAGCGGTCTGCATTCACAATGCCATAGAGCGCCATGACGTTCACCTCACAGTGCGCACGGTTGCCTATTACAAGTGTACTGCATTTCAGCCATGATGCACTATCAAAATTGCCTATGGCGCTGTCAGCTTGCCCAGCCCGCCGCCCTTGATCGTCAGCAGGGCGCGCCGTGTTATAATCACGGTCGGCGATGCAAGGGCGGGCGCGCACGCTCGCCTTTGCGCTGTACTCTCTGTGTAGCGAAGGGTGTATGGCGCGTGAATATCTTGATCTTGGGCTACGACGTCAAGTCGGTCAACATTTTGAGCTTCATCTTGCGGCAGGAAGGCTACGACGTGACCAGCATCATCGATCCTGCGCAGGCTGAGCGCACATGGGACGATCAGCTGACCGACTTGCTGATCTTGGACGAGGAAGAGCTGGATCAGGCGATCTTTCGGCGCATTGAGAGCATTCGCGGCGCTTCTTCGGTGGCGATGCTGCTCTTGGCGAATCCTGCCTCTGAAGATGACATCGTCAGCGCCTATGAAGCGGGCATTGATGATTTCCTCGCCAAGCCATACAGCTATCAGATGCTCTTGGCGCACGTCAATGCGCAGCTGCGCCGCGCGCGCGTTGTGCCTAGCACGCTGGTGCCAAACCTGAACACGCCGACGCTCAGCCTCGATCCTGAGCGGCACACGGTCACGCTCAGCAACGGACAAACGCGCCAGCTGACCAATCTTGAGTTTCGGCTGATGTATTGCCTAGTCGTCAATCGCGGGCGCGTCCTCAGCCCTGAGACTCTGATCGAGAAAGTTTGGGGCTACACCGGCGAAGGCGACCGCAGCTTGCTCAAAAGCCTGATCAGCCGCCTGCGCGCCAAAGTTGAGCCTTCGCCGCGCGAGCCGAAGCTGATCACGACCGTGCCGGGCGTCGGCTATACCTTCAATCCGAGCGAGTAGGTAACGCTCGGCGTGGCGCAGTGTTATAATTCCTAAGAGATCACCAGACCTTTAATATGGAGTAACTCTCACGATGCGTATTCTGATTCTGGGCGGCGATGGCTACCTCGGCTGGGCGACTGCTATGTACTTCTCGCAGCGCGGACACGAAATCGCCCTTGTGGATAACTTCTTGCGCCGTCGCTTGCACCTTGAGCGCGGCACGGATAGCCTGACGCCGATCCGCTCGCTGCACGAGCGCGTCCAAGCCTGGCGCGAGCTGACCGGCAAGCACATGGCGCTCTATATCGGCGACCTGACCGACTGGACGTTCACAGCCCACGTCTTCCGCGAATTCCGTCCTGAGGCAGTGGTGCATTACGGGCAGATTCCGAGCGCGCCGTACTCGATGATCAGCGTGCAGACTGCCACTTTCACGCACGTCAACAATGTGATCGGCAATTTGCACGTGCTTTACGCCATGCGCGATTACACGCCTGACGCGCATTTGATCAAGCTCGGCACGATGGGCGAATATGGACAGCCGAACATTGATATCGAGGAAGGCTACATCGAGATCGAACACAAAGGACGCAAGGATCGCCTGCCGTTCCCGAAGATGCCCGGCTCAATGTATCACCTGACCAAAGTCCACGATAGCCACAACATCCATTTCGCCTGCCGCGTCTGGAATTTGCGCGCCACTGACCTGAATCAAGGCGTGGTCTACGGCATTGATACGGACGAATCAGTCCTCGATCCGCGCCTGATCAATCGCTTCGACTACGATGAAGCCTTTGGCACAGCGCTCAACCGCTTTTGCGTGCAAGCCGTGATCGGCATTCCGCTGACCGTCTACGGCTCAGGCGGACAGACGCGCGGTTACTTGAACATCCGCGATACGCTCGCCTGCGTAGAGCTGACCGCCTTGAATCCTGCCGAGCCGGGCGAATTCCGCGTCTTCAATCAGTTCACGGAGCAGTTCAGCGTGTTGGAACTCGCCTACGCTGTGCAGCGCGCCGCGCGCGAGCTAGGCATTCAAGTGGAAGTTGGACATTACGAGAATCCGCGCGTGGAGAAGGAAGAGCATTATTACAATGCCGTCCACACGCGCCTGCTCGATCTCGGCTTGCAGCCGCACTACCTGAACGAAGAGCTGGTCGAGAGCATGATCAAGCGCATTGCGCAGTACAAGGATCGCGTGATCATGGATGCGATCGTGCCGCGCATCCGCTGGACGCAAGGCGAGCAGCCGCAAAAAGTCCAGCTGATGGCGACCGAACCTTCCACCAAAGCCTGAGCGGCGTTTGCCGACGAGAGCGCGCACGCCATGCAGCCTGCTCACGCTGAGATCATCTCAATTGGCGAGGAATTGCTCTCAAGCGAGAGCGAGACGCTCGACACCAACTCGGTCTACATCACGCAACAGCTCGGCGCGCTCGGCGTGCGCGTGCTGTACAAGACGACGGTCGGCGATGATGAGGAGCGCATCGCGCAAGTGCTGCGCATCGCGCTGGGTCGCGCGCCGATCATCATCACCACTGGCGGTCTAGGTCCAACCGTAGACGACATGACGCGCCAAGCGGTCGCCAGTGCCACAGGACGCGCGCTCGTCTTCCAGCAGGCGCTCTTAGATGAGATCGCGCAGAAGTTCGCGCGTTTCAACGTCCGCATGAGCGCCAACAATCGCCTGCAGGCGATGCTGCCCGAAGGCGCGGTCGCCATCAACAATCCTGCGGGCACGGCGCCCGGCTTTTACGTCGAGCAAGACGGCGCGATCATCATCAGTTTGCCTGGCGTGCCGCGCGAGATGAAAGCCATGCTCGCCCAGAGCGTCTTACCGCTGCTGCGCGAACGGCTCGGCGTGCCGCGCTGCATCAAGACGCGCGTCCTGCGCACGGCAGGCATTGGCGAGAGCCATATTGACGAGCAGATCGGTCACCTTGAGCGGCTGAGCAATCCGACGGTCGGCTTGAACGCGCACGCCGGTCAGACCGATATTCGCATCACGGCGCGCGCCGAGAGCGACGCGGAAGCAGCGGCGCTGATCGCGCCTGTTGAGGCGGAAATTCGCGCTAAGATCGGCGATCACATCTTCGGCGTTGATAAAGAGACGCTTGAGCAGGCTTTTGCGGACGCCGTGACGCGCGCAGGTTTGCGCGTTGTAGTCGGCGAGCTGTACACAGGCAGCACGGTCGAGCGGCGCTTGCGCAAGGCGACCTTCGCCGAAGGCGCGCTGCACTTCGCCGATCAAGCCGTTTTAGAGCGCCTGCGCAGCGAAGTGGGACGCGACGTGCCAAACGACCTGCGGACGGTCAGTGAGCGTTTGGCGGTCGCGCTGTGCGCTGCCTATGGCGTGGAAGCGGCGCTGGTCGTGATCGCGGAGACGGATAGCTCTGCTATGGCGGTCACTGACGGCGTTGAGACGCGCAGCCGCGCCTATTTCTATGGCACAGATACCGCTGCGCCTGACGTGCCGAGCGGCTGGGCGATCGCAATGGGCTGGCACTTGTTCAAACGGCGCGTCGGCGCTCAGATGTAAGCGATCAGCCTGCCCGCCGCGATGATCGCCAGCCAGCTGCCCAGCGAGACGAGCGCTGCCAGCCGCGCTGCGAGCGGCGCGCGCGCATAGATATCCCAAGTTGCCACGCTGCGATAGATGCCCAGATGGAAGATCAGGATATTGGCGAGCGCCGCGACCAACAGCAGCATCTTGACCTGAAAAGCGCGATTGGCGGCGAAGCTCGCTGTGTTGCTCATGAACAGCAACATGCCTGAACTGACCGCTATCACGAAGCCGACGCGCGCCGTGCGCAACAGAAAGCGCACGGCGAAGCGCACGCTGATGGCATGGCGACCGACGCCGAGCAGCCGCAGGTCGAAGAGCGCCGCCGCGCCGACCAACACGCTGATGCCGAAGATATGCACGACCTCTGCAATCGGGAACGCCCAGATTTCGTCTTGCATCCAGCGCGCCAGCGGCGTCTGGCTCAGCCATTCCAACAGCGCGTCCATCGCTCATTCCATGTTGCGCAGCTTCCAGAGCAGCGCTTCAACAGGCACGCCAAGCCGTGAGATCGGCTTGCTATCGGCGCGCTCAGGCAGGTCAGGGTTGCACGGATTCGGTTGCGGCGTCTGGCGCGGCAAGGGACTGTTGCGCAAGCCTTGCGTCTCGCCATCGCCGAAGATCACGATCTCGACGCGCAGCTCATCGCAGACCGTGCGGCTGATGTAGCCGACAAAGGCGACCGTCTCGCCGACCTGCGCGCGCCGATTGGCGCCATATTGCATCATGCGCGCGACAGGCGCCAGCTCAAGCGTCCAGCGCTTGTTCGGCAGGCTTGGCAGGCGCGCTTTTTGCAAAGTTTCGCGTCCGCCTACGCGCTCAAGGAAGTCAGGGATAGGCGTCTGAGCCAGATCGGCGGGCAAGCGGATATCCGCGCGCACGTCCAGCAGCACTTCCACGTGCGGATTCTGCCAGATCACCTCAGCAACCGTGCCGATCACGTACACAGGACGCGAGAGATCATACGAACTCCAGCCGTGATGTGCCTCAACAGGCGCGCCGATCAGCGTCAAGCACAACGCCAAGACCAGCAGCGCAATGCGCGATCGCTTCATGGCAAATATCTCCATCTCAAAAGACGTTGCGTTGAGTCTAGCACGGCGTGTGGTACACTCAGGCGTTGTCACAGCTACCTTTTAAGAAACGCTAAGCATGGACTCACGCCGTTGGCTGCCTGACCTGCTCAGCAGCGCCTTGCTATTCGCGCTGTGCGGCTTGTTCTATTGGCGCTTGCTGACGCCCAACACGCTCGACCAAGTCTCGCTCATCGAAGGCGATTTCAGCGGACAGTTCGTAGCGTTTGCGCACTATCAAGCGCAGCGCTTAGGCGCAGGCGAAGTGCCGCTCTGGAATCCGTACAACTTAGGCGGACATCCTTTTCTGGCGGATACGCAGTCAGCCGTCTTCTATCCGCCGCGCTTGATCAGCATCGCCCTGCTGAATCTGACGGGCGGCAGCACGCCGCAACGCATGTACGCCGCCTTGCAGGCTGAGGTCGCAGCGCACGCGCTGATCGCCTCGCTCCTGATGTACGCGCTGTGCCGCGCGCTGATCAAGACGCGCTACAGCGTGCCTGCGGCGCTCATCGGCGCGCTGACTTTCGCCTATGGCGGCTTTCTGACAGGTTACGCGCCGTTGCAATTGGCGATCATGGAAGCGGCAGTTTGGCTGCCTTTGGCGTTGCTCGGCATTCTGCGCGCAACTGCGACCGAGCGCGTCCAATGGACTTGGCTCGCCGTGAGCGGTGTCGCGCTCGGCATAGCGCTCTTGGCAGGGCATCCGCAGACAGCGCTGTATTTCATCTACGTCAGTCTCGCTTATTTGGCGTGGCGCAGTTTGGTCGGCGCGCGGCACACGCTCAGGACGTTCGTGTTAGCCGCGCTGTGCTTCGGCGCGATCGGCGGCGGCATTGCGGCGGTGCAGCTTTTGCACGGCTGGGAATACCTGAGCGCTACCACGCGCGGCGCGCTCAGCTTCGAGGCGAAAGGGAACGGCTTTCCATTCTACGATCTGCTGCAGATCGCGCTGCCAGGACTGTTCAGCTTGTATTCGCCGCTCTACTTTGGCATTGCGGCGCTGATGTTGCTGATCTACAGCGCGGCGCGCTTGGGAGCTGAGAAAATCTTCTGGTTCGGCGCGTTTGTGATCGCGCTCGGCTTGAGCTTGGGCAAAGGCGCGATTCTCTACGATCTTTTCTATCAGATCGCGCCAGGTTTCAGCTTGTTCAGGCAGCAAGAGCGCGCTGCGTATGTCGTGGCGATCGCGGCTGCCATTTTGACGGCGCACGGCGCAGCTGATATCCTCGAAGACGCGGCGCAAGCTGCGCTCGCGCGTCGCCATATGCTGATCTGCTCAGGCATAGCCGTCATCGCGCTGCTTTTGAGCTTGATCGTGCTGGTCGCGTGGCTTGCCGCGCCTGAGACGTTCAGCGCGCCATTTCAGCGCGTCGCGTTCAGCGCGTTCAGCGCGCTGGTCGCCGCGCTCGTGCTGAGCAACCTGGCTGTGCGCAACGTGCATTGGCAGCGCTGGCGCGGCGCCGCGTTGGTCGCGCTGATCGGCTTTGAGCTGTTCAGCTTCGGACGCGCCAATCCGAACTTTGAGCCGAAGCCTGTGGCAAGCCGCCTGCCTGAGCCGCGCGCGCTGACCGCGTTGCGCGCCGATGCCGCTGCGCAGCCGTTTTTCCGCGTAGATGGCGTGCGCGAGAACTTCGGCACGCTCTACAACGTGCCAGATATTCAAGGCATCAGTCCGTTGCGTTTTGCGCACGTGGATCGCATCTTGACGCTGCCGAATCGCGCGCGCATCTGGCAGCTCTTCGGCGTGCGCTATGTGATCACAGCTGATCGGGCGCTGCCGACGCCGAGTCGCGTCATTTATGAAGAAGAGAATCCTTACAATCCTATCCGCTTGCACGTCTTGGCGGATGCCTTGCCACTGGCGCGCGTGATGCATCGCGTTTGGCTAGAGCCTGACGAGGCGCAAGCGCTCGGCTATCTGAGCGATCCGTCTTACGACGTAGCGCACACTGTGCTATTGCCAAGCGCGCCGCCTATCGCGCTCTCAGGCGCTCAGAGCGCGCCTGCGCGCCTTGTGCAGCTGCTGCCCGAGCGTTGGCTGATCGAGGCGGAAACCGAGACGGCGGCGCTCTTGCGCGTCGCGCTGGTCTACGATCCAAACTGGCACGCCTATGTGAACGGCGAGCGCGTCCCGCTCTTGCGCGCCGATGTCGCTTTCAGCGCCGTGCCGATCCCTGCAGGCAAAAGTGCGGTAGAATTCATCTATCAGCCGACCAGCTACGCGCTCGGCGCCTTGATGACGCTCGGCACGTTGTTGGCGCTCAGTGCAGGAGGATTTTTCAGGCTTGCGCATTCCATTCAACGGCGCGCGCGGCATCGCGCTTGAGGTGCAGACGCGCAACGCGCTCGTGATCGGCGCGGCGCTCGGCGCGACTTGCGCGCTCTTCGGCTTGCTGATCGCAATTGGCAGTCCGCTGTTGGCGTTCGGCGCGCTCTTCGGCGCGGCGCTCGGACTGTATGCGCTGACCAATTTGAACTTCGCGCTGTACCTGACGGTCGCGATCATCGCGCTGCTGCCTTTCGGCACGTTGCCTGTGCGTTTCGCGCTCACGCCGACCTTCATTGACGTCGCGCTCGGCGCTTTTTTGCTGGTGTACCTGTTTGAGTGGATGACGCGCCGTCGTGAGCAGTTCCGCTTTGCGCCTGCGCAGCTGCTGATCGTGTTGTTCATCGGTTGGTGCCTGTTCAGCTTCGTGGCAGGTCTCGGTCATGCGCTGCTGACCACGAACGTGCTGCGCAAGTTCGTAGAGATGCTGCTGAGCATGGTGACTGCCATTGTGATCGTAGATGTGGCGCGCGATGAGCAGCGCTTGGCGCGCATCGCCTTCGCCATGATCGTCTTCGGCGCGCTGCAAGCTGCGCTCGGCGTGCTGCTCTACCTGCTCAACGATCAGACGACGCTGACCTTGCTGAATGCGCTGGGTCGCTTCGGCTATCCGCGCGGCGACGTGCTGCGCTACATCGAGGACAATCCGCTGCTGGGCGAGCGCGCCATCGGCACGTGGGTCGATCCGAACGCTTACGGCGGCTTCTTGCTGATGTTCGGCGTTGTGGCGCTGGCGAACGCGCTCAACAAGGCGCCTGCCATCGGCGGACGCGCATTGGCGTGGCTGCTCTTCGCGCCGTATCCGCTCGCCATTTTGCTCACACAGAGCCGCGGCGCATGGCTGGCGTTCGGCGCTGCCATCTTCTTCATCGCGCTGCTGCGCTACCGCTGGCTGCTGGCGATCGGCGCGCTCAGCCTTGCGCTCTTGCTGAGCTTGCCGTTCATGGCGCGCTATGTGGAACGCTTTTTGGACGGCTTGCAAGGCGAAGACCTTGCCACGCAAATGCGTTTTGGCGAGTTCAAAGACTCGCTGACGCTGATCGGACGCTATCCGCTGCTCGGCGTCGGCTTCGCAGGCACGCCTGACCGCGATATCTACTTGGGCGTCAGCAGCACGTATCTGAAGATCGGCAACGCGACAGGCATCACAGGCATCGCGCTCTTCAGCCTGATTCTGCTGGAAACGCTGCGCTATGGCTTGGCGCGCTGGCGGCGATTGCGCCGCACAGGTCTGGATGCGCTGTGGCTAGGTTTCGCGGCAGCCGTCTTCGGCGTGGCGATCAACGGCGTAGTGGATCACTATTACTTCAACTTGGAATTTCACGCCGTCTCGCTCGCCTTTTGGCTGATCGTCGGTTTGGCGCTTGCCACAGCGCGCGCTACGCGCTGCCACGATTCGCAAACGTCCACAGCGTGAAGATGAAATAGGCGCTCAGCAGCAAGCCGCCTTGCCAGCGCGTCACTCTGCCGCCTTGCACCACCAACAACAGACCGACTGAGAAGATGAGCATGACGAAGATATCAACGTCCAGCACGCGCTGATTGACGCCTATCGGCTTGACCAGCGCCGTCAGCCCGAGAATCGCCAAGATGTTGAAGATATTCGAGCCGACGATGTTGCCGACGGCGATATCGTTCTCTTTGCGCAGCGAAGCGATGAAAGTGGTCGCCAGCTCAGGCAGCGACGTGCCAACTGCTACCAACGTCAAACCGATGACCAACTTCGGCACGCCGAGCGCTATGGCGAGGTTGACCGAGCCTTCCACCAGCAAGTTTGCACCGATGACCAACACGACCATGCCGACGGTCAGCCGCGCCAGCTCGAAGAGCCGATTGGCGTGGCGCGGATCGGCGCCGAACTCTTCCTCGTCCAAGTCGTCCGCCTGAGCAGCCAATGCGCGCTGCTCGCGCGCAGAGAGCAGGTATGAGATGACCGTGTAAGCGACCACGCCGCCGAACAACAGCGCGCCTTCCAAGCGATTGATCTCGTTATCTTGAATCAAAACGACGATCAGCAGTGAGACGGCTAACATGATCGGCAGGTCGCGCTTGACCACTTGCGCTTTGACAGGCACAGGGAAGACGAGCGCCGTCAAGCCGAGGATCAAGCCGATGTTGGCGATGTTCGAGCCGACCACGTTGCCGATTGAGATGTCGTTCGCGCCTTGCAAGACGGCGTCCACTGAGACCAACAGCTCAGGCAACGACGTGCCAAAGGCGACGATCGTCAAGCCGACCACCAAACTGGAGACGCCCAGCGAGAGCGCCAAGCGCGCCGCGCCTTTCACCAGCCAATTGCCGCCTACAAACAGACCCAGCAAGCCTAGCGAGACGTACAAAACGTCCTGTAGCAGCATCTACGCTCCTTGTTCACAATGCAGGAAGACCTCACGCCATTCAGTGAGGTATGATCAAGTGCAGTCCAAAACATTCCAAGCATAGCACAAAGCGGCGCGCTCAGCGCAGCGCAGCGGCATAATTCACCAAAAATTAGGGGTAGGTGCAGCGGCGCTAAGCGAGCGGTTCTTTCAGATCGTAGATGCCGTCGCGGATTGCCCAGCGCGGATTGCCTTCGGCGCTGACGAGCAGATCGCCTTCGCGGCGCAACGGCGCGCCTGTCAGCGGACATTTGAAGAGCTGCTCGCGCGGCACGAGCGCGCTCGGCGCGCCGCACACCTGATTTTGCACGAAGATTTGCGGCGCATAAGGTAACAGATTGCCCAAAGGCTGCAGCGCGCGATCCAGCGCGACCATCAAGCGCAGCGGCAGCAGGCGCTTGAAGATGCCGAGCCGCAACCACGAAGTGGCAACGCGGCGGCGCGGCGCGAAGCCTGCCGCGATCAACGCCTTGCGGATGTACGCGGGATGAAAATCGAAGTTCAGGCGCACGAACTCGTGCGGCGCATGGCTATACGGACTCCAAGCCTGGCGGCGCAAGGCATAGCGCAAGATCGCCTTCAGGTTGAGCTTATTGGCGAATTCCAGCACGAAGGTGCTGCCGCTCGCCATGCACTGCCGAATTTGGCGCAGCGCGGCAGGCGCATCGGCAAGGTGATGCACTACGCGGCATAGCAACGCGGCATCGAAGGCATCGGCGGCGAACGGCAGCTTGTACAGATCGGCTGCCACGTAAATGAAGCGCTCAGCGCGTCCGAGCCGCGCCTGTGCTTCTTGCAGCATGGTGCGCGAGTAATCCATCACCACCACTTCGTCAAAGCCTGCCGCCTCGTCGATCAGGCGTCCGAAGCCTGCGCCGAAATCCACATAGCGCTTGCCGCGACGCGGCAGAAAGCGCCGCAAGACAAGGCGCTCGACTGCGTCTTCGTACTCGCGACCTTTGCCTTCCCAAAAATCGGTGCGGTAGGTCGAGCCTTCATAATCGCAGATGGCAGGCGGCGGCATAGATGGTTGAGTCATGGCAGTCAGGCGATCCTCAGGGCGCAGTCGGCGTCGGCGAGCGGTACTCGGCAGGATCGACAATGGTCAAGGTCGGCGTTGGCGGCACAGGCGTCGCCGTCGGCGGTATGACGACGGTCGGCGTGGCAGTTGGCAGGGCGTTCGGCACAGTCGCCGTGCTTTCGGCAGGCGGCACGACGATCACTGTGGCATTCGGCGGCAAGGCGGTCGGTGTGAACGTGGGCAGATTCGCGCCGGGACCAGTGCGGAAGCCAGGCCACGGATTGCGGATGAAGTCGTTATCTGCCAGCAAGTCGGGCGGCTGACCTGCCAAGACTTTGCCGATCACGATCCACATCTCGCTCCAATTTTTAGGCAGGTTGGTCACCACGCGCGTCAGCGGACCGATCACATCCTGCAAGCTCTTCGCCACATCGTTCAGCTGAGTCTCTTCGAGCGGAATATTCACAGGCACTTTGAGCGCGACAGGCACTTTCAGGTCAACAGGCACATTCAAGTTGATCGGCACTTTCAGGTCAATGGGCAGGCTGCTATCCACAGGCACGTTCAAATCAAGCGCGACGGGCAATTGCAAGCCTTGCGGCAAGGTGATCGCCACTGAGCCGCGAATCGTGCCGCCGCCGCCGGGCAAGGCGAACGAGGCATTCGCCGTGATCGGCACAGGCTGTGTCAAGGTCACCACTGTGTTCTGCCGCAACGGAATGTTCAGGACGACAGGGATCGTATCCTTGACGCTGATCGTATCCACCACTTGAATTTGATCTTTGACGTTGATGGTGTCGTTCACGTCAATGGTGGTGATGATGCGCGCCTGATTCAAGCCGACGAAGCTGCTGTACAAGCCGCCTAGCAACGGCTCGGCAATGCCGCTCGTGATCTGAAAGATCACGGTCAGCAGCAGCAAGATCACGATCAAAAAGATGAAGTTGATGATGAACGAGAAGAAGATCGCGACGTTCTTAAAGGCATTCCAAAAGCGCTGTAGCCCGACCATATATGTCTCCCTTGCCTGCGGAACTGCTCAGCCGCTTGATGATAGCACCTCTGGCGCGAATTGAGCAAACAGAAGGCTAACGATCAGCGGCTGCGCAGCAGCGGCTAGAGCTTGGTCGCGTCGCGCGTGAAATCTTCGCCGCTCAGCTCAAGGGCAGGCTTGCCGTCCCGCTCGACCCAGACGCCGCATTTGCCGCCGAGCGGACTGGCTTGCAAGCTGAACTCAGCGCCGTCAAAGCGCAGGACGGGATTGTACCACGCCGCCACTGCCTCAGCTTGCCCTTCGATGTAATGACCGATCAAGGCGCGGCGGAAGCGATCGGTCGTCGTGTTCGGATTGCTGCCGTGAACCATCGCGCCGTTGAAGAACAGCACATCGCCTGCTTGCATCGGCACAGGACGGGCTTCGCAGCCTTCGGGCAGCGGCACGGCAGTGTCCGTGAAGCTCTGTGTGGTATCGGCAGGCACTGTGCAGAGCAGCTCCCAAGTGTGGCTGCCCGGCACCATCATCAGGCAGCCGTTCGCCTCATCGCATGGCTCAAGCGCCATCCAAGCAGCCATGCACGTGCCGCCTTGCACGCGCAGGTAGTAATTATCTTGATGCAGCGCCTGTCCGCGCGCGCCTGGCGGCTTGAAGTAGAGCATGGTCTGCACGGCGTAAGGCGTCCGTCCCAGCAGCAGCGTGAGCGCGTCGCGCAGGCGCGGATCGAGCAGCCAAGCGCGGCTGACCGCGTCCCAGCGATGCATATGGATCATGCGCGGATAGCGCTTGAGCGGATCGGCGCTATCATGCAAGACCATGCCTAGCTCATCGCCCGGATAAGTGCCTGACTCGCGCAGGCGCGTGTAATAATCGCGGTAGAAAGCGGCTTCTTCCGCTGAGAACAGCCCGCGCGCCACAACGTAGCCGTTCTGATCGTAAAACTGCTTGTCCTGCTCAGAGAGCATATGCCGACGCTCCTTTGACCGAATTTTTTGGCTGTGCAGCGCAGTCTAGCACAGGCTGCGCGCAGAGTCTAGCAGCTGCCGCCTTCGCGCTCGCCCTGCCGCGCGCCGCGATAGCGCTCGTCTACGGCGTTCATCTTGGCAACCTTCGGCGCAGAGCGTCCGCCTGCGAACTCTGAGGCGAGCCAGACTTCGAGGATGCTCTTGGCGAGTTCAGGTCCGATCACGCGCGCGCCCATCGTGATCACCTGCGCGTCGTTGCTCTTGCGCGCGCGCTCAGCCGAATAAGTGTCGTGGCAGAGCGCAGCGCGCACGCCCGGCACTTTGTTGGCAGTGATGCACATGCCGATGCCTGTGCCGCACACCAAGATGGCGCGTTCTGCCTCACCATTGGCAACCGCCATCGCCACGCGCTCGGCAATATCGGGATAATCCACTGAATCGGCGCTGTGGACGCCGAAATCCTGCACTTCGATCTCAGGCTTGCCGCGCAAATACTCGCGCACTACGTCCAGCAACGGCAGACCTGCCTCATCGCAACCAATCGCGATTTTCATCCCGCAAAGCTCCTTTGCGAACGCCTTCAATTGCCCACGGTCTCTTCGATCAGGCGATCCATGACCAAGCGGAACGCCTCTTCGCTGCTGCAGCCGTCATCAAGCGCCTGATAGTAGGTCGCCAACTGCCGATCTGCGCTGGTGCCGTGCTGCAAGATATGCCGCACGTATTCTACCTCGCGGCGCGTGCCGAGTCCATCTAGCACGTCGTCGAGGAAAGCCAGTGTCTCTTCCCAAATCTGCGCCACAGGCACTGCTTTGCCGCGCCCGAAGTCGATCAGCTCTCCTTCAATGCCGTAGCGCTGCGCGCGCCACTTGTTCTCGCGCAGCAGCTCTGTGCGATACAGCCGCCACGATTGATTCTGCGCGCGCAATTTGAGCAGTTTGACCACCAGCGCCTGCACTGCCGCCGTCACACAGACCGCTTCTTCAACCGTGCTGCACACATCAGGCACGCGCACTTCCAGCGTGCCAATGCGCGGATTCGGTCGCACGTCCCACCAAATGCGCGATGGATCTTTGCCGCCGCCTTTGCTGAGCGAGCCTGCGCTGGCGAAGATATCCACCATGCGGTCGTACTCTTCATAGCTGCTGAAGACAGGCGGAATGCCTGTGCGCGGCAAATTCTCGAAGACGACGCAACGGTAGCTCTTCAAGCCTGTGTTGCGTCCATGCCAGAATGGCGAGCTGGTGGAGAGCGCCAGAAGTTGC
>Ga0308403_1000439_pt1 | contig 16184 bp, 10 predicted proteins | sample HotsprSampleOSM3_FD_203470 | JGI IMG/M metagenome (GOLD analysis project Ga0308403, IMG submission 203470) | Hot spring phototrophic mat microbial communities from Octopus Spring, Yellowstone National Park, Wyoming, United States - 20060914_OS-M3 ... | reverse complement strand
GGCACTTAAACTTTTTACAAGAAGGATTTTCAGCCTGTGAGCGACATAAAAGACCTTGTGATCGGTGTGGATAGCAGCACAAGCGCCTGCAAAGCGATCGCTTGGGATCGGCACGGGCGCGCTGTGGCAGAGAGCCGCACGGCCTTCGAGCTGATCTCGCCACAGCCGAACTGGTATGAGCAGCGCGCCGAAGATTGGTGGGATGCTCTGTGCAAAGTGCTGCGCGAGCTGGCGGCGCAAGTTGGCGCTGAGCGCTTTGCCGCGCTGTGCATCACGCATCAGCGCGAGACCTTCGTGCCAGTGGATGAGACCGGTCAGCCTGTGCGCAATGCCATTCTGTGGCTTGACGACCGCGCTGTGGAGCAGGTCGCGCAGCTCGATCAACTAGTCGGCAACGATTACCTGCACCAACTGACGGGCAAAGGACCGTCCACCAAGCAATCCCTGCCCAAGCTGATCTGGCTGCAACAGCACGAGCCTGACGTGATGCGCCGTGCTTATAAGTTCCTCGACGTTCACGCTTTCCTTGTGCAGCGCTTGACAGGACGCTGGATCACCAGTCTGCCTTGCGCCGATCCAATGGGCTTGATTGACATGGCGAACGGCACTTGGGCGACCGAGCTGATGCAGCGCCTGAATTTGCATCCTGAACAATTCGTGCCAATTGCGCAGCCGGGCAGCATCATCGGCGAGCTGAGCGAAGCAGCGGCGCGTCAGTGCGGTCTGCGGGCGGGCTTGCCAGTTGTAGCAGGCGCCGGCGACGGTCAATCGGCAGGGCTGGGCGCGAACATCACTGAGACAGGTAAGGCGTATTTGAATCTTGGCACGGCGATGGTCAGCGGCGCGCACGCTGAGCGCTACGTAGCAGATCGCGCCTTTCGCACGCTCTGCTCGCCGATTGTCGGCGCGTACGTGCCTGAGGAAGTGTTGGGCGGCGGCACATTCACGGTCAGTTGGTTCGTGGAAAATTTCGCCGCCGATCTGCGCAAGATCGAGCTGAGCGTCTCGCCTGAGGAAGTGCTGGAGACGGCAGCGCGCAAATTGCCGCCTGGCGCGCTCGGCTTGATGCTCGTACCGTACTGGAACGCGGTCATGCCGCCTTTCTGGGACGCTAAGGCGACTGGCATCATGCTGGGCTGGACAGGTGCGCATCGCCGTGAGCATTTCTATCGCGCCATTTTGGAAGGCATCGCTTATGAGCATCGCTTGGCGATGGAAGGCATTGCCGCTGCCACAGGACAACCGATAAACGAGTTCATTTTGATGGGCGGCGGCTCGCGCAGCGCGCTGTGGTGTCAGATCGTGGCGGATGTGAACGGCAAAGTGGTCAGGCGCGCCAGCACAGCTGAGGCAACTAATCTCGGCGCAGGCATTTTGGCAGCGGCGGCGGTCGGTTGGTATGCGAACGCGCGCGAAGCGGCTCATGCCATGACCAGCACTGAGCGCACCTATCAGCCTGACGAGACGACACATCAGCGCTACGACAAGCTCTTCAGAGAAGTCTATTGCCAAGTCTTTCCGTCGCTGCAAAAAGCAGTGGATCGCCTGAGCGACCTGACGTATGGCTACGGACAGTGAGCAGCGAGCGCAGGCGAGCGACACTGCTCGCCTATGCTGCCGCTGCAAAATGCGCTATACTCTGCGCGCGTATCACCTTCACTGAGGAGAGACGATCATGCCTGACCGAGTCGCGTTGTATTTGCAAGATGCGCACGATCTATCGGATGCGATCCGCTATGTGCAGTATGCCGAAGCGAGCGGCTTCGAAGCAGTCTGGCAAGCTGAGAGCCGTCTGGTGCGCGATGCAATTGTGCCGATGGCTGCGTTTGCCGCCACCACGCGCAGGATCAAGGTCGGCTCAGGCGTGATCAACAACTGGACGCGCAACGCCGCGCTGATCGCCTCGACCTTCCTCACACTCGACGACCTTGCGCCGAATCGGATCATCTTGGGCATTGGCGCGTGGTGGGATCCGTTGGCGGCGAACGTCGGCATCAAACGCGAGAAGCCGCTGCTCGCCATGCGCGAAGTGGTGACGGTCGTGCGCGACCTGTTGGCGATGAAGCGCGTGACGTTTCACGGCGAGTTTGTGCATGTGACAGGCATTGAGCTGGACATCGTTCACGGACGGCGTGAGCCGCGCAACGTACCGATCTACATCGGCGCGACGGGCATGAAGATGATGGCGCTGACAGGCGAAATTGCCGACGGCGCGCTCTTGAACTATCTCGTCTCGCCCGCTTACAATGCAGAGGCGATGGCTGCCTTAGAGCAAGGCGCCAAAGTGGCAGGGCGCAAACTGGACGATATTGACCGTCCGCAGTTGATCGTCGCCAGCGTGGATCGCGACCGCAAAAAGGCGCTGGACGGCGCGCGCAAGCTGGTCACACAGTATCTCGGTCAGCAGCCGCATATCATGAAGGCGAGCGGCGTCAGTCAAGAGCTGCTGGATGAGATCGGACAAGTGCTGACGTGGCCTGCCACAGAAGAGCAGATCGAGCAGGCGATGGCGCTGGTGCCTGATGACGTCGTCCAGCTGATCACGGCGAGCGGCACGCCTGAAGAAGTGCGCGCTAAAGTGCGCGAATATGTCGCCAATGGCTGCACTTGTCCTGTCCTGTATCCGCTTGGCGAGGATGTCAAGCTGATGATTGATACCTTCGCTAACGGTTATTCGCACTGAGCCTGAGGAGCGATCATGAGACCTGACGGCTTGCAGCCGAATTCGCGCCATTGCTTCGCTTGCGGCGTGGAGAGCGCACATGGCTTGCGCTTGCGCTTCTTCAATGACGGTCAGAGCGCTTGCCGCGCCACAGTGGTGCTGAGCGACCTGCATCAAGGCTATCCCGGCATTGCGCACGGCGGCATCGTGACCGCTGTGCTGGATGAGGCGCTCACGCGCGCCGTGCTGGCAGGCGATTTTCAGCGCTTGATGTACACGGCGCGCATTGAGGTGCGCTTCAGGCAGCCAACGCCGCTCCACACGCCGTTGCTTGTGCGCGGTCGCGTTGAAAAAGATCGCGGGCGGATCGTGACCGCCACTGCCGAGATCATCCTGCCCGATGGTGCCATCGCCGCTGAAGCAAATGGCACGCTGGTCGCCATTCCGCGCGAGACTCTCATGCAAATGGACACGCCTGAGGCAGGCTGGCAAGTCTATCCGCTTGAGGCGACTGACGATCAAGCATGACACGCCGTCTGTGGCTGCCGTTCCTCTTGCTCAGCCTGCTGATCGGCAGCCTCGCCTTGTGCTTCGTGAGCGACGGATTGCGCATGGCGCAGCGCGACGTGCCCGTTATGCCGCTGGACGACGCTTACATCCATTTCCAATACGCACGTGCGCTCGCTGAAGGACATCCGTTCCGCTACAACGCCGATCAGCCGCCGACCAGCGGCGCAACCAGTTTGCTGTATCCGCTGCTCCTCGCAATCGGCTATCGGCTCGGCTTCACGGACGAGGCACTCAGTTGGTGGGCGCTGGGCATCGGCGCGCTGACCTGGCTCGGCTCGGCATGGCTGATCTTCCGCCTGATCAGCGCTGAGGATGAGACTGCGAGCGTCCTCGCGCTCGGCGTGGCAGCGCTTTTTGCCGTGCATGGCTCGCTGGCATGGGCATTTGTCTCAGGCATGGAGACAGGTCTGTTCATCTATGCAGCGCTGCTCACGCTGTGGCAGGTGCGCGCTGCGCGAGTCCGATCGGCGCTCATGGCAGGCGCGCTCGCCGCGCTGATTCGCCCTGAAGGCGCTGTGATCGGCATTGGCGCCGCGTTGTATCTGCTCGTCGCTCAGCCGCCGCGCCGCACAGATTGGCTTCACTACGCTCTCCCATTTCTCGCGTCGTTCGCGCAGCCGTCGCTCAATCTCGCCTTGACGGGCGCGCTGAGCGGCAGCGGTATGCAAGCGAAGAGCTATCTCTATGACGTGCCGTCCGATCTACAGCGCCAACTCGCCGCGATCTGGGAGACGTTTGCGCGCCTGTGGCAAGAGCTGTTCACGGATATCTCGCTTTACAATACAGCCTTCATCGCCGCGCTTGCGCTGTTGCCAATCGCCTTCAGCATCGGACGCTGGCTCAAATGGCGCAAGGTGAGCTTGCCGCTCTTGATCGCGCTCTGGCTGATCGGTCTGGCGGCGATCACGGCGCTTGTGGAGACAGCGTTCTGGCAGTTCAAGCGCTACCAACAGCCGCTGATCGCCTTGCTGATCGTCCTGAGCGGCTATGCGCTCGTCGCGATCAGCCGTGTGGCGCGCCGTGCGGCAGCTCACGGCTTGTTGATCGGCTTGGCGCTCATCGCGTCGCTCAACTTGGGCAGGTGGACGCAACTGTATGCCGAAAATGTGCGCGAAGTCGCGCTGAGTCAGCGCGCACTGGCGCGCGCGGTCGCACAACTGCCGTCTGAGGCGATAGTCGGCGTACACGATATCGGCGCAGTGCGCTATCTCGGCGGACGGGCGACTTACGACCTAGTCGGCTTGACCACGCCTGACGCGGCAGCAGCTTGGCGTCACGGACCGGGCGTCACCTTTGAGCAGATGTACGCCAGCGCATGGCGTCCTAATTATTTCGCAATCTATCCTGACGCGCGCGGTCTGAGTTACTTTGTGCAGAGCGGCGTCTTTGGCGAAGTGCTGGGCGCTTTTCCGTCCACGGCGCCTTCGATCAACGTCGCTTCTGCCACGAACAGTGGACAGTTTCTCTATCGTGCCGATTGGACGTATGCAGCGTATGCGGCGCAGCCGATGCAGCCGAGTACGCTTGTGGCACTGGACGGCTTCGCGCTGGTGGACAGCCTGAATGTAGCGCACTTGGCGAGCGAACGTGCGCACGATTATCGCTGGTGGCAGGCATTTCAGCGCTTCGGCTTTCCGAGCGAGCTGCACACGCTGACCTACGCGGCGTGCGCGCCGCCTGATACGCGCAACACGACCTGCCGCGCGACGGACGGCGGCAGGTTGCTGACAGGCGGCGAGCAATTCACAGTGCGCACAGAAGCAGGGCGCGATCTGCTGTGGATCGTGCGCGTGCAGGCGCAGTATCCGCTCACGTTGCGCTTGTACGCTGCTGATCAGCTGATCGGCGTGCGCGTCGTGCCTGAGATCGCAGGCAGATGGCTCGAGATCGCCTCGCTTGTGCCAAGAGCGCTGATCACAAGCGAGCGGCTCACCTTACGCGTTGAGGCGGACGGTTTGGCAGAGGCAGGTTTTTACATGCCGTACTATCACTGGTTCTATCAGGGCGACTATCAGCGCGAGACGATGGATGATTTGGTCGCCACATTCGCCGACTCGGTAGCGTTGAATGCGGCACAAGCGGACTACAACGCGGCTGAGCGCAGCCTAACGCTCAACTTGACTTGGTCGTTGCAGGCTGAAGCGCCTTTCGATGCGGTCGTCTTCATGCACGTTTACGATGAAGCAGGCGCGCTGATCGAAGCGGCGCAGCGCGACGTGCGAGTCGGCGATGGCGCGCTGCCGCCTGCCAACTGGCTGCCTGATCGGCGCTATCAAGAGCGCCATGTGCTGCGTTTGCCCGCCGATCTGCCGTCAGGCGCGTATCGCGTAGCAGTCGGCTTGTACGATCCGCGCACGCTGACGCGCTATGCGGCGCGCGGCAGCTCAGCCGATGCCGAGCAGCGTGTGTTCATTGGCGCGTTTCGCATCCGTGATTAATTGAGATGTCGCCATGCGTTGTTTTCAGCAGTTGTCGCTCTGCACGGCACTTTTGGCGAGCGCTATGTTGATAGCGCGACATATCGGCGCGCAAAGTCCTGACTCGGTCGCGCTCGATTGGCTGAAGAGTCTGTACAGCGCTGAGTGCGCCTTGCCTGAGTGCTGGCATGCCATTCGTTTCGGCAGCACGACCGTGCGTCAGGCAGCGACCTTGCTGGCTGAGGACGATACTTTGCAGGTGGAAGTGTTGCGCAGCCGCAGCTACGGCACTTGGGTCGTGCGCAGCTACCGAAAAGCGCCGCCGCATGGCGTGGAAGTCGGCTTCAGCGGTCAGCCTGATGCGTCGCTGCCAGTGACTTCGCTGTGGATGCACTTGCCTGAAGGCACGCTGCGCGTCGGCGAGCTGATCGCGGCATTTGGTGCGCCGCAATGGGCATGGCTCTGCGCGCCTGAGGTGCAGCGCCATGCTGTGTATCGGCTTGGCGTGTTGCGCTTCACAGCGCCGATCAGCGGCGACGGACGCCTGACGCCGCACGCGCCGTTGCGCGAGCTAGAAATCAGCCTGTATCCGCGCCGCAATGAGCCGTCATGGCAAGGCTTCACCTATCGCGCGCGCCACACTGCCTTCGCGCAGCGCCTCTGCCGCTGAGCAGCTTCCAAACTTGTGTAATTTGTCACATGAAAACACTGATGAGCATCACCTGATCGATCAGAGCGTCCGCATTACGCTTATGCCATAAGTCGAAGTTATTGGAACGGTTGTGAGGGAGGTTGAGCGTGGACGCTCTATCGTTGGCACGGCTGCAATTTGCCGTCACTACAGTCTATCACTTCTTCTTTGTTCCGTTGACCATCGGATTGTCGCTTCTGGTCGCTGTGATGCAGACGATCTACTATCGCAGCGGCAATGAACTCTACAAGCGCATGGCGAAGTTCTGGGGCAAGTTGTTCATCATCAACTTTGCACTCGGCGTCGTCACGGGCATTGTGCAGGAATTCCAGTTCGGCATGAATTGGTCAGAGTATGCGCGCTTCACGGGCGATATTTTCGGCGCGCCGTTAGCCGTCGAAGCGCTCTTGGCATTCTTCATCGAGTCCACTTTCTTGGGCGTCTGGATTTTCGGCTGGGATCGGCTGAAGAAAGGCGTGCATCTCGCCTCGATCTGGCTGGTGGCGCTCGCCTCGAACATCTCGGCGCTGTGGATTTTGATCGCTAACTCGTTCATGCAAGAGCCTGTTGGCTATGCGATCAAGACGGTCACGCTGCCCGATGGAAGTGTGACGCAGCGCGCCGTCATGACTGATTTCTTCGCCTTGATCACCAATCCGAACGTCTGGGTGCAGTTTCCGCATGTCTTCTTCGCAGGCTTGCTGACAGCGGCGTTCTTCATCATGGGCGTGAGCGCGTGGCACTTGTGGCATCGCACCAAGAATCGCGAATTCTTCCTGCGCTCCTTTCACATCGGCGTGGTAGTGGCAGCTGTGGCAGGCTTGCTGGTCGCTTTGAACGGACACTCGCAGGCGCAGCACATGATCAAGAGCCAGCCGATGAAGATGGCGGCAGCTGAGGCGCTTTGGGATAGCGAAGACCCTGCCTCGTTCTCGATCTTCACCTTTGGCGATGAGCCGAATCGCCGCGATGTGTTCGCCATTCGCATCCCTGCCCTGCTGAGCATCCTCGCCTACAATACGCCGACGGGCGAGGTGAAAGGCATCAATCAACTTCAGAAAGAGTACGAAGAGAAGTACGGTTCGGGCGATTACGTGCCGCCGGTCGCCTTCACCTACTGGACGTTCCGCGCGATGGTCGGCGGCGGCATCGTCATGATCCTGATCGCTTGGTTCGCGCTCTTCCGCGTGATCCAACAACGCCTTGAGCAGACGCGCTGGCTGCTGCGCATCCTGCCGTATGCTATAGTGCTGCCTTACGCCTCAAACACAGCTGGCTGGCTGATGACCGAGGTCGGACGGCAGCCGTGGATCGTGTTCGGCTTGCAGCGCACTGAGGAAGCGGTCTCGCCGAACGTGACAGCTGAGATGGTCTTGCTCTCGCTGGTGCTGTTCACAACGATTTACGGCGTGCTGATGGCAGTAGATATCTTCCTGCTGAACAAATACGCGAAAGATGAGACGCAAGTGGAAAGCGGCGTCCTGCCTGAGCCGAGCGCTGACCGTGAGATCGCAGTGAGTTACTGAGAGAGGTGGTGCGTCATGAACTTCGATTTGAACAGCCTCTGGTTTGTGCTGATCGCAGTCTTGTTCGTCGGTTTCTTCGTGCTGGAAGGCTTTGATTACGGCGTGGGCATCCTGCTGCCATTCTTGGGACGCAACGACAAAGAGCGGCGCGTGATCGTGAACACGATTGGTCCGCACTGGGACGGCAATGAAGTGTGGATGATCACAGCCGGCGGCGCGATCTTCGCAGCCTTCCCGCAGTGGTATGCCACGATGTTCAGCGGCTTCTATCTGGCGCTGGTGGTGATGCTGGTGGCGCTGATCGTGCGCGGCGTGGCGTTCGAGTTCCGCAGCAAGCACGAGAGTCCAACGTGGCGCGCCATCTGGGACGGCGCCATCTTCTTCGGCAGCCTGATCCCGGCGATTTTGTGGGGCGTTGCGCTCAGCAACATCGCGCGCGGCGTGCCGATTGACGGCAGCATGAAATTCGTCGGCACGTTCTTCGATCTGGTCAGTCCATACTCGCTGGTGGCAGGTCTCGCCAGTCTGGCGATCTTCACGCTGCACGGCGCCATCTTCCTGACCCTGAAAGCGGGCGGCGAGGTCGCTGAGCGCGCGCTGAAGGCTGCGCAGCGCTTGTGGTTGCCCGCGATCCTGATCATTGCAGGCTTTGTGGTGTGGAGCTACGCCAGCACAGATATCTTCACGCGGCTGGGCGTGAATCCGGGCATTCCGCCAGTGGTCGCCGTCCTCGCCATGCTCTCGATTGGTTTCTTCATCCGCGAGAAGCAGCTCGGCTGGGCGTTCATCGCCTCGATGATCGCCATCGCGCTCTCAGTGGTGACGGTCTTCAGCGGCTTGTACCCGCGCGTGTTGCCATCCAGCATCAACCCTGAGTTCACGCTCACCATTTACAACGCGGCAGCCAGCCAATACACGCTGACCATCATGAGCATCGTGGCGATCTTGCTCGTGCCAGTCGTGCTTGGCTATCAAATCTGGAGCTACTGGGCATTCCGCAAGCGCGTCGAGCCGACCGATCAGCTGGAATACTAGCCGCCGATTAGCAGCCATTGTGCAAGCAGCACTGAGCGCGCTCAGTGCTGCTTCATTTTCACTCGTAGCGCAGCACTGCCAAAGGCGGCTCACTGGCAGCCGGCGCCGCGGTCAACAGCGTCGCGCCTAGCGTGACGGCGAGCGCTGTCAGCAGCATCAATCCGATCAAGTCCCAAGGCACGGGCAGCTGGACAAAGTTTTGAGTCAGGGCAGGCACAGCGGCGAGTATCAGCATGGTCGGCAGCAAGCTGAGCAAGCCGCCCAACAAGCCGACTGCGCCGTTTTCGATCAGCAGCTGCGCCAACACATAGCGGCGCTTCACACCGACTGCTTTCATCACGCCGATTTGGCGACGTCGCTCCAACGTGGCAAGTGAGACCGTCGTCGCGATCAGCGCCGCTGCTGCGAAGAGCGCCAATACAGCGATCAAAATTGGCAGCGCGGAGAGCTGAGTCAGCAGGCGCGTGATGATCGAGTCGAACAGGCTGATATCGAACACAAAAATGCCCGCCACAGTGCCAACTTTGCCCAAAGCGTCGTTCAGCGCGCTCTGCTCAACATCGGCGATGATCAGATCGAAAGGCAGCGCTGCCGGCACTGCGCTGAGCGGCACTTGCGCTGCGCTATCGCCAAAGCTGAGCGGAATCAAGCCGGCGCGCGCGTCAGGCGCCACCAGACCGATCACTTCGAACGTGCGCTCACGGCGCGGCGCGCCGCCGCCAAAGCCTGAGGTGATGCGATAGGTCAGCTGTGAGCCGACTCGCACGCCGATCGCCTCTAACTTTGGATCGTAAGGCAGGACGATGTAATCCTTGCCGCTATCCTCAGCCGTCAAAAAGCGACCTGCCACCAGCGCGCCGCGCTTAGGCGCGCCATAGACGTTCACGCCGAGCAGCACGGTCAGTTGCGTGCGCAGCAGCGCCACTTGCGGATCGTCGCTATCGAACGGCAGCAACCGCTCGACATTGCGATCGCCGTTGATCGCCACCAGATCGGCGTTGGCAAAGCGCACCTCGCGATAGCCGCGCACGCCTTCAACGCTATCCAGCTGAGCGCGCACTGCAGCTTGCACAGGCAAGAGCGGCAAGACAATCATGTTGCCGCCGAGCGGCTCAGCGAGACTGGTGTACAGCAGCGTATTGATGCTGCGCGTCATGATCAGCGTGCCGCTCAGGCTGGTCATGCCAATGATGAGCGCCAACAAACTGAGCGCTGTCCGCAAGCGATGTTGCGTCAAGCCGCGCAACGCCAAGCGCAGGTTCGCGTTGCGAAGGCTCGGCAATTTGCTCAGCAGCCCGACCAGCAGCCACATCACGCTGAGCAGGACGCCTAGCAATAGAAACGTGATGAAGACGCCTATGATGCCGAGCGAGATCGGAAACGTCCAGTTCAGCTCCTGCGCAATGCGATTGCTATTGATGATCAAGTCCACCAAGCCGCCCAAGCCGACGATCAGCACGAGCAGGCTGAGCAAGCTCGGCAGGCAACCTGCGCTCGCCAGCGGAATGCCGCCTGTGCGCAGCACATAGATCGGACGCACCTGCCCTGCCAACAGAGTCGGCAGAAAGGCGAAAAACACCGTGATCGTCACGCCGAGCGCGACGCCGATCACGAACGGATCGAGATAGATGCGCCATGGCAAGGCGACGTTGAACGCCTGCTCGCCGAAGTCGCGCGCCAGTAAGCTCAGCAGCGCGCCGAGCGCAGCGCCGAGCAGGCTGCCCAGCACGCCGAGCATGGTCGCTTCGATCAAAAAGATCAGCGAGACCTGCCCGCCTTTCAAGCCGAGCGTCTTCAGCACTGCAATCTCGCCTGAGCGCCGATTGACGTTCACGAACATCGTGTTGATGATGCCGACGCCGCCGATCACCAAGCCGACCAAACTCAAGACCAGCACGAAGCGCGAGATGACATCTGCGATCAGCGCGTTACGATCCAAAACTTGCCCAGCGCTATCAAAGCGAGAGAATCGAAAGTTGTTCAAGCTGAGCCAGCGCGCTATCTCGGTGCGCGCTTCGCGCTCGGAGACGCCTTCGGGCAATTTCAGGTAAATCTCATTGGCGGCGCGCGCATCCAGACCGAAATCGGCGAGCGCGGCGCGATCGATGTACACGAAACTGAACAGGATCGTGTTCGGATTGGTCAGGCTGCTCTCGACAACGTCTGGCACAATGCCGACGACGGTCTGCAGCGCTTGCGCCGTGCCAACGCGCAACGAATCGCCGAGCTGAATGCCGAGCTGATCGGCGAGCCGTTTGCCGACCACCACTTGGTTCGGCGCTGCGATCAGATCGCGCAAGAGCGCGCCGCGCGGCTGCTCAGCGCGAATGACATCGTAGAATGGATAGACCTTTGGATCGATGAAATGTCCGATGACGAAAGCAGGTCTGCCTGCGCGCAACTCGCCGTCCACTTGGCGCACAACCGCTGCTTGCATCAGCTCGCTGGTCAGCGCAAGAGTCACTTCATAGTTACGTTCGCTCATCCAATTCATGAGCGCGTCGTAATTCGAGCTGTTCACAAGCGGACGGCTGCTGCTATCGAAGGCGGCAATCTGCAGGCTGCCGCGCTGCGCGATGAAAATATCGCCGCGCAAGGTAGCTTGTGCGTTGCTGGTCAGCGCGTCGGTCAGCATCAAGCCGAGCGCGCGCAATGCCACAACGGTCGAGACGCCGGCAGCTACGCTGATCAGGGCGAACAACGTGCGTTGCCGATCGCGTCGTAGGTTGCGCGCTGCATATTTGAGCGCGAAGCGAAATATCCGAAACATTAGATTGACGACCTTGCTCCATGAGTTTGTATTGAAAATTATACGCACGGCAGCTGAGAAAGTCGTGATAAACAACATGGACGAGCTTGCGCTCGCCCATGTTGAGTCGGCTCAACTGTGCGCACTTACTGATAGATGTAGAACTCTAGCACCATGTTCGGTCCGTTATAGTTAGCGACGCGCAACACGCCGCGCTTGCCTTCCGCCGTGTAAATGCCGATCAGCGTGTTGGGCGGCAGCGACGCCTGCGGAATGGGCGCTGTGCTATTGATGACGCCGGGCGTCAGCAGATCGTAGTGAATCTGCGTGAACTGCAAGCCTGCCAACAAGCCGAACTGCGCACCATTGATCGGCGCTAGGGCGGTGCCGGTGTAGTTGATGTCCTGCGTGCCGCCGAACAGGTCAACGCTGGTGGAAGGCGCGATCTGGATCGTGCCTTGCGCGATGTATGGCACGTCCACACGGTAGGAGAACAGCGGCTGGTTGTTCGCTTCGCCTGACGGACCTTCGTTAACTTGCTGATTGAGGTCGAGGACGATAGCGATAGTCTCGACGCCCGTAGCGGCAACTGTGGCGGTCAAGTTGACGTTAGTGATCTGACCGGCAGGCAAGCCTGACACGATGGCGGCGCTGTAGACATTGCCGGGCTGGAAAGAAGTGGCGACCGCGAACTCGCCTGCATCAGCCTGACCTTGATTTTGGACGGTGACGGTCAAGGTGAACGGCTGACCAGGCTGCGGAATCGGCGGGCTGAGTACCGCGTTCAGCATGACCAGATCGGGCAGTGGCTGCGGCGTGAAGGTCAGCGTCGGCGGTACGGGCGTCGGCGTGAGCGTGGCAGTTGGCAGCGGCGGCGGCTCGACGAAAGGCAACGAGCGCGGGTCGCCGAAGAAGCTGACCAAATTGCGTTCGCCTGTGATCCAAGCCAGCTGTTGGTTGAAATTGAAGACGAACCATGTGTAATCGGCATTCGCGCCGATCAGCTTGACCTGCGCGCCGCGCCTGAACTGACCGATCACGTCATAAGCGCGTCCTGGACCAGAGCGTATGTTCACCGAGCGTCCAATCACTGTCAAAGTGACGCCATCAGGTGTGTTGGTCGCAGTCGGTGTGTCTGTGGCTGTGCGCGTGGCGCTCGGCGTGAAAGTGAGCGAGGGTGTGAACGTGATCGAAGGCGTGAAGGTGATTGATGGCGTGAGCGTGATGGCGAGCGTGCGAGTCGGCGTGGCAGTGCGCTGAACGCGACCTGGCACAGGCGTGGCGGTTGGCGGCTCAGGCTCAGGCGCGGCGTAGGCGACCAAAACGTTCGGCGCGCCAAACTGACTGGTGACGAAAATGCTGACGTTACCGCTGATAGCGCCGTTCGCAGCGCTCGGATCGAGCCGTCCTTGCACGCCGCGGCGCGGCGGCAAACTGCGGAATGCCGCTGCCAAACTAGCAGGCGCGATGCCGCCTCGACTGATCGCTTCGATCAACAAGAAGGTCGAGTCATAAGCAGCAGCGCTGATTGCGTTCGGCACTGCGCCGAACGACGTGGTGTAGTTGCGCGTGAAGGACAGGCTCTCAGGCGTTTGAGACGTATAGCTCCAGCCGACCGCGCCGTAGATGTTCTCGCGCAAATTGATCGGCAGCGCTTCGATGAACGCGCGATCGGCAGCGCTGGGCGTGATGAACAAGCCTGCATAACGGCGCTCGCGCAGCGCAATGTACAGACCTGCCACTTGGGAAGGCGCGCCATCGGCAAAGATCGCTTGCGGACGCTCGCCGAGTAGTCGCGCCGCATTCGCGCTGGCTGCGCTCGGATCGGTCAGATCGTTCTCTACGACCAAGCCGCCGCGCACGAGTATGCCTGCCGCGCGCGCCGCTTCTGCGAACGCTTCAGCGGCGCCGCTACCTGTCGGTTTATGCCGTAAAAAGACGGCAGTCCTGCCCGCTAGTTGCTGACTCAACGCAGTGACCAACGCCTGCGCTTGCAGCTGATCGAGCGCCTGCCCGCGGAAGATCAGGTCGCCCGTCGGCGCGTTTTGCGCAGGCGTGCTGAGGAAGACCGGCACGCCTGCCGTCGCCAGCGCTGCGCTGCTCTCTTCCGCCAGCGCACCATTATCAGGTCCGAAAATAGCGATCACGCCTGCGCTGAGCATCGCGTCCAAGCTCTCGCGCACTTCATCGAGCGAGGCAGGCGGACGGCTGATGGTGATCGGATTGAGGACAAAAGGCTGTCCGCCGGGCAGAGTCGGCGTGCGGCGCGCCACTGCTTCTTGAATGGCAAGCCAAACGCCGCGCGCGGTCGGGCTATCAGGCGCGTCCAGCACGCCGATGTTCAGCACGACGGGCGTCGGCGCTTGGGCGAACGCTGACGGCAAGGCTGCTGCGCTGAGCAGCGCCAATAACGCGATCAGAGAGACTAGCAATCGGTGACGTGGCATTGATCTGCACCTCGCTTGTAACACATAGCGCATAAGCCTACTTTGAACTTTTGACCGAGCGTGCAGCATACAAGTGACGCGCTCATTGATCTTCATCCGCGTCGTAAGCAGCGTAGGCAAGCTGCTTCTCAATTTGGTCAAGCAAGCGCATGATCGCGCCGTGCCGATTGCCGAGCGCGCTCAGCCGATCCACCAAACTGCTCAACGGCTCGTGATAGGTCTGCCAAAAGGCGCGATCTTCGATCTCAGCGACTTTTGCCATGAGCAGCAGACCTGTGTTCAGCTGCTGGCGATTCGGCGCGCCATCGGTCTGCTCAAGAAAGTATTGTAAAGCGTTGATCAGCGCCGGCGGATACATGCTGTAGAGCGCCTCGGCGACCAGATCGAGATTCTCGCGGTCGTGGACGATCACGATCTCGGCGTGGCGGATGACGCGATCGTAGTCTTCATCGAGCGTGCCGCACTTGCCAAGCGCATAAACGAGCAGGGCAGAGAGCTTCGGACTAGTGCTGGAGTCATCAGCGAGGCGACGCAGCAAGCTGAGCGCAGGTTGTTGCGTCGCAATGGCAGCCGCGCGATCTGCTACGAGCCAGCGCAGCATGGTGCGGCTATTGCGCTGTAGGTGCGTGTCCATGTCTTCCAGAAAAGCCGGCAGCCAACGCATGTAATTGACTGCTTGGTCGTCTGAGATCAGCGCGCTTGAGAGCTGGCTGGGCGTCAGTGTGTGCGGCACACCAAGAAAAGCGTTCAGCTCTTGCACTGTGGTGGGATAGCCGCAGTATTGAAGCAAGACGAGCGCCAATCCGCGCTCGGAGAGCGCCGTGAAGTTGACACTTGCCATCTCAGCGCGATGTAAAGCGACCGCCAGCGTGTGCGCGTTCACACCCGCCAGCTCGGCGCGGCTCAAAGCGCTCATCACACGCGGCACGAGCGCAGTTTGACTCACAAGCATTTCTCCTGCTGAGCAGTGCGCTGCGAATGAGCAGAGAGGCGTTCATCCACAGCGCAATACGTTCTAGAAGCCGCTTCGCTGCGTCTCATCGAAGGCAGGTGGCATGGGCGGCGGCGCAGACTTCGCCTTTGGATAGGCGCTGATCTTGAGCGTCAAGCGCTCGAAGAAGCTGTTGGGCGGCAAGGCGCCCGAGCCATACGCTAAGTCAATGATCTGAACCTGCACGATCAGCGTCAGCGTCTCAAGATAGATCGTCTCGCCTGCTTTGGCGAGGACAGGCTCGCCGCGCGGCGCCAGCTCAGCGCGCAGCGCTTCGTCGTTGAAGGCATGTTCAGACATCAACACTTTGGTCACTGTGCGCACGTCATTTTTATCGAAGACGAAGCACTCAATGGCGGTCACTTTCTTCGGATCGCCCACGCCGATTGTTTTAGAGATGCCGGCGCCTGTCTCGCCCAAGAATTCGCCGCTCGGCGTCTCAATGCTGAACGTATCGTCGTAGAAATCATCGCCCATGATGTAAGCGGACATGAAACTATCCACTGCTGTCAAGCCCGCCACTGGCGATGTAGCGGCTTGTGCAGCTTGTGCGGCTTCCAGCTCCGCTTGTTTCTTCTTCGCCTCTTCCAGCAGGCGGCGGCGCTCTGCTTCCTGACCTTCCACCACAGTCGAGGCAGTGGTCGGTTTGCGGCGGATGAGCGTGTTGAACGGGATGATCATGTTGAAGATGACCAAGCCGCCAACGATGATCGCCGTGCCGATCACGCACAAGAAAGGCGTCAGGTTGCTGTTGAAGAAGGTGGGCGTAATTTTGGCGAGCTGCTGAGGATTGTTGCGCGCAAAAGGCTGAATGGCTTGCAAGCGCGGGAACAGCTGCGGATCATCGGCAAATTTGACGAGCATGTTGTTCAGCACATCGGCGGCGTTGCCCATGCCGTCCATAGCGCGCTGTGCCACTTCCGCCGCGCCTGAGGCGCTGAACTGCCAAGCGATCTGCTTGATGTACTCTTCCTTCCACGACTCGCCCAGATGGACAGGCTCAGCAGCCGTGTACACATTCGGCGAGATGATGTACGCCCACAAAAAGCCCAGAATCAAGCCGATCAAGAGCGTACCCACAGGCAACAGCCGACGT
>Ga0308403_1000438_pt1 | contig 16216 bp, 10 predicted proteins | sample HotsprSampleOSM3_FD_203470 | JGI IMG/M metagenome (GOLD analysis project Ga0308403, IMG submission 203470) | Hot spring phototrophic mat microbial communities from Octopus Spring, Yellowstone National Park, Wyoming, United States - 20060914_OS-M3 ... | reverse complement strand
ATCATGCGCCAAGCGCTGGAAGCGCTGGTCTACGCGCACGCGCAAGGCATGATCCATCGCGACCTGAAGCCTGCCAACTTGATGATCGACCGCGGCGGACGCGTGGTGCTGACCGATTTCGGCATCGCCAAAATTCTCTCAGGCAATACCATGACGCTCAGCGGCGGCATGGTCGGCACGCCTGCCTTCATGTCGCCTGAACACGGCTTGGGCGAGAATAGCGACGAGCGCTCCGATATCTACTCGATGGGCGTCATCTTGTATCAGATGCTGACGGGCAGATTGCCGTACGACGGCGATACGCCTGTGGCGATCATCCTCAAGCACGTGCGCGAGCCGCTGACGCCGCCTTCCGTCTTCAATCCGAACGTCCCGCCTGCCCTAGAGCAGATCGTCATGAAGGCGATGGCGAAAGACCCTGAAGCGCGCTATCAGAGCGCTGCTGAGATGCTGGCGGACCTGAACGCTTTTGCCGCTCAGCTCAATCAGCCCGCTGCGCTGCCGCTGCGCTTTGAAGATACGCCTGTGCGCCGCGCTGCCCAGAGCGCCGCTGAGTCGCTTACGATCAACCTGCCTGTCGTCAAGCGCCGCTCGCCACTCGCTATTGGCGCTATTCTGATCTTGATCGTGCTGGGCATCTTCGGCGCGCTCAGCCTTGTCAATGGCGAAGTGCCGCTGCTCGGCATCGCCCTGCGCGCCACTGAGACGCCTACGCTCACGCCCAGCCCGAGCGCTACGCCGTCCACAACGCCGAGCGCCACGCCATCCGCCACAGCTACCGATACACCTAGCCCGACCTTCACGCCAACACCAAGCGCTACGCCGACTCACACTCACACGCCTAGCCCAACAGCGACCGCGACGGCGACCGCCACTAATACGCCGACCTTCACGCCGACACCGACGCCGACGGCGACCTTGACTCCGACGCCGACCGCGACCAACACACCGACTTTCACGCCGACTCCGACGCCAACGGCGACTTTGACGCCGTCCAACACGCCGACTCCGACGCCGAACATCACCGCGACCATCGAAGCGGCGACCATCGTGGCTGCCAACGCCACAGCGACCGTCGTCCAGCAGACCATCGTCGCCTTCTTCGAGACGCAGCGTGCGCTCGTCTCACCAACGCCCGATTACACTGCCACGGCGCGTCTGTGCGTGCTGGAATACGAGCTGATCGCGCCTGAGCCGCCCGATCCGCTGGCGCCTAAGAATCCGATTCGCGTCAACACAGCGCTGGAGACCGACGTGATATTGCGCAACACAGGCAACTGCGATTGGCTGCCCGGCACCAGCATCAATTACGTCGAAGGCGAGCGCTTCAACTTGCCGCGCCGTATCGAGATGAGCAACACGCAACCTGTCCGTCCCGGCGAGGAAGCGCGCTTTCCGTTGCGCGGACGCACGCCATCAACAGGCGGCGTGCGCATCGGTCAGTGGGAAGTGCGCAACAGCGGCGGCGTGCTGATTCCGCCGCGTCTATCCATCGCCTTTTTCGTCTTTCAACAGTGACGCCATGCATCACGACGAGCTTCCGCCTGAGACGCCTGCTGCGCCCAGCGCCCAAGATTTCCAAGCCGCGCAAGCCGCCGCCGATCCTGAACAGGCTGAGAGCGCGCCGGTGCGCGCTGAGTCGGCTGCGCTGAACGCCGCCGATGCTAACGCTGAGGCAGATTTGGCGCGTCCTGCGCGCCTGACGCAATTTCGCAGCCGTCGGCGCGCGCAATTCAGCATGGTCGTGCCTGCGCTCCTGCTGATCGGTTATGGCGTCTTGCTGCTCAGCGAGAGCCTCACGCCTGATGCGCAAGAATATCCGCCGCTCATCTTGGCAGGCGCAGGCGTTGGCGCACTCTCGCTGGCGCTTTTGACGCGCTTCTTCATCAACGGCAGACGCGAGCGCGGCTTGTTCTTGCTCGGCACCACGCTCGGCGGCGGACTGGCGCTCGCGGCGCTGACGGCAGACGGTCAGCTGACGCTGACGCAATTATGGACGTTCAGCATCGTCCTGCTCGGCGTCGCGCTCTTGCTCAGCTATCTCTTCGCGCGCGGACGCGATGGCAGCGTGATCCTGCCTGCGCTCGCGCTGATCGTAGCAGGTTTGACTGCGCTGCCTGTGGCGCAAGGCGCGCTCACAGCCGAGCTGTTGGTCAGCCTTGCGCGTCTCGCGCCGCTCATCCTGATCGCGGCAGCGCTGCTATGGCTGCCGCGCGCGCTGCGCGAGCGCGATTGATAGCAGCTTATGCACATCGCTCTGGATGCCAGCCGCATCACCTCAGCGCGGCGCACTGGCACGGAAAACTACGCGCTACAGCTCATCCGCGCCTTGTTGAGCCTGCCTGAGAGCGCTGAGCAGCACTTCAGCCTGTACTTCCGTCAGCCGCCATCGCCTGCGCTGCTGCCTGCGCTGCCGAACGTCCGATATCGCGTCCTGCCCGCGCGCCGCGCTTGGACACACACGCGCTTCGCGCTCGCCCTATGGCGCGATCAGCCCGATGTCACCTTTGTGCCTGCGCATACTTTGCCGTTCCTGATGCGCGGACGCGCCGTGGTGACCGTTCACGATCTCGGCTATCGCTTTTTTCCGAAGGCGCATCGCTTGATGGCACGCCTGTACCTTGAGCTGACCACGCGCTACAGCGCCTGGCGCGCTGACCGCGTCCTCGCCGACTCACATGCCACGCGCCGCGACCTGATCGCGCAATACGGCACGGCAGCCGCCAAAATTCGTGTCGTCTATCCGTCTGCAGAAGGCGTTCAGCGTGCGTCCGCTGCGCAGATCGCTGCTGTGCGCACTGCCTACGCGCTGCCTGAGCGCTATCTGCTCTTCGTAGGCACGTTGCAGCCGCGCAAGAACATCGCGCGCTTGGCGCAAGCCTTCGCCATATACTTGGCGCGCAGCGGCGATCCTGACCTGAGCTTAGTGCTGGCAGGTCAACGCGGCTGGCGCTTTGCGCCTGAGCGCGACCTGTGGTCGCACCTGCCGAAAACAGCCCATGAGCGCGTGCGCTTGCTCGGCTACGTGGCTGATTCAGACGTCGCGGCGTTATACAGCGGCGCGCTCGCTTTCGTCTTTCCATCGCTCTACGAAGGCTTCGGCTTTCCTGTGTTGGAAGCCATGCAGTGCGGCACGCCTGTTCTGTGCGCCGATACGTCCTCATTGCCCGAAGTTGCGGGCGACGCGGCGCTCTTGGTCAATCCGCTGGACGTAGCGCAGATCGCGGACGGCATCCAGCGGCTTGTGACGGACGCTGCGCTGCGCAGCGCGCTGATCGCGCGCGGACGCGCGCACGCGGCGACCTTCACATGGCGGCGCGCCGCACAACAGACCTTTCAAGCGCTCTGTGAGGCGGCAGGATGCACTTGACGCGACTTTTGTGCATCAAAATCTCCGATATCGGCGACCTGATCACGGCGACGCCTGCGCTGGCAGCGCTGCGCGAGGCATTTCCACAAGCGCGCCTAGACGTGCTGACCAGCGCGCACGCCGCGCCAATCCTCGACGGCACAGGACTCGCCGATCAAGTGCTGATTTTCCCGTTGCGCGCCTACGAACGCGCTACAGATATCCTCAGAGCTGCCGCCTTGCGTCAGCTGCTGCGCTTCGCACGCCAGTTGCGCGCTGAGCGCTATCAGGCAGTCCTGCTCTTCCATCAGCTCAGCACGCGCTTCGGCGCTTGGAAACACGCTGCGCTCATGCTCGGCTCAGGCGTGGCGATTCGCGCAGGCTTGGACAATGGACGCGGCTGGTTTTTGACGCACCGCGTCGCGGATCGCGGCTTCGGCGCGTTCCATCAAGCCGCTTATTGGCTCAAAGTGGCGGCACTGATCGGCGCGGCGGATGCACCTGAGCGTTTTCCTTTGCGCGTCGGCGTCTCAGAGGCGGATCGCGCTTGGGCAGCGCAGCGCTTGCCTGAACTAGGCTACATCGCAGTCCACAGCGGCAGCGGCAGCTTGAACACAGCGCGCCGCTGGACGGCGGAAGGTTTCGCGGCGGCGGCGGAACATTTCGCACGGCAGCGCAACGCGCCGATTGTGCTGATCGGCGGCGCGGACGATGACGCTGAGGCGCTGCGCGCACATTTGCATTTGCCGTATTGCGATTTGGCAGGCAAGACGACGCTCGGGCAGCTCGCGGCAGTCCTAGAGCGCTGCGCAGTCTTCATCGGCGGCGATAGCGGCGTGATGCATCTCGCGGCGGCGCTGCCACAGCTGGCGCTATACACGCCGTTCGGCGCGACCAATCACTTCGCTTGGCAGGCATGGCGTCCGCAGGGCAATTCGGCTGTGATCGCGCGTTCAGGCGTGTTGTGTTCGCCGTGCGCCTACATCGGACACAGCGTCGGCTTGCGCAGCGGCTGCGCAGCGCGCACGTGTATGCGCAGTCTAGCGCCTGAGCGACTGATCCGAGGCGAGAGTCAGACGGACGTCGCGCAGCGCGCGCGCGCGCCTGCCCTAGAAGTGCTGGGCGTGCCGATCGATCGGCTGACCTTCGCTGAGCTGCTCGATCAGATCGGCGTTTGGATACGCCATGCCGAGCGCGCGCAGCTGATCTGCACGGCGAATCCTGAGCTGGTGATGTTGGCGCAGCGCGACGTGCTGTTCTACACTATTTTGCGGCGCTGCGCGCTGGTCACTGCCGATGGCATCGGCTTGCTATGGGCGGCGCGGCGGCTCGGCGTGCGCCTGCCTGAGCGCGTGACAGGCTCTGATGCGCTGCCGCTGATCGCTGAGCGCGCGGCGCAGGCGAATTGGCGTCTGTTCTTGCTCGGCGCGGCGGAAGGCGTAGCGGCGCGCGCGGCAACGCGCCTGCGCGAGCGTTTTCCGCGCTTGCAAGTGGTCGGCACGCACAGCGGCGATCCATCGCCTGAGGCGGAAGATGATATTGTGGCGCTGATCAACAGTGCAGGCGCGGATATCCTGTTCGTGGCGTATGGCTCGCCGCAGCAGGAGAAATGGCTAGCGCGCAACTTGGCGCGCCTGAATGTGAAAGTGGCGCTCGGTGTCGGCGGCGCCTTTGATTTTGTGGCAGGCACGGCGCGGCGCGCGCCGCGTTGGCTGCAGCGGCTCGGCTTGGAGTGGCTGTATCGCCTGCTCAGGCAGCCTTGGCGCTGGCGGCGCATGGCAAGCCGCTTGCCGTACTTCGTCTTAGCAGTGCTATGGCGCGGCTCGCGTCCGCCGCGCGGCTTTGAAGGCATTGGCGGTCGCTATGGCTGAGACGTTGCGCGCATTGGTCGAGCGCTTGGCGAATTGGCAGGTCGCTGTGGTCGGCGATGTCATCCTAGATGAGTATCTGATCGGCACGGCGAGCAGGCTCAGTCGCGAGGCGCCAATTCCTGTCTTGGAATTTGAGCGGCGCGAAGTGATCGCCGGTGGCGCGGCAAATCCAGCGGCGAACGTGGTCGCGCTGGGCAGCTTTGCGCAGCAGATCGGCGTGATCGGCGCCGATGAGAACGGCGCAGCGCTGCGCGCACTCTTGGCAGCGCGCCAGATCGGCACGCAGGGCTTGCTCGTGGACGCAACGCGCCCGACGACGACTAAGACGCGCATCATGGCGCAGATCGGCTTGCGCTTTCCGCAGCAAGTGGCGCGCTTGGATCGCGTGGATCGGACGCCGATCAGCGCTGAGATCGCGGCGCGCATCAACGCGCAGCTGGACGGGCGGTATCAGGCGATCATCTGCTCAGACTATTTGAACGGTCTGCTGACGCCTGAGGTGGTGGCGCGCGTGCGCGCGCAACAGGCGCTGCGCGTGGCGGACGCGCAAGGCGAACTCGATAAATACAGCGGCTTTGACGTGGTCAAGTGCAATGCTGAGGAAGCGCAGCGCGCGCTGGGACGCTCGTTGCGCAGCAACGCTGAGTTCGGCGCTGCGGCGCAGCAGCTCTTCGAGCGCTTAGGGCTGCGGCGCGGCATCTGCTTGACGCGCGGCGCAGATGGCATCACCGTGGCAGAGCATTCAGGCGCGCAGCACGTGCCTGCGCCGCAAATTGAGGACGTTTTCGACACGGTCGGCGCCGGCGACACAGTCGTCGCGGTCATCGCCTTAGCGCTTTTGGCAGGCGCCGATCTGACGACGGCGGCGCGCTTGGCGACCTTCGCAGCGAGCATCGTGATCAGGCGTGTGGGCAACTACGCGCCAAGCCGCGCCGAGCTGCTGGCAGAGATCGCGGCGCACGGCGGCTGACGGATTTCGCAGAGCTGGGGAGGCAGGATTCGAACCTGCGAATCGCGGATTCAAAGTCCGCTGCCTTGCCGCTTGGCCACTCCCCAATCTGCGGCAGAGTGTAGCACACTCCGCTGCGCCTGACAAGGCTGAAATGCGCGCGCCTCAGCGCGCAGGCACGCCCCAGATGCGGATGGTGCGATCATCCGAAGCTGAGGCAAGGTAGCGTCCATCGGGCGACCACGCTATTGAAAATACGGCACCTGTATGCCCTGTGAGCGTCCGCAAGAGCCGCCATGTTGCCACATCCCATATGCGGATTGTCCCGTCACGAGAAGCTGAGGCAAGGTAGCGGTTGTCAGGTGACCATGTTACCGACCTCACCCAACCCGTATGCCCCGCGAGTACTCGCGTGCGCTCTCCTGTTGCTACATCCCATACTCGGATTGTATTGTCAGAGCCAGCAGAAGCGAGATGGCGCTTGTCAGGCGACCATGCCACTGATAATACATAGCCTGCATGCCCTGTCAGCGTCTGCACGAGCCGACCTGTTGCCGATTCCCGTACGTAGATTGTGTTGTCATCAGTGCCAGAAGCAAGATAGTGTCCATCGAGCGACCACGCCACTGATAACACATAGCCTGTGTGATCTGAGAGCATTCGCATGAGTTGTCCTGTGGCTGCGTCCCACACGCGGACTTTGCCGTCGCCTGATCCTGAGGCTATGTGGCGTCCGTCAGGTGACCATGCTACTGAAGTTACTACAAGCAAATGTTCAGCGAGTGTCTGCATAAGCTGCCCGCTTTCTACTTCCCACACGCTGATCGTCTTGTCAGCTGAACCTGAGACAAGGTAGCGTCCATCGGGCGACCATGCCACCGATAGTATATAGGCTGTGTGACCAGCAAGTGTTCGCATGTGTTGCCCCGTCGCCGCTTCCCATAAGCGGACTGTATTGTCGTGCGAGCCTGTGGCGAGATAGCGTCCATCAGGCGACCACGCCACTGAGTAAACCACGCCTGTGTGACCTACGAGAGTTTGCAACTCAGTAACGCGCGATACGTCTGTGAGAGTGATAGGGACAGGAGTAGTAGCAGACAACAATGTGCCAGTAAAAGCCTCAGTTTTAGGTGTCGCTGTGAGCGTCTGCGCCACAGCCGTCAGATTCGCCTCAAGCGCCGCCTGATAAGCAGTCCCTGTGGCAATGCGCGCCGCGTCGGCAGTCTGCTGCGCTGCTTGCGTCAAAGTTGGCGCCGCCGTCTGCACCGCTGAGGTCGCCTGTGCGAAGACGGTCGCCTGCGCCGCCAATTCAGGCGGCAAGATCGGTTGCGGCGTGAATGTGTGGCTAGGCGTTAGGGTCGCTGTGTCGGTTGCAATCGGCGTGTCAGTGAGCGTCACCGTAGCAGTGAAGATTGGCGCGTCGGTCGGCACATCAGCGACTTGAATTGTCGGCGCGGTCGGCGTCTCGCTCGGCTGTTCGATCATTGGCAGCTGATTGAGCGATGACAATGCGATCATCGCGAGCAGCACTAGCACAGCCAGAACGCTCAGACCGACCAAGGCGTTCTGAACACAAGACGGCTTGTGCGCCTGTCCATTGTTTAATGCTTCGCGGAAGGCGCGCGCGAACGCTGAGGCACTCTGAAAACGATCCTCAGGGCGCTTCGCCATACCTTTCCGAAGCACTGCCTCAACCTTCTCAGGCAGGTCAGGGCGCAAGCGTCGGATCGGCGGCGGCGGATCGTTCAGGTGCTGATACATCAGCGCAGGCGGCGTATCGCCTGTGAACGGCAACGTCCCTGTCAGCAATTGGTAGGTCATCACAGCGAGCGCGTAGATGTCTATGCGTCCATCTACCTTTTTCCCTTCCCACTGCTCAGGCGCTATGTAAGCAGGCGTCCCTGAAATAGTTGTGGTCTGCGTCAACTCGTTCGCAAGGCGTGCGATGCCGAAGTCGCTCAGGAAAGCATTGTTGTCTCGATCCAACAGCACGTTTTGCGGCTTCAGGTCGCGATGGATCACGTCCTCACTGTGCGCGTGATCGAGTGCTGCGCCGATCTGGTCAAGATAGCGCGCTACTTCTTCAGCGCTCAGCCGACCTTTCTCTCGTAGGCGCTCAGCCAAAGTGCGTTTTTTCAGCTCCATCACAAGATAGAGCAGATCGCCTTCGATGCCGAAATCGAAGACTCTGAGGATGTGCGGATGCTGGAGCCTGGCAATAATTTGAGCTTCCTGCTTGAAGCGCCTGATGACGTTCTCGTTGCTGAACAGCTCAGTTCTAATGACTTTGATCGCCACATCGCGACCGATGTTCGGCTGATAGGCGCGATAGACAGTCGCCATGCCGCCGCTGCCGAGCGTTTCGAGGATTGTATACTGCCCAAGTTGCCGTCCGATGAGGCCTGCCATGAGAACATCTCTTTTGTCGTCAATACGATATCATGAGCCGCTACGATCGATTGTCAGGAATACTCCAGATGCGGATAGTGCCATCCCATGAGCCTGAGACGATGAAACGTCCGTCAGGTGACCACGCTACCGATCGCACCTTGTCCGCATGACCTGCTAGCGTTCGCAGAAGCCGTCCTGTCTCAGCTTCCCACACGCGGATCGTGTTATCAGCTGAGCCTGAAGCGATGTAGCGCGCGTCAGGCGACCACATCACTGACCATACGCCGGCGCTATGCCCTGTGAGCGTCCGCAACCGTCGCCCTGTCTCGGACTTCCACACGCGGATTGTGTTGTCAGCCGAACCTGAGGCGAGATAGCGTCCGTCAGGCGACCACGCCACTGAATTCACCTCGCTCGTATGCTCTGCGATCACGCGTATGCGCTGCCCTGTTTCTACTTTCCACACGCAGACTGTTTTGTCTTCTGAGCCTGAGGCAAGATAGCTACCGTCAGGCGACCACGCTATGGACCATACAGCGCCTGTGTGTCCTGTGAGCGTCCGCACGAGCTGTCCATCCTCTGCCGACCACACGCGAACTGCTTTGTCTTCTGAGCCTGAGGCAAGGTAACGTCCGTCAGGCGACCACGCTACCGAGTTCACCCACCCTGATCGTCCTCTGAGTTTTCGCGCAAGCTGACCGTTAGCGGATTCCCACACGCAAATGATGCCGTCCTTTGCGCTTGAGGCAAGATAATGTCCATTCGGTGACCACGCCACCGAAAACACTGACTCTAAATGCTCTGTACGCTCCCATACACGCTGCCCTGTCGCTGCTCTCCAAACGCAAACTATTCCGCCTGATAAGCCTGACGCGAGATATCCATCGGATGACCATGCCACTGAAAATACCAGCCCTAGACGTTCTATTTTCTGTAGCTCAACCACGCGATTTAAGTTCGCAGCAGAGATAGGCGCAGCGACGTGCGTCTTTGTGACTTCTGGCGGCTGCGGCGGCTGCGCCAGCACCTTTTTCGTCTCTACGTCTTTCGGCATTCTTTCGCCCAGTGCTGTGCGGAATGCCGCTGCAAACTCAGGTGCGCTCTGAAAACGATCCTCAGGGCGCTTTGCCATGCCCTTCATCAGCACATCCTCGATACGTTGCGATAAATCAGGGCGAAGGCGTCGGATCGGCGGCGGCGGCTCATGCAGATGTTTATACATCAACACAGGCGGCGTATCGCCTGTAAATGGCAATGTGTTTGTCAGCAGTTTGTAAGTCATGACAGCGAGCGCGTAGATATCCGCACGTCTACCTACATTTTTCCCATGCCATTGCTCAGGTGCCATGTATTCCGGCGTTCCTATCACAGTTTCGCTCTTCGATAGCTCGCTCACGATGCGCGCGATGCCAAAATCGCTCAGAAAGGCATTGTTCTGTTCATCCAAAAGCACATTTTGCGGCTTCAGGTCGCGATGGATCACGCTGCGGCTGTGCGCATGGTCAAGCGCCGCGCCAATTTGGTCGAGATAGCGCGCGGCTTCTTCAGCGTTCAGCTTGCCGCGCGCTTTTAGGTGCGCTGCCAGACTGCCGCCTGTCTTCAGCTCCATCACCAGATAGAGCAAATCGTCCTGCGTGCCAAAATCGAAGACTTTGATGATGTGAAGATGATCGAGCGCAGCGATGATCCGAGCTTCCTGCCTGAAACGCTCGACGAATTTATGGTCGTTGACTAGCTCAGTCTTGATGACTTTGATAGCCACATCGCGCTCGATGCTCGCTTGACGTGCGCGATAGACGGTCGCCATACCGCCGCTGCCAAGCGTTGCAGTAATTGTATACTGCCCAAGTTGCTGTCCGATGAGACCTGCCATGAAACTATCTCCTGAGTTTCCATCGCGCTAGAGCAAGCATAGCGCAAGCCGTAAGGCACTACAAGCCGCGTGAGCGCTTATCGCGACTCGCGCACGACAATTCGAAAACCGATGTGTGTGCTGCGAAACCACGGCTCGTATGTGAAGCGGAATGAAGCGCGCGCGTTATCTCGGCTGCCAAACCACGAGCCGCCTCTCATGCTGCGCTTGCCAATTTCTTCAGGCGCTTCACGTCCGTCGTTCGGATCGTATGGATAAGGAAATGTCAAGCTGTTGACCCATTCCCACGCATTGCCAAGCATATCATACGCGCCGACCCACGAGCGTCCTCGCGGAAAACTGCCGACAGACGCCGTGTACATATACCCATCATTATTATTCTTATCCGCCCATTCGTAAGTACAGTTCACGTCGCAGTAATTGATAGCAGAAGCGTCAAAATGATTGCCCCATGCGTACACCAAGCTGTCCGGACCGCGCGCCGCATATTCCCATTCCGCTTCTGTTGGCAGCGCGCCGCCGCGCCAGCGCGCATAGGCGTACGCTTCATACCACGTGATGCCGACTCGCGGCTGATCGTAGCCTGTGAATTCAGGTTTCTCTTCGCGCGGCGCGTTGATGTTATTCCGTACGCGCCATTGCCAGCCTTCTTCCGTCCAGAACTCGCGGCGTTGATAGCCGCCTGCCTGTACAAAGCGCTCGAATTCAGCATTCGTCACTTCGTATTTGTCGATCCAAAAGCCTTGCAAGCACACCTCGTGAATTGGCTGCTCGTTGCTGAAGCGACTGATGCCGCCCATCTGGAAGCAGCCATCAGGCACGTAGACCATCGGCACGCCGTTGATGACGCGCTCAACTGGACGCCACTGACTGTTGCTGGTCACGAGCGCGACGCGCGCAGGCGTTGGCGTGTCGGTCGGTCGCGGCGTGCGAGTTGGCGTGGCGATGACGCCGACAACTTCCAGAAAAGCGATGTTATTCGCTTTGCTATGCTCGGCGACGTCGTTATCGCGATCTACAATGATTGTGAGACGTTGCGCACCTTCGTCCGTCAGCGTGAGCGGAAAACGCAGCACGTCTTCTTGACCAGGCTCAAGGATATCTACGGCAGGCAGCGCGACCGCGGCGCCATTCGGCTGCAAAACTGAGACGAAAAACGTAGACGAAGCCGCATCGCCTTGATTGCGCACGATCACTGCCACAGTCAATTGTCCTGAGCGCGTGATTGGATCGAGCGCGACTGTAGTCCGATCCACTTCGACGCGGCTGATGACCAGATCAGGCAGCAGCGCCTGCACGATCACAACAGGCGTCTCAGTCGCTGTTGGCGTAGCAGTGGCAGTTGACGTCGCCGTGTGCGTCGCTGTGAAGGTCGGCGTGCTGGTGAAAGTTGGCGTGCTGGTAGCCGTGATCGTTGGCGTATTCGTCGGCGTATTCGTCCAGAGCGTCGCTGTGAGCGTCTGCGCGACGGCTGTCAAGTTCGCTTCGAGCGTCGCCTGATAAATGCGTTGTTCAGCCGTAGCCGTCAGCTGAGCAACTTGCGTCAGAGTTGGCGCCGCCGTCTGTGCCGCTGAGGTCGCCTGTGCGAAGACGGTCGCCTGCGCCGCCAATTCAGGCGGCATAGTTGGTTGCGGCGTGATAGTAGCAGTCGCCGTGATAGTTGCCGATGCTGTGCTAGTCGCCATTGGCGTATTAGTCAGCGTCGCTGTACTATCTAGCTGCGCAGCGAGCGCTGTTGGCAAGTCGTTCAGCTCAGCGATTTCAGGCGACGCGCTCGGCGTGAAGTTGCGCTCGAACAAGAGTAACGCGATCAAGCCGAGCAGCGCGACGATGACGAGCGCGGCGGCGCCGATCAAGAGATTGTTCTTACGGCGCCGCGTATCGCGCGGCACAGGCAAGGTCACGCTCGTCTGTGTGCCTTGCAGCGGCGCCAATGGACGCTGTGCGTCTTTCACAGCCACGCCTTTTGGCGTCTTGCCGCTCAGCGCTTCGCGAAAAGCGCTCACGAATTCAGCAGCGCTCTGAAAACGCGCTTCAGGTCGCTTTGCCATGCCTTTGATCAGCACCTTCTCGACGCTCTGCGGCAAGTCCGAGCGAACGCGTCGGATCGGCGGCGGCGGCTCGTGCAAGTGTTGATAGAGCATGGCAGGCGGCGTATCCGCTGTGAAAGGCGTCCTGCCGACCAGCAATTCATAGGTCATGATCGCCAGCGCGTAGACGTCCGCGCGCGCGTCAAGCTCGCCGCCCTGCCACTGCTCAGGCGCCATGTAAGCCGGCGTTCCCATCGCCATGCCGCTGCCAGTCAGCGCAGTCACATCGCCTAGAATGCGCGCGATGCCAAAATCGCTCAGGAAAGCGTTGTTCTGTTCATCCAAAAGCACATTTTGTGGCTTTAGATCGCGATGAATCACGCCGCGACCGTGCGCATGGTCGAGCGCCGCGCCAATCTGATCGAGATAGCGCGCCACGTCATCCGCGCTCAGCGTGCCGCCCGCTCTCAAGCGCGCCGCCAGACTGCCGCCTGTCTTCAGCTCCATCACCAGATAGATCAGCTCGTCTTGATTGCCGAAATCGAAGACCTTCAGGATATGCGGATGATCGAGATTGGCAGCCGTCCGCGCTTCGCGCTCGAAGCGGCGCAAAAATTCAGGCGAACGCGCCAAGCGCGCCTCGATGATCTTGATCGCCACATCGCGTCCGATGCTCGCCTGATGTGCGCGATAAACAGCCGCCATGCCGCCTTCGCCGATCAGCGCCGTCAGCTGATACTGCCCAAGTTGCCGCCCGATGAGACTTGCCATGAGAACATCTCCTGCGTCGCTAATGCGCTAGGATGAATATAACACGCGCAGTACAGCCTCACAACTGCGCTGAGCGATCTGTTGTGAAAACAATAGTCTCTCAAGCGCGCCATTGAAGAAAAGGAATTCTTGTTTTTGCGTATCAGCGCGCACGCCTCAGCGCGCCAAACGCGCTACCCTACGCCCAAGGCGCAGGACGCGCCGCGCAAAAGCTATACTGGACGTATCTCGTCCACAGACCTAAGAAAGTGTGTGCGTTATGTCAGGCTTGACGATCTATCCGTTGCGTTTCACGTTAGAGGCAATTGACGAAGTCGCTTTTGGCGATCAGGCAGGCGCGCAAGTGCGCGGCGCGCTTTACGAAGCGCTGCGCGAACACGCCAATGCGCTGCCCATGGCTGAGCGCGGCGTGCCAAGCCTTGAGATCGATCCGATCCATTGGCTGATGGCGCGCGAAGATCAGAGCGCTGAGCGCGGCAAAGATGTGCCGCGCGCCTTCGCCGTGCAGCCGCCGCTCGATGCGCGCCGCTATCCGCCCGAAGCGCACTTCACCATTGGCATCACGCTCTTCGGCACGCGCACCTTAGCGCTGCTGCCGTTCATCGTGAACGCCTTTCCGCACATGGGCAGGCGCGGCATCGGCTTCGGACGCGGACGCTTCCGCCTGCACCACATCAGCCTGCTCGGCGCGGACGGCAGCCAGACAATTCTGATGGCGCCGCACAGCGATCAGGTGCAGATGCCGCCGCACGGCATCACAGCTGAGCAGATCGCGCAACGCGCCGCTTTGCTCTCCGCTTCGCGCCTCACTGTTCACTTCCTCACGCCCACGCGCCTGATCCACGACCACAGATTGCTGAAGACGCCGCTCTTTCACGTCCTGATGGCGCGCCTGATCGAGCGCTACGACCAGATCGGCAGCGCCTATGGCGATGACTTCGCGCCGTTGCCGCCCGCGCGCCGCGCCGATCTCTTGGCGCGCGCCGAGCGCGTCCAGCTGGCGCAGAACAACACGCAATGGCTGGATGTCGTCAGCCATTCGCGGCGCACAGGCAGCACCTCGCCCATCAGCGGCTTGATCGGCGAGGCAACTTACAGCGGCGATCTGGCGCCGTTCCGCGAATGGCTTTTGTGGGGAACTTATTTGCAGGTTGGCAAGAACACGGCGAAAGGCGACGGCTGGTACACCCTGCGCTGAAGCGCTGTAGAAAGGACGCGCTGCTATGGCAATCATCACCCAATTGATCGCCGACTCGTACGGCGTGCGCATCGGCAAGCACAGCGAGCGCCTGCGCCTGAGCAGAGGCAACGAGACTCTGCAAGAAGTCCCGCTCATCCATTTAGAGATGGTGCTGATCCTCAGCCTTGGCGTCAGCATTTCATCGGATGCTGTGACCGAATGTTGCGAGCGCGGCATTCCGATCTACTTTTTGCAAGGCAATGGCGATGTCTACGGCGCGCTCTACGCCGTCAACCTGATCGGCACTATTGAGACGCGCCGCGAGCAGCTGCTCGCCTACCATGACCGACGCGGCAAGTCCATCGCGCTCACCATCGGCATGGCGAAGATCAAAAGCCAGGCGAACACCCTGCGCTACTTGGGCAAAAATCACGCCAAAGGCGACCCTGAGCGCCATGCCGCCCTGAACGCCGCCGCGCAAGCCATTCTTCGATCCTCAGACGCGCTCAGCGCGCTGGAGCAGAGCGAAGGCACTGTGGACGACATCCGTCAGAGCGTCTTGACTGCCGAAGCCGCCGCCGCGCAGACCTACTGGGAAGCGGCGCGCTACCTTGTGCCGAGCGAATACAACTGGCTCAAGCGCGAAGGCCGCGGCGCCACCGATCCCGTCAATAGCTTGCTCAACTACGGCTACGGCATCCTGTATAGCCAGATCGAGCGCGCCATCATCATGGCAGGCCTCGATCCCTACGCAGGCTTCATCCACACCGACCGTCCCGGCAAGCCGTCGCTCGTCCTAGACCTGATCGAGGAATTCCGCGCCGCCGCCGTTGATCGCGTCGTCTTCGGCTTGGTCAGGCGTCACTTCAAAGTTGAGCAAGAGGAAAACGGTTTGCTCAGCCCGCACACGCGCCGCGCCTTCGCTGAGAAGGTGCTGGCGCACTTGGACTCCAAAGCGCGCTACCACGATGGCAAGCGCTACACCCTGCGCACCTTGATCCAGATGCAGGCGCGCCACTTGGCAGGCTTCCTGCGCGGCGATCAGGAGCGCTATCAGAGCTTCGAGACAGACTACCACTGAGGAGATGTATGATGCAGCGTGTTCTGTTGATCTACGATATCAGCGATGACCGCATTCGCCTGAAAGTGGCGGACGCCTGCTTGGACTACGGCTTGGCGCGCCTGCAGGAGAGCGCCTTCTTCGGACTGCTGACGCGCGAGCTGCAGGAGAAGCTGATGGCGCGCATCAAAAAGCTGCTGGGCGCTCAGGCAGGCAACGTCCAGCTCATCCCGATCTCCGCGCGCGCTTGGGCGAGCCGCATCGCGATTTGCAACGCGCCATCCTGAGCGCCTGCGCAGCCTGCCGCGCTCAGGCTTTCGCTCAGCAGGTGAGGTCGGCAGCAGCTGACCTCGCCTGCCGCCAAACTGCCTAAAAATACCTCGCGCTGAGGCGCTTGCGGAAATTTTGTTAGAGTCTATTAGCTAGACAGTCTAATTTAAGCCTACTTCACGAGCAAAACAAACCTTTCAAGTGCCGTTTGCATCGAAAACATCGTGGTCGAATCTTTTGGGAAACTCGGATCGAATTTGTGCGGAAAATCGGGCATGGAGAGGACTTGACAAAAATTTCGCCTTGTGTTAGAGTATTGGCAGTGAGTTGCAAAAAAATGTGCCTCAAAAATCGGGCTAAGAGCTATCTGAATCAGATTTCAGGTCATAGATATACGCCCGATATGGCGCACAAGGTAACGGTTGCAACCACCTACGACCCATTGAGGGTACTGAAACGCTTCATGTGGTCT
>Ga0308403_1000437_pt1 | contig 16221 bp, 15 predicted proteins | sample HotsprSampleOSM3_FD_203470 | JGI IMG/M metagenome (GOLD analysis project Ga0308403, IMG submission 203470) | Hot spring phototrophic mat microbial communities from Octopus Spring, Yellowstone National Park, Wyoming, United States - 20060914_OS-M3 ... | reverse complement strand
AGGCCGCGACAAGCATCTTCAACCCGTTCGATTGAGGAATTTTCGGCTCGCTGAAGAGCACTGAAACAGCGCCAGGATCTGCGCAACCAAACTCTGCAGCGCCGATTGAGGAATTTTCGGCTCGCTGAAGAGCACTGAAACGGTTGAACTCTCTGATCGATGTACATAACCCCGCTATTGAGGAATTTTCGGCTCGCTGAAGAGCACTGAAACTTTTGTCTGGGAAAAGATAATTGATGTCGCAAAAATTGATTGAGGAATTTTCGGCTCGCTGAAGAGCACTGAAACAGTCGCCGGCAACGCGCGAGTACGTCGTGCGATTCCATTGAGGAATTTTCGGCTCGCTGAAGAGCACTGAAACGCATCGCAACAGCTCCTGCGCGCCACGCGCGCCCAAGGAATTGAGGAATTTTCGGCTCGCTGAAGAGCACTGAAACTCGTGTAGGTCGCACCACCAGGTGATTCGAGAAGCCAAATTGAGGAATTTTCGGCTCGCTGAAGAGCACTGAAACGCTGCTGTCACGACATACCAAAACATCATAAATAGTATTGAGGAATTTTCGGCTCGCTGAAGAGCACTGAAACTGTAGCGCCAATCGTGCGAACGCGCGCGGGTTTGAAATTGAGGAATTTTCGGCTCGCTGAAGAGCACTGAAACCGATAGTAGAGCGTCATTGACGCATACCAAACGTATTATTGAGGAATTTTCGGCTCGCTGAAGAGCACTGAAACAGGTACACGCTCGCGCCCGTCACGCCCCCGCCGTTGGATTGAGGAATTTTCGGCTCGCTGAAGAGCACTGAAACATCCACTACATACAGCATGATCAGCGTCACGCCATACACATTGAGGAATTTTCGGCTCGCTGAAGAGCACTGAAACTGCATATTTCCGGGTACGGCGTCCAGTCTCCTATGTCATTGAGGAATTTTCGGCTCGCTGAAGAGCACTGAAACGCGTACTGTTTGTACACACGTACCGTCAACACTTCACATTGAGGAATTTTCGGCTCGCTGAAGAGCACTGAAACTTCGTCAAGCGCAACTAGTCTCCAACGCAAGAGCCAATTGAGGAATTTTCGGCTCGCTGAAGAGCACTGAAACTCACGTCCAAAAACCACATTCCTGCGAACGAACAAAATTGAGGAATTTTCGGCTCGCTGAAGAGCACTGAAACTCGCTCACGCTTACTCCGTCGCCGACCTGGACCGCGATTGAGGAATTTTCGGCTCGCTGAAGAGCACTGAAACTGCAGATCGGGCGCGCTCCCCGCTACGACGGCCCGGATTGAGGAATTTTCGGCTCGCTGAAGAGCACTGAAACGCGACCGCGAGGGCGTTGGCGGCGCTCGCGAACGATGTATTGAGGAATTTTCGGCTCGCTGAAGAGCACTGAAACTCTATCCCCGCGCTACGCTGGGTCGTTGACTGGCTGATTGAGGAATTTTCGGCTCGCTGAAGAGCACTGAAACTGGCTCATCATCCCGATACCCGTACCGCGCGCGCGCCGATTGAGGAATTTTCGGCTCGCTGAAGAGCACTGAAACTTATTCCTGCAGAGAGCGCCGCCAAACCAACCGCAGAATTGAGGAATTTTCGGCTCGCTGAAGAGCACTGAAACTTGAACTCGACCGCGTAATCCTTCGTTTCGCGGTCGAATTGAGGAATTTTCGGCTCGCTGAAGAGCACTGAAACGGCGGTCGACCGAAGGGACGTAGCGAAGGCTATCGAGATTGAGGAATTTTCGGCTCGCTGAAGAGCACTGAAACTCGCGGTCGCGGTTCCTTATCGCCGAAGGCGGCGAAGATTGAGGAATTTTCGGCTCGCTGAAGAGCACTGAAACCGCGCTGGCTGCGCACGCGGCGCGGGGCGATGCGGAAATTGAGGAATTTTCGGCTCGCTGAAGAGCACTGAAACCCGAAATCGACGAGCGCGTCGGCGATCCAATCGCCGTATTGAGGAATTTTCGGCTCGCTGAAGAGCACTGAAACGCGTTCGTTCACCCCGACGCGGCGCAAGTCGCAGCGATTGAGGAATTTTCGGCTCGCTGAAGAGCACTGAAACCGCGCGCAATCGCCAGCCGGTTGCGCAGTCGCAGCAGATTGAGGAATTTTCGGCTCGCTGAAGAGCACTGAAACCGCAGCATCACGCGCGCTTTCAGCACAGCGTAGGCGCGATTGAGGAATTTTCGGCTCGCTGAAGAGCACTGAAACCCTTAGTGCTAAGTGCTTATCGATTACGGTTATACTATTGAGGAATTTTCGGCTCGCTGAAGAGCACTGAAACTTGCGCTGCCAGAACGTAACCAACGCGCGGCGTTGGATTGAGGAATTTTCGGCTCGCTGAAGAGCACTGAAACCCATACGTTGATCGTGTCTGTTACTGGCTCCTGAACATTGAGGAATTTTCGGCTCGCTGAAGAGCACTGAAACAGTCAGGATCACTCGCATCATAGACCACGCCCCACACATTGAGGAATTTTCGGCTCGCTGAAGAGCACTGAAACGCGCGCAGGAACCCTGACACACCTGTACCGGCACGAATTGAGGAATTTTCGGCTCGCTGAAGAGCACTGAAACCCGTTTACCGCGCGTCTGACGGTCGTTACGTAATCCATTGAGGAATTTTCGGCTCGCTGAAGAGCACTGAAACGCTGCTGTTTCACCAGCAGTAACAGCGTCACAACACAGATTGAGGAATTTTCGGCTCGCTGAAGAGCACTGAAACGGGCAGGAGGCGGCGCGCAGGAACCCTGACACGCCTGATTGAGGAATTTTCGGCTCGCTGAAGAGCACTGAAACGCCGGACAGTTACGCTTGATGAGTTATAGGAGGTAAAATTGAGGAATTTTCGGCTCGCTGAAGAGCACTGAAACTTCTGATGATCGACTACGCGCACAGTATACCACGCGCATTGAGGAATTTTCGGCTCGCTGAAGAGCACTGAAACGACCAAACGGAGAGGTGCACGATAATCTCACCCTCGGATTGAGGAATTTTCGGCTCGCTGAAGAGCACTGAAACTTTTCACAACCGTTGGACAAAGTGACCTACGGCGCGCTATTGAGGAATTTTCGGCTCGCTGAAGAGCACTGAAACAATTTCCTCGGCGATTATTTCGGTAACCTTATACTTGCATTGAGGAATTTTCGGCTCGCTGAAGAGCACTGAAACAGTTGACGATCGTCACGATCGGTTTGGCGTTTCGCGATTGAGGAATTTTCGGCTCGCTGAAGAGCACTGAAACAGAACGCGCAACAGGTCAAGCCACTGCCCGCCGCCGATTGAGGAATTTTCGGCTCGCTGAAGAGCACTGAAACTCGTCACAACACATCATCTTCTTTTCTTTCTATACGATTGAGGAATTTTCGGCTCGCTGAAGAGCACTGAAACGATCGCGGTATCGAAGGACGGGCAATCTGCGGCAGAATTGAGGAATTTTCGGCTCGCTGAAGAGCACTGAAACGTATTTTTGCAGTATTGGGATGAGCCGTATGAACTTTTATTGAGGAATTTTCGGCTCGCTGAAGAGCACTGAAACACGGTGTAATGCTGGTCGCCAAGAAGTTTGACGTAGTTATTGAGGAATTTTCGGCTCGCTGAAGAGCACTGAAACGCCAGCCGGTCCAGAACACAAATCCGACGACCACCAATTGAGGAATTTTCGGCTCGCTGAAGAGCACTGAAACTGATCGGGAAACGAATCGTACACGCCCGGAGTCCAACGATTGAGGAATTTTCGGCTCGCTGAAGAGCACTGAAACCTCCCCCCACAGCACGATTTCAGCAATTTCGGCTCGATTGAGGAATTTTCGGCTCGCTGAAGAGCACTGAAACCATGTACCAGATCGCCGCGCCGACGGCGCACAGCGATTGAGGAATTTTCGGCTCGCTGAAGAGCACTGAAACCGAGCGCCAGCCAGACGAGTACATACAGAGTCGCAATATTGAGGAATTTTCGGCTCGCTGAAGAGCACTGAAACCGTGTAGTCAGCGATACCGCCCAGCCAGTCGACAACATTGAGGAATTTTCGGCTCGCTGAAGAGCACTGAAACTCCCCGACGCCGACTCCGATGCCTGATCCCTCGAACTGATTGAGGAATTTTCGGCTCGCTGAAGAGCACTGAAACGTCGGTGCGCGCGCCACGACACGCGCCACCAGACGGCATTGAGGAATTTTCGGCTCGCTGAAGAGCACTGAAACGGATTTCGTCGCGGGGCTGTGCAGTTTCTTTGGTATATTGAGGAATTTTCGGCTCGCTGAAGAGCACTGAAACGGCTGATGTACATGCTGGTCGACTATGTTGCGTATGATTGAGGAATTTTCGGCTCGCTGAAGAGCACTGAAACGGGGTGTACTCGTACGTGTTCGGTGGTGACATCGCCATTGAGGAATTTTCGGCTCGCTGAAGAGCACTGAAACGCCCAAATGACGGCGATCAGCACCGCCAGCAGGATAAATTGAGGAATTTTCGGCTCGCTGAAGAGCACTGAAACGACCAACCAGTTTCGGAGAAGGCCTATCGTTATCGTATTGAGGAATTTTCGGCTCGCTGAAGAGCACTGAAACGTGCTCTTGGGCGAGCTGATGGCCGGGCACGTATCGATTGAGGAATTTTCGGCTCGCTGAAGAGCACTGAAACTATCAGCAAACGACAGGCAAACGCTTGGCAGTAGGTCTCCATTGAGGAATTTTCGGCTCGCTGAAGAGCACTGAAACGTTTCGTTACGCGAATACGTATGAGATCGTAGCAAGATTGAGGAATTTTCGGCTCGCTGAAGAGCACTGAAACAAGAAATTACACAACCCGACGACGAAATCCGGGAACGATTGAGGAATTTTCGGCTCGCTGAAGAGCACTGAAACGGGGGCGCGCGCCCGTAGCCCCCAACACTGACAACATTGAGGAATTTTCGGCTCGCTGAAGAGCACTGAAACAGTGAGTACAAGGAAATCAGCGCGAAGCATTGCTGTTGATTGAGGAATTTTCGGCTCGCTGAAGAGCACTGAAACGCTAAGTGAGGTTGAGGCTAAAGCAATCGCTCAGACGATTGAGGAATTTTCGGCTCGCTGAAGAGCACTGAAACATCGCGGTAGGGTTGTCGCAATCGCTTTGCGGCGGCGTGATTGAGGAATTTTCGGCTCGCTGAAGAGCACTGAAACCGTTGCTGCGCTCGATTGTTCCGACGCACGCGCGGAATTGAGGAATTTTCGGCTCGCTGAAGAGCACTGAAACTTGGCATCGTTGATCCCCCTCGCATAGAACTTCATCAGCATTGAGGAATTTTCGGCTCGCTGAAGAGCACTGAAACAGTGAGTACAAGGAAATCAGCGCGAAGCATTGCTGTTGATTGAGGAATTTTCGGCTCGCTGAAGAGCACTGAAACATCGCGCCCGTTGCGCTCTGCTCCGTCACTCATAGACAATTGAGGAATTTTCGGCTCGCTGAAGAGCACTGAAACAGCCAGTCCATACGCACCTCAGCTGAGAGACCTAAATTGAGGAATTTTCGGCTCGCTGAAGAGCACTGAAACTAGATTGCGGCTTTATGCCGCTTTCAGCGGTTTTAATTGAGGAATTTTCGGCTCGCTGAAGAGCACTGAAACTGTTGGTGCATTTCTACGAACGAACAACGCGATTTCATTGAGGAATTTTCGGCTCGCTGAAGAGCACTGAAACACTTGACCGGGCTTGTTGGGCGGTCTAATAGGGGGCATTGAGGAATTTTCGGCTCGCTGAAGAGCACTGAAACGATGTCATACGCAGCGCGTAGCATTAGACCATACAGAATTGAGGAATTTTCGGCTCGCTGAAGAGCACTGAAACGCTATGTGGAAGTGCTACTACCCTGGACACTAACAGATTGAGGAATTTTCGGCTCGCTGAAGAGCACTGAAACTTCAAGTTTCACGACTATACCGGTTTCGCTAAGTGGATTGAGGAATTTTCGGCTCGCTGAAGAGCACTGAAACGTCAAGTCGTTCCAGTATCTCCTGCATCGGTATCCATTGAGGAATTTTCGGCTCGCTGAAGAGCACTGAAACCTTTGACGATTCCGTTCAGAATTGTGCGAACATTGGATTGAGGAATTTTCGGCTCGCTGAAGAGCACTGAAACCTGAACAAGTCACGAATATCCAACCTTACCCGCCGAATTGAGGAATTTTCGGCTCGCTGAAGAGCACTGAAACGCGAAGCATAGCCCCGCGCCGCAATCGGGTACCCCCACAATTGAGGAATTTTCGGCTCGCTGAAGAGCACTGAAACGGCCTGGACGAACCAGAGGCGGCGATCCGCCCACGGCATTGAGGAATTTTCGGCTCGCTGAAGAGCACTGAAACAGATCGTCGTACACGAGCAGCCAGCCGCGCACCCGCCATTGAGGAATTTTCGGCTCGCTGAAGAGCACTGAAACATGGCGCTTGTGGTACAATCGACAAACGGGTTGGATGCATTGAGGAATTTTCGGCTCGCTGAAGAGCACTGAAACAGTTGTCTGTGGAAAAGTTGTCGTAAACCATGTTCCATTGAGGAATTTTCGGCTCGCTGAAGAGCACTGAAACCGCGAAAATCCCCGATCTGGGCGGTTTTTGCGGGTATTGAGGAATTTTCGGCTCGCTGAAGAGCACTGAAACTCACCGATCCGAAACGCGGGCTGGTCGGGTTCACCCGATTGAGGAATTTTCGGCTCGCTGAAGAGCACTGAAACGTGGGCGTCTGCATCGACACAATCACTCTGATCCCCAAATTGAGGAATTTTCGGCTCGCTGAAGAGCACTGAAACCTCGTTGACGCGATCCGCGCCGCCGTCGCCGCAAAGATTGAGGAATTTTCGGCTCGCTGAAGAGCACTGAAACCGGGGCGCTGGCGTATCGCTACGACCTCGTACCGACCTGGATTGAGGAATTTTCGGCTCGCTGAAGAGCACTGAAACTTCACGGTCGAGATCGCGTTCCGGCGCGCAACGCGATTGAGGAATTTTCGGCTCGCTGAAGAGCACTGAAACTGTGGAGAAGCGGCCCATGGCGCTTGTGGTACAATATTGAGGAATTTTCGGCTCGCTGAAGAGCACTGAAACCCCGTATGAGCGCCGCGCAGTAACGCTGACGGGAATGAATTGAGGAATTTTCGGCTCGCTGAAGAGCACTGAAACTGAAAGATCGTCCATCTCCTTGTGCTCTTCTTCTGGATTGAGGAATTTTCGGCTCGCTGAAGAGCACTGAAACATCGATGCTGTTCAGCAGGGAGAAATCTTCACGGTTCATTGAGGAATTTTCGGCTCGCTGAAGAGCACTGAAACAGAACGCGACCAGCGCGCGGCGTTGGGTTGCGAAATATTGAGGAATTTTCGGCTCGCTGAAGAGCACTGAAACGCACCCGCTGGTTCCGTACAACCCGATATGCAGCGATTGAGGAATTTTCGGCTCGCTGAAGAGCACTGAAACTCCGGCGGGAGGGAAGAGCATCTGCGGCGACCGGGCATTGAGGAATTTTCGGCTCGCTGAAGAGCACTGAAACCTAATGCCCAAGCGACGTTCTGCACACGCCCCGCGATTGAGGAATTTTCGGCTCGCTGAAGAGCACTGAAACGCGTCTCGATCCGGCAGATATTGCGCTGCTGCGATCAGCATTGAGGAATTTTCGGCTCGCTGAAGAGCACTGAAACCAGCAACGAGGCTGCGGTGATCGGCGTCGACTGGGGATTGAGGAATTTTCGGCTCGCTGAAGAGCACTGAAACTTGGAGACCCGCACTACGGCGAGGTCTTCCGGTTCCGCAATTGAGGAATTTTCGGCTCGCTGAAGAGCACTGAAACACAATCGGGTCAACGCTGAACGCGACCGCAACGCCGAAATTGAGGAATTTTCGGCTCGCTGAAGAGCACTGAAACTTCTCGTAATCGGCTACACCCACAGTATACCGCGCCCGATTGAGGAATTTTCGGCTCGCTGAAGAGCACTGAAACGAACAACCGCAGCCCACGCCGCAACTGGGCGACGCTGTAATTGAGGAATTTTCGGCTCGCTGAAGAGCACTGAAACTCACGATCATCCGAATGCGCTGCATTCGGTCTGAACGATTGAGGAATTTTCGGCTCGCTGAAGAGCACTGAAACCGAAAAACTGCGTTCCGTTGCGCCGAATGCGAAAATAAAATTGAGGAATTTTCGGCTCGCTGAAGAGCACTGAAACGTGATAGATGGTTGTTTCTTGCAGTATAGGACGTGGATTGAGGAATTTTCGGCTCGCTGAAGAGCACTGAAACTGTAATGACAGAAGCGCAATTAGTTGGTGGTTTTCCAATTGAGGAATTTTCGGCTCGCTGAAGAGCACTGAAACTCTCCAACTCCGAGTTCTGCACTGCGTCAATACGCGCATTGAGGAATTTTCGGCTCGCTGAAGAGCACTGAAACCTGTTTGTACGGCGCAGCGTATCTCCTGCGCGATCCCAATTGAGGAATTTTCGGCTCGCTGAAGAGCACTGAAACCGCTGACCCAAGCCCGCGCACTGCTGGCTGCCGAGATTGAGGAATTTTCGGCTCGCTGAAGAGCACTGAAACCGCGCTGTCGAGCGAGATAAAAACCGTCACGCTTGATTGAGGAATTTTCGGCTCGCTGAAGAGCACTGAAACTTGGTACCAGGATGCTCGGCCGCATCGTGAATCTGATTGAGGAATTTTCGGCTCGCTGAAGAGCACTGAAACGGCGCGGCGTTGAAGGCGGTCGAGAGCGGCGACGTATTGAGGAATTTTCGGCTCGCTGAAGAGCACTGAAACTGATGAGGTGCTTATGAACGGTTGGAATTGGTGCAGAATTGAGGAATTTTCGGCTCGCTGAAGAGCACTGAAACTGACGGTCACTGCGACGCGCACGCCGACCGTGACGCATTGAGGAATTTTCGGCTCGCTGAAGAGCACTGAAACGGCGACGATCTCCACACCGGCAGCCATCGCGCCCAATTGAGGAATTTTCGGCTCGCTGAAGAGCACTGAAACTGTTAGACACCAGGGCAGTAGCGCGCCAACCATAGCATTGAGGAATTTTCGGCTCGCTGAAGAGCACTGAAACATGCGTGATCCCACCAACCGACGATCTTACTCCAGAATTGAGGAATTTTCGGCTCGCTGAAGAGCACTGAAACTGAGATGGCGTGTGCGCTCGAGGATCGCATTAACGCAATTGAGGAATTTTCGGCTCGCTGAAGAGCACTGAAACCGCCGACGGCGCACAGGGCCAGCGCGATACTCATCTCATTGAGGAATTTTCGGCTCGCTGAAGAGCACTGAAACCGTACGCGCGTCGATGCTTCCCATCGGCGCGCGTAATTGAGGAATTTTCGGCTCGCTGAAGAGCACTGAAACAAGAAATTGCACAAGCCCAGCACGAAATCGGGAAACATTGAGGAATTTTCGGCTCGCTGAAGAGCACTGAAACCATCAAGTGATGTCATAGTTATCTGTAAATCCATTATTGAGGAATTTTCGGCTCGCTGAAGAGCACTGAAACGTCTGGGCGCTCCCGGCGGCGCTCGTCCAGTTGTCCGATTGAGGAATTTTCGGCTCGCTGAAGAGCACTGAAACGGCGTTGCTGAACAGCGAGGAATGGTTGTCGATCCTCAAATTGAGGAATTTTCGGCTCGCTGAAGAGCACTGAAACACGGTTATCTCCTACGGCGGTGGCGTCCAGAGCACGATTGAGGAATTTTCGGCTCGCTGAAGAGCACTGAAACCCGTCAAAATCTCGGATATCGAGGGAGCCGTAAATGATTGAGGAATTTTCGGCTCGCTGAAGAGCACTGAAACTGGAGTGCGGCGGCGTATTCAAACACCAACGCCGCATTGAGGAATTTTCGGCTCGCTGAAGAGCACTGAAACCCCGCGCCGGGCGCGGGCGTCACAACAGTCAAGGCTGATTGAGGAATTTTCGGCTCGCTGAAGAGCACTGAAACCGTTCGGACGCAGCCCCTCCACCCGCGCCCGAATTGATTGAGGAATTTTCGGCTCGCTGAAGAGCACTGAAACAGAAACAAGAGAAAGAGAATCACGAATACAAACACCGCATTGAGGAATTTTCGGCTCGCTGAAGAGCACTGAAACCGTCGCTTGCTGGTGGCGTGCAATGATAGCAAGCAACCTAATTGAGGAATTTTCGGCTCGCTGAAGAGCACTGAAACACTTAAAAACGGATAAATGAGTGTTCCCGCTACCCGCAATTGAGGAATTTTCGGCTCGCTGAAGAGCACTGAAACCCCGACGGTAGCAGACGGCGGATTAGTGCTACTGAATTGAGGAATTTTCGGCTCGCTGAAGAGCACTGAAACATGCGAGAGGTGATAGAGCGACTCGACAGAATTATAGATTGAGGAATTTTCGGCTCGCTGAAGAGCACTGAAACGCCGAAATCTCAATCGCGATCTGCGCCGTCCCCGTTCATTGAGGAATTTTCGGCTCGCTGAAGAGCACTGAAACGGTTTCGCTGTTCGTATAGGAGGTTATCGGTTATGATTGAGGAATTTTCGGCTCGCTGAAGAGCACTGAAACTCGGGAAGCGTGAGCCGCTTGAAATCACGCTGACGTTTAATTGAGGAATTTTCGGCTCGCTGAAGAGCACTGAAACAGCGTCGGCGTGGCGCTCTGGAACCGGTCAAAGATATTGAGGAATTTTCGGCTCGCTGAAGAGCACTGAAACCTGGGGCGGTTCAACTCAATGTCGTCTACCTTCACCGTTATTGAGGAATTTTCGGCTCGCTGAAGAGCACTGAAACGCCGGACGCGCTTGACCGGCAACCGCTTCGGCGCGTCGATTGAGGAATTTTCGGCTCGCTGAAGAGCACTGAAACGCTGACGGAGATTGATACACACCCGCCCGACGCGCCGAATTGAGGAATTTTCGGCTCGCTGAAGAGCACTGAAACTATGAGCGGCGCGTTATTGCGCTTTCGGGCTTGAGATTGAGGAATTTTCGGCTCGCTGAAGAGCACTGAAACCCATTACGATCATTCGGATTCGCTGCATCCGTTCAATTGAGGAATTTTCGGCTCGCTGAAGAGCACTGAAACTTCTCCATTCACGCGGGTTTGTTCAAACCCGTCAAATTGAGGAATTTTCGGCTCGCTGAAGAGCACTGAAACGCAAGACGAGACCGCTCTTGATGACTGGGTTCAGCATTGAGGAATTTTCGGCTCGCTGAAGAGCACTGAAACTCAACGATGTTGAGGAGTATCATCAGGATGTGGCGGCGCATTGAGGAATTTTCGGCTCGCTGAAGAGCACTGAAACGTCACGTTCATTGCTTGGTTGCATCGTACACCATTTGATTGAGGAATTTTCGGCTCGCTGAAGAGCACTGAAACGCGGATCGGATCGACGTTCGGGAGGTAATCCGCATGATTGAGGAATTTTCGGCTCGCTGAAGAGCACTGAAACGCCGGACGCGCTTGACCGGCAACCGCTTCGGCGCGTCGATTGAGGAATTTTCGGCTCGCTGAAGAGCACTGAAACGCGGATCGGATCGACGTTCGGGAGGTAATCCGCATGATTGAGGAATTTTCGGCTCGCTGAAGAGCACTGAAACTCCAGATCGACAACGCGCGCAGCGGGTACGCGCTCAGATTGAGGAATTTTCGGCTCGCTGAAGAGCACTGAAACTTACACGATTACGTATACCGGCTTGTGCACACCGGATTGAGGAATTTTCGGCTCGCTGAAGAGCACTGAAACATCGATGCTGTTCAGCAGGGCGAAATCTTCACTGTATTGAGGAATTTTCGGCTCGCTGAAGAGCACTGAAACTTTATTGTTGGATCTTCTCAAAGTTCATTTCAAACATTGAGGAATTTTCGGCTCGCTGAAGAGCACTGAAACTCGGTGCGCGCGCCACCATACGCGCTGGCGGACGGCATTGAGGAATTTTCGGCTCGCTGAAGAGCACTGAAACGCGAGCGGCGGCGCGGTTAACGGTTTTTTCCTTGGATTGAGGAATTTTCGGCTCGCTGAAGAGCACTGAAACCCCGGCTCCGCGGGCTGTACGATTTCGCCGATCCCGATTGAGGAATTTTCGGCTCGCTGAAGAGCACTGAAACCCCTGCGCTCTCGGTTGTACGCGCTGGATCGCGCCTGATTGAGGAATTTTCGGCTCGCTGAAGAGCACTGAAACTTGACGTTGTACGCATACGTTGCAAGCGTTTCAGGATTGAGGAATTTTCGGCTCGCTGAAGAGCACTGAAACACACGACGCGTCGCCCACGTCTTGCCTGCACAAACCAATTGAGGAATTTTCGGCTCGCTGAAGAGCACTGAAACTTTTCGGGAAAAACATTTGATTGCACGCTTTTATTGTATTGAGGAATTTTCGGCTCGCTGAAGAGCACTGAAACACCAACATTAGGCAAGTAACTAATTTCGTGGTCGAAATTGAGGAATTTTCGGCTCGCTGAAGAGCACTGAAACGAGCCGGAGCAGGCGCGAAAAAAGCGGCGCTCAGAAAATTGAGGAATTTTCGGCTCGCTGAAGAGCACTGAAACCGGCGGCGGGCAGTGGCTTGATCTGCTGCGTGTGAATTGAGGAATTTTCGGCTCGCTGAAGAGCACTGAAACATTTTCAAAATTGTTTTCGTCAAAACAAAACTACGATTGAGGAATTTTCGGCTCGCTGAAGAGCACTGAAACCCATACGATTTGTACACACGTACTGTAACAACACCATATTGAGGAATTTTCGGCTCGCTGAAGAGCACTGAAACATTGACCACTCTTTATAGCGCCATAGACGTTCTTGGATTGAGGAATTTTCGGCTCGCTGAAGAGCACTGAAACCTTTCAGGAAAAACATTCGATTGCACACTTTTATTGTACATTGAGGAATTTTCGGCTCGCTGAAGAGCACTGAAACTGAAGGTACGTGTAAAACAGCAGATTACGCCAAACGATTGAGGAATTTTCGGCTCGCTGAAGAGCACTGAAACACATTACGTTGACCAGATACCATATACGGATAGGTTGCATTGAGGAATTTTCGGCTCGCTGAAGAGCACTGAAACGGCTGGTACTATGTGCCGGGCAGTGCCAGCGGCTCGATTGAGGAATTTTCGGCTCGCTGAAGAGCACTGAAACCAGCTTAGAGACCTAAACACCCGCCAGGCGCTCCAAAAATTGAGGAATTTTCGGCTCGCTGAAGAGCACTGAAACGTGTTCAATGCTCCGTCGATGACGGCCATCCTTCAGGATTGAGGAATTTTCGGCTCGCTGAAGAGCACTGAAACTCCCTTTCCGCTTGTGGATTGTTCATTGCCGACTTCATTGAGGAATTTTCGGCTCGCTGAAGAGCACTGAAACTGTTGGCTCCAACTGGTTATTGCGTTGTTCAAGGCAAATTGAGGAATTTTCGGCTCGCTGAAGAGCACTGAAACTTTGATTATCATCAAATAAAATGCCCTTACCATTTTGATTGAGGAATTTTCGGCTCGCTGAAGAGCACTGAAACTACTGAACAAGATATGGTTGCCAATTCGTTTAGACATTGAGGAATTTTCGGCTCGCTGAAGAGCACTGAAACTGTACTTGTAGCCTATGATGGGAATGGTTATCGCTTATTGAGGAATTTTCGGCTCGCTGAAGAGCACTGAAACGTCTCAGCAATTACGCGACGTTTCTTCGTGTGGAGAATTGAGGAATTTTCGGCTCGCTGAAGAGCACTGAAACAGCTTCGGGACGTGGTGGTAGAACTGGTGATCCGTGGATTGAGGAATTTTCGGCTCGCTGAAGAGCACTGAAACCGGCTAGGTGTCTATCTATCAATCGCTCGCACGTCTGATTGAGGAATTTTCGGCTCGCTGAAGAGCACTGAAACTGCCACGACCGCGCCTCTCGGCATTGATCCGATCCTCCAAATTGAGGAATTTTCGGCTCGCTGAAGAGCACTGAAACGCTGATGACGGGCAATGATGGCCAGAAGTCGGATTATTATTGAGGAATTTTCGGCTCGCTGAAGAGCACTGAAACCAAGCCGAATCGAGTACGCTCAATGACGCTATCACGAATTGAGGAATTTTCGGCTCGCTGAAGAGCACTGAAACACTAGTATGCTGGGTACGGTCAGGTACCGATTTCGCGATGAATTGAGGAATTTTCGGCTCGCTGAAGAGCACTGAAACCACGTCCGCCGCGTACAGCGACGCGGCAGATACGCCCGATTGAGGAATTTTCGGCTCGCTGAAGAGCACTGAAACTCAATGCGGGGTACATTTCAACGTCAACAAGTGTGACGATTGAGGAATTTTCGGCTCGCTGAAGAGCACTGAAACTAGTGTGCCTCCTCATTGGTAAGTTATGATTTACTGTTGAGGAATTTTCGGCTCGCTGAAGAGCACTGAAACACCATATCTTTGTTCGCTGTCAAGAGCACGGCACCGTTGAGGAATTTTCGGCTCGCTGAAGAGCACTGAAACGGATTGCTGGTATGCAGCGAAACTTGTAACTTTTCAATTGAGGAATTTTCGGCTCGCTGAAGAGCACTGAAACTTCAACTATTCTTCAAGGTGAAATCTTCACGGTACATTGAGGAATTTTCGGCTCGCTGAAGAGCACTGAAACCGCTGCGACGCGCGGTAATGAACTCAACGCGCGAACGTTGAGGAATTTTCGGCTCGCTGAAGAGCACTGAAACTCTTGTGTCACTGGAGCGGCAACTGCACATACCGCAATTGAGGAATTTTCGGCTCGCTAAAGAGCACTGAAACTTCTATAACTTCGGCACAATCGCCTTACCGCTCACTATAATTGAGGAATTTTCGGCTCGCTGAAGAGCACTGAAACGATACCGTTTAGCGTGTGGCCAACCACGCGCTTATTATTGAGGAATTTTCGGCTCGCTGAAGAGCACTGAAACCTTGATGCGTGCTTATTTATCAGACGAAATACGAGTTTATTGAGGAATTTTCGGCTCGCTGAAGAGCACTGAAACCTCTGGTGCTATAAATGCACTGCGGTAGTCCAGATCAATTGAGGAATTTTCGGCTCGCTGAAGAGCACTGAAACAGATAAGCAGACGATTGTTTATTCGTAATCGTGTAAATTGAGGAATTTTCGGCTCGCTGAAGAGCACTGAAACTCCAAAAGGATGTACGAGTTAGGAGTGGGAGTCGGGGATTGAGGAATTTTCGGCTCGCTGAAGAGCACTGAAACGTCATATTTCGCCCGTTCCGGGCCGGCACGTACTGGCATTGAGGAATTTTCGGCTCGCTGAAGAGCACTGAAACGCTGGACAACCTGGGCGTACGCAACATAGTCAACCAGCATTGAGGAATTTTCGGCTCGCTGAAGAGCACTGAAACGGGTGCGCTCTACGCATACTGTGACGTCGATGATTATTGAGGAATTTTCGGCTCGCTGAAGAGCACTGAAACTGCTTTTCTTCTCGATATTGCATCTGTTTCTATGAAATTGAGGAATTTTCGGCTCGCTGAAGAGCACTGAAACCTTCACTGTGCAGCACTAAGCGACGGAGTGCCGGCAATTGAGGAATTTTCGGCTCGCTGAAGAGCACTGAAACGGTACTATGTTGGAGTGTGGCATTTCTCGGGCTTTGGCATTGAGGAATTTTCGGCTCGCTGAAGAGCACTGAAACCGCTCGCGGTCGTGACGTACATCGTTGCGCGTCTCGTATTGAGGAATTTTCGGCTCGCTGAAGAGCACTGAAACACGACCAAGAGAGTCATCGGGAGCCTGACAAACCCAAATTGAGGAATTTTCGGCTCGCTGAAGAGCACTGAAACGTGGATTTGGCGCTACGCTGATGTAGAGATCAGCATAGATTGAGGAATTTTCGGCTCGCTGAAGAGCACTGAAACCTCAATTCAGTGCTCCCTCGATGAACGACATTCTCAATTGAGGAATTTTCGGCTCGCTGAAGAGCACTGAAACTCTAAAGAACGAATAGGACGCGGTATAGTCGCCTGCATTGAGGAATTTTCGGCTCGCTGAAGAGCACTGAAAGCCACTACGTCAGAGATAACCTGCCGGAACTCGTCCATTGAGGAATTTTCGGCTCGCTGAAGAGCACTGAAACGATGCGTCAACGAATCGGTAGCGCGCCGTAATCATATTGAGGAATTTTCGGCTCGCTGAAGAGCACTGAAACGACTGAATAGCCGATAATTGATAGACGATAGACGATATTTCAGCCATTTCGGCTCATTTTTGGCTGTTGAAGAGCATTGAAACCCGGCA
>Ga0308403_1000432_pt1 | contig 16298 bp, 15 predicted proteins | sample HotsprSampleOSM3_FD_203470 | JGI IMG/M metagenome (GOLD analysis project Ga0308403, IMG submission 203470) | Hot spring phototrophic mat microbial communities from Octopus Spring, Yellowstone National Park, Wyoming, United States - 20060914_OS-M3 ... | reverse complement strand
AAGCACGCAAAACATCAAAAAAGAAATCGCTAATTTTTTTAAAAAGGCCATAGATCTCTGACTAAATTTGATAGCCACCCGCCTCTTTGGGGACTACTAACTGAGCCCGTTCCAAGAAACTCAACTCTTGCCTGAGCCACTCGAGAAGAGTCAACTTGATTAAAACTGTCCACATCCTCTGGCCTAACAAAACCGGTAACTACTAAGATTTGCTCTTCATTGTTCACTTTAATCCTTTTTTCTCCTTGGATTTTAAGAATGCCGCTAGGTAACACATCCACAACAAACGCCGATATTGTAGCTTTGATCTTCCCTTTTCGCGAGGTCTTGCCCTCGTTTTTTGTGAAGGACTCGCTTCCCCCTTTAACTAACGGCTGCGTCAGATCAACATTTCCCTGCGAATCTTTCTTAAGGTAGGTGTCAATTCGTTTAAAAATGTACTGAGGCAATCCAAGAAATTCCTCAATTGTTGCAGAGATTCCGCTTTTAGAGCTAACATCAGTTTTAGCATCACTGGTTGCCTCACTATCATCATAAATCAAAATTGTAATAATGTCATTAACTTGCAGCCCCCTCCTATCCAACACTACGTGGCCATTTCTAAAATCGTCGCGCCACAGGCTGGCTGATGTTCCTGGATTGAAAGCTCCAAATTTTCCGACAGGAGGAACAGCAACAGTGTGGGCAGAAAAACTAGCCCTTGCCATTGACTCTGTGGAGATATCTGAAGCTGGTTTCTCTGGTTGAACGTTTCTAACAACAGGTTTATCTCCCGCAGTCTTTACAGCAGAACAGCTAAAAGTTGCAACGCAAAAAAGCAGTATCAAAGCTTTCATTGGATCAGCACTTTTTTATCTTTGGAAAGCACTCCCTGCACTATCCTGCCCGATGAAAGGTTTCTTACCATCACAATATCACCAATGCCTGCGTCAGATAGACTTTCTCCCAACATTTTGACTGTTAGCCCGCCAGACTCATAAACCACTTCAACCGGCTCTTTCTTTCGAAGCAAAAGCTCTTTCATTGTTTTGCTCAAAGTGCAAACCTCTCCAGCTTTTACATTTGCGCTTAAAACTCTGCCTACACACTCTTCTAAAGGCAAGGAATCACGTAGCACTGAACTTGCACTCACTCTCCGTAAAACCAGCATATCCTCTGTAATTTTCTGGCCTTTATTTGCAGAGAACACAAAAACAGGAAGCTGTTTAAACTCTCGGAAAGTTACCTGAGCGTCTACAGAGGCAGTTTCTTCTTCGTTTCCAACTAAAAGGGTAGCAGTCAAGCTTTGATTGTTTTCGCTAAAATTAACAAGCTCAAGAATTTTAGGATCATTAGGCAAAACCAGAGAGCTAACTTGAACATCCAGTACCTCCACATCGCGGCCTCTGAACACGGTTGTTGTTAAAAATTGCTTAATTTCCTCCTTGCTCAAGCTTCCCGAAATCCGAGTTACAGTTAACTCGGTTGGGAAAACATAACCTATTGCATCCAACCTAAAGCCTTTTTCCTTTAGCTTCTCTAGGACATCCTGCCCTTTAATAATTACAGTTTCACCCGGCCTTAAACTTTCCAGAACCGCAACCTTTCCTACAGCTAGTGCCAAATCCAAATTTGAGATAGGCGTAATTTTGGCTATATCTGAAACCTTTACCAATTTTGAGTTAACCTGGACAACGGATTTTCCTTCTAATAAAACATCATACCTGTGATTTTGCTCGGCTAGTAAGATTAAAGTTAGTAGCAAGTTAAATTTTAGAAACCTCATCGCTTCAAATTGTTCGCTTGACCCAGCATCTCATCAGCGGCCATTATGCCCTTCGAAGCCGCCTCATAAGCTCTTTGGGTTTGAATCATCCTTAAAATCTCTTCAACAATACTTACATTAGAAGACTCTAGAAAGCCCTGGGCCAATCTCCCAAAGCCTTCGAGAGACCACTGTCCTTCTTGAGGATCTCCTGATTGAGCCGTAGGCACAAAGAAATTTTTGCCAATGGCTTTTAGGCCAGCGGGATTTATAAACCGATAAGCAGTGAGCTGTCCCGCCTCTTGTCTAGCCGTTTCGCCGGGCAGCAAATAAGAAACTTGACCATCCGCTGATATTGAAATTTCAAGGGCTTCAGGAGGAATGCTTGTTACTCCAACAAGAGCAAAACCATCAGGCGTTGCAAGTCGTCCATCCTCTCGAATGCGAAAGTTCCCAGCCCTAGTATAAGCAATGGTGCCGTCAGGCATTTCTACGCCAAAAAAACCTTCGCCTTGAATTGCAACATCCAAAGGATTGTTAGTGGTTATTAGGTCACCTTGGGTTGTAACTCTTGATGTTCCAACCACTCTTGTTCCTAAACCAACATAAATACCTGTGGGGCTTGCAGTTCCCTCTTGAACTTCTGCTCCAGGTTCTAGCAAATATTGGTAAATTAAATCCTCAAAATCCGCTCTTGATTTCTTAAATCCAGTAGTGTTTGAATTGGCTAAATTATTTGAAATAGTATCGAGCTGAAACTGTTGAGCTACCATCCCAGTTGCAGCCGAATAAAGTGCTCGAATCATAATCAGTTACCTGAACCTAACAATCCATCGTTTAACTCTTCTATTGCTCGAACAACCCGGGTGAACAACTCAAAAGTGCGATTTGTGGCGATCAACTCTAACATTGTTGGAACCAGCTCTACATTGCTTTGCTCTAAGTGACCCACGGCAAGCTGAGGGTTCTCCATAGGCTCTAAACTACCTTGCAACCTGAACAAATTTGAGCCTATTTTTTCAAGAGTTCCATTTGCCCTAACAACCGAGATTCTCCCTACTTCGATTTCATTATCTCCTACCCTGGCAACCACTTTGCCATTTGGCAATATTTTGGGGTCTGTAGCATTTCCTATCGAAATAGGCCCTCCGTCGCCCAGAACAATTTGACCTGATTGAGTTACAAGCTGGCCAGCATCGTTTATAGCAAAATTGCCAGCACGGGTTAGAGCTAAACCAGAGGTAGTTTCAACAACAAAAAAAGCGCCAGGATTAGTAATAGCCACATCAAGGCTATTTCCTGTGTGCATAATCGGGCCTTGATCAAAAATAGTGAACTCGGAGCTGATTTTTGAACCTCGATACCTTTCAAAATCATACCTTGCATAAGGCCCTAAATTATCAAGTTTAGCGGCTAGAGCTTCCTCAAACCGCTGCTCAGCTAAACTTACTTTATCCTGTTTAAAGCCTACTGTGTTAAGGTTCGCGAGATTATTGTTTAGAATATCCAACTTTCTAAATAAATAAAAACCCGCGGAGCCTAATGTATAGTTGCTTACACTCATTGTTACCTAGCTCCCAATACTCCTAAGCGAGGATCTGATCTTAAACTGTCTTTTGGTTCCTTGGATATCTGGTTGTCATATTTTTGACTTGTAATTTCTATTTCATCCTCTAAGCGGCTATGCCCTCGCAATCCACTTTGACTTTGCAAAAAAGTTTTAACTTTGTTTGCAATAGAGGCACTAGCTCTTTCAATAAAGTTCTCTAAGTTTTGTGTAGCAGCCATCATTTGATTAAATGTTTCTTTTAGTTTTTCCTCTTTAAACGTCAAACTAGAAGTAAAGTTTTTAACCATATCATCTAACTGAGCCATTTTTTTTAGCATATCCTCAGCAGCCTCTACTTTTAGCTTTAAAAGGTCTAAAGCCTCTTCAGCCTCCGCCAGAAGACGGTTGAATTGACCGCCTTTCTCATCAAGTTCGGTCATCGATTTATCCAATTTTGACTGCAGCTTTAAAAAAGCAGCCTCCCTTGTTTTGTAATCCGGGGTAGATCGGATTGAATACCAAACAAGAAAAGCGCCTGCCAATACACCAAGCACTACGAAGATTGCCACTGCTGTCATAAAAATCATCTACTCTGTTTAAGATGCAATTTTTAAGCCTGCGATTTAAATATCAAACCTAAACAATTAGACGTGTTATATTTAAGGTTAAAATGATTTTGAACCCGAACGAGCAGGTCTTATGGCAAGCGACTAGAAGTTTAAAAAGTTTGATTAATCTGATATTACTCTCTCTTCTTATTTTTGCCTTAGGTTTAAGGCTTGACTTTGTAGTGCAAAATCCAAAATTGGCTTTATTTTTTAAAGTGGTTCCGGCTCTTCTGTTGCTTGAGGCATTCCGACGAAAATTTAACGAGCGTTACACCCTAACAAACCAGAAGCTGATTCAAGAGTCAGGGTTGCTAAGCTTTAAGTATAAAATGATGTCGCTACTATTAGATGATCTAAGAGAAGTTAAAACCAGCCAATCTTTGCTTGGAAGACTTCTTGATTTTGGAACAATCAGCGCAGGAACAGCAGCAATTGCCAAAGAAGAAATAGTCTTTATTGGGGTAAGTGCACCAATTGAAGTGGCTAATAGAATCAGAGAGAGAATGCCTGCATCTAAACAACAATTTGGAGAGTGAAAGTTTACTGCTCTTTGATGGCTAATCCCTTAATCACCATTATTCTTGCTTGATTACTTTCAAAATTATCGAGCGGCTCAACCTGGACTGTAACAATCTTATCCTCTAAGAGGCTTTTGTCTATGCCGCACCCTCTAAGAAAGCTACGAATGTTGTCCAATCGAGATTTAGCAATCATCATATCCTGGTTAAAACTTTTGCCCTCTCTTACTTTTAACTCAACACCAACTGTTGCCGGAAAGTTTAGCTGTCTAAAATCCGAGCAAATGGCTTCTAATGTTGGCTTAAAGCTGGAGGGGATATCTGATTTTCCAGGCTCAAAATAAATATCTACAATTTTTGGCTCATACTCCAAAGCTCCTCTCAGATTTTTTTCAAAATTTAGCTCAAAAAAATTTCTCTGTTGAGATAAGTGATCATCGATTGCAGCTAATTTCCTCCCTAATATCTCCTGTCTATAAGCAAGATTGTCCAATTGAGAGCCCAAAACTAGTCCGCTAATCAAACCTGCGCCTGCTCCTACTCCAGCCCCTTCACCTACTAAACCTAACTGATTTCCAACAACTGCACCAACCCCTGCTCCCACTCCTGCCGAAGTTGTGGAAGTAAAAGCGGTGTGCTCTAAGGCTCCTCTTCCATAATTTGAGCAACTTAGAAAAAGAGCCTGTATGATAAAAACAAAAAAGATTCTCATCTCTTTAGTCTTACACCCAATTTTATGGTTTTGAAGGTTAAATTCATAGCTATTAACAAAAGACTAATATTCACAAAATAGCGCAGAACTTCACTGCCCTGTTTAGTAAAAATAGATTGCCCCGAGGAGTAAATCTTTATCGAGGTGGCTTGAGCAAGTTTTGAATTTCTTTTAAGTTTAACTTCTGAAGCGCCATACATATCGCTTACCGAACTAACACCTGAGTTTGTGACCCTTACTAAAGGCACCAAGGTTTCCCGTGCTCTGAATCTTGCAAAACGATCATGCAGATAAGGAGCATAGTTGAGTCCAAACCATAAATCATTAGCTACAACCAAAATAAAGTCTGCATCTTGCTTTGCATACCTCAAGCTAAGCTCTGGAAATAGATCTTCATAACAGATTAAGACTCCTACTCTCACCCCCAAAACCTCTAGAGGCTCCGACTTAAGCCCGGGCGAAAAATCCTCAATTGGATTCAAGACGGTCAAGAAAGGCAAATAATTTTTAAATGGGATATACTCCCCAAATGGTGTGAGAATTTGCTTGTGATACAAGCCTTTAATTTCTCCATCATTACCTAAAGCAATAACAGAGTTATAGATTTGTCCAAACTCATCCTGAGTCAACATACCAAGTAGGGTTGGCTTTGCAAAAGAAAGCTTTCTTAAATATCTATCTTCGTCAATGTGATTTATGCCCGCAAATATTAAATCGTTAATTGCGCTTTCAGGCCAAATAATCAAATCTGCGTTCAAAACTTTTTCGCTTAAAAGATTAAGGTCAAGTATAACCTCATTTAACCGCTGGAGATTATGCTTGAAATCAATGGAGTGGTTCGGCTGAATCAGTCCAGCTCGTACTTCGCCCTTAAGCTGTTTTTGTGGTTGGAAAACGTCAAGTGGCAATGCTGTAGTAGCGAGCAAACCGATAAAAATTGGGATTTTGAACCGGGTCTTGCTTAACAATATCGTCGAAGCAAGAGACACTAGGAATGTCAAACCGGATGTTCCTAAAATACTTACAATCGGGCTTATATATTTTTCCGAAAAAAAACAGTAACCTAGCTTCCAAGGAAAAAACTGAAGAGGCAAGTTTTCCCAAACAACACACGCCGCGGGAAACGCTAGAACTCCGAACTTGAAATCTTTGAGGCAGCGGTAAAAAAGAAAGAATAGGCTAGAGGAGCCTAAATTTAAAATAAAGTACAAAGCCCAAATTATCACCGCAACTGCAAAGCTAAAATTGCCAAACTTCTGAATAGTATCAAGAAGCCAAACTGAGTTTAACTGAACGCATAAAGCGAATGCGATAGAAAAGAGCCAAAAAGAGCTCAGACTTTTAACCAAAGAGAGACAGAATAAAATGCCAAGGCAGAAATTAACAGAGTACTCCGCAAACCAAGGCCAATCCTCCTTAGGAGTTAGACTAAGAAAAGCGAGTAACGAGGGAACAAGAGCTAAAAATACTAACTTTAACAAAAACTTTTATACTTTAAATTTGGGTGGAAATGAGAAATCTCGAGAAGTCGATTGTACTTGGCTGTTCTTTCCGATCTTGCAACTGAGCCTGTTTTTATGAAGTCTGCACCCACACCTACAGCTAGATCAGCGATAAAAGTATCCTCTGTTTCGCCGCTTCTATGACTTATTGCCACCTTCCAGCCAGCATGCTGCGCTAACTGAATAGCTTGTAAGGTCTCTAAAACCGTGCCTATTTGATTTAACTTAATTAAGACTCCGTTCGACAGTCGATTATCAATCCCCTCTTTGATGATTTTTGGATTGGTCACATATAAATCGTCTCCTATGACTATAGTATCAGGCCTTTGACTTGTAAAAATTCTCCAGCTCTGATGATCAAACTCTGCAAAAGGATCCTCTATTGAGATTACTTTGAACTTACTTAAAATAGAGTTGTAAAAATTGATAAGCTCTTCAGGAGTATAGACAAAGGAGCTTGATTTTTTACTTCGGTAACAGTTTCCATCCCAAAGCTCTGTAGCTGCAACATCAATAGCCAAGCTGATTTGCTCGCCTAATTGGTAACGAGACTCGTGTATTACTTCACTGAGAACTTCTAATGCTTCGATCTCCTGAAGATTGGGAGCAAAGCCCCCTTCATCACCTAATGCTGTGTGAAATCCTTTTGCTTTAAGTTTTTGTTTCAGAGCCATAAAAACCTCGACGCTAGCTTGAACTGCTTTGGAGAACATAGGAAATCCATTTGGGACAATCATAAATTCCTGAAACTCCAACTGATTATCAGCATGAGCTCCTCCGTTTATTAGGTTAATCATAGGAACGGGCAAGGATTTTGATCCCTCGAAAAGCTCGAACAACTCGCAATTTTTTAAACTAGCTACAGAACGCCAGAGTGCCATGCTGCAAGCAAGAATAGCGTTAGCTCCAAGATTACTTTTGTTACCAGAGCTGTCCCACGATATTAAAAATTCATCAAACTCTTGCGGGGATTTGAAAGTCCTTCGTTTAATTTCAGGAGCAATAATTTTTTCAATGGAGCTTATAGCCCTCCTGACGCCCCATCCCATATATCGATCATCATTATCCCTAAGCTCTAGCGCCTCTCTTGAGCCCTTGGAAGCTCCGGAAGGCACTTTTGCAAAAAAATATCTTTGGCCTTTTAATTTTAAACCACAGCAAACTGTTGGACGAGCTCGCGAGTCTAAAATCTCAAAAGCTTGAACTTCCTCTACTTCAAAGGTCATCGTTAAATTTTATACTTGAAAAATACGACTGTTCAATTAAGCTAAAAAAAGTGAGACATTTTTGGTTATTAGCTTCTTTGCTTCTAATTTGCCTCGGTGTATACAGGTTTTACGAGCACAAGAAAGATATTAAGCATTTAAGACTTAAACTTGCGGAGATGAAATACCTTAATTTTTTATTAAAGAAAAATGTAAACGATACCAAAAAACTTTTACATCTATTCCAGCTATCAGACATAGAAAAAGAGCGCTTAATAAGAAAAAATTTAAAGTTACTCAGACCTAACGAGGTCTTTGTCTTACTAGAAGACTAGCTCTTTGGATACAACTTTAAGGCTTTAAAGCTTAAGCGTTTGCAAAAATGCAAAGATCTCCATTAACAATTAAGTCTAGTTAAAAAACATAAGCTAGAAAACTGGGTAGCTCCTTAAAACTTTGCATAGTTAAACACGATCTAATTTTTTTCGTGGTAAAAACTTCTCAAAGATTTCAGTCGCTCGTGGCAATTTCCATTTACCTTTTAGTAAGCATGATGGCATCTTTAAATTGGCTGATACATTTAAAAACCCCAAAAAACTGCGACAGCTAAAAGCAAGCTTTAACTAGTATTTCAAAAAATAATTGCAATTTCTTTTGCTCTGAAAAAATGCTTTTAGGGAATGGGTAAAAAATCACAATTAAGTTTTCTTGAGAATCTGCAAAAATACTTTTTTATCAACCTCAACGGAGCCTAATTGTTTTAGTCTTTTTTTACCTTCTTTTTGTTTTTCCAAAAGCTTTCTTTTTCTGGTAATGTCTCCTCCGTAACATTTAGCTGTAACATTTTTTCGTAGCGGCGCTAACTTTGCAGAAGCTATCACTCTAGAGCCTATGCAAGCTTGAATGTTAACTTCAAAAAGTTGTCTCTCAATGTGCTCCTTTAAAGTATCAACCAAATTGCGCGCGAAATAATAAGACTTTGATCTATGAACTAAAAAGCTTAAAGCATCCACTGGCTGATTGTTAATTTTGACATCGATTCTAACCACATCGGATGGTCTAAAACCCACCGGCTCATAATCAAACGAGGCATACCCCTTAGAAAGCGCTTTAAGCTTATCGTGAAAATCTGTAACAATCTCAGCCAAAGGCAGCTCATACTGAAGAATGATCTTGTTAGCAGCCACATTTGAAAATGAAATTTGCCTTCCGCGTTTTTCCTGACACAGCTCAAGAATAGAGCCTACATACTCCGCGGGAGTATGGATTGTAACAGAAACGAAAGGTTCTCTAATCTCAACAAGTTGTCCTAAATCGGGAAGCGCGCTTGGATTTTCAATCTCAATAACAGAGCCATTTTTCAGTAAAACCTCATGGGGAACACTAGGAGTAGTTACTACAGGAGAAACGCCAAACTCTCTCTCGAGTCGTTCTTTTGTTATCTCCATGTGGAGCAATCCTAAGAAACCACACCTGAATCCCCTTCCTAGCGCGGCTGAGGACTCTGCCTGCAAAGTGATTGCTGAGTCGTTTAAGCTAAGTTTTTCTAGAGCTTCTTTTAAATCATCGAAATCGTCTTGATCATCGTGATAAAAACCGCCAAAAACTTTGGGCTTAACTTCTCTAAAACCTTTTATTGGCTCGGTTTTATGCCTGTATTGATGCTCAACTATTGTATCACCTATTTTAACATCACGAACCGATTTGAGATTGCACGCAATATGACCCACCATGCCCGCTGATAAACTAGAGATTTCTCGAGGAAACGGATCAAATAAGCCGACGTAGTTTACAACCTCCACCCTATCCGCGTGAAGGAATGCTATTCTATCGCCTTTGCTTAATACTCCATCGAAAACTCTTATCTGTAGAACAGCCCCCTTGAAAGAGTCGTACCAAGAGTCAATAACTAAAGCTTTGAGCGGTTTTTCCACGCTTCCACTTGGAGGCGGTATTAACTCTAAGATTCCAGACAAAAGAGCATCAACGCCCTGACCCGTTTTTCCCGATACAGCGAAGCTTTTCTCCACAGATATCCCAACAATCTCCCTAATCTCCTCAAGAGTTCTGCCTATGTCTGAATTTGGCAAATCGATCTTATTAACTACAGGCAAAATATGGCACCCTGCCTCAATAGCTAAATAGGCGTTAGCAAGAGTCTGCGCCTCTACCCCTTGAGTGGCATCAACAAGTAAAAGCGCCCCTTCACAAGCCGCCAAACTTCTAGAAACTTCATACGCAAAATCTACATGCCCTGGTGTGTCAATGAGGTTGAGAATGAATCCTTTATATTTCAAGCTAACAGCTTGAGCTTTTATAGTTATTCCTCTTTCTCTCTCTAGAGAGAGTCTATCTAAAAATTGTTCCTTCATTTTTGAAGCAGTCACTGAATTAGTTAGCTCTAGAAACCTATCTGCTAAAGTAGACTTTCCGTGGTCGACATGCGCTATGATAGAAAAATTTCTAATTAGCGCTGGATCAAGCAACTTCGTTCTTAAAATACTCAATTGTGGCTTTCAGCCCTTCGTGTAGGCCAACTTGCGGCTTCCACCCTGTTTTAGTGATCAACTTCGATATGTCGGGTCTTCTTTTCGCAGGATCATCTTGAGGTGCCTCTACAAATGAGATACCTGATTGAGAGTTCGTTAGGTTCAATACAAGTTTTGCAAGCTCTAGTATCTCTATTTCATGATCGTTACCGAGATTAAAAACACCAAACTTGTCGTCTAGAAACGCCAAACTTAACAAACCAGCAACACAGTCTGAGACATAACAAAAGGACCTAGTTTGATGGCCTGAGCCATAAATAACTAGATCTGTCCCTCGAAGTGCGTTAGTGATGAATGAAGAAATGACTCTACCATCATCAACAGCCATATTCGGACCATAAGTGTTAAATATCCTTGCTATTAAAACTTGAACATCAAACTGCTTGTGAAAAATATAGCACAAGGTCTCAGCCACCCTTTTGCCCTCGTCGTAACAAGCTCGCGGCCCAACAAAATTCACATTTCCAAAATAAGTCTCAACTTGTGGATGAACCTGAGGATCTCCATAAACTTCCGAAGTTGAGGCAAAAATAACTTTACATCGTGTTGATCTAGCATATTCTAAAACTTTCAAGGTTCCGAAGTAACTTGTTTGTACAGTGAAGAGAGGATCCGCTTGATATTTCGCTGGAGATGCAGGACAAGCTAAATGAAAAATCAAATCAAATGAGCCCAGTCTAAAAATATCAACTTGCGTTATATCTTCCTGAAAAAGTTCAATGTGAGCCAAGCAATTAGCTAAATTTTTTTTTGAACCCGTATAAAAATTATCCACCACAGCTACCGAACAACCCTGCTTCAATAACGCATAAACAAGGTTAGAGCCTATAAAGCCAGCTCCTCCAGTTACAAGGACTTTCAAACCTGATACCACCTACGAAAACTTCTAGAAATTTCTTACCCCAACGCCCCAATACTTAAGGCCCGCCTTTTTCAATTGAGCAGGATCTAAAAGATTTTTGCCATCGAAAATAATTTTATCTTTAAGCTCGTTAGCTAAAATTCCGAGATTAGGAGATCTGAACACCGTCCACTCAGTAAAAATCAGTAAAGCGTTAACGCCCTTAACAGCGTGGTACATCGAGGTGACAAACTCAACAGATTCTGCAACCTCTGGATATGCAGCTCTAAATTTCTCAGATGCTTCTGGATCAAAAGCTTTAAATCTAGCTCCACGAGAGGCTAGCTCTTTTAAATGGTAATAGCTTGATGCCTCTCTTACATCATCAGTTAATGCTTTAAATGATAATCCCCAAACACCGAAAACTTTATCAGATAAATTTACAGAGCTGTAAAACTGATAGATTTTATCACACAAAATTCTTCTTTGTTTAGCATTAACATCCAGAACTGTTCTAGCTAAGCGAAAATCAAAATCGTGATCCCTGCTAAACGAAATTAAACTTGTTAAATCCTTTGGCAAGCATGAACCTCCAAACCCCGCTCCCGGGTAAAAATAACGAAGTCCAATCCTAAAATCCGAGCCAACACAAGATCTCAATTGATTAATATCTCCTCCCAACACTTCACACAAGTTCGCCACTTCGTTTATAAAAGAAATCCTCATAGCTAAATACGCATTAGCAACATATTTAGTTAGCTCAGCTGTTACAAAATCAGTTTTAAGGATAGGATTACCGTTTCGAACTAAAGGCGCAAAAAGATTCCTTAGAACTTCAAAGACCTCGTCATCATCACATCCAATTACAATTCTATCGGGATAAAACGCGTCAGTAACAGCAGATCCCTCCCTCAAAAATTCTGGACAAAACGCAACTTTAAAATCTCGTCCATGATTTTTGAGCCTCCTTTTAATTTCTGCTGTGGTGCCAACAGGGTAAGTAGACTTAAAAACAATTATCGTGGAGTCGTCAAGCGAAGAAGCACACAACTCGTCTACTACGGCAAAAATCTGGCTCAAATCGGTTCTGCCATCCGCGCCGATTGGAGTTCCCACACAAACAAAAACCATTTCCGGAGAAATCCCTTTCAGTGAATTGGCTATCTCTAGATTCCCAAGTCTTAAATTTCTCTGAAAATAATCATAGAGCCCAGGCTCAAAAATCGGCAACTGCTTATTCCTTAACTTTTCAAGCTTTTCGGGATCCTTCTCAATTAATGTTATCTCGTGACCAAACTCTGATAAACAAACACTAGTAACTAGGCCTACGTAGCCGCCCCCAATAACACAAATTTTCATTGATAGATTGATAAAATTATAAGTCTAAAGATGAAAAATTGTAAGCTTCTGAGTTGCATTTAGAGTTCTGAGAGGTATGCCTAGTAAGATTTACTTTACTTTAGTTACCTCAGTTAAAAGATCATCTACTTGAATACCTTCAGCTTGCGCTTCAAATGATAGAACAAGCCTGTGTCTCAAAGCAGGCAGAAAAACTTCAATTATATCGTCAAGAGAAACGTGGGCTCTTTTTTGAGAAACCGCTAAAGCTTTTGCGAGTCTAGCAAGGCTAATTGCACCCCTCGGCCCTGGTCCCGATCTAAGGTACTTTTTGATTGAGGCAGGACTTTTTGGGGAAGCAGGGTTTAGCGCTGATGTCAGTTTTGCAATTGTTCTTTTTAACTTTTCTGGTATTAAAACTGAGTTTATCAATGCTTTCGCCAAAGCTAAAATCCGTTGAGTTTCACTGAAATTAAACAAAGGATCTATTCTTAATGCCTTGATTGAGGATTCTCTTTCTAAAATCTCTACAAGCTCTTCTTCAGTTGGCGGAAAAATTAAAAGCTTGCACAAAAACCTGTCAAGCTGAGCTTCCGGTAATGGATAGGTTCCCTCAAATTCAATTGGATTTTGGGTTGCAACAACAAAAAAAGGTGAAGGTAAAAGATAAGTGCTTCCAAAGGCTGTGACCTGTCTCTCTTCCATAGCTTCAAGTAGCGCTGATTGAGTTTTAGGAGAAGCTCTATTAATTTCGTCGGCTAGTATAAAATTAGCGAAAATTGGTCCTTTTTTAAAAACAAATTTTTTTTCAGAACCTCTCTCTTCCAAAATTTCAGTACCCAGAATGTCGGATGGCATCAGGTCAGGAGTAAACTGAATTCTTTTAAACTCTAAGCCAAGCAACTGGGCTAGCAATTTAACCATTAATGTTTTTCCTAACCCGGGAATACCCTCTAGCAGAACATGGCCTTCGCACATCAAACTAAGTATTAAAAACTTTAAAGTTGTCTCTTGCCCCACTAAGTGTTTTTTAAGGTTGTTTAAAAAAATGTCAAAAAAATTGCCTATTTGATCTAGTTCCTTTTCTAACATTTAATCAAAAAAACTTTTATACCTTTTAGGCGGAATAAATTCATCAATCTTTTTATTTTGCCCCGTAACTGCATCTTCAACTCTCGTGGTGATTTTATCTCCCTCAACATAGTCTGATAGCTGCCCCTTAATCTCTGCTTGTCCCTCTCTCTTAAACTTTCGATTCATAAGTTCTCCTTCTCCGCCTTCTTTTGGCTGCTGTAAGGTAGCGTGAGCCGAGCTTGAGGCTTCAGTGCCTTGACTGTTCTCTTTATTTCCTTCTTGATCGGTATTTTCAGATTTTCTCTCAGAGTTTTTACCAGACTCCGCTGTAGGACTTTGAGCATCCTCGCCTGAGCGATCTTTAGTATCTTTCTGGGGAGAATCGTTCCTAGAGTCATTTTTATTGTTTATCTGTTGGGACTGCGAAGCTAATTGCTGAATTCTTTTTTTTATCTCGCCTAAACCCATAGCAGCTGAACCCTCGTCCACGCCCGGCCTTTTACCCTCATTAGCCTTTGCTTCTTGAATCTGATCACCAAAATTGTTTGATTTTTTGCCATCGGATCCATTTTGCTTTCCTTCCCCCGAACTATCCGCCTGATTGCCCGAGCCGGCTTGAAGGCCTTGTTGCTGCTTAGAGCCGCCTGCCTGAGCCTCTGCTCCAGCATCTCCGTTTACGCTTTGCGAAGACTCTGATCCTTTGCCTCCCTGATTTTTAGAGTTATTGCCGGACTGGTCGGAAGCTTGACTACCTCGTTCTTTGCTCGAGCTCTCTACATTTCCACTAGCTTTGCTGCTTTTGGTATCTTTCTTGTCATTAGGTTTTTTCTTAGGTTTAGAGTTTCCAGAGGTTTGTGTTTTGTCTTGAGCTGCCTGAGAAGGCAAGTATTTTTTCAGCTCCTCTTTTAGCTTAGAGGCCTCTAGCAGCAAGTCCTCTTTTTGTAGTTCCTCTGTCAATGAGTTAAGTTCATTTAATAACGCTGAAGCTGAAAAGCTTGGCAATGAACAAAGGAGTAAAAGTAAGCTAGAAAAAATTAAACAAAACAGTTCTTTTCTTAGCAAAAACAACGCAGTTCTAGAGGAAATAAGCTCTCTAATAGGTTTTGACAAATATCGCTCGATAACTGGCGATTTTTCAGGCGAGGCCTCAACTAAAGCAAGGGCTGCATTTTTCTTTGCATAAACAGCATCAAGAGTGTCCAACACATCCTTGGATAGCTGGTTTTTGAAGTTAAGGAAAATTGGGGCTAATAAAAAAAATAAGCTTAAGAGCCAAGCTTCGGGAAATCTAGCAATCAACACCAAGCAAACGCAAACAGCAACCGCAAGTGAGATAAAATTTAAAGAGTGACTTAAAAATGCAACTAGTTTAATGAAAGATCTCAAGGTTGACTCAGAGTCTCTCTATATTGCTTAACATTTAAGTTATGGTCCTTAAGGTTTGTTGAGAATTTATGTTTACCCTTCCCATCAGACACAAAGTATAAAAAATTTGTTGTAGCAGGGTTTACGGCAGCATCCAAGGCATCAGCTCCGGGAGAGCAAATTGGAGACGGAGGCAAGCCTTTGTTTATGTATGTATTATGTTGATGGTAAGTTTTAAGATCTTCCTTTGTTAAACTTGCTCCGTCTTTGGACAGGGCATAAGCTACGGTAGGGTCTGCTTGAAGCGGCATCCCCAGCCTTAGTCTGTTGTGGAAAACTGAAGAAATTAGATACTTCTCAAATTTGTCGGGAGTTTCCGCCTCTATGATGGATGCCAGCGTAATTACGTGATGCAAACTGAAATTATATTTTTTTCCCCGGGTTTCTAAATCTAACTCTTCAAATTTTTTAAACGAGAACTTAAGCAACACTTCAACTAACTCTTCAGGGCTGATAGGCCTTGAAAAAGTATAGGTTTCGGGAAAAATATATCCTTCGAAGGATGGGTATTGGATTTTAAACTTTTCAAGAAGCGCGCCTGAGCTGAAACCCAAGTCTACTTCCTCCCTAGACAACAAGCCAGAGTCGGATATTGTTTTTTTTATCGTCTCGATAGTATCGCATGGCCTCACTAGCACAATTCTTTTTATGTTGTCACCCTCCACCAATTTTTTTAGAACTTGGAGGGGAGACACCCGAGCTGGAAAAACATATTCTCCATGCTGAAGACGCGAATCCACTTTTTTTAATTTGGCTAACGCTCGAAACGCCAAGGATGAGTTGATTACTCCACTCTTTTTTAACTCATTAGAGATCTCTTTCAAGGAAGCTCCTTTAGGAATTAGAACCACAACTTCCTTGGTCGTCAAAATTCTCGCAGGAACAACAAATGCATAGACAAAAATAATCAGCGCGATGCTAAAAGCTACGATTGAAACAACCAAAACCTCTCTTATGCTCATTAAATAAATTTCCTCTTAGTTGATTCTAAAATAAAACCACTTTTACTTAACTACAGATGGTGCAAAACTACATATTAGCAAAAACCAAACTGGTTTTATTAATTCGAAATAAAACGGAACCAGAAGCTAATGATAGATAATAAGCTTAGAAGCCCATCTGGCGCGGGTTTCGCAGTGCCACAGTTTTCAAACTAAATTCTCAGAAATTTTTGATAAGCTTTAAGAAGACGTAACTGCAGTCAAAGTGCAAAACTACAGTTGAATCTGGGGC
>Ga0308403_1000429_pt1 | contig 16409 bp, 14 predicted proteins | sample HotsprSampleOSM3_FD_203470 | JGI IMG/M metagenome (GOLD analysis project Ga0308403, IMG submission 203470) | Hot spring phototrophic mat microbial communities from Octopus Spring, Yellowstone National Park, Wyoming, United States - 20060914_OS-M3 ... | reverse complement strand
TTCGATCCGAGTTTCCCAAAAGATTCGACCACGATGTTTTCGATGCAAACGGCACTTGAAAGGTTTGTTTTGCTCGTGAAGTAGGCTTAAATTAGACTGTCTAGCTAATAGATTCTAACAAAATTTCCGCAAGCAGGGCAAAAAGGCGGCATTTTTGCGCCTTTGGCGAGGCGATTCACCATCTCAGATGCTCTGGAATAGCGCCAACAGGACTCTCAAAGTGAGAAGCGCGCTATAATTGGCGCCATCTGAATTCTCTGCGATGGAGCAGCCCGTGCCTGACGATCAACAGCCTGTGTTGTTCACGCGCCGCGCCTTTTTGCGCACGGCGAGCCTTTGCGCGCTGAGCCTTGCCCTGCCAATTCTGCCCAGCAAGGCGTCGAAGGCGCCGTTCCGCGTGCCGCCAACGCTGATGTTCCACACAAAGGATCGCTGGAAGCTGCCGCACATTCTGGCGTGGCTGCGCGAGCGCGATTACGAGAGCGTCGGCTACGCTGACCTGCTCAAGGCGCTGCAAGGCGCGCGCAGCCTGCCTGAGAAGCCAATCATCCTGACCATTGACGACATCGCGCCAAGCTACATTCAGCCCTATTTCATGGCGATGGCGGAAGAAGTGGAGAGAGCGGGCTACCGCGGCGTGTTCGCCGTCGTCGCCGATCAGCCGCCGTATCGCGCGGCGAAGGGCTGGGCGCAGTTGCGCGCGCTGGCGGAGCGCGGCTGGGAAATGGACACGCACACCAGCTACCACAGCTACTTGCCTGGGCTCAAACTGCCCGATCTGCGCGAGGAGATCGTCCGCTCTGCGGAATGGATTGCGGAAGGCGTAGGGCGCGCGCCGCTGAGCTTGATCGCGCCGTATGGCGCAGTCTATCGCCGCGAGCGGGAATTCGATGCGCGCATCTTCGAAATGGCGGCGCAGGCGGAGCTGGCTTTCGTGGTCGGCATTGTGGGCGGTCGTTTCATCGCCGCTGAGGCAGAGATGCCATATTACGTCGGGCGGATCGGCATCGGCAGCGACCATCTGCAGACAGGGCGCTGGATCGAGAATTTCCATCAAGGGTCGTAGCGCATGGCGATGCAGCAATTCGTGATCGAAGGCGGCTATCCGCTGAACGGGACGCTTGAGGTCGGCGGCAATAAGAACGCCGTGCTGAAATTGATGGCTGCCTGCCTGCTGACCGATCAGCCTGTGACGCTGACCAATGTGCCGAGCATCCTCGATGTGCGCGTGATGGCTGAAATTCTGCGCAAGCTGGGCGCTTCGGTCGCCTATGCTGAGGCGGAGCGGCGGATGACTATCCACGCGGAGCGGCTGCACACGCACGAGGTGGACGCGGCGCTCTCAGGGCGGCTGCGGGCGAGCTTGGTGCTGGCGGGCGCGCTCTTGGGCAGGCTCGGCAAGGTCTGGTTGCCGCTGGCGGGCGGCGATGTGATCGGGCGGCGGCGCGTGGATACGCACTTGCTGGCGCTGAGCAAACTGGGCGCGCAGATCGAGGTGGCGCGCGGCTTCCGCATGCACGCCGATCAACTGACAGGCGCGTCAATCCTGCTGGACGAGGCGAGCGTGACTGCCACTGAGAACGCGATTCTGGCAGCGGCGCGCGCTAAAGGCACGACGGTCATCCGCAACGCGGCGTGCGAGCCGCATGTGCAAGATTTGTGCAACTTCTTGACGATGCTGGGCGTGCGGATCGAAGGAATTGGCTCGAATCAGCTCACGATTCACGGCGCGGAGCGCTTGGGCGGCGGCACGTTTCGCGTGGGCGCGGATTACATCGAAGTGGCGAGCTACATCGGCGCGGCTGCCATCACAGGTGGCGAGGTGCTGATCCAAAACGCCGATCCACAGCATCTCGCCATGATTGAATTGGTCTACAACAAGCTGGGCGTGCATTGGGAAGTGCGCGGGCAGGATGTGTTCGTGCCGCGCGGGCAGGCGATGCGCGTGCAGAACGACTTGGGCAATCGGATTCCAGTGATCAAGGCGCAGCCGTGGCCTGCCTTTCCATCAGACTTGCTGAGCATTGCGCTGGTGATCGCCACGCAATCTTCGGGCGCGGTCATCTTCCACGAGTGGATGTACGACGGGCGCTTGTTCTTCACTGATAAGCTGATCGGCATGGGCGCGCGGATCGTGCTGTGCGATCCACATCGGGCGCTGGTGCAAGGTCACACGCCGCTGCACGGCGATCTGACCATCAGCAGTCCTGACATTCGCGCAGGCATCGCGCTGCTTTTGGCGGCGCTATGCGCGCGCGGCAGAACGGTGATCGGCAACGTGCATCACATCGATCGCGGCTATGAGCGCGTGGAAGAGAAATTGAAGGCGCTGGGCGCTAGAATTGAGCGCGTGACAAGTTCTCAAGACTGATCGAAAGGATCAGCTGCTATAATTTGGGCTAGAGCTGCGCAATCAATGCGTTGGAGGACTGAGAAGATTATGACTCGACAAAAGCGAACAGTGGATGAATTGCGCGAACGTGCGCTTGGCACATTGCTGACCGATGCCTTTTTCACGTGGCCTAGCGCGCTCGTGATCGGCTTGACCTTGATCGCCTTCTTCTCAGGACTCACGCTCTTCGAAGGCTTTCAGCCGTGGATGTGGCTTGCGATCGGCGCGCTGCTAGAAGTGATCTATCTGGTGGTGACGATCAGCGATCCAGCGGCGCGGCGTGAAGCGCTCAGGCGTATGTTGGAAGAGAAATTCGATCCGCGCGATATCAAAAATTTGCCGGCGCGTCAGCGGCTGCAAAAGGCACTTGAATACAAGCGCAGCATTGATGCGTTCATCGCTAAGCAGAGCGGCGCGATGCAAGCGGCGCTGCAAGATACAGCGCGCGAGATCGAAGATTGGATCGAGCAGATTTACTTGCTGGGCAAGAGCATTGATAATTTCGAGTCCAATGCGATTGTCGAGCGCGATCGGCGCGAAGTGCCGACGCAATTGCGCGCGCTGGAGACGCGCCTGAAGATGGAAACTGATCCTGCCGTGCGCGCTGAATTGCAAGAGGCGATTGAGATTCGGCAGCGGCTGCTGAACGATCTGCAGAAGATCGCCAGCTTGATCAAGCGGACTGAGATCAGGATGGATAACACAGTGGCGCAGCTCAGCTCGGTCCATGCCAAGCTGCAACAGATGGCGCATACGCGCGAGATGGATAGCACGCGCGCGCGGCGGCTTGCTAAAGAGATTCACGACGAAGTGGAAGCGCTTTCCGATATCGTCAGCGCGATGGAAGATATGTACAGCGGCGGCAGCAGCAGCTATGCCAGCGCTGTGGATAAACTGAGCGCGCGCGTTGAAGCGACGCCAGCGCAGGTTGAAGAAGAGAGCGAACTCGATCGCTTTTTGGCGGAAGATCAGACGCGGCGGCGCGCTTCGCGCGAGGATTAGCGCTCAGCCTTGCGTCAGATCGGCGGCGGCGGCTGAGTCGACCAGCCAGTGCGCTTCGCGGATCAATTGGGCGGGATAGCGCTGCGGATCGTGTGCGCCGTGCAACACGGCGCGCAAAGCTGCGGCTTTGTTGGCGCCGCTGACCAAAAAGACTTTGTGGCGCGCTGTGTTGATGTATGGCGCAGTCAGAGTCAGTCGCCATGCCGAGAGCTTCGGCACGTAATTTGCCACACAGGCGCGCTCGCGCGCGCTGAGCGCTGCCGTCTCAGGGAAAAGCGAGGCGGTGTGCGCATCTTCGCCTAAGCCGAGCAGGATCAGATCGAGCGTGACGTTTTTCAGCAAGGCGTCGTAGGCTTCGGCGGCTTGCTCAGGCGCGTCTTCGCCGCGCATTCGATGAATATTCGTCTCTGGCACGCCAAGCGGCGCGAGGAGCGCTTGGCGCACGAGGCTGTAATTGCTCTCAGCGTGATCGGGCGGCACACAGCGCTCATCGGCGAAGTAAATCTGCGCACGCGACCAATCGAGACGGGCGCGCCACTCGGGCAGCGCCAAGAGCGCGTAGAGCGGCAAGGGCGTGCTGCCGCCTGAGAGCGCGACGTGAAAATTGCCGCGCTCGGCGAGCGCCTGCGCGCCGAGCTTGATGAGCAGCGCGGCGGCTGCCCAGGTCAGATCAGCGAAATCGCGATGCATTTTCACAGTCTGCATGGCGCACTCAGTTCGTTGAGACTGCACAAAGCGATCATAGCCAAACTTGCGCGAAGTGACTAATTTCACGGCTTGACAAAACTTCAAAGTTCAGATAGTCTCTATAGCGATTTAGTCTAGTCTAAATTTTAGAAAGGATGATGAGAATGAAATTGCTCAGCCGATGGTGGCTGTTATTGAGCATCGCGCTGCTGTGCGTACCGATGAGCGCACTGCGCGCTGAGGAGCGGCTGCGCGTGGTGGCGACGACGACGCAGGCGGCGGACTTGGTGCGCGTCATCGGCGGCGCGCGCGTAGCGCTGACGGCGCTGATGGGCGGCGGAGTCGATCCGCACCTTTACAAGCCGACTGAGTCGGATATCGCGGCGATGAGCGCGGCGCAGCTGGTGGTCTACAACGGTTTGAACCTTGAAGGGCAGTTCGAGACAGTGTTCGAGGCGCTCGGGCAGCGGGCAGTGCGCACATACGCGCTCAGCGAGCCAGTTGTGCAGGCGGGCTTCGTCTTAGAAGAGGAAATTGGCGTGCCTGATCCACACTTTTGGTTCGATCCGCGCAATTGGATGCTCGCTGCAGAAGGCTTGGCAGAAGTGCTTGCCGAAGCTGACGCGGCAAACGCCGATTTTTACCGCGCCAATGCAGCTGCGTACATCGCGCAGCTGGAGACGCTCTACGCATGGGCAGCGGCAGCTATGACTGCTGAGTCAATTCCTGAAGCGAAGCGCATTTTGGTCACGTCGCACGATGCATTCCAATACTTCGGCGATGCCTTCGGCTGGCAAGTGCGCGGCATTCAAGGCATCAGCACGGCGGCAGAGGCGAGCGTGAGCGATATTCAAGCGGTCGCTGAGTTGGTGGTGAGCGAAGGCATTGCGGTGATCTTCGTTGAGAGCAGCGTGCCGCGCGCGACTGTTGAAGCGGTCATCGCAGCGGCGCGCGCGCGCGGCGCGGAAGTGCGGCTCGGCGTGCGCGAGCTGTACTCGGATGCGATGGACGCGCCTGATGCGTTCGGCGGCACATACATCGAGATGATCGTCCACAACGTTGTCACTATCTTGCAGTCATTCGGCTACGCTGTGCCGCCGCTGCCTGAAAGTTTGGGCATTGTGTTGCCTGAAGAATTCCAAATGCGCTGAATCTAAGCCAAAGGATAGCCTCATGACAAACTCTTCTTACGCGCTAGAGATAAACGATCTGACTGTCGCTTATCGCAATACGCCTGTGTTGTGGGATATCGATCTGCGCGTGCCGAGCGGCGTGCTGATGGGCATTATCGGACCGAATGGCGCGGGCAAAAGCACGCTGATCAAGGCGGCGCTCGGTTTGATTCCGCGCGCTGCCGGCGACGTGCGCTTCTTCGGGCTGCCGTTGCGCCAAGCGCGCGCGCGCATCGGCTATGTGCCGCAACGCAACAGCATAGATTGGGACTTTCCGACGACGGCGCTGGACGTTGTGATGATGGGTCTCTACGGCAAGCTGGGCTGGCTGCGGCGTCCTGACAAGACGGCGCGTCAGACAGCGCTGGCGGCGCTGGAGCAGCTGGGCATGGCGCACTTCGCCGAGCGGCAGATCGGTCAGCTGAGCGGCGGACAGCAGCAGCGCGTCTTCTTGGCGCGCGCATTGGTGCAAAATGCCGACCTGTACTTCATGGACGAGCCTTTTGCCGCTGTGGATGCAGTGACTGAGCGCGCCATCGTCAACCTGCTGCACAGGCTGCGTGCGCAAGGCAAGACTGTGATCGTCGTCCACCACGATCTGCAAACGGTTGCCGAGTATTTCGATTGGGTGACCTTGCTGAACGTCGAGGTGATCGCCAGCGGCGCGACGGACAGCGTCTTCACGGAAGAGAACATACGGCGCACGTACGGCGGACGCATCGGCGCGTTGCCTGCGGCGCTGAGCGGCTCATCTGAGGCGAGCGCGTATGTTGCCTGAAGATCGGCGTGTGTGGCGTTTCATCGGCGCGGTCGCGCTGAGCATGGCGCTGAGCGTGCCGTTGAGCGCAGCGCTCGGCGTGCAGTATGACTACACACTGACCAATGTGGCGCTCGGCGGCGCGCTGCTCGGCGCGTTGTGCGGCATGGCAGGCACGTTCGCTGTGCTGCGCGGACAGAGCCTGATCGGCGACACGCTCTCACACGCGGCGCTGCCGGGCGTCGCGCTGGCGTTCCTGCTCTTCGGTCGCGAGCCGTTGGCGCTGTTGCTAGGCGCAGCAGCGACCGGCGGCTTGGGCGTCCTGCTGGTGAATTGGCTGAGCGGCACCACGCGCCTGAAACAAGATGCAGCGATGGGCATTGTGCTGGCAGCGTTCTTCGCTATCGGCGTCGCGCTGCTCTCATATATTCAAGGGCGCGCTGATGCCAGCCAAGCCGGCTTGGACAAGTTCATCTTCGGGCAGGCGGCTGCTATCATCGTGCGCGACGTGGTGACTTTAGGCGCGGCTTGCCTGTTGATCGGCGCCTTGCTGCTCACCTTTTGGAAGGAATTCAAGCTGCTGACCTTCGATCCTGATTTTGCGCAAGCCAGCGGCTTCCCAGTAGGACGGCTGAACGGTTTGCTCTCAGCGTTGATCGTGATCGTGTGCGTGCTAGGGCTGCAGTTAGCAGGCGTCATCTTGATGGTCGGTTTGCTGATCGCGCCTGCCGCAGCGGCGCGCCAATGGACGCGCCGCTTAGAGCAGATGATCGTCTTGGCGATGCTATTCGGCGCTTTCAGCGGCGGCTCAGGCGCTGTGCTGAGCGCGCTCGAGCGCGGCTTGCCAACCGGTCCGCTGATGATCGTGGTCGCCTGCAGCCTTGTGCTGATCGCGCTGCTCTTCGCGCCGCAGCGCGGCGTGCTGTGGCAGCGCCGTCGTCTGCGCAGCGAGGTGTGACCGTGCAAGGCATTGAGCGGCTGTTGATCGAAATCTTGCTGAACTTCACCACAGCTGAGCAGCTCAACGCATTCTTCGGCGATCCGCGCCGCGTCGCGCTGTTGATCAGCGCGCTGGTCGCCGTGGCGACGGCGCTGTGCGGCGTCTTCCTCGTCTTGCGCAAGCTGGCGATGACGGCTGACGCGATCAGCCATTCGGTATTGTTCGGCATTGTAGCGGCGTTCTTGGCGATGTTGGCGCTCGGACAGACGCCTGATCTAGGCGCGCCGCTCTTGCTGGCAGGCGCGACGGCGGCAGGCGTTGGCACAGTGGCGCTGACCGAGCTGATTGCGCGCTCAAAGTTGGTCAAGAACGACGCAGCGCTCGGCTTGGTCTTCCCGTTTCTCTTCGCGCTCGCCGTGATTTTGGTGACGCGCTACATTCCGAATGTACATCTAGACACTGACTCTGTGATGGTCGGCGAGATCGGCGTGGCATGGGCGAATGCGAACAGCCATTGCTTCGCCAACTGCGCGCCTGTCACCATCACTGCCGACGATCCGCGCGCCAAAATCGCGCGCAGGTGCGTGAATTGCACGGCTGAAGGCATCTCGCCGCGCGATCCGCGCGCCATGTTTGAAGCATATTGCAGCAATTGCGGCACGTTCAGCGCAGCTGAGGCGTGGCAGCGCCGCTTGATCAGCGCGCCGCCTGAGCTGGTCTTCATACCGCGCGCGCTCGTGCCGCTCAGCTCGGTCGCGCTCGCCAATCTGCTCTTCGTGCTGCTCTTCTACAAAGAGCTGAAATTGGCGAGCTTCGATCCTGACTTGGCGGCTGCTTTTGGCTTCAAGCCTGCGCTGCTGAGCTACAGCTTGCTGACTCTGGTCAGTGTGACGGCTGTGGCAGCCTTCGACGCGGTCGGCGCGATTTTGGTCGTGGCGTTCTTCGTGATTCCGGCGGCGGCTGCCTATCTGCTGACAGAGCGTCTGTGGCAGATGTTGGCGATCGCGCCTGCGCTGAGCGTCGCCGCCAGTTGGCTCGGCTATGAAGTGGCGCGCTCGCTGGATATCTCGATCTCAGCGGCGATGGTCAGCCTGCTGTTCGCTTTCTTCATGCTGATCTGGCTGCTCTCGCCGCGTCACGGCTTGTTCTCAGCGCTGATCAGGCGTGAGCGGCAACGGCGGCTGTTCGCTGAGCAGCTGTTGCTCGGTCATCTGTACAATCATCAGCGCACAGCGGACGCTGAGAGCGAGAGCGCGCAAAGCACGCTGCACGAGCATCTCAACTGGACATCGGTCAAGACGACGCGCTGCCTAGCGCGCTTGCGCGCCAAAGGTCTGGTGGACTTCGAAGCAGGTCAGGTGCGCTTGACGGCGCGCGGCGAGGCGCTTGTGCGCGCTTTTCGCGCCGATCTGATGGCGCGTTAGCGCTGGGCGACGCGCTGATAGACGGCTAGGGTCTGCTGCGCGGCGCGCTGCCACGAGAAACGCGCCAGATTGGCGCGACCTTTGGCGCGCAACGTCTCGCGCAGCGCCGAGTTGCTCAGACAGACGCGCAACGCTTCGACAAGGCTCTCGACGCTGTACGGATCGAAGTAGTGCGCGCCGTCGCCGGCGATCTCGGGCAGGGACGCTGCATGTGCGCATAGCAACGGCACATCTGCCGCTTGCGCTTCCAGCGCCGGCAAGCCGAAGCCTTCATAGCGCGACGGCAATACGAACAATTCCGCACCATTGAGCAGAGTCGGCAAGTGCGCGCTTGGCACATAGCCTGTCGTCCGCACGCGCGCCCTGAGCATCTCAGGCGCCACGTTCGGCGGAATTTTGCCGATCAGCACCAGCTGGTGCGGAAATTCAGCCTGAATCTGTGCAAAGGCAGCCAGCAGACTTGGAATATTCTTGTGCGGATAGCCGCCGCCGATGGCTGCGATGTACGGCTGACGCACGCCATACTGCGCACGAATCGAGGCAGCTGCATCGCCTGAGAAGATAGGCGATGTGTTGCCTGCGCCTGAATGGATCACGTCAATTTTTTCAGGGCGCAGCTTCAAATGCGCGCACATCTCATCTTTAGCGAATTGAGAGACGGCGATGATGCGCTGCGCACGCCGACTGCCGCTCGCAGTGAAGAAGATCACAAGGCGCCGTCGCAAGGCGGACATATCTTCGCTCATCACAACGAAACGCGTATCGTGCAGCGTGACAACGCTTGGACAAGGCAGGACGAGCGGCGCGATTGTGTTCAACGAGTGCAGCGCGTCCAGCTTGTGGCGGCGCGCCAAGAGCGGCAGGATCGCTTGCTCGTAGGCATAGCGCAAGACGCGCCTGTGCGGCACAACAGGACAGATGATGCGTCTCAGGTTTGGCGCCGCAGGCACGGGAAAATCTGCGCAGGCGCGATTTAAGTACAGATAATAAATATTATCGGAATCGAGCGCTAAGATCGCTTTGAGCAACTGCTCAGCGTAGATGGACGTGCCATTGATGACGCCTGCGCGCAAATATAGCGCATTCCAGCCGATGCGCATCAGCGCTTCACCGCTTTTTGATAGACGGCTAAGGTTTGGCGCGCCGTCTGCTGCCATGAGAAGCGCTGCAAATTGGCGCGACCTTTGGCGCGCAATGTCTGGCGCAAGGTTGAGTCGCGCAGGCAAGTGCGCAGCGCTTGAACAAGGTCGTGTGTGTCGTATGGATCGAAATAATACGCGCCTTCGCCTGCTACCTCAGGCAGCGAAGCAGCCTTTGAACAGATGAGCGCTACGTCAGCCGCTTGCGCTTCCAGCGCCGGCAAGCCGAAGCCTTCGTAGAGCGACGTGACCACAAAAACTTCCGCGCCATGCATCAGAATTGGCAAGTGTGCATCAGGCACGTAACCAGTGGTGCGCACGCGCGGGCTGAGCATCTCAGGCGTGACGTTCTGAGGCAAGTTGCCGATCAGCACTAGCTGATGCGGAAACTCATCCTGAAGCTGCGCGAATGCCGCTAACAGACGCGGCACATTCTTATGCACGTAGCTGCCGCCAATGGCTGCGATATATGGCGGATGCACGCCATACTGCGCACAGATCGCCGCGACAGTTTTCGAGTCGGGCGGCGCGTCGTTGCTTGGGCTGATGCTCAGGTAGACTACGTCAATCTTCTCGGCGCGCAAGCCGAAGTGCGCGATCATCTCGCGCTTGGCGAACTCAGAATCGGTGATGACGCGCGTGGCGCGCCGCGCGCCGTTGCCTGCGAAGAAGCGAATCACTTGCCGCCGAAAGCCATAAATATCGCCGCTGAGCTGAGAGATCATGAAGCGCGTGTCGTGCAGCGTCATGACGCTGCGGCAGGGCAAGAAGAACGGATGAGTCAGGTGTAACGAGTGGACGAGATCGAGCTTGTGGCGCGCGGCGTGTAGCGGCAGGACGACTTGCTCGTGAAAGTAGCGCGGCAAGCGTTGGTGCGGCAAAAAGTTGTAGACAACGGGCTGGAAGTTCGGCGCGGGCATGGCGAAGTTGGCTGCTTCGCGGTTCAAATAGACGTAGTAAACATTCTCAGGATCGAGCAGCGCCAGCGAGTTGAGCAGGCGACGCGCATAGACGTAAGCGCCGTCTACGCAGCTCGGACGCAGATACAGGATATTGATGCCGATTCGCATAGCTGACTACCGTTGCGCCGATTGTGGCTTATAATAGCAGACGGCTGTGCAGATCGGCAAGCGAGCGATGGCGCATGACGCCGAGCGTCAAACGGAACGTCCTCTACAACATTCTAGGCGGCGTGTGGTCAATTGGGCTGAACCTGCTGCTAGTGCGCGCCCAGCTGCAGACGCTGGGCGCGGAAGCCTACGGGCTGATCAGCTTTGGGCAGACCTTGATGCTGATGAACACGCTGTTCGATTTCGGACTGTCTACGACGCTTGTGCGCAGCTTGGCTGCCGATCATAGCGAGCAGCACAGCCGAACAGCTGCCTTTGTGCGCAGCGCCGCCGCGATCTATTGGACGTGCGCATTTGTCATTGGCGCGCTGATCTTCCTCGCCGCTGAGCCATTGGCGCGCAGTTGGCTGCGCCTTGAGCAGCTGACGCCTGCTGAGGCGGTCGCGGCGCTGCGCCTTTGGGCGGTCGCCATCGCTTTCAACCATCTGATGTACTTGTACGTGGCGTTCTTGAGCGGCGTGCAGCGCCTTGACCTGCTCAACGCGATCAAGGTCTTGTACATCAGCGTCTATCAAGGCGGCGGCGCGCTCTTGCTGTTGGCGACAGGCGATCTGCTCAGCTTCATGCTGTGGAACGCGCTGACATCGGCGATTGGCGTCGTGTTGTACAGCGCGGCAGTGCGCCGTGCGCGCGGCTATCTGCTCAAAATGCCGCGCTTGACCTGGTCGGCAGTGCAGCCGATGCTGAGACAGATGAGCGGCGTGTACGGCACGGTCATTCTCTCGCTGATTTTGATACAAGTGGATCGGCTGCTCATCAGTCGGTTGTTGCCGCTGACGCAGCTCGGCTTCTACAACACAGCGTTCATCATCATTCAAGGCATCGGCACGTTGCAAGGCTTTCTGAACACAGCCTTGTTGCCTGCGCTGGCGAGCGATCACGGCGCAGGCGACCGCGAGGCATTTGTGCGGCACATGCGCCGCTTGTTACAAGTCATGCTGTATCTGATCGCGCCGCTCGTCTTCGCCTGCATCGCCTTTGGGCGCGAGCTGCTGCTGCTGTGGACGACGCCCGAGGCAGCCGACGGCGCTTTCCGCGCGATAGCGCTGCTGGCGCTCGGCTCGCTGCTGAACACGATCTCATCGGCGGATTACACTGCTGCCACTGCCACTGCCAACGCCGACGTGATCGTGCGCGTCAATCTGTGGCTGACCGCGCCATATGTCCTGTTGATGTACGGCTTGATCGCCTTGCTGAGCATCGAAGGCGCGGCGCTGGCATGGACGGCGCTCAATTTCACCTATCTGTTCACGCAGCAGCCTGCCGTACATCGTCGTCTGTTTGGCGCGTACCGAGTCGGTTGGCTGGCGCGCAACGCTGCACCATTTTTGCTGGTCAATGCGCTGATCTTCGGCGCGCTGCAGGCGCTGTACAGCGCGTCATTCAGCGGCGACGCGCTGGCGAGCCTGCTCTTTGTGGCGACGGCGCTGCTGCTCAGCTTTGCCGCGTGCGCAGCGCTGCTGGACTCAGACTTGCGGCAGATCGGCTTGCGCTCGTTGCAACGCGCCGTGCTGAGCGCGCAGAGGAGACCGTCATGAGCGTCTTGTGTCCATATTGCGGCAATGCTGCGCCGTTCCTATTCCACGCGCAGGATGAAAATCGCCGCAGCACGCCTGAGACTTTCGCTTATTATCGTTGCGCCAGCTGCGGACTGATCTTCCTGCATCCGCTGCCCGCCGATTTGAGCGCCTATTACGTCGGTAACTATCACGCGCAGCCTGCCACACCAGCTGAGCGCGCTTTTCACGGACGGCTTGAGGCGATCAAGCTCGCCTATGTGCAGCGCTACGCGCACGGCAAGACGCTTTTGGAGATCGGACCGTCCTACGGCGCGTTTTTACGCCTCGCCAAGCAGGCAGGCTTTCTGCCGCAAGCCATTGAGCTGGACGCGGAATGCGCGCGTGCGCTCAACGCAGCCGATATTCCAACTGTGCAGAGCGCAGCGCCTGCGCAGGCGCTCAAAACGCTAGGACAGTACGATGTGATCGGCATGTGGCACGTGATCGAACATCTGCCTGCCGCATGGGACGTGCTGGCTGAGGCGGCGAGACATCTGACGCCTGACGGCATCCTGATCGTCGCCGCGCCTAATCCGCAAGCGCTGACCTTCAAGCTGTTCAAGGCGCGCTGGAGCTACCTTGACGCGCCGCGCCATGTTCATCTACTGCCTATCGCGCTCATCGAGCGCATCGCACGCCAGAGCGGCTTAACGCCGACCTTGCGCAGCACCAACAACGCTGAAGCGCGCTGGCACAACTACGCGGCATGGCGCAGCAGCTTGATCAACTTGATCGGCGCGCAGCGCGTCCGAGCGGCGCTCGGCTTGCCGCGCAGCGTTGAGCAGCCGCGCTCGCTCAGCTCGCGTTTGAAGGCGCGCCTGTTTCGCCTCGCTTTGAGCGCGTTGATCGCGGCAGCCGCGCCTCTCGAGCTGACAGGCGCGCGCGGCAGCGCCTACACACTCATCTTCAGGAAACCTGCATGAATGCGCCTGAGTTCACTATTGTAATTCCGACGCGGAATGGCGAGCGCTACCTCGGCGCGACCATCGAGAGCGTTCTGGCGCAGCACTATCCGCATTGGCGGCTGCACATCCTTGAGAGCGGCTCGACCGATGGCACTATCGCGCTCGTGCAGCGCTATCTGAGCGATCCGCGCATTGCGTTGCACAGCACGCCCGCCGATCAGCCGCCTTTGGATATCATCGGCAATTGGGCGCGCATTTTGCAGCTCGATCTGAGCGAGTATTTGACCATTCTCGGTCATGATGACCTGCTCAGCGCGGACTTTCTATCGGAGATCGCGGCGCTGATCGCGGCTGAGCCGAACGCCTCGCTGTGGCTGACGCATTTTTACCTGATCGATAGCGATGGCGCGCTGATCCGTCCCTGCAAAGCCTTGCCTGCGCGCTTGGACGCCGATGCGTATCTGCTAGGGCTACACATGCGCCGCCTTGAGAGCTATGCTACAGGTTACGTCATGCGCAGCGCCGATTACGTGCGGCTCGGCGGTATTCCGCCGCTGCGCAACCTGCTCTACGCCGATCTGCTCTTGTGGTATCGCCTGACCAGTTTGAGTTACCTCGCCTGCAGTCCGCGCTATGCCTTCAGCTATCGTATTCACGCGCAGAGCATGTCTTTTGCGATGCAGCTGAGCGACTGGTACACTGCCTCTGAGGAATATCTGCAAGCATTAGCGGCGAGCGCGCACTTCAAGGTTGAGGCGCATCGCAAAGCGGCATACGCTTGCATCGCATTCGCGCTGAAACGCGCTTTCTACCGCAACTTAGCGACGTTGATCGCGGAAGGCGACGCCGCGCAACGCCATGCGTTCGAGCGCGTGCGCCGTGAAATTGCAACGCGCGCCGCGCGCGCAGGCATCACAGGCTACTACGATTGGCGCAGCGCGCTCCTCAGGCTGATAGCGTACCTGCCAAGCCGCCGATTGCGCCGCGCCTTCATAACGCGCCTTATGCGTGCCAGGCGCTTGGCTCAACGCGCTCAAGCGGATCGAAGTCGCCTTCCAAGCGCAGATCGCCAGTGATGTGCTGTGCGTGCCACAGCTGGAACATCAAAAGCAGCCAAAGCGTTCGCGCTTCATTGGCAGCGCCACTCTGGTGCGCTGCGATCAAGTCGGCGACCGCTTGCGGCGCAAACAGCGCGCTTGCGGCAAGGCGCTCAGGGCTGAGGTAATGCGCCAATAGCGGCTTGAGCGCATCGCGCAGCCAGATTGAAGCGACCGCGAACGGATCGCGCTTCGGACGGTTGAGCAACGGCGGCGGCACCAGATCAGCCACTGCGTGACGCAGCACAGTCTTGTGACCGTTGTTGCGCAGCTTGTGCGCAAGCGGCACGTGCAGGGCGAAATTGACCAAGTGGTGATCGGCGAACGGCACGAAAATTGACGTCTCGAAAGCGCTGCCAATCTGATCGAGGCGCGGATTGGCGCACTCGGCGAGCCATAAGCTCAAATTGGCAAAAGCGATGCGGTCGGCGAAGTAGTGCGTGCGCGGCGCGCTCAACACTGGGCGCAAGGTCTGCGCCAGTTGAGCGTACGCGCCTTTGGCGAGCGGCTGATCGATCAGCACTTGCGGCAAGCGATCGAGCGCGATCAAGCGAGCCCAGCTCAGGTAGCGGCGCACGGCGTCGGTCTCGCGCGCTTTGCTCGCCAGACGCTTGAAGTGTGCAGGCAAGTGCGCCATGAGCGGCGTCAGGAACTGGCGGAACGCGCTCGGCACTTGCAGGTAAAGCTCAAGCAGACGGTCGGCGCGGTACAGCCGCTGACCTGCGAATAGCTCATCGCTGCCTTCGCCGCTCAGCAGAGCGCGGACGCCGTGTTCGCGCGCCAGCGCGACGGCGTAAGCCAGCAGCACGACCGACGGCTGGCTGCTCGGCTCGTCCAGCGCAGCGGCGACGTGCGACAAGGTTGCGGCGAGCCGCTCGTCATTCGGCACGGTCACAGCGTGGTGCTCAGCGCCGATCGCGCGCGCGGCGAGCGCGGCGAAGTGCGCATCGGTCTGCAGCGATTTGCCATGCACAAAGGCGTGGCGCGCCGTGAATGTGATGACCTGCTTTGCGTGCCGCGCCATCAAAGCCGCCACTGCCGCCGAGTCCACGCCGCTGCCCAGCAGCGCGCCAACTGACTCAATGCCTTGCACGCGCACTTTGACCGCTTCATCGAGCGTTTGGCGCAAGTGCTGCACTGCGTCTTCGAAGGCGATGCGACCGTTGCTGATCGTATCCATGCGCGGACGCCAAAAGCGGTCAACGCGGCAGCCGTGTTCATTGACCAGCATGTATTCAGCGGCAGCGAGCTTGCGCACGCCTTCGAAGAGCGTGTGCGGCGGCGGCACGTAGCCAAGGCTCAGATAGTAAGGCAGCGCGGCGCGATTCACAGCGCGCGGCAGCCGCTGGGCGGCGAGGATGCGCCGCGCTTGCGTAGCGAACAGAAAATCTGCGCCGCACGAGGCGTAGTAGAGTCCTTTTTCGCCCATGCGGTCGCGCGCAAGGATCAGCCACTGCGCTTGTGCGTCCCAGATAGCGAGCGCAAAGCAGCCGTGCAGTCGCTCTAGCACGTCCACGCCCCAGATCGCGTAGCCATGCGCGACGATCGCGGCAGCGTGCTTTGGCGCGTCGAGCGGCGCGCCTTGATTCTCAAGCGCACGGCATAGCGCTTCGCCATTGTAGAGCGCGCCGTGAAAAGCGACTTGCACTACATGACCATCATAATAGTCATCAGCGGCTGCGCTCAGCGCCAGCTTGCCATGCATATAAGTTGGCAGGTCGCCTGCCATGCGCCTGACCAACGCTAGATCAGCGCCGCGCGTGTTGAAGTGTCCTGCGATAACGCTCATCACACACCGAACAGACAGTACAGCTGCTTGATAGTTTCAATTCTAGCAAGCCGTATCTGCCTGATCGGATTTTTTCATGATGTGTTAAGCGTACGTTTAAGCAGAGCGCAGCGTTGGCACGCGCTGACGCACAGCGAGCGCGCCGTACTGCAAAAAGGCGCGCAACGACCATAAGCCGCCTGCTGCCCATGTTTGGCGCGTCCGAATCGCGCGTAGCAGATCGCCGAGCGTGCTGCCTGCGAAGTGCGTGCAAGCGCTGCCAATGGCGCTCAGCGTGTGTGCGTCGCTGCCGCCGCAAGCCGCTAAGTTGTAATGCACGTGATTCAGCTCAGCGACTTGCGAATTGGTCGGCACGCCTGCGAAGCTGCCATTGATGACTTCCAAGCCGTCCAGCGTGTCGCGCAATGCATCCAGCA
>Ga0308403_1000427_pt1 | contig 16457 bp, 14 predicted proteins | sample HotsprSampleOSM3_FD_203470 | JGI IMG/M metagenome (GOLD analysis project Ga0308403, IMG submission 203470) | Hot spring phototrophic mat microbial communities from Octopus Spring, Yellowstone National Park, Wyoming, United States - 20060914_OS-M3 ... | reverse complement strand
CAGAGCGGCGCGAGGCAGCCAACAAAAATGCATAAGCAGTGTTGCCTTCCAAGTGATTCGGATCGAGCTGCAGAGCGCGCTGTGCAGCTTCGAACGCCACATCGTAGCGCGCTAGATCGTAGTAGGCTAGGGCGAGGTAAGCGTGCGGATTAGGGTCTTCAGGGATGAGCGCGATGGCGCGATTGCAAGCCTGAGCGGCTTCTTCGCTGCGCGCCAGGCGCACAAGCGCGTAGCATTGAATGGCGAAGGCGCGTCCGTTGCGCGGATGCGCCGCGACCAGCCGATCGGCGTAGGTGAGTGCCGCGTCGCGATCGGCGATGTTGCGCTCGTCATCGAAGCTGCGATAGATGTGCATCCGCGCTAGTTCGTAGATGATGTCAACATTAGTCGGAGCAAGGCGCGCGGCGTGCGTGTAATGCTCAATGGCGGCGTTCAGGTTGCCGCGCCAAAAAGCGAGGTCGCCTTGCCGCGCCGCTTCAATGACTGTCATGGTAGGCGTTTGGACGACGCCGAAGGCTGCCAGTACCATCGGTTGAATGGCGTTCAGCTGCCAGAAGACTGCGCCCATGCCGAGCAAGGCGAGCGACAAGAGTATCAAGAGCGCCGATCTGCCGCGTCGCCTTCGCTCGCGGAAAACTAAGCCTTTGCCCAGCGCAGAATGATTGCGGCGGATGTAATAATCATGCGGCATGGCTCAGCGCTCCTACAAAATCGGCGTCGGGCGCGGCGTCGGCGTTGGAATAGGCGTCGGCGTGCGATATAAGCCTTGATAGGCAGTGGCACACTTCTCAATCGTGCGGCGCGTCTCACGAATGGCGATCTCATCCGTCGTCCAGGTCAGCACGTCGTCTAGGATCGGAATGGCGGTGTTGCAATCGCCTAGGATGAAGTAGCCGACGCCGCGCAGCCACCAGCAGGTTGGATCGCGCAGCGACTTCGGAATGCCTTGCCGCTCTTCCAGTTGCGCGCAAGTGCGCAACGCTTCGACGGCGTCCTCATAGTTGCGGCTCTTATGATACACCTCGCCAAGCCAACGCCATGCCTGACTGGAGTCAGGATCAATGCGCGTCGCTTCTTGGCAATACTCGCGCGCGAGCTTCGGCTCGCCTTTGGCGAGATAGGTCTGACAGATGCGCGTGTACGCCTTCACGCTGCTCGGATTGTGTTGCAAGATGGTGTTATAGGCGCTCAGCGCGATGCGATAGAGCGTCTCAGCGCGATCCGCGTTGCGCTCAACATTGGCGAGCGAGTAGGTGTAAAACGCCATCTGAAAGTAGGGAAACTCTAACTTCGGATTGACGGACGCCGCCAGTTTGTAGTGATCGAGCGCGCGCTCGACGCGACCTTGAAAAGCGAGCGCCAGAGCGTACGCCATGTTGCCGTCAATGCTCTTCGGATTCAGGCGGACGGCGGTAGCCGCTTCATCGAGCGCAGCGGCAGTCCGTCCCAGATCGTACTGCGCGAGCGCCAGATAGGCGTGTGCTTCAGAGTCGTTCGGATTCAGGTCAATGGCGCGGATGCAGGATTGAACGGCTGCGCTGCTCTGGCGTGCGCGCACGAGCGCGAAACAATTGATGATATAGGCGCGCGGATTGTTCGGCGCTACCTCGACCAAGCGGCTCGTCCATCCCAGCGCTTCGTCTATATCGCCGATGAAGCGCGCGTCGTTATAGCTGCGATAGAGCAACGTGCGCGCCAATTCATAGACGATGTCCACATTGGTCGGCGCGAGGCGCGCTGCATTGCGGTAAGCGGCTATGGCGCTATCCAGATCGCCCTGCCAGAAGGCGGCGTCGCCTTGCTGCGCCCAAGCGCCTGCCGTCATGGTCGGAGTCGGTTGTACGCCCACTAGCGCCAAGACGCGCGGCTGAAGCGCATCCGCCTGCCAGAGCGCGAGCAAGGCGAGCAGAACGGTCGGCAGCCAAAGCGTATAGACCCAGAGCGGCAGCGCTGTGCGCCGTCCCGAACGGAACGACAGACCGCCTCGCCGTCCGCTTCGGTCTCGCTGAATGCGTGGATACTGGCTCATGCCCTACCAATACATCCTCAAGTCACAAGTCGGTATGAGCAAACCTTCGGCTTGCTTGAAGGCTAAGCATACAAGGGCGCTGACGGCTTGTCAATCAGCATCCGATCAGCGTTGGACAAGAATGGCACGCCGCTGCGCCTCGGTTGTGGCATAGCGCGGAGCGTGCTATACTGACAGGGCATGGAAACTGAACTCTCGCCTGAACAGTTGGAGCGCGTGCGCGAGTGGCTGCGGCAGAAGCTGCCACAGCTGCGTCGCATTGGCTTGAACAGCCTGATAGAGACGATTTTAGAGTCGCCGTTCGGCTTTCTCGCCTCGCAAGGTTTCTTGCTGATTCAGCCCTTGCTGGATCGCAGGCGCGACCACGATGTGTACGAAAGTTTGGTGCGCTTGCTCAACACGCCTGAAGGCACCGCGTGGCTGCGCCAAGAATTGGCGGCGCTGAACGAGAGAGGTATTCAGCGATGATTTACGCGATCTTGTTGATCGCCCTGCTCTTGACAGTTATCTCAGCCGTGCGCGCGCGGACGATTGCCTTGCGCGCCGTGCCTGCCTACCGCGCTTTGCAACGGTCGGTCAGCGCGGCTGTGGAGAGCGGACGCGGCACGCACGTCTCGTTAGGCAGCAGCGCTTTGCTGGATGAGAGCGCGCTGACGGCTATGGCGAGCGCTGAGCTGCTCTACCAAGCAGCGGCGCGCGCCTCTGGCGGCGATTTACCCGTGACCGCCAGCTTGAGCGATCCGGTGACGCTTGGCGTCGCGCAAGATCGCTTACGACGCGCTTATCTGCTGCGCAATCGCTTGGATACGTTCAAGCCGACTCTGGCGCGCTGGTATCCGAGCGGCGTCTCATCACTGGCGCTGGCGGCAGGCGTTGGCGCGTCGTTGTTGGACGAAGAGGACGGCTTCGCCTTGCTGTGCGGACGCTTCGGCGCGGAACTCGCCTTGATCGCTGAGACGAGCATTCGCTACGACCGCGATCTATTGCCGCATAGCACGCAGATTGAAGGACAAGCTGTTGCATATGCCACGAGCGCGACGCCGTTGTTGGCTGAGGAATTATTCGTCAGCGCTGCTTACCTTGAGCCAATGCCACTGCACATCGGCGGCGCGGCGGCGCAAGATGCTTTGCGCTATCTGGTGGTCGTCTTCTTGATCGTATTCGCCGTCCTCGCCTTTCTAGGAGTCAACTTGTGACCGCTTCTGCCAAGCCACGCCAACGCTTGCGCCTAGGTGCTGCTCTGTTAGCCGCGCTGACCATCGCCATTGCGCTGATCACGCTGCTCGGTCTGGAGCCAGTGGCGACCCTGCCGCCTGAACTCAACCGCACGCTGAGCGCTTTCAGCCAACTGTTGATTCAGCTAGTGGCTGTGATCGGCGCCATTGCGCTGTTGCTAGGCGTGCTGAATTTAGCGCGCTTTCACGCGGCACAGCTGCGCCGCTTTCCGCGCGGATTGTACAGCCTGCTGCTGCTGTTCACGCTCTTCGGCGTGCTGTTGGTGCGCGCGCTAGAGCGCGGCGGCGTTTTGCGCATCGGCGATGGGACGGCGGCGGCGCTTTCACTGACCATTTTGGATGTAGCGCAAGTGGCGGTTGAGTCGGCGCTGGCAGGGCTGATCTTCTTCGCGCTGGTCTATGGCGCAGTGCGGCTGATGCGGCAGCGCGTCACGCTCTGGAATGCGCTTTTCCTCGCCGCGTTGGTGATCGTCTTGCTCGGCTTCAGTCCGCTGGGCGAGGTGACGCTGCTGCCTGCGCTGCGCGAGTGGCTGTTGAGCGTGCCTGTCAGCGCAGGCACGCGCGGCTTGTTGATCGGCGTGGCGATCGGCATCGTGGTGGTCGGTGTGCGCGTCCTGATCGGGCGCGATCGCACTTTTCGCGAGTGAGGTCTTAGGGCATGGCTGAGCGTCCGATGTTTGATGACGAAGATTTGCCTGAATGGCTGGTGGCAGGCGGCATCACCTTCGCAGGGCGCGCGCGCGCAGCAGCGGATGCCGATGTGCCGCCTTGGGCGCGTCCGCAATCGCGCTTGGCGACGCTGCTGCCTGAGTTCGAGCTGCCTGCCGACGACGTGCCGCCGCCATGGTCAGCTGCCGCAGCGTCCGTTGAATTGCCTGCCTTTGAGCCGCCTGCCGAGTCCGTGCCGCCTATCTTTCAAGCTGAGCTGCCTGACTCGTCTGCTGTGGCTTCGGCAAGCGCTGAGTCGGACGCCTTTGCCGATATATCTGCGCCATGGGACGACGTGCTTGCTACACAGAGCGCGCCATCGGACGATCCGTTCGCCGATCTCGATTGGATGCAAGAGTCGCCTGCCGCTGCGCAGATTGATCAGCCTGCCGCGCCAACTTTCCAGACCAGTTGGCTCAGCGAAACGTTGCTGCCTCAGCAAGATAGCGCCGCGCAAGCCACACCGACCTTCCAGACCAGTTGGCTCAGCGAAACGTTGCTGCCTGAGCAAGATAGCTCCGCACAAGCTGCTGCGTCAACTTTCCAAACCGACTGGCTGAGCGCAGACAGCGCAGACGACTCAGCGCAGACGGCGACGCCAACTTTCCAAACCGATTGGCTGACAGAACTTAGCGCTGATCGCCTTGAGTCGCCTGCGCAAGCCGTCTCTGACGCGCAAGCTCAGACGGCAGCGCCTGCCGACTCGCTGGACTGGCTGCGCGACATCGGCATGGAAAGCGAGCCTGCGCTCAGCGCGCCGTCAGAAATCGCTGATGATTGGCTGAGCGATTTCAGCGCGGCAGATGAGATCGCGCTGCCTGACGATGTGTCTGATCAGCACGATCAGCCGCCAACACAAGCTGCTGAGCCGCTGCCCGATTGGTTGACTGAGCAGCCGCCTCTCGTGAGCGATGCAGCTGCGCAGGCGGCGGACGATCTGCCCGATTGGTTGAGCGACGACGTCGCTGAAAGTCCTGCTGAGCCGTCATTTGAAGAAGATGTCCCTGAATGGCTGCGCACAGACTACCCTGAGCCGCGTCAGGCGGCGCCTGTCACGCCACCGCCTGAGCCTGAGCCGCCGCTGGACGCCGAATTGCCCGCCTGGATGCGCGAGTTAGCGCCTGAGCCGCCGCCGCGCGCAGGCTTGATGGGCAGCAGCACAGCGCCTGACGACATGGCATGGCTCGATCAGTTCGATCTGCAAGCGCCTGCTGCGCCTGTGCCAACGGACATCCCTAAACCGAATCAAGCCATGCGGCGCAGCGCTGAGGCGGATATCGATCTGAGCGACCTCGACTTAGACGCTATTCTCTCAGACGCGCCTGATTTCAACCTGCCCGAGCCGAGCGCCGCGCCGATCAATCTTGACGAGGAATTTGACTTTGCGGCGTTGCCTGAATTGCCGCCATCGCCGCCTGCGCCGCTGCCGAGCGTGCCTACCTCGCCCAGCAGAGAGACCGGCGAAGTAGCCGTCGCCGCTGAGCTACCGGAGTGGCTCGCTGAGCTGCGCCCTGACCGAAAGCCGACCCTGCGCATCGGCGATCAGGAGATCGAGCTAGAAGAGCGTCCGCTCGCTGACTTGCCTGAGCCAATGTTGGCGCTGCGCGAGCGTCTGAAGCAGCTGCCGAGCGCGTCCGCCGTCGAAGAGAACAAAGATAGTCCGCTGAGTGGCATTCCCGAAGTCTTGCAGCCGATACCGATCACTGCTGTCCCTGCGCCGCTCGCGCCGAGCAGCGCGCTAGCGACGGCAGCGCAATTGGCAGGCGTACAGAGCTTGCGCAAAATCGTGGCTGCACAAGAGGCGATCCTCAAGCAGCGCGAGACGGCTGAGATCAGCGCGCCTGCGCACGTCAAGCCGCGCGCGCGCTTCAAATTCGACCGTCTGCTGCTGACCGTCTTCCTCGTGATCGTCGTCGTCTTGCCTTTCTTCACAGACCTAGCGACGCTTGTGCCTGCGCCGCGCCTTGCCGATCTGGACGCGGCGACGCAAGCGCGGCTCTCAGCCGTCGGCGCTGCGCTGGAGAGCATACCGAACGGCTCGGTCGCTTTGGTCGCCTTTGAATACACGCCAACAGCCATCGGCGAGATGGACGATCTGGCGCGCGCGCTCTTGCGCGACCTGTTCAAGCGCGACATACGTCCTATTGTCCTCAGCACCAGCCCTGCTGCCGCGCTATACGCGCAACACTTGCTGCATCGGCTCAGCCGCAGCGCGGCGGAAATGGCGCTGCTGGGCAGGCGCGAGCCATTGTTGCCGCGCCGCGACTACGTTGTGCTAGGCTACTTGCCCGGCGGCGTGAGCGGCGTACGCGCACTCGCCAATGCGCTCTACGATGACTCGTTGCAGCAGCAGGTCATCTTCGGCAGCGACTTGGAAGGCGCGCCGAGCGACATCACGCTTGAGCAGTTGCGCGCGCTGCGCGTCAATCCAACTTTCGTGCTGGCGCAGAGCCAAGAGGACGTGCGGACTTGGGTCGAGCAATTCCGTCCGCCGCCTGAGGCGTCTGCAGTGCCTGAGCTGCGCATGGTGATCGCCACAACAGCGGCTGCTAGTGTAGCTGCGCAGACCTACGCTGCCGCTGATCCTGATCGCGTGATCGGCGCGTTGAGCGGCTTGCGCGACGCGCTGCTCTACCGCGAGCTGCGCGCGCAATATGCCGACGCTGAGGCGCAACGCACAGCAGAGCAGCGTTGGCAGAGCGTCGGCTTTGCCGCGTTCGCCGCGGCGCTCGCCATGTTGATCGGCGCGGCGCTCAACATGGTTCAGTTCCTGGTCTAGAGGAGACGTGCGCAGTGACGCCTGAGACTTTAGAGCAGGTCGGCTTAGTGATCGGCGCTGTGCTGACGCTGTGCATCTTCAGCTATCTGCTCAGCGATAATTTCCTGTATCGCATCGCGATCCATATCTTCATCGGCGCAGCGGCAGGCTTTGTGTTGTTGGCAACTTTAGAGAGCGTTTTGATCCCATGGCTGAGCGCCACTGTGTTCAGCGCGCCTTTCGAGCTGCCGCGTCTAGGCATTGGTCTGTTGCCGTTTCTGTTCGGCTTGTTGTTGGTCTACAAAGGCACGCCGCGCCTTTCGCGGCTGGGCGATTTCGGCGTGGTGATCGTCTTGGGCGTCGGCACGGCACTGGCGCTGCTGGGCGCGGTGAACGGCACGCTGCTGCCGCTGATCGGCGAAGCGGCGCGCGCCTTTCGCCCTGAGAACGCGCTGAACGGCTTCATTGGCTTGATAGGCACGCTCTCGGTCTTGGTCTACTTCACCTACGTCGGCTTGCGGCGGCTCTCAGGCGAGGTGACGCAATTCTTGCCCGTGCGCTTTGTAGGCTTGATCGGACAAGGCTTCATCGCCATCACTTTAGGCGCAACCTACGGCTTGCTGATTCTATCAGCGCTGACCGCGCTGAGCGGCGTGTTGGCAGATCGGCTGTTCATCTTGATCGGGAGATAGCGATGACGGCACGCGCGAAGACGCCTAAAGCGAAGTCAGGCGCGCAGAAGACGCCGAGCGCGCGTTCAGCGCACAAGGCTATTGAGACTCAGCCTGTGAAGACGGCTGTGCGCCGCGTGGTGACCGCCGATATCGGCAGCGTGCATACGCGCGTGGCGCTCTACGACCTTGTGGAAGGGCAATTTCGTCTTGTTGGGCGCGCGCAGGCGCTGACGACTGCTGCGCCGCGCGGCTACGATGTGAGCGAAGGCTTGCGGCGCGCATTGGCAGAGCTGGGCGACCTGAGCGGCTTGAACTTCCTCTCAGCCGACCGCGAGCAGCGCCTGCTGATGGGCGAGGAATATGGCAACACTTTCGTGGCGACCGCCAGCGGCGGCAAGCCGATTCGGACTGTGCTAGTCGGCTTGATGCCGAACATCAGCTTAGAGAGCGGCAAGCGCGCGCTTGAAAGCACGTATGTGGAATTGGTGGACGCGCTCGACTTGCTGGATGTGCGCACGCCTGAGCAACAAGTGAACGCTATTTTGCGCGCCACACCTGATTTGATCCTGATCGTAGGCGGCACGAACAGCGGCGCTAACGCGCCAATGCGCGCGCTGATCGAGACAGTGCGCCTTGCCGTCCAACTAGCGCCCGGCATGAAGCCTGTCGTCCTGTATGCAGGCAACGCAGCGCTCAGCGCGTTTGTGCGCGAGCAGCTTGAAGATCACGTCCTGCTGTACGTCACTGAAAATGTGCGTCCCAGCCTTGAGCGCGAGTCGTTCGATCCGATCCGTCTGGAACTCGCCTTGCTCTACGGCGATTACCGCGCGCGCACCACGCCCGGCTTCAAGACCGTTCAAGACGCCAGCGAGCTAGGCGTGCTGCCAAGCGTTGAGAGCTACGGCAACATCGTGCGCTATCTGGCTGATGCATCGGGCAGAAAACAGAACGTGCTGATGGTGGACGTCGGCAGTTCCACCGTGACGGTCTGTGCCATGGTGCGCGGCGCGCTGAACGTGACCATTCGCTCCGATCTCGGTCTAGGACACAGCGCGGTCAGCGGCGTCGAGGCAGTTGGCGCTCGCAACATCGCGCGCTGGCTCACCTTCGAGCCTGCGCCAAATGAAATCATGGACTACGCTTGGAACAAGACCTTGCGTCCTGCCACTGTGCCTGAGATCAGCCGCGAGCTTGAGCTGGAATACGCGCTCGCGCGCGAGCTGATCCGAGCCGCCATGCAGACGTCGCGGCAGGGTTGGCAAGGCGTGCCGATCAACGCGCCGTTGCCGCCCATGCAGCCGATCATCGGCGTCGGCTCGGTCTTGGCGCAGCCGATCAACGCGGGCATCGGCGCGCTGCTCCTGTTGGACGCGCTGCAGCCGCTCGGCATCGTGGACTTGCGTCTCGATCCGTATGGCGTCATGGCTTCAATGGGCAGCCTGATCCATCTTGAGCCACTGATGGTAGTGCAAGTGTTGGAGACAGGCGGCTTGCTCAACCTTGCTACAGCCATCTGTCCAAGCGGCAAGGCGAGCGGCACGGCGCTTGAAGCGCGCATCACTTACGCCGATGGACGCAGCCGCGAAGTGCGCATGCCGAGCAACACGCTGCGCGTCGTGCCTGTGCCGATTGGTCAACGTGCGCAAGTATCGGTTAAACTTGGGCGCGGTTTACGGCTGAATGGCAAGCGCCGCTTGACCTTCCAAGCGCAAGGCAGCGCGGTCGGTTTGCTCTTCGATACGCGCGGCAGACCGCTCGTCTTGCCGCGCGACACGAGCAAGCGCGCCGAGCTATTGCCGAAGTGGTACGAAGCTGTACAAGAGAGCAGCTAGGCGACGTTGCTATGCCATACTATCCTGAGACGACCGTCATTCTTGGCTCAACGCGCATCATCCGCGAGTACAAGTTGCCGCCAAACGCCATCGGCAGAGCCGAGGTGAGCGAAGGCTCAACCGTGGCGCCGGACACTGTCCTGTTGGCAGGCACTATTCCATCTGAGGTGATTTTCCTAGACGCGGTCAAGTTGCTCGGCTTGCGGCGTCCTGAGCAGATCGCGGAAGAGATGCTGCAAGTGCCAGTTGGCGAGGTTTATGAAAGCGGCGTGACGCTCTTGGCGCATCGCGCCAAACGCGTGATCACGCCAAAACGCGCGCTCTTCGCGCACTTTGAGGCAGGGCGTGTTGTGCTGCAGACCGATCCACAGCCTGTGGCGGTCTATGCGCTGATGGAAGGTCGCGTGAACAGCGCGAGCGATCGGCGCGTGGTGTTAGAAACAGGCGGCGCGCTGATCCAAGCGGCATGGGGCAATGGCAGTGCCAGCTATGGCGCGCTCAGCTTCGCCAAAGACGAAAGTTCGCGAGAGCGGCTTGGGCTAGAGGATGAAGAAGATAGCGGACAGGTCGTGGTGTGGGAAGAGTCTATTCAGAGTCCTGAGGCGTTCAGGGAAGCTATCCAAAGGCGCTGGCGCGCCATCATCGCGCCATCCATGACATCGGCGTTGCGCGAGCAAGCGCTGCGGCTGGGCATTCCTGTCATTCTGACCGAAGGTTTCGGCAATTTGCCGTATTCCCAGATCGTCTACAGCTTGTTGGAGAGCAATCGCGGGCGCTTCACAACGGTAGACGCTGTGCAGCCTTCAGTTTGGCGCTCCGAGCGTCCGGAGATCGTCATTCCAACCGGTCCTAGCGCGCGCCTGCGCACACCAGAGGTCAATTTGCCTCTCGCCATCGGCGCGACCGTGCGCGTCACGCGCTTGCCACACATCGGACGGCTCGCCAGAGTCATAAATTTGCCCGAATCGCCGATCACAGTGGAAAATGGGCTGCGTGTCGCCGCGGCAGAAGTGCAATTCTCAGATAACTCAGAGATTGCCTTTGTGCCGCTGGCAAATGTAGAGTTGATCGGTCGTCCGCTGGATGCACCAAGCCGACCGCAATCTTAGGGGGAAGCATGGCTAACAGTTTGCCGCTTGACGATCTGGACACGATGGGCGGTACGGCGCCGCCGCCGCCGCGCAATCGCAACTTTCTGATCTTGGCGATCTTTCTGGTCTTCATCATCCTTATTGGACTCGTCATCATCATTCTAGCGGCGATTGATGCAGGCAATCGCAACCGAATTTTGCAACAGACGCGCGTGGCAATTGAGCAGACCAACGCGGCAGTCTTCGACGCGCTGACGCGCACCACAATTGCGCAAACCTGGACGCGCACGCCGACGCCGACGCTAACTTTCACCAACACGCCGACGCCAACGCCAACTTTCACCAGCTCGCCGACGCCGACCTTGACTTTGACGCCGACCGTGGATATCGCTGCCACAGAAGCAGAAGGCACGCGCGTCGCCGTTCTCACACAGACCTTCCAGTTCTCAGCGCTGAACATCACTGAGACGGCGCAGGCGTTCGCCACACTCTTCGCGCAGCAGACGCAAAATGCTGCACTGTTGCTGACTCTGACGGCGCAGGCGCGCGGCGACGCGACGCCGACGCCCGATGTCGTGCTTGGCACGCCTATTTTCACCACGCCGACGCCGATTGGCTTTCTGGTGACCATCTCGCCTTCGCCGACCTTCGGCTTGGTCGAGCTTGGCACGCCCGGCGCGCCGCTCGCTCTGGTCACGGTCGCGCCCGGCGCCACACCGACGCCCAGAGCGTTGCCTGAAGGCGGCTTCTTCGATGACATCGGCCTTGGCGGCAGCTCGCCCAGCAGCTTGCCCGCCATTGGCTTGCTGGCGCTCGGTCTGTTGGCGATTATCTTCGTGGCACGCCGCCTGCGCGTGAAGGATTAGGACAATTTCGTGCAATCTGCACAATTGATCCTGCTCTGACTTGTGTATAATTGCGTGCTGAGGATTCAAAAGGCATGACTCGCGTTCGCTTCGCTCCGCGCCGTAGCCGCCGTACCACCAGCCATAGGTCTGGATGGATGCTGCGCTCTGCCTAGCGGAAAAGCGACGCGCAAGCCCTTCAGACTTGGACGAGTCTGAAGGGCTTTTTTTTATGCGTCAAGCCTGCACATCAGAAAGGAAGGTCACTTGGCACACACGCTCTCTGACACATCATCTGCCACGACGGCGCGGATGCTGCGAGTCGGCGTATTTGGCGCCACAGGCTACACAGGGCAGCTCCTGATCGACCTGCTGCGCGCACATCCGCACGCGACGCTGCAATTCGCCACTTCTGAGCGCGAGGACGCCCTTGAAGATGGCACGCCGCTCATCAAAGCAGAGGCGGCGCCGCTCGATAGCGTAGACGCGGTCTTTCTGTGCCTGCCGAACGGCGTCTCAGGCGGCGTGGCTGCGCGCGCTGTGGCAGCAGGCGTCCGCGTCATTGATCTGAGCGCCGACCTGCGCCTTGAGTCGGCTGCGCTTTACGAGCAGACCTATAAAATGCCGCACCCTGCGCCGCAGCTGCTGCCTGCGCCATACGGTCTGCCCGAAATAACGCGCACGACCTTGCGCGACGCGCACTGCATCGCCAATCCGGGCTGCCATGTGACGGCGACGCTGCTCGCGCTCTATCCATTGGCGCGCGCTAACGCGCTGAGCGACGCGCCGATCATCGCCGATACCAAGACGGGCGTCTCAGGCGCAGGCAAAGAACCGAAGCCTGAGTCGATGTTCTGCGAAGTCTATGGCGATGTGAAGCCGTATAACATCGGTCGCAAGCATCGGCACGTGCCAGAGATCGAGCAGGCGCTGCGCAAGCTGCAAGCCGATTGTGGCAAGTTGATCTTCGCGCCGCACCTTGTGCCGCTCGAAGTCGGTCTCTTGGCAACCGTCTACGCGACGCTCAAGCCTGAGTGGACGCCAGAGCGCGCTTATGCCGCTTATCAGGATGCCTACGCTGATGAGCCGCTGATCGCGCTGCATCCGCTAGGCAGAGCGGCGCGCATTCGCGAAGCTGCGCATCGCAACGGCGCAGTGATCGGCGTGAGCGAAGGCGACGGCAAGACGCTCATCCTGACCTGCGCCATTGACAACCTGCGCAAAGGTGCATCGGCGCAGGCTGTGCAGAACTTCAACCTGATGTTCGGCTTGCCTGAGACAGCAGGCTTGCTCTAGACGCGCGTAGCGAAGGCGACGGCTCACAATGGTGACGCTCTACAAAATTGGCGGCGCGCCGCTTGAGGACTCGGCTTATCTGAGCGCCTTGGCAGAGCATCTCAAGGCGCTATCCGCGCCGCCGATCCTTGTGCATGGCGGCGGCAAAGCGATCAGCCGTCTGCAGGCTGCCTTCGGCATTGTGCCGCGCAGCATCGGCGGCTTGCGCGTCACGGACGCGCAGACGATGGAATTGGCGGCGATGGCGCTCATCGGCAATGCGAATGTGAACTTGGTGGCAACGTTGGTCAAGCACGGCGTGGAAGCGCAAGGCTTTCACGGCGCAGATCGCGGACTGCTGCGCTCGCGTCCGCTGCGGCATCCTGAAGGCGATCTAGGGCGCGTCGGCGCAGTGTATCGCGTCCGCGTTGAAATCTTGCATCGCGCGCTCGCCGATGGCGTTGTGCCTGTCATCGCGCCGATTGCGCTCGCTGATGACGGCGGCTTGCACAACATCAACGCTGATCAGGCGGCTGGCGCGATCGCGGCGGCAATGGACGTTGACGAGGTCATTTTTTTGACCGATGTGGCAGGCGTGTTGCACGAAGGCGCAGTGTTGCCGCAGCTTGCGCGCGAGGACGCTGAGGCGCTCATCAACTCAGGCGCGGCGAGCGGCGGTATGGCGGTCAAGTTGCGCGCAGCGCTCGACGCGCTCTCAGCAGGCGTCAGAGCAGCGCGCATCACAGATATGTACGGACTCTCTAATGGTTCAGGGACGCTGATCACAGGATAAGGAAGGCAGGCATGGCAATCTCACGCGATTTAATGGCAGCCGAGATCATGGCGCTCGGCGAGGCACATCTCGTCAAGACTTACAAACGCGCGCCAATGGTGCTTTCGCACGGATGCGGCGTGCGCGTCTGGGATACCGATGGTCGCGAGTATCTGGATTTTGCGGCAGGCATCGCCGTCAACGCGCTCGGTCACGCTGATGCAGGCATGGCGGCAGTTTTGGCGGAGCAAGCTGCCAAATTGACGCACACCAGCAACCTGTATTACACCATGCCGCAGATCACGTTGGCTGAGCAGCTGACGGCGCACAGCTTCGCCGATCGCGTTTTCTTCACTAACAGCGGCACAGAGGCGAATGAGGCAGCGATCAAGTTTGCGCGTAAATATGCGCGTGTGGCGCACCAGACGGCTGAGAAGACGCACATTGTCTGTTTCGATCACGCCTTTCACGGACGCACGGTAGGCTCGCTGGCGCTGACGCCTAAGGAAGCCTATCAAGCGCCGTTTCGTCCGCTGATGCCTGACGTGATCGTGCTGCCGTTCAACGATCAGACAGCGCTCGCGCAGATCACAGAGCGCGTCTGCGCTGTGTTCATCGAGCCGATTCAAGGCGAAGGCGGCATTCACGAGGCGTCGCCTGAGTTTTTGCGCGCGCTGCGCACGCGCTGCGATCAGGTTGGCGCATTGTTGGTCTTCGATGAAGTGCAATGCGGTTTAGGGCGCACAGGCGATCTGTGGGCGCACACTGCTAGCGGCGTCGCGCCTGACATGATGACGCTCGCCAAGCCGTTGGCAGGCGGCTTGCCAATCGGCGCGCTCTTGGCGACCGAGCGCGTAGCAGCGGCGCTCACCTATGGCGATCACGGCAGCACGTTCGCAGGCGGTCCGCTGATCACGGCTGTGGCGAACCACGTCTTCGCGCGGATCAGCGCGCCTGAGTTCCTCGCGCACGTGCGACGAGTTGGCAGTTACTTGAAAGCGCGCTTAAGAGCGCTCAGCAGTCCGAAGATCAAGGAAGTGCGCGGACGCGGCTTGATGCTAGGCGTTGAGTTCACAGGCGAGCTATCGGCGCGCGTTGTAGAGCAAGGCTATGCGCATGGTTTGCTGTTGGTCGGCTCTGGCACGAGCGTGCTGCGCGTGATTCCGCCGCTGATCGTGACCGAGCGCGAATGCGACCTGTTCATCGAACGTTTGACGGCGATTTTGGAGAAACTCTGATAAGGAAGGCTACGCATGTCTCAGAAACACGCACACTATAAGAAGGTCGTGCTTGCTTATAGCGGCGGACTCGACACATCAGTGATCGTGCCTTGGCTGCGCGAGACCTACAATGTCGAAGTGATCTGCTTCACAGCTGATCTCGGTCAAGGCGAAGAGCTGGACGGCTTGGAAGACAAGGCGCGCCGTAGCGGCGCCAGCAAGCTGATCATCCGCGATCTGCGCCGCGAGTTCCTGACCGATTTCATCCTGCCGACCATACGCGCAGGCGCGATCTACGAGCGCGAGTACCTGCTCGGCACATCTTTTGCGCGTCCGCTGATCGCCAAACACATGGTCGAGATCGCTGAGCAGGAAGGCGCTGACGCTGTGGCACATGGCGCGACAGGCAAAGGAAACGATCAGGTGCGCTTTGAGGTGAGCGTGATGGCGCTCAATCCAAAGCTGGGCATCATCGCGCCATGGCGCGACGAGAAATGGCACATCCGCAGCCGCGAAGATGCGGTCGCCTATGCCGAGGCGCGTGGCATCCCGATCAGCGCCACGCTCAAATCTATCTACAGCCGCGACCGTAACTTGTTCCACATGAGTCACGAAGGCGGCTTGCTGGAGAATCCTTGGGCGAAGCCTGAAGAGAGCATGTTCGTGCTGACAGCCAGTCCGCAAGCGGCGCCTGACCAGACCGAGTCCATTGAGATCAGCTTCAAGGAAGGCGTGCCTGTCGCGCTCGATGGCGCGCCGATGGACATCCTCGACCTGTTCATGACGCTGAACGATCTAGGCGCGAAGCACGGTATTGGTCGCGTGGACATGGTCGAAAATCGCTTGGTCGGCATGAAGTCGCGCGGCGTGTACGAGACGCCGGGCGGCACAATTCTCTACAAAGCGCACCAAGCGCTTGAGAGCATCTGTCTGGATAAGGCGACGCTGCATATGAAGCTGCAGCTGGCGATCAAGTACGCCGAGCTGGTCTACAATGGACAGTGGTACAGTCCGCTGCGCGAGGCGCTGGACGCTTTTGTAGATGTGACGCAGCGCACGATGACAGGCGATGTGCGCCTTGAGCTTTACAAAGGCAACGTGATCGTCAGCGGACGGCGCTCGCCGTACAGCTTGTATCGCGAAGATTACGCTTCATTCGGTCGCATGGATATCTACGACCAGCAAGACGCGGAAGGCTTCATCAATCTCTTCGGCTTGCCGAATAAGATCGAGGCGTTGATCGCGCAAGAAGGCGGCGGACGCAGCCGCTATGCTGCGCCTGATTACAGCCGCTTCAAACGCGATTAGCTATGTGCGCTGTGCCGCGTGCGGACGTGAGATCATTCCACACGCGGCAATGTCACGCCTGTCTGCCCTTGATATTTGCCTCTGCGCTGCGCATAGTTCACATCGCACTGCTCATCGCCTTGAAAAAACAGGACTTGTCCGATGCCTTCATTGGCATAGATGACGGCAGGCAGCGGCGTGGTGTTGGAAATCTCAAGCGTGACGTAGCCTTCCCAAGCAGGCTCTAGCGGCGTGACGTTCAGCACTAAGCCGCAACGCGCATATGTGCTTTTGCCCATCACAATGCCGAGCGTATCAGGCGGCATACGGAAATACTCCACAGTGCGTCCGAGCGCGAACGAATTCGGCGGAATGATGCAGCGCTCGCCGCGAAAGACGACCATCGAGCGCTCGTCCATCGCTTTTGGATCGACGACCGTGTTATATGGATTCGGCGTGAAGATGCGGAATTCATCGGCGATGCGAATATCGTAGCCATAGCTGGATAAGCCATAGCTGATGACGCCTTCGCGCACTTGATCTGCCACGAAAGGCGCGATCATGCCGTGCGCTTGCGCCATGTGACGTATCCAGCGATCTGCTTTCAGTCCCATGCAGTCCTCAAACTTTGCGCGAGATGTGCATAGCGCATGATGATAGCGCAACATAGCGCAGTGGCTAGAGATTCGCTACAATCAGCGCCGTCCGCACAGTGAGGCAAAGGCTCAGGC
>Ga0308403_1000425_pt1 | contig 16538 bp, 10 predicted proteins | sample HotsprSampleOSM3_FD_203470 | JGI IMG/M metagenome (GOLD analysis project Ga0308403, IMG submission 203470) | Hot spring phototrophic mat microbial communities from Octopus Spring, Yellowstone National Park, Wyoming, United States - 20060914_OS-M3 ... | reverse complement strand
GCTGCGTTCAATTTCATCTTCTTCGGTCACCCGAATGACGCGAACCGTCATCTCAGGTGTGAGCGGCGCGCTCTCTTCAGGCAGGCAGTAATCTAGCCCGATGAGCGCCACGCCTGCTTCTGCCAGCGCCTCGCCGACGGTGCGCGCCGCGCTGCGCGAAGCGAGCAGGCGCCCATCCACGGCGATGGTGAACGGCACTGAGCGCTGAATGGCGATCTTTTGACCTGCCTCAAGCAATGCTTCCACCGGCGGCGAGACGCGATCTGCCACGTACAGCCCAATGCGCGCCGCGTGCAACGCCTCGCCGACGGTCTGCGCGGCGGTCAAGAGCGTGATAGGCGCTTGAGCGCCGTCCTGCACTTGCACAGGACGCGCACGTATGACGCGCACATGGCGCGGCGCGGCAGTCTGAGCAGCTTCCCGAAGCGGCATACCGTCCACTAGCACCTGATCGTGTTCTCCGACCTGCACGCCTGCCTCAGCCAGAATAGCGAGCGCCTGTTTTTCGTGAGTCAGAAAGTGGCGTCGCTCGCCGTCATGCTCTAGGACAACCGTCTCAGCCTTGTCAATGTAGAGCGTCAGACCGTTGGTCAAAGGCGTCTCGCGGTCGAGCGAAAGGCGATCTTGCGGCGCGATAGGCACGCCCAGCTCGTCCAGCAATCCGCCAACAGTGCGCTGCGCCGTGCGAATCTGAAAAGCGCTCTGCTCGATCACAATTCTAACAGAGTACGTAGTGATCAGATAGACGCCTAGTGCAAAGCTCACAAGTAGAATACCAAGAGCTATTGCAAACCATAAGGCAGGTTGCTTTGGCATGGACAGGTTCGCCCTAGGGCGCTGTGTGCGCGGATAATTCTTCACGGCGATTGGTGGAAGCGGCGTGTTTGGCGAAAGGTTATGGAGATGAGACCAGGTTAGCCTGCGACACCCAGAGTGATCGCCTTAGTGCTGCTTCCGTTAGAACCTGACACGGTTCGGCGGCTCTGCCGCGCAGAACCCGATCTCATCAGCCAAAATGCTATCATAGCGCGCGCCTTTTGTCAAAAAACTGCTCAAACTGCCACACAGGCGCGCTCAGCAGCGCAGCGCGATACGTTAAGCTATACTTCAGAGATATGGCATTCTCAGCAGGCGCACACCTGCCTTCAGGAGAAGTTATGACGCTACGAATTGGTTTGATCAGGCATGGCGAAACCTTTTGGAATCGCATGGGACGCTGGCAAGGTCATGCGGCTGTGCCGTTGAATGAAGAAGGGATGCATCAAGCGCGCTTGCTGGCGGATCATCTATCGCAGCAGAACCATATGATCAGCGCGATCTACAGCAGCGATCTCAAACGCGCCAGCGATACAGCGCAAGTTTTAGCGAGTCGTCTGAAAAAGCCGCTCACGCTGGACGCGCGCCTGCGCGAGATTGACGTAGGCGAGTGGCAAGGCTTGACAGGCGACGAAATCCGCGCGTGGGACGGCAGCCGCTTTGAGCAGGTGCAACGCGATCCGTTCGGCACGCAGCGCCCTGGCGGCGAGAGCCTGAACCAAGTGGCAGAACGCGCGCTCGCTTTCTTGAAAGAGTTGGTGCAACGCCACACAGAAGGCTATGTGCTGGTCGTCTCGCACGGCGGCACAATTCGCACCATCTTGCAGCGCCTTGCAGTGGTCGGCGAAGGGCGCATCTGGGTAGATAACACTTCGATCACGCTTTTGCGCTACCAACACGCCGATGAGCGCTGGATGCTGGATGCTTTCAACGTTCTAGAGCATCTCGGCACGCGGCGCATCGTGCCGGGCAGCGACGGCTGAATAAGACTTGTGATAAAAGTCACAAAAACATTGTCGCAAAAATCATCTTGAGATATCATCAGACGGCGTTAGGCTCACTGACGTGCCGCGCTTCGCTTATGAAGCTATGTATTGATGAGGAAAATTAGCAATGGTTATCCACGAGCATGAGCATACCGTAGGACGTAGCCACATTGGGCTAGACGCGCTCGGTTTGACCAACCTCGGGCAGCAGTACTGGAATCTGACTGCGCCTGCGCTCTACGAGCAAGCCATTCGCAACCGCGAAGGCATTCTCGCACACTTGGGTCCGCTCGTCTGCCGCACAGGCAGCCACACTGGTCGCTCGCCGAACGACAAGTTCGTCGTGAAAGAGCCGAGCAGCGAAGCGAACATTTGGTGGGGACCTGTCAACAAGCCGTTCAGCGAAGAGAACTTCGAGCGCATTTTCAGGCGGATGCGTTCTTATCTCGAAAATCAGGCGGTCTACATTCAAGATTGCTTCATCGGTGCCGATCCGAAGCATCGCGTGCCGTTGCGCGTGATCACGCAGCGCGCCTGGCACAACTTGTTCGCGCGCATCATGTTCATCCGTCCCAAGCGCGAAGAACTCGATGCGCACGTGCCTCAGTTCACCATCATAGACCTGCCGTCGTTCACTGCCAATCCTGAGGAAGACGGCACTAATAGCGGCACATTCATCCTGCTGAACATCGCGCGCGGCTTGGTGCTGATCGGCGGCACAGAATACGCGGGCGAGATCAAGAAATCCGCCTTCACCTTGATGAACTACCTAATGCCGTTGCGCGGCGTGATGTCCATGCACTGCTCTGCCAACTACGGCGTTGATAAAGACGATGTGGCGATCTTCTTCGGACTGAGCGGCACAGGCAAGACGACGCTCAGCGCCGATCCGCGCCGCACTTTGATCGGCGATGACGAGCATGGCTGGAGCGACGACGGCGTCTTCAACTATGAAGGCGGCTGCTATGCGAAGGTCATCCGCTTGAGCCCGACTGGCGAGCCTGAAATCTACCAAACGACGCGCCGCTTCGGCACGATCCTTGAGAACGTGACCATTGACGCCGAGACGCGCCGCTTGAATTTGGACGACGACTCGCTAACCGAGAACACGCGCGCCGCCTATCCGCTCTCGCACATCTCAAACGCCGATCTGAGCGGCATGTGCGGACATCCTAAGCACGTCATCTTCCTGACCGCTGATGCCTTCGGCGTCTTGCCGCCTATTGCCAAGCTGACTCACGAGCAGGCGATGTATCACTTCATCAGCGGCTATACGGCGAAGGTAGCAGGCACGGAACGCGGCGTGAAAGAGCCACAGGCGACCTTCAGCACGTGCTTCGGCGCGCCGTTCATGGCGCTGCATCCGATGGTCTACGCTGAGCTGCTGCGCGAGAAGCTGCGCAAGCACGGCTCGCAGGTCTGGCTGGTCAACACGGGCTGGACAGGCGGTCCGTACGGCACGGGCAGCCGCATGAAGCTGGAATACACGCGCGCGATGGTCACTGCGATCCTAGAAGGCGCGCTGAACGACGTGCCGACGCAAGTCGATCCGATCTTCGGCTTGCACGTTCCGCAGAGCGTGCCGAACGTGCCGAGCGAGCTGCTCAATCCGCGCAACACTTGGGCTGATCCTGCCGCCTACGACGCTGCCGCGCTCGATCTGGCACGCCGCTTCCACGCCAACTTCGAGAAATACGCCGACCGCGCAGCTGCCGAAGTGAAAGCAGCCGCGCCTGTCGCGCAATAGACCTCACGAGACGCGGCGAAGCGGGAAACCGTCAGGTTTCCCGCTTCGTTTGTCACTCCACTCGAACGGCTGTACAATTGCATAAGCTGCCCTAAGCGCAGCGCATTCACGCCTTGAGCCGAGTCGCGCTCACAAAGTCTGTGCTACATCTCCAAGAGCAGAGGTCTTCTAGCAGAAGTTATGGTGCAAGAGAAAATCATCGTGCGCGGCGCTCGCGAACACAACTTGAAAAACATCAATGTGGAGCTGCCGCGCAACAAGTTGATCGTGATCACAGGCTTATCGGGCAGCGGCAAATCATCGCTCGCCTTCGATACGATCTTCGCCGAAGGGCAGCGGCGCTATGTGGAGTCCCTCTCTGCCTATGCGCGCCAATTCGTCGGGCAGATGGAGAAGCCTGACGTGGATCAGATCGAAGGACTCTCGCCTGCGATCTCAATCGATCAGCGCGGCGTGAGCGCCAATCCGCGCTCGACCGTCGGCACGGTCACTGAGATTTACGACTATTTGCGCCTGCTCTACGCACGGATCGGCGTGCCGCACTGTCCGACGTGCGGCGCGGAAGTGAAAGCGCAAAGCGCGCAACAGATCGTCGAGCAGATCGAGGCGATGCCTGACGGCGCGCGCATTCAGGTCTTGGCGCCGCTCATCAAAGATCGCAAAGGACAGCATGAGAAGGTCTTTGAGGACGTGCGCAAGGCAGGCTTTGTGCGCGTGCGCGTGGACGGCGTTGTGCGCGACGTGGATGAAGAGATCAAGTTGGCGCGCTATGAGATGCACAGCATCGAAGTGGTGGTGGATCGGCTCGTCGTGCGCCATTTCGCCGATCCGAACAGCGAAGAAGCGCAATCGGCGCGCTCGCGCCTGACCGACTCGGTTGAGACGGCGCTTGAGCTTGGCGACGGCGTTGTGATCATCAACGATGTGACCGATCCGAACGCGCCGCGCGATATTATGTTCAGCGAAAAGCTGGCGTGCGTCTTCGGTCACGGCTCACTGCCTGAGATCGAGCCGCGCACGTTCTCGTTCAACTCGCCACACGGCGCCTGTCCGCAATGTCAAGGTCTAGGCGTGCGCCTTGAGATCGATCCGAGCTTGATCGTGCCGAATCCTGATCTCTCGCTGGCAGAAGGCGCGATCAGCGAGCTGGCATGGACGACGGATAGCGAGTCGGCGAGCATGAGCATGCTCTTGACAGTCGCACGTGAGAACAAAGTGCCGACCGATAAGCCTTGGCGCGAGCTGACCGAAAAGCAGCGCGACGTGATCCTGTATGGCACAGGCGAGCGGCGTTACACGATCCGTTACATCGGCAGCGACGGCGCGCCGCGCCAATGGTCAATGGCTTGGGAAGGCATCAGCCGCGCTGTGCAGCGCCGCTATGAGCAGACGGACTCAGACTTCATGCGCGAGCGCTATCAACGCCTGATGACCGAGCGACCGTGTCCTGCGTGCAATGGCGCGCGGCTGCGTCCAGAGGCGCTTGCCGTGACCGTGCATGGCTTGAACATCCATCAGGCGAGCAAGCTCTCGATGTTGCACTTGCGTGAGTGGATCGAGGCGCTGAGCGGCAACGCTGAGCAGCCTTCCGTGCTGAGCGAGCGCGAGCGCACGATTGCCTATCAGGTTTTGAAGGAAATTCGCGAGCGCGTGAACTTCCTGATCGACGTCGGCTTGGATTACCTGAATCTCGGACGCGCGGCAGGCACGCTCAGCGGCGGCGAAGCGCAACGGATCAGGCTTGCCACGCAGATCGGCAGTCAGCTGACAGGCGTCCTGTACGTGCTGGACGAGCCGTCCATCGGTTTGCATCAGCGCGATAACGCACGGCTGATCCGCACGCTGGAGCGCATGCGAGACTTGGGCAACACGCTGCTAGTGGTGGAGCACGACGACGAGACGATGCGCGCCGCTGACTGGATTGTGGATTTAGGTCCAGGCGCCGGCGAGCATGGCGGTCAGGTGGTGGCGGAAGGCACGCCTGAGCAGATCATGCTGCATCCTGAGAGCATCACAGGCGCGTATCTGAGCGGACGCAAGCGCATCGCTGTGCCAAGCGCGCGGCGCAACGGCAATGGCAAGGTCATCAGCATTCGCGGCGCGCGCGAGAATAACTTGAAAAACGTAGACGTGGACATTCCGCTGGGCAAGTTGGTTGTCATCACAGGCGTGAGCGGCAGCGGCAAGTCATCGCTGCTGATCGAGATTCTCTACAAGCGTCTTGCGCAGGTGCTGCACGGCGCGCGTGAGCGCGCAGGCGCGCACGATAGCATTGAAGGCTTAGAGGCGATTGACAAGGTCATCAACATTGACCAAGCGCCTATCGGTCGCACGCCGCGCAGCAATCCTGCGACCTACACCAAGATGTTCGATCACATCCGCAACTTGTTCGCCGAGCTGCCTGAGAGCAAAGTGCGCGGCTACGGCGCAGGACGCTTCAGCTTCAACGTCAGAGGCGGACGCTGCGAAAATTGCGAAGGGCAGGGTCAGCTGCAAATTGAGATGCAATTCCTGCCTGATGTCTTCGTCACCTGCGATGTCTGTCATGGCACGCGCTACAATCGCGAGACGCTGCAAGTGCGCTACAAAGGCAAGAACATCGCCGATGTGCTGGCGATGACGGTCAGCGAAGGATTGGTCTTCTTCGAGAATTTTCCCAACATTGTGCGTCCGCTGCAGACCTTAGAAGCGGTCGGCTTGGGCTACATCCGAATCGGACAGCCTGCCACGACGCTCAGCGGCGGCGAAGCGCAACGCATCAAGCTGAGCCGCGAACTCGCCAAGCGCAGCACAGGCAGGACGCTCTACGTGCTGGACGAGCCGAGCGTCGGTTTGCACGCGGCTGACGTGGATCGCCTGATCACGGTCTTGCAGACGCTTGTGGATCAAGGCAATACAGTGGTCGTGATCGAACATAACCTTGACATCATCAAGGTCGCCGATTGGCTGATCGACATGGGACCGGAAGGCGGCGATCGCGGCGGCGAGGTGATCGCGGTCGGCACGCCTGAGCAGATCGCGGCGTGCGAGCGCAGCTACACAGGACAATTCTTGGCGCAGTATCTGATCGGCGTGAAGTGACGCGCTAGTGCGCAGGACGCAGCACAGCCGCTGAGCCGCCATGCCGACGCGACGGCTCGGCAGCGGCAACTTGGCTGCCATCGGCGCGCACCATCATGCCTGTCATCGCGCCGATCTCATCAGTTGCGCTGAAAACATGCCCAAAGGCAGCGAGCGCTCTGCCTAGCTCGCTTTGGATGAACGACTCTTCAGCTTGCGTGACGCCATCGTTGCGCTGCGAAAGGCGCGGCACTGCCAACGCCTCGGGCAGTGTGCGGTTGAAATCGAGCAGGTGCAGCGTGACGCTGAGCGCATTCGAGATGATGGCGGCGCTGCCTTGCGAGCCAAAGCTGATGGCTGTGCCGTCAGGCTTCACGATCAACGTCGGCGCCATACTGCTGCGCGGTCGCTTGCCTGCTGCTGCCGCATTCGGACTGGCAGGATCGAGGTCGAAGTTGATCAGAGTCGCGTTCAGCAGAAAGCCGTAACCTTCCACGACCATGCCTGAGCCGCCCGTCGGACCGAGCGTGAACGTAGCGCTCACAATGTTGCCGTCTGCATCCGCCACTGTGAGGTGCGTCGTGGACGCGCTCTCTTCTGACCATGTGAGCGGCGCTATGCGCTGCGGACGCGCGATCGGTTGAAAGCGCTCAGGCTCACCGTGCGGCGCGCGGAAGTTGGCGACATCGGACGGCGGCTGCGCGCTGATGAGCGCGCGGCGCTCAGCGGCGTATACCTTGCTGAGCAAACCTTCAAGCGGCACGTCCACTGCCTCAGGATCGGCGAGAAAAGCAGCGCGATCTGCGTAGGCGAGACGCATTGCCTCGATGATGTAGTGCCACGCTTGCACAGGCTCAAGCGCGCCCAGCGGATAGCCTTCGAGAATGTTCAGGCTCTGCGCAACCGTGATGCCGCCGCTGGACGGCAAGCCTATTCCGTACACTTGATTGCCGCGATACTCAGTCTCGATCGGCGTGCGTTCAAGCGCGCGATAAGCGGCTAGATCGTCAAGCGTCAGCTGTCCGCTCAGGACGCGGAACGGCGGTGCGCTGACCGTGCGCGGCGTCTGCACGGTCGCGACGATGGCTTGTGCGATCTCGCCGCGATAGAAAACATCTGCGCCGTGCGCCGCCAACAAGCGATACGTGCGCGCTAGGTCAGGATTGCGCAACAAGTTACCTGCTTGCAGCGCGTTGTTCGCGTCGCTCAGATAAAGCGCAGCTGTGGCAGGAAAAATGGCGAAACGCTCTTGATTGTAAGCCGTCTGCTCAGCGAACAGCGCGTCCGCCGCGAAACCATCTTCCGCCAGACGAATGGCAGGCCCGAACAGCTCTGCCCATGCGCGCGAGCCGAAGCGCCGATGCGCCAATTCCCACATGGCGACCGTGCCCGGCACGCCGACTGCATTGCCGTTAGTGATGCGATTCGGAAATAGCGGCAGCCAATCGCCTGTCGGACTCTCAGGATCGGCGAAGAGGCGAGCATCAGTAGCAGCTGAGGCTTGCTCGCGTCCGTCAAGCGTCACCACGTCGCCTGTCTTGCGCCAATAGATGAGCATGAAGCCGCCGCCGCCGATGCCGCACGAGTAGGCTTCTACCACGCCGAGCGCCGCCATGACGGCAATCGCGGCGTCAACGGCGTTGCCGCCGCTGCGCAGCACAGCCATGCCCGCTTGCGTAGCGCGCCAATCTACAGAGGCGACTGCGCCGCCGAAACCTTGCGCTGTGGCAGCTGCGCCGCCTTGCGCTGCGACGTTCCGCACGGTCAGCAGCGCAGTCAGCAGCAAGACGATGAGCAATCGGCGTCTAGACACGATAACAATGCCTTAAAGATCGAAACTATACCATCAAACGTGATTTTATACGCTGATCACGGCTTGGCAAAGCCGCCAATTGGCAAATGCGCTCAAACGCGGTATGGTCTAGCCATTGCGCCGCTGAGGCGCGGATAAGCCCTTTGCTGAGGAGAAGGTAGCTATGCTTCACTCGTCCCTGAAACGCGCTGTTGCGCTTATGTTGGTCGCTGCATTGGTCTTGGTCGGGCTGATCGCTGCGCAGCGCTCGGTTGCCCAAGAGGAATTCGTAGTTGGCTACGTGCTGGTCGGTCCGCAGAACGACCGCGGCTGGAGTCAAGCGCACTTCGAGGCGTCTCAGTATGTGGAGAAGATGATTCCAGGCGTGAAGTCTATTGTGGTGGATAAGGTCAATCCTGCGGATCGTCCGAACGTGACGCTTGAGCAGGTTGTGGAGAACATGATCGAGCAAGGCGCACGCGTGATCTTCACTGCCTCTGACGACTTCGGCACAGAGACGCTGGCGGCAGCTGAGCGCTTCCCAGAAGTGATCTTCATCCACGTCTCAGGCTCGGCAGTGCTAGAAGGCGAAGCGCCTGAGAACGTGGGCAATGTGATGGGCAAGATGGAATTCATGAAGATGGTGGCAGGCTGCGCAGCCGCGCTGAAGACGCAGACCAACAGCATCGCCTATCTCGGGCCGCTGATCAACGATGAGACGCGCCGTCTGGTCGTCTCGACCTATCTGGGCGCGCGCTACTGCTACGAGAAGTATCGCGGACTCGATCCTGCTGACTTGAAGTTTGAGGTGAAGTGGATCGGCTTCTGGTTCAACATTCCCGGCGTCACCGCCGATCCGACGGCGGTCGCCAATGAGTTCTTCAACGGCGGCGCAGATGTGCTGATCAGCGGCATTGATACGACCGAAGGCATTGTGGTCGCCAATCAGCGCGCTGAGCGCGGCGAGAAAGTCTTCGCCGTCCCTTATGACTACATTGGCGCGTGCGAAGTGGCGCCCAAAATTTGCCTAGGCGTGCCGTATTTCAACTGGGGACCGAGCTACGTGCGCATTGTCAAGTCCGTGATGGACGGCACGTGGAAATCCTCGTGGGACTGGGACGGACCGAACTGGGAAGATGTGAACGATCTTGACACTTCAGCGGTCGGCTACGTCTTCGGCGATGCGCTGACCGACGCTGAAAAAGAGACGCTGAACGCCTTCAAGAAAGGCTTGGGCGATGGCTCGATCAACTTGTTCGTCGGTCCGCTGAACTATCAAGATGGCACGCCGTTCCTCGCCGAAGGCGAAGCTGCCACTGATGAGCAGATTTGGTACATGCCGCAGCTCATCGAAGGCATCATCGGCGCCAGCAAGGCGGACTGAGCGCCGAGTTCGGCGCATCGCGCGTTGCTTGCAATCAAGGGCGGGCAGCTTTTGTCCGCCCTGCGCGACACGCACACATCATGCATGTTGAACTGCAGAACATCACCAAAACGTTCGGCAGCCTGCGCGCTAACGACGCGCTCTCGCTGCACTTCGCCGAAGGGCGCATTTATGCGCTGCTGGGCGAGAACGGCGCAGGCAAAAGCACGCTGATGAAAATCCTGAGCGGCTACCAGCCGCCTGACTCAGGCACTATCCTGATTGATGGACAAACGGTCACGTTCCAGACGCCTGCCGATGCCTTGCAATGCGGCATCGGCATGTTGCATCAGGATCCGCTTGACGTGCCGAACCTGACCGTCCTCGATAACTTCATGCTGGGCAGGCGCGAAGGTCTGCTGCCCAAGCGCAGCGCAGCACGTGAAGCGCTGGCACAGCACGCGGCGCGACTCGGCTTTCAGCTCGATCCGTTTCGCTATGTGGATAGCCTGACCATCGGCGAGCGCCAACAACTGGAGATCGTGCGCCTGTTGAGCTTGGGCGCGCGGCTATTGATCCTCGATGAGCCGACCACAGGCATTTCGGCTGAGCAGAAACACGCACTTTTCAGCGCGTTGAAGCGCTTGGCAGCGCAGGAAGGCATGACGATCATCCTCGTCTCGCATAAATTAGAAGACGTGGCGGCGCTGTGCGATGAAGTGTACGTGCTGCGCAGCGGCAAGTTGGTCGGGCACCGCCAGATGCCAACTCCGATTGATACGCTGGTGACGTTGATGTTCGGGCAGAGCTTGCCGCGACCGACGCGCGGCGCGCACGCGCTCGGCGAGGAAATTCTGCGCGTCGAGTCGGTCAGTTTGACAGCGCGCCGCTTGACCGTGCGCGATCTCTCGCTCAGCGTGCGCAGCGGCGAGGTGATCGGTCTGGCAGGCTTAGACGGCAGCGGTCAGAGCGATTTTTTGCGCGCCTGCGCAGGCTTGCAGGCGCTCAACGGCGGACGCATTCTGTTGGCAGGCGCGCCGATTCACGGCAAGCGCTATCCTGAGCTGCTGCGACTGGGCGTCGCGTATGCGCCGTCAGGTCGGCTTGAGGAAGGTTTGGTGGACGGCTTGACATTGACCGAGCATTTCGCGCTGACCGCGAGCGACGGCGCCTGGATCAATTGGCGGCAGGCGGCGGCGCTTGCCGCTGAGCAGATCGCGCGTTACAACATTCGCGGCGCGCCGCACAGCCCTGTGCAGACGCTCTCGGGCGGCAACCAACAGCGCACGCTAATGGCGCTCCTGCCCAAAAACCTGCGCTTGCTGCTGCTGGAAGACCCAACGCGCGGCTTGGACGTGGAAAGCACAGCTTGGGTCTGGCAACAGCTGCTGGCGCGGCGCGATCAAGGCGCGGCAATTTTGTTCACCTCGCCCGACTTGGATGAGATCGTCATGTACAGCGACCGCGTGCTTGTGTTCTGCGAAGGCAGGGCGACGCTTGTGACGGACTTGGACGACCCATCGCGCAATCCTGCAGAGCGCTTGGGCGAGCTGATCGGAGGCAAAAATTTATGAGTCGCTTGGCGCGATGGCGCGGCACTGTGCTGACTTTCAGTGCGGCGCTGACGGCGGCGCTCGCCTTGATCGCCGTCATCATGTTGAGCTTGGACAAGGCGCCATTGGCAGCCGCACAACGCTTCATCGAAGGCGCGATTGGCACGCCGAGCGCACGCGCCGATGTGATCATGGCGGCGCTGCCGATGCTATTGTGCGCGGCAGGTCTGTTGCTGACCTTCACAGCAGGCTTGTGGAACATCGGCGTGGAAGGGCAGGTGACGATGGGCGCGATCTTCGCCACGATCATCGCGCGCACCATTCCGCGCGATGTGAGCGATTGGGGCATTTTTGCAGCGCTGATCGTGCCTGCTGAGCTGCTGCTCGCGATGTTCGGCGGCGCGCTCTGGGCGGGCTTGGCGGCGCTGCTGAAGATTCGCGGCGGCATCAATGAGATTTTCGGCGGCGTGGCGCTCAATTTCATCAGCGTGAATATCTTGCTCTCACTGGTGAATGGCGCGTGGCGCGTTGGCACCTTTCCGCAGACGGCGCCGTTCGCGCCAGCGGCGCTCTTGCCGCGCCATCCTGAGCTACGCTTGAGTCCGCTCGGCATCGGCATCGCGCTGGCGGCGTTCGTCGCAGTGTTCATGGCGCTGCGCGGCACGCGCTTTGGCTTGCAGTTGCGCGCCATCGGACGCAATGCGCGCTCGGCAGGCATTTTAGGCGTGCGCGTGGAGCGGAATATCTTTTGGGCGATGGTGGCGTGTGGCGCGCTAGCAGGTCTGGCGGGCGCTTTTCAAGCGTTGTTCACGCGCGGACGGCTGTTGCCGAATATCTCAGGCGGCATTGGCTTTATGGGCGTGCTGATCGTCTTGTTGACAGGCGTGCGCGCCGCTTGGGTGCTGCCGGTCGCGCTCTTCCTAGCAACTGTGCCAATCGGCAGTTTGAAGCTCGCTACGTCGCTGGATAGCGCTGTGCAGATTGACGCGGCGCTGGGCAACGTCTTTCAAGGTGCGCTCGTCTTGGCTGTGCTGATCGGCGGCGGCGTGCGAGCGCGTCTGGCGGCGCGCCGAAAGGAGCGATCTGAGCATGGATGACGCGCTGGTGCGCACACTGGCGGACATCGTGAAAGTTGGCGCGCCAATTGTATTGGCAGCTATTGGCGAGACCATCACTGAGCGCGGCGGCGTGGTCAATCTCTCGCTGGATGGCTCGCTGGTGCTTTCAGCGCTGGCGGCGTTCATCGCAGGGACAAGCACAGGCAGCGTGATCGTCGGCGCCTTGGCAGGCATCGGAGTCGGCTTAGTGATCGCGCTGATCGTGGCGGTCTGCAGCATTGAACTCAAGCTGAGCCAAGTGGCGGTCGGCTTTGTGCTGACCTTGCTCTGTCGCGATTTGGCGCTCTTCTTAGGCATTCCATATCGCAATGCACAAGTCTTCCCGACGACATTCCTGCCGATTCCTGTGCTGAAAGATATCCCTGTGATCGGCGCGATCTTCTTCAATCAAGATTTGTTCACATACTTGAGCTTCATCGCAGTGGCTGCAGCGTGGTGGTGGCTATTCCGCACAAAGGCAGGCTTGACGCTGCGCGCCGTCGGCGAGCGTCCGCAGGCTGCCTTCGCGCGCGGCGTGAACGTAAACGCGATGCGCTATCTGTACACAGCGATTGGCGGCGGCTTGGTCGGTTTAGGCGGCGCGGCTTACACGCTCGGCGTGCTGCCGACTTGGTCGGATACAGGTATCGTCGGCAACGGCTGGATCGCGCTCGCTATCGTGATCTTCGGCGGTTGGTATCCGTTGCGCGTCGCGCTCGGCGTGTACTTGGTAGCAGGGCTGCGCGCCATTGTGACCAGCGCTCAAGCGCAAGTGCCGCCGCAAGTGGTGGAGCTGCTCAACGCGCTGCCATGGCTGCTGATGCTCTTGACGTTGTTCTTGGTCAGCGGTCCGTATCTAGATCGGCTGTTGAAAGTGCTGCCGCCGCGCTTGCATCCGCCGATTCGGACAGTGCTGCGCGCACGACCGCCGTCAGCGCTCGGCACTGTCTTCGAGCAAGAAGGACGGCGCTGAAAGAAGTGCCGCACACAGCATGTGCGGCACACTGTGCAAACTCATTGTGGCGCGCCGGGACGGTACGTGCCGCTGTGATAGATGTAGACGTAGGCGTCAGGCTGATCTTGAGTCCACTCGTAAATCCACTTGGCGTCAGTGATGCTCAAGTTGATGCAGCCGCGCGAGCGTCGGTAGCCGAAGCCGTCATGCCAATACGCGCCGTGCAGCGCCTGCTCCGAGTTGTTGAAGTACATCACGTATGGCACAAGCGGCAAGTACCAATACTGCGGCTTGCCTGCCGCGCCTGACATGCGCGTTTCTTCGTAGCGGGCAAAAATTTTGTGAACGCCTTCGTCCGTTCCCCACTCAGGCAAGCCGCTGGCGATCAGCGTGGCGAAGACAGGCTTATCGCCTTCGTAAGCGGTCAAAGTCTGCTCGTAGAGATCGACGGCGAACCACTTCCTATCTGCGGCGATGCCTTCAGGGCGCGCCAAGGGCTTGATCTTGGCGACGCGTGTCTGCAGCACCCACTGATCCGGTCCGATCAAATACCATTCCCACGTATCCACGACTGCCACAGCGAAGATGTTGACCATCGTGTAGCGCTTGACCTCAGGCGTGCCTGCCACAGGCTTGGCGCCTGGCGTGCGGCTTGGGCGCGTATCGAGCAGCATCCAGGCGAACGGGCGCGTCGGCAGACCGTCGGGCAGCAGCACGCCCGAAAAACGCGAGACTGCTTTGTTGATCGGACCGAGCGCGCTCTCCTGCACCCAAGCGTTCTGCGCCACTTGTACCCAGCCATCTGTGCCTTTGCCCGCCACTACGAAGATGAAGCCTTCAGGATAAGAGCCGACAACGTTGCCATTTGGCGCGTCGTGAATGGTTGTCGGCTTCTCCACGCGCCGAAATGGACGCCGATAGAGCAGCCGATCATCCACAGGCAAGCGCGGCAGGTCAGGCGCAGGATTGATCGCCATCTCAGCTTCGATAGCGCGCATTTCCACGCCGTACACAATTGGCGAGACGCACTCAGGCGAAGTTTGATTGGCAGCGCAGTTCAGTTTGCCGCCTGAGTCAGCGTTGAGCGGCGCGCTCGGCAGCAAAAATGCCGCTAAGAGTGCTATCGCCGCCAGTTTTTTCAAGAGAGAACTGTTCATGTGCATGCCTCAATCGCAGTGAAGTATCGCGCTCAGCTTACCAAATTGACGCAGCGCGCGTCAACCATCTTCAACCGATGTTTCCGCGACGCCCGCCCGACTTGGCTCAGCGGCGCTGCCGCTTTCAAGGTTCATTAACGCCTGATTAGACGCGGCGTATGCAGCAGCTGCCAAGCAAGCGACGCCTGCTGCCACAAACCAGCTCTGCACGCCGAGCGCATCAGCAATAGGACCTGCCACCAACAAGCTGAGCGGCGTGATGCCTGATGATAAGCTATTCATCAATCCGAAGACGCGCCCTTGCAACTCAGGCGCGACGCTCGCCTGCATAATGGCGTGGATAGGCGCGTTGGCAATTGAAAGCATCACGCCGACCGTCAACATGGCGCTCACTGCCAGCCATAGCGCACCGTTCGGCGCAAAGCCGACCGCCAGAATGCCTGCGCCAATGCCGCCGATGCCCAGCAAGCTGGTCAGCATTTTGCGGCGGAATCCGCCCCAGAGTCCCAGCAGCGCGCCGCCTGAGACCGTGCCGATGCCCAGCGCCATGTTCATGGCTGCCAAGCCTTCTGCCTCAGCGCGGAAGTGCTGAGCGACCAAGAGCGGTATCAGCGATGCAGCAGGCGTGAGCAGAAAGTTCAGCAACATGGTCAAGCCGAGCAGCAAGCGCAAGCCCTGCCATGACCAAACATAGCGCAGCCCTTCGCGGAAATCTGACCAAAAGTGACCTTCAGTCGCCGCGCCATGCGCCTGACCGCGCCGCTGTGGTTGAGGCACGTTGAAGAATAATAGCGGCAGCACTGCCAAAAGCGCTGTGATCACATCTACGAGCAAAATGCCGAACATTGGCAGCGCGCGCAACAAAAGCGCGCCGAGCGCCGGTCCTGCGATGTTCGTCGCGCCTTGCAGCGCCTGATTGATGCCTGCCACGCGCGCGTAGTGTTTTTGTGGCACCATCAGCGTGGTTGAGGCTTTCATGGCAGGCATGTGGAACGCAGTGCCTAGCGAACGCAGCATCAGCAAGCCCAGAACATGCCAAACTTGCACCTTGCCGCTGGCGAACAAGACTGCCAAGCACAGCGTGCAAAGCGCGATCAGGCTATCTGCCGTGATCATCACGGCGCGCCGATTCCAACGGTCAACCAGCGCGCCTATCAACGGACTCAGCAGCACTTGTGGCAGCAGCGCTACCAAAGTCGCCATCGCCAGCACAGTGGCAGAGCCAGTGGTCGCGGTCAGCCACCAGATCAACGCAAACTGGACGAGCGCGCTGCCCAAGAGCGAGAGCGCTTGCCCTGTCCAAATTGTGAAAAAGCGGCGCTTCCAGCGGCTATCAGCCGTCGCTTGCGCATTGCTCATCGTAAAACCTTCCTCAAAAAGTGCTTTTATCAAAATTTAATACGCACTTTTCAAGCAAAGGTTTCATATTTTCAATTTCAGAATCAATTTTATCAATGATCTGATTTAACTTCTTGCTGCGGACAGCCGAGCGCGGCGAGGAAAGTCTCTGCCATGTGCGCGGCGATCTGCGCGCCGCTCAATTTGCCGTCCTCGCGATACCAAACGCTGATCCAGTTCTGCGCGCCGAGCAACGCCTTCGTGAACAGCCCTGCATCCACTGCGCGAAAGACGCCCGCCTGAATGCCGCGCTCGATCACGTTGCGAAAATGGCGCTCAAATGTAGCGCGGCGCGCTAGGAAGGCATCGCGCTCAGCCGCGCTTGGATCGTCAGGCGGCAAGTTGATCAGCGTGCGAATCTCGAAGACCATCGCCGCGCCAACTGAGACGTTTTGCGTGACGGCGAGCGCGTGCGCCTCGATCATCCGCCGCAGTGTCTCAGCAGGCGGCAAGCCTTGCGCAAGAATCGCTTCCAATTGCGCCAACACAGTATCTATGCCGACGTTCAAGACGGCGATCAGCAGGTCTTGCTTGCCTGCTGGGAAATGATGATAGAGACTGCCTGCCGTCAGATGCACGCGGCGCGCGATGTGCGCCATTGTGGCGCCGGCGTA
>Ga0308403_1000424_pt1 | contig 16548 bp, 16 predicted proteins | sample HotsprSampleOSM3_FD_203470 | JGI IMG/M metagenome (GOLD analysis project Ga0308403, IMG submission 203470) | Hot spring phototrophic mat microbial communities from Octopus Spring, Yellowstone National Park, Wyoming, United States - 20060914_OS-M3 ... | reverse complement strand
AGGAGAAACCGCAGCCGGGGGAGATGGGCTGGCGTTGGCGGGTGTCGCCACGGTAGGAGCGAGCAGGGTGGCTTGCGCCTGAGCAAGGTCGGCAGCCAGCAAGCCTAAGGCGCGGGCTTCATCAGCCGCTTTGCCCTCTGCCAGCCAGCGCTGCGCCTGGGCAGCCAGAGCGTTATAAGGGTCGGAATCTTTCAACAGGGCAAGCCGCGCCCGGGCGCGCACCAGATCGCCGCTTGCCAGATATGCCACGGCAATCAGGGCACGGTATTGATCTTTGTCGGCGGCCGCAAGCAGGTCTGGCGAAAGGTCAGTGTATTGCACCGGTTGAAGGTATAACGAATAAACCAAGCCAATTGCCAGACCCAGAAGCAGCCCGGTAAGCAAATACAAAGAACCGCGCCGCTCGTTCATGGCACGCCCGTCCCGACCAGGGGGGTTAGGCTTTCGACTGCCGTCAGCAGGGCGCGCATTTTCTGCAAGTCGGAGTCGCTGTAACCGTAGCGCTCACCAAAGTTGATCGCCTGCTGAATGATTTCTGCGGGTTGTGAGCGCTGGAGAAACACCAGCCGCGCAATCGCAGCCGCCAGATTTTGATCGGCAGCGTAGGCCTCGGCAATCATCAGAACCACATCGCTCTGGTAATCGATGCGTAATTGCGCCGCGCGCTGCTCGGCGGAGGCGGCCGGAGCGCGCAACCAGCCAATCCCGACCCCGGCTGCGGCGCCGAAGGCAATTGCGAGCAGAAAACGGATCCAGCGTCCTAACATCTCTCTTCCCGTAGGATTTTCTCTATCTCCTTTTTGACATGCGGCAATCGTTCGGTAATCGCTTTCCAAACCAAATGGTAATCCACTTCAAAGTAAATATGGATTAACTTATCTCGCATACCAGCCATTTCTTTCCACGGTACTACAGGATGCTTCTGACGGATTTCATGGGGTATTTGTTTTACTGCTTCTCCAGTGAGTTCAAGTTGACGCATTCCAGCACTGGCGGTCTTATCATCAAAAACGCATCCAGATCCATCCCAGCAATAAACGCTTCAATGCTTTGGATAGCAGCGAGAATATCCTGCAAGAATATAGTGGTATCTCTCATACGGGAAAGGCGTCAAGGAGCACAGACTCGCGAATTTCTGGACGATGAGCCTTTTTGGAAATCACGTCCACAAGTCGTTGAAAAATCTCTTCCAGGAACAGCGTCAGACTTATCCAATGAAATAAATCTGCCTCACGGTCAAACTCTGCAAGGATATCAATATCACTGTTGCTATCCTGTTCTCCACGGACGAATGAACCAAACAAGCTAATTTCTTTGACCTTGTATCGCTCAGCAAGGAGGGGTTTCAGCTTTCTCAACTTGTTCAGAATCTCTTCTGTGTCCATAAGCAGCCTCCTTATCATTTTACCATAGCGGGCTAATCCCGAGTCTGGCGGCTGACCATCCCCGAAGATCGCCAGAAAGCACGAATAGCGCCGTTATGCGTTGCTTTGTTGCCTGTTCGTGGATAGTTTTTCTCAAATAACTGCGCAACTTGTGATGGAAAGATCTAGCTTCCTTTGAGAGCTTCGGTCTTTGAACCCGGCTGAAGCTCACCTGATGGCTGGAAAACGCTCATTTATGGCTGGCAACGGCACTCCAAAGTTCGCCGTGTTTGGAGTATAATCGGGAGCAAAACGATGGAACACCGGGCATTGGATCGACGCAATCTCTCTATGTTAATCCTGGCGCACATGCTCACCGACCTCAATCAGGGGGCAGTCCCGGCGCTCATTCCTTTTCTGGTCGCTCAACAGGGATTGAATTATCTGGGGGCTTCGGGCATCACCGTTGCCGGAACGCTGATTTCATCCATCCTGCAACCTCTGGTGGGCTTTCTCTCGGATCGGCGCTCGCTTTCCTGGTTGCTGTTTTTGGGGCCGGGGCTGGCTGGGCTGGGACTGGGGCTGAGCGGTAACCTGTCAGGGTATGGCTGGGTATTGCTTGCCATTCTGACCAGCGCCATTGGGGTGGCGGTCTTTCATCCCGAAGCCTATCGCTACGCCAATTACTACTCTGGCCTGCAAACTGCGACGGGTATGGGCATTTTTTCGGTGGGCGGTACGCTGGGGTACGCTATGGGTCCCCTGCTGCTGACCTTCCTGGTCGTGCAAGGGGGATTATCCGCCACGGCCTGGATGAGCCTGCCGGCTCTGTTCGTGGCAATCTATTACTTTTTCCAGCAAGAGCGATTGCGTTCTGCCCGCCTCCAGCAGCAGCAAGCTCTCCTCCAGAGCGGCCAGACGGATTGGCGGGCGATGTCTTTGTTACTCTCGGTCATCGTTTTGCGCTCGATGTCTTACTACTGTCTGGCGACTTTTGTACCGCTCTACTTGATTAAGGCGCGGGGCTTCTCAACGCCGCTGGCAAACAGCGCCCTGACGGTGATGTCGATGGGCAGTGTAGCAGGAGCCTTGCTGAGCGGGCCCTTCGCCGATCGAATTGGGCGGCGGCGCATCCTGTTCTGGATGGCTTTGATCATCAGCCTCTCGGTTCTGCTTTTTGTGTTCTCCCCCAGCCTGCTCTCATTTGTCATCCTGGGTCTGGCAAGTGCAGCCCTTTCAGCCTCGTTTACGATTTCCATGGTGCTGGGGCAATCGTATGGGCGGGGCAATCTGGGATTGGCTTCGGGTTTGACGGTCGGTCTGGCGGTAGGGGTAGGCGGTCTGAGCACGCCGATCTTCGGCTTCCTGGCTGACCGCATCGGATTATCCACCGCCCTCTCCGCTGTGGCGATTTTGCCCTTGCTTGCTGCCGCCTTGATCCTGGCCTTACCGGCGGAGTCGCAATGAACTTTGATGAGAAAGCCCGCGATTGGGATCTGAACCCGGCTCGCCGCGAACGGGCGCAAGCCGTGGCAGAAGCCATGCGCCGCCAGATTCCCCTGCACCGCCGCATGACGGCTTTAGAGTACGGCTGTGGCACCGGCTTGCTCAGCTTCGAGTTAGCCAACGACCTGGGGCAGATTTTCCTTGCCGATCGTTCGGCGGGGATGCTCGCCGTTTTGGGCGAGAAAATTGCTGCCGCTCAAGCATCCCATCTCTTCCCCCTGCAGCTCGATTTGTTGACCGACCCCCTACCCGAGCGGCGGTTCGATTTAATCTACAGCTTGATGACCCTCCATCACATCTGCGATACACCGCGCATTTTGAGCTGCTTCTACCAGCTCTTACTTCCTGGTGGCTATCTCTGTATTGCCGACCTCGATCAGGAAGATGGCAGTTTCCACAAGGAGCCTTTTGAGGGGCATTTCGGTTTTGATCGCCAGGCCCTTGCCAGACTGACAACGGCGGTGGGCTTTGAGGTTTTAGGCTTTGAGACGGTCTATGAGATGGTTAAAATCGTCGAAGATCAACAACGTTCTTATCCCATCTTTCTGATGACCGCTCGCAGGCGTTGAAGGTATTGATCTGGAATTAAGGAGCGATTCCCGATGCTCAAGCGGCAAATACTGACTTGAACGGCACAGTATGACGCAGTTTTGCGCCAGCAAAAGCCCCGCCTGGGCTGCTGAGCAGGGAATCGTCAGGTCTCCCGCCGGCGGAACAGGCCGGCCTTTGCTTCTCGCCGCGCCAGGGTTAGGCAATTTGCCGCCGCGGCAGTCGGAAGTCTCTCCTTTGCTATCCCAAAAGAAGAGAAAGGAGAACCAACCATGTCCGATTTTGATTCCAACACCGTCATTCTCATCACCCGTAACGGGATGGGCGATGCCGAACCGGCCCTGCAACAAAAGTTGATCGGCATCTATCTATCCCTGCTTGACCAGAACAACCTGTTGCCCGGCGCGATCTGTTTCTATGCCGAAGGAGTCAAGCTGGTAGTCGATGGCTCGCCGGTGCTGGAGACGCTTGCCGCGTTGGAGAAAAAGGGGGTTCATTTGTTGATTTGTAGCACCTGTCTGGACTATTTCCAACTGACGGATCAGGTGCGGGTGGGCATCAAGGGCGGCATGACCGACATCCTCGAAGCCCAACGCCGCGCCAGCAAAGTCATCTCCCTTTAGCTTTTTAAAGACCCTTCCCGCAGATTTTGATGCTGCGGGAAGGGTCTTTAAACTATTGACAAATTTATGATTTTGAGTAAAATAGAACAAACGTTCTGTTTATGGAGTGCGAGATGGAGATTGGCATGTTGTGGTTCGATAACGATCCTAAGGCAGACCTTGCCGAGAAGATTCAAAAGGCAGCCGCCTATTATCAGCAGAAGTACGGCCAAACCCCCGATCTTTGTTTTCTCCACCCTACCATGCTGCCGCAAAACGGCGCGGAGGCCGTCCCGCTGCGCTCCCCGCTGGCGGGGGTTGAAATTCGCCCTTCCAAACGGGTCTTGCCCAATTACTTTTGGATCGGGGTTAATCGGCAAGCTGGCGAAGGGTGAGGGCAGCAATCAGGGTTTCCAGGGCTACTTCCGCCTCGACCTCGCCGCTTTTGATGGCAAGGTCGATTTTCAGCAGGCGCTGGTAGAGCGCGCGCAGGCTGGCGAGAGAAAACTTTTGTGCCTGTTCGATTGCCAGCCGTGCCGGGTAGGGGGAGATGCGCAGTTGCCCCAGGCTTTGCACCGCTTCGGCCGGCGTTTGTCCTTCTTCGAGCGCCAGTTTTGCCAGCAAGACCTGGCGGAACTGATGTACCACACTAAAGAAGATCATCACCCCATCCTGCTCGTTGAGCATCGCCCGCAACACCTTGAGCGCCTTGCGTCCATCCCCCTGGCGCAGGGCGTTAACCAGGGCAAAGTTTTCTACCCTTTCCGCATACGGACAGAGTTGATCGACGTCGCCGACCTCCACCGGGCGTTCACAATTGACATAGTCGAGCAATTTCTGGATTTCCATCTCTGCCAGACGGCTGTCCTCAGCGACGATCTCAGCCAGGCGCTCGGCAGCCGGGTGCGAAAACTTGCCGCCTAGTTGCCTGGCGCGCTCCCGAATCCAGCGGCTCATCTCCGCTCCGCGGCGCAGGCGGAACAGGCGCACATAGGCTCGCTCTGGATGTTCTTCTGCCCAGCGTTCCAACCAATGGCGTTTGCCTTTTTCATACTCTCGCGGGTCCGTTAGCAGACCCTTCTCCACCAGCACCAGGGCGGTGGAAGGAGGCACCTGTTCAAGCAAGTTCAGGAATCTGATTTGGGCATTCTCATGGTTTGCCAGCGCCAGGGGGTTCTCCACGATCACGCACCGCCGCCCGGCCAGGAAGGGGATTGCCAGGGCGGCTTCGCGCAAGGTTTCCAGAGTGATCTGCCGCCCATCCAGGCGTTGGAGATTCAGCTCGGCCATTCCTTCCGCACCAAGCCGTTTTTGCATGGCGGCGATGAACTGCCTGGCGCTGAACTCGTCCTCGGCCTGTAAGAGATACACAATCGGTTTTGCAGCGTTCACCGCCTTAGCCTCGGGTCGAAATCCGATAGGCGCGCATCCAGCCGCGGCGCAGCGGACGGATAGCGGTCACTTCTAACCCTTCCACCTCTCCCAATGTGGTCAGATGACCCTGCAACCACGCCCCGAGCGGCCGGGCGAGCAGTAGGCTCAACCCGCTGAGCGAAATCGCCAGCGGCAGGCGTTCGAGTTTCTCGCGCAGGCGCTTTCCTGAACCGGCGAAGGCGAGCAGGGTGGCGACCCCGCTCAGCAGGGCAGCGGCGGCCAGATTGGTGCCGCAAAAGGGATGAATTGCCAGCTTGCGCTCGCCGCTGCGCAGGCGTTGCAGGGCTTCGGCAACGCTTTCCTGCACCTCTTCCAGGCTGACATCCCCCAGAATCCAGAAACCGAAGAAGTCCGATTGACCGGCCAGGCTGGTGTGCGGCTTGCGCTGCGCCAGCACGTGCAGGGTGGCATGTTCGAGAGCATGGTTACGCCGCACGCGGCTGAGCAAGCGGGGAAGCGAGAAAGCGCCGATTGAGTTGTTTGGCCGAGAATGCTCCATCGTTTGCTCCTTTCTGAGCTAGGTCAACCTTGCCGGGCCGGGATAGCTAACGGCAGAAGGAACCAACCGGGTTCAGGGTCGAATTATACTATGGAGTGCGAAAACCCCCTTTCGCTTTTTAGAGTGCTTGCGCCAAGTTCTACAATCGCGAATGAACGCCAATCAACGCGAAGAAAAGGGGAACCACACAAAGCCGACGCGTCCTTTATTCTTCGTGTCCATTGGCGTTCATTCGCGGATTCTTTACAAAAAACCCTTGCCAAATGGGCAAAATGGGGTATAATCTAAAATGTAAAACGGTTTTGCGCACCCCCCCTTGAAAAAGGGTCAAAAACGGGTCGAATCGGGAGGGGGGTACGCAAAAAGGAGTGGCACGTTAAAAAGTGGGAGAAAACCTTGAAAAAGAAGGCGAAATCAAGGTAAAAGTGGGGCGTAAGCAGCGGGCGAGACCCTGCTGCGAAGGGGAAAGTGGGTCTTGTGAAAAATCGAACAAGTGCAGTCCGAATCATCGAATGCCCGTCAGGGCATTAAGACTTACGTCTTGCCACGTCACGCTGGCACGCGTGGTTACGTCCGAATCATCGAATGCCCGTCAGGGCATTAAGACAAAACACACGGAGCAACTGGTTGCTAAATATATTAGAGTCCGAATCATCGAATGCCCGTCAGGGCATTAAGACAGGCGATGGCTACCAAATTCCCGTTAGCCGCATCCTCCGTCCGAATCATCGAATGCCCGTCAGGGCATTAAGACTTAATATCGTATTGGCAACGATGGCAACCACACCGTTCCGTCCGAATCATCGAATGCCCGTCAGGGCATTAAGACGCATAGTATGCTGCCTTTGTGTAGTTCCGCCGGGCAGCGTCCGAATCATCGAATGCCCGTCAGGGCATTAAGACACATCCGAGGAGGCAAGAAAGACGTCCCCCACCCCCCTAAAGGTCCGAATCATCGAATGCCCGTCAGGGCATTAAGACGGTACGCTTTTCGTGAAAATGGGAAAGACGTCGTAGTCCGTCCGAATCATCGAATGCCCGTCAGGGCATTAAGACCAAAACGTTACGAATAGCGCCATCAGCAATATGGCTGTCGTCCGAATCATCGAATGCCCGTCAGGGCATTAAGACTTAGTGTCCATAGCACCTCCAGATTGAGAATTTCAAACGTCCGAATCATCGAATGCCCGTCGGGGCATTAAGACCCAGTCGCACCCGCAGGGTGCTGGAATTTGCTCTTTGGTCCGAATGATCGAATGCCCGTCAGGGCATTAAGACAAAATCCACTTTGTTTGAATAAATTTGGCATTATGGACAATTAACTGCCAACGACCCTTGGGCGTGTGATGGCAAACCATCCACGAATAGCTCACGAGTACACGAATGGGGCTATTTTGGGTGTGTTCGTGACGTAACACAGAATTTATCCTGTGCGACGACGGTATCATTGAATGCCTGCAAGGGAATTACGACCCTCGCAATAATGGGTGCCCTCATGTCGCCGCTCATGTCATCATCTTCAAATCTCCGTCAGGGCAACTTAAAAGGGCGTGGCGATGCTACGCCCTAATTTTAGCGACCGCTCAGAATCATGAAATGCCCGCCAGCGTAGGACAAATTTGCAAAATTTGTCCTACGACCCCATGCTTCGTGGGATAAGTTTCCTGCAACTGGGGTGTAGTCGCCCAGAGCACGCCTCGTGAAGACCGGGACGGTGGGCGCTCCGGCAGGCGCAGAGCTACCGGGTGGACGAAGGTGTAGTCCGGACGAGCACGCCGTCGCAAGACGGAGGACTGGGGAGTGTCCGGCCCCCAGACGTCAACCCGGTAGGGTCATCTCATCCTAGCCCATCCGAACCTGTCTAGGGGATTAAGATGATAAAGTAACCCGGTGGTGCAGATTACGCAGAAAGCACGCCTGTACAGGAGATGCGATCCTAGCGTAAGATCGCCTGGGTTTTTTGTTTGCGTTGTCAAATGCGCTCTCAGTACAAATGGCGAACTGGTCAGATTCATCCCATGCCCGTCAGGGCAAAATTGCGGAAGCACGGCTTCCGCACTCCAAAAGTGGAGGCACGGCTTCTGCGCTCCACAAGCGGCCTAAGCGCGCTTCCCCGATAGCGCCAGAAACACGTCCTCCAGGCTGGCTTCGACCGCCTGCAGGCGCGCCGCGCCAAAGCCAGCCTGGTGCAGTTCCTCGAGCAAGCGCTCTGGCTGCACCTCTCTGGGCAGGATCACCCGCAGATGATCGCCGCTCAACCCAACCCGCAACGGAAGCGCCGAGGCTTCTAAAGAAACCAAAGCCTCCATCAGCGGGTTGGCAAAAACGTCATAAGCCAGGCCGGGCAGGGCCTCTTTTTTCAGTTGCGCCGGCGTATCCAGGGCAAGGAGTTTACCCTCGCGCATGATCCCCACTCTGCCGCAGTACTCAGCCTCGTCCATGTAGTGGGTGGTCACCAGCGCGGTTACCCCTTCGTTGACCAGATCATAGATTAAATCCCAAAAGGCGCGCCGCGCCGTCGGATCGACCCCGCTGGTCGGCTCATCCAGAAAGAGCAGTTGCGGGTGATGCACAATGGCAATGGCGAGGGCAAGCCGTTGTTTCCAGCCGCTTGACAAATCGCTTACCCTGGTAGGCCGTTGAGGGGTCAATTCCACCCGTTCCAGTGTCCCCTGAATCTGACTCTCGTTCCGAACGCCATAGACCCCGGCATAAAAGCGCAGGTTCTCTTCAACGGTCAGCTCGTGGTATAGCGAGAATTTTTGCGACATATAGCCACACTCGCGGCGGATGGCTTCCGATTGGCGCCGGATGTCATAGCCCAAGACCTGGGCGCTGCCTTCGCTGGGCAAAAGCAATCCCAACAACATGCGGATGGTGGTCGTTTTGCCGCTGCCATTCGGGCCAAGATAGCCGACGACCTCGCCGCGCTGCACTGTAAAGCTGACGTGATCGACGGCTGTGAAATCGCCAAAGCGTTTGGTCAGTCCCTCCACCCGAATGACTTCATCCATGGCTTTCGCCTTCCAGGAGGGCAATGAACACATCTTCCAGTTGGGCTTCGATGGGCCGCAGGTGGGTGATTTTGCCACCAGCCTGGGCAGCGCGCCTTTGCAACCGGGCAGCGATTTGCTCGCTTTGTTCTGCCAGCACCTGCAAGTGCAGGCGGTCGCCGAAACGCTGGGCGTTGAGCACACCTGGCTCTTGCAAAGCTAGTTGGCGCAGGAGGGGTAACGGCTCTCCCCTCACTTCAAAGATTCTGCCGCTCAAACTTGCCCGCAGACTGGCCGGTGTGCCTTCGATCAGGATTTTTCCCTGGCGCATGAAGTGCACGCGCAGACAGCGCGCCGCTTCGTCCATATACGGCGTGCTGACCAGGATGGCCGTGTGTTCGTGGGCAGCCAGGCGGATGATCAGTTGCCAGAAATCCTGGCGGGTCAGCGGATCGACGCCGGTGGTGGGTTCATCCAGCAGGAGAACCTTGGGGGAATGCACTAGCGCGGCTGCCAGACCGAGCTTTTGTTTCATCCCGCCGGAGAGGTTGCCAGCCAGACGTTCTTTGAAGTCCGCCAGACCGACAAACGCTAGGATGTTCAGGCAGCGCGGCAGCCATTCTGCGCCGCGCAGGCCGCGCGCTTCGGCAAAAAAGCGGATATTCTCCATCACGGTCAATTCTTCATAAAGGGAAAAGCGTTGTGGCAGATAACCGATCTGGTCGCGAGCTTGTTCGGTTTGCCGTTGAATGTCATAGCCACCCACTCGAATCCAACCGCCGTCTAATTTCAATGCGCCACAGATCAGGCGTAAGGTGGTCGTTTTTCCGGCCCCATCCGGGCCAACCAGCCCGACAATTTCCCCCGACTTGACCGTGAGGGTGAGCTGATCCACCGCGCAAAGGCTGCCAAATCGCTTGGTGATCTGGCTAGCTTCGATGAGCGTTGTGGGCTCATTCGGCGTAGGTCCTGCTGATGGTGGAGGAGGTTGAGCCATGGTTCTCCCTGTTCCAGGGTTGTTTCCGAGTCTTTATGGAACGAAACGCACATCTACCGGCATACCGGGTTTGAGTTTGCCTTGCGGATTGCTCAGTTGCAACTGAATGGCAAAGACGGTGGTGCGGCGGCCTTCTTCGGTCTGGACGTTGCGGGGGGTAAATTCGGCTTGATCACTGATTCGCTGCACCACGGCTTCAAAGCGCTCGCCAGGGAAGGAATCGGCCGTGACCACGGCTGTCATCCCCAGTTGGATGCGACCATACTGGTCTTCGGGGATGTAAACCGTGATGGTCAGTTTGTCCAGATTGCCCAATACGATTGCGGTAGCGCCAGCTTGCAACACCTCGCCGACCTCGATGGCGCGGCTGAGCACCACCCCATTCAGCGGGGCATAGACGGTGAGTTTGGCAAGCTGGGTTTCAATGAGGGCGACTTCGGCCTGGGCTTGGGCAACGGCAGCCCGGGCTTGTTCCAGATTCGCTTCGGCTTGGGCAACGCCGATTTGAGCCTGTTCCAGAGCTGCTTGGGCTTGTTTGACGCTGCTTTGCGCCGCCAGAATTTGCAACGAATCGCCGCCGCGGTATTTTGCCACCAGACGATCCTGAGCGAGTTCATATTGCTCAATCGCCACCATCCAGCGGGCGCGCGCCTCGATAATCTCTTTGGAAAGCTTGACCTCTTTGAGCAAGTTGAGATACTCCTTCTGAGCAACTTCCAGTTCGGCTTTGGCGCGATCGTAAACTTCCTGGGCGGCGTCTTCCAAGGCTTGTTCGGCGGTTTCAAATGTCTTTTGATCGGCGTGCTTCTCCGCTTTGTTCTGACCGGTGTTGCGGTCTTCTTCCTCTTCATTGTCCTCATTGGCAGCTTCGGCGCGATCAAGAGTCTCCTCGGCAATTTCAAAGGAAACCCTGGCTATGGCAAGCCGATCTTCCGCCTGTACGAGTTGAGTATAGCCTGCCTGCTCCAGCAAGGCTCGGTAGGCTGCGTGGGTCTCATCTACAGCCTGCTGGGCAGACTCGACCGCTTTTTCAAGGGCTGTAATTTGTTCGCTCTTCTCAAAATACCAGTCCGGCAAATTGAACTGGTAAGGGACACTTTCCCGCCAGGCCTTCTCGCGAGCGCGTTCATCGCTTTTGCGCGCTGTTTCAATCGCAATCCGAACCTGAATTTGGGCAAGCTCGAGATTTGCCTGAGCAAGGGATAGATTTGCCCGCGCTGCCTGGGTGCCGCTCTCGGCTGCTTTCAAGCCAGCCCTGGCAGCTTCCAAAGCAGCTAAGGCGCGCTGGTGTTGGGAAGATAAAAGGGCGTCATCCAGGCGAAACAACGCCTCGCCAGCCTGCACAGTTTGACCTTCCTCTACCAAAACCTCGCTAACCTTGCCGGATAGCTCCGCAGCCAGATTGACCTCGACCGTTTCCACCGTCCCGGAGGCTTTCAAAACCCCATTCACCCCCAGCGAACGCTGACGCAACCAGGTATAAAGGCCAAAGCTGCTAAAAAGGATGACGAGAAGGATGGGAATGATCCAACGTTTTTGATGAGCCATCGTTAGTCTCCTACTTGAGTTTGTGGGTTTAATCCAGCCGCTTGCGGAAGCGGCGGGCGGCCGCGCCCATCAGCACCAACCCGAACAGGGTCAACGCAAGAACCGGCTCTCTCAAGGCGCTCAACTCGACCCCTTTAAGGAGCAGGGCGCGAATGATGACCAGATAGTAGCGTAAGGGGAAGAGATACGAGATCCATTGCAACACTTTTGGCATCGCTTCGAGCGGAAAGAAGAACCCTGAAAGGAAAATGCTGGGAAGCAAGGTCATCCAGACGGTTAACATGGCTTCCTGTTGGGTGTTGGCAATGGTTGAGCCAAACAAGCCGATGCCCAGACTGGAAAGTAAAAACAGCCCCGAAAGGCCCAGGATCAAGCCAAGATCGCCCCGCACCGGCACATCGAACCACCAGGCACCCAAAACCAAAACCTCAATGGTGTTGATGATCGCCAGCACCACGTAGGGAAAGAGCTTTCCAATCACCAGTTCAAGCGGGCGAATGGGTGTGACGATTAGTTGTTCGATCGTCCCTCGCTCGCGTTCGCGCACAATGGCCGTGGCGGTGAGAATCGAGGTCAGGGCGTATAAGATCATCCCGGTCACCCCTGGGATCATGAAATAAGCACTGACCAGATCGGGGTTGTACCAGACCTGCGTGCGGACTTCCAGAGGGGTTTGGAGCTGAATGCCAAACCCCAGGCGCTGCGTGCGTTTGCTCAGAATGGTCGTGGCGTGGGCTTGCCCGATCAATTGAGCGGCGGAGAGGGCGGTTGAGGCGACAGTAGGATCGCTGCCATCCAGGACAAAGGCGACGCTTGCCCGTTCGCCGCTATTTAGCCTTTTGCCGTAGTCCGGCGGGATGATCAACCCGGCCCGCACAACGCCGCGATCGATCAGATCGCGCAATTCGCGCTCGGAGCCGACGAGGCGGTCAATGCGGAAGTAATCCGCAGCGCGGTAGGCATCCAACAAACGGCGGGCGGCTGAACTGCGATCTTGATCAAGAACGGCCAGGGGAACATTACGCACGTCGTTGGTGGCCGCATAGCCGAGCAAGAAAAGCTGCAGGATGGGAATGATGATGATCAACGCCAGCGTGCGCGGATCACGGCGGATCTGGATAAATTCTTTGCGGATCAGGGCCATTAAGCGCGAATTGATCATGTTGGATTCTCCTTCACCAAAATGCCGTGCAGGAAAATATCGATAAAATCATCCAGGACGTGGGTATCGCCGCCAAGCGTTGGGTTATTGGCGGCGATAAACCGCGTGACGTAGTAGGCAAAAAACATCCCCAGGAAAGCTCTGGCTAAGACGAAGGGAGGAAAGGGACGGAGATTGCTGTTTTGGGCGACAAAATTTTGAATGAAAGCGGTCAACAGCGGGGCGTTCTTTTCCAGCAAGCGCGGAATGTGAGCGGCGCGAAATTCGACCAGTTCGATGAAAAAGAGATTGAGGAAATCGTGCCGTTGATCTAAATGAGCCGCGATAAATTGGGTGGCGCGCTGAACAAATTCGGGGACGCTTGGGGCTTCCATCTCGGCCAGCCTGGGTAAAATTTCAAAAATTGGGTGATAGCGTTCTAAGACGGCGACGAAGATTTGCTCTTTACTTTGAAAATGATTGTAAATGCTGGCAACGGCGAGATTGGCTGCCTGGGCAATCTGGCGCATGGAGGTGCCATGATAGCCGTTTTGGATAAACAAGCCATAAGCCGCGCGCACGATTTCAGCCTGGGTTTGCTCACCGCGCAGGGATTTTTCGTCTGCAGACATTCTGCCTCCGTCTGTTTGAATAGAAACGAACGTTCGTTTGTATTTTGGCACTGAATGAGAAAATTGTCAAGCAAAAGATGATTAGACTTGTGACAACCTGCCATCACAAGGTGTTTTGATAATCTGCCGAGAGAACCATCCACGAACTGACCACGAATAAACGAATGGAAGCGCCTGGTTTCAATAGCACGAGGTCGCTTGCGTTATTCTGGCAAAGTATGTGCAAAAAGGGGAACCAAACCAATGGCAAAAATGTCTTAATCATTACTAATCTTTTTAGGCGCTATATTTCAATAATAAATTAATGAGTTGCTTGTCAAAATGGCAATTTAGTGTTACGGTAAAGGTACACTGGCATCAAGGTTGCAACAAATCATTGGAGACTGTCCCGCTACAGCTTGGACGTGTTTTTCATCGTTTTACCAGGAGTGTGTGATATGAAACCTCGTTTGGCGCAAATCTTAATCGGGTTGGTAGTAATTGGCGTGATGATCGGGGTGAGCGTTTTCCTCATCCAGCGCCATTTCCGTCCCGCTTTTGCTCCGTTGCAAGTTCTTGCCGAAGCAGGTCCGCCCACCTCGGTAGTGCTTCAAGCCAATCAAGCTGCCGAACTGGCTTCGGCGGATGGTAAAGTGCTCGCTACTTTCGCCGCCGGCTCGGTGAGCAGTCCCTTAACGGTCACGCTGCAGACCTTGAGCCAGCCCCTATCTGTCGTCGAAGACTGGCGGGGCAGCCCCTTACAAGCCTTCTTTCTCAAAGCTCAAGATGACCAGGGGCAGCCGGTGGGAAGCCTTGCTCAACCTTTCCAGCTTACCCTTTCCTATTCGGATGAAACGCTCAGCAGCGCGCAGGAAAGCCAGTTGACCCTTTTCCGCTGGGATGAAGATCGTCTGGGTTGGCAAGAGGCAAGCCGCTCCTGCGACCCTGCCCAAGACTCCCTGCTGGATAGCGAACAGAATCGGGTTCTCACGACCGTGTGCCAGTTTGGCGAGTTTGCCTTCTTTGTCAACAGCCCACCCCCCAGGTTCTCATTCCTGCCGCTGATCATGACGTTTCTGGAAGGGCAAACTCTGGAGGGAACGGTAACCGACCTGAAGGGCAATCCGATCCCAGGGGTAGCCGTGCGTGCCAATGGATCGCTCGCCACCTATACCGACGAAGAAGGCCAGTATCGCTTGAGCGGTTTACCGAACGGTGCGCTGACCATTGAGCTCAGCAAACAGGGCTATGTCTTTCCGGCGAATGGTTCACAAATCGATCTGACCGAAAGCAACCAGTTCAACTTTACCGCCTTGCAGCAAGCCGGATGTTATGAATTAATCGACAATGGCACGTTCGAGAAGAACCGCGCCTGGCAGATTTTGGGTTCTACCGCTCCGGCTTCCTATTCAACCGCTTTAGCCCGCAGCGGCAATCGCTCGATGCGCAGCGGCATTTTGAAAGGCGGCGAGAATCGCTATAGTTTTTCCCTCTTCAGTCAGGAATTTGACATTCCGCTGAACACCACTTCGGTCGTGTTGAACCTGTGGATTTACCAGAATACCACCGAAGATACCACGACCGCTCAAAGTGAAGCAGCCGCCGAAATTGAAACGATACCCTACGCCCCTGCGGCGGTGAATTTGCCCCTGGCAGGGATTGACATCAACTATGCCGGTCTGTTCGACAGCAACGACAACTTACTGACGGCAAATTATCTGTTCTGGACGCGCCAGAAATCCACCAATTGGCAGAACAAAGCCTATCAACTGGTGAACTTTGACGGGCGGCGCGTGCGCCTCAAAATCGGCACCTATAACGATGGCAGCGGCGGGGTGACCAATATGTTCACCGATGATGTCTCTTTAGAGGTGTGCGTCAATCCGCCGGCCGTGACCGATTTAATCGTCAACGGAGGTTTCGAGAACAATAAAGGGTGGGCGCGCTTGAACGCCGATAATCCGTCCCTGCAACCTCAATATACGACCGAACGCAAACGCAGCGGCAGTCGCGCGATGTTTGCCGGGGTCAAGACCAAAGGCTCGGCGCTGCAAGGGTACTCACCCTTCGAGCAGGTGATCACCATTCCGGCCGGCTCGACCAATCCGGTGCTGGAGTTCTGGTTGTGGACGCAAAGCGGCGAATCAAACTTGACCGCTACGGCTGAAGAGCTACCGCCGCCTGGTTCACTCTCCTTACAAGCGGAGCCAAATAACGATATCCAATATGTGGCTATTCTGGATACCAACCGTAAAGTGCTCCAGTACCTGGTCTGGCAGCGCACCGACACCCAAAGCTGGAAAAAATTCACCTTTAACCTGAGCGCCTACATTGGCAAAACCTTTATTTTGCGCTTTGGCGTGTATAACGATGGCGATGGCAGGGTCAGCTCGATGTTTGTGGATGATGTCTCGTTGACGATCAATACCAGTGCTGGGCCGACACCGACCCCGACCTTGACGCCGACCCCGACCAATACGCCCACGCCTACCAATACGCCCACACCCACCAACACGCCCACGCCAACCCTGACGGTTACCCCCGCTTGCGGGCCGAATCTGTTTGCCAACAGCGGCTTTGAAAACAACAGCGGCTGGGATATTCGCGACTCACCGGTAAAACCCTTCTATACGACAGCGTGGAAATATCAGGGCGCTCGCTCCATGTTTGCGGGTGTCGCTACCAAAGGGTCAACGGCGAGTGGCTACTCGGTCTTTCAGCAAATGGTCACCATCCCGGCCGGCGCAGTGAACAGTCGCATTGAGTTCCGCATGTATCCCATCAGCTACGAATCGAACTTGCTGACCGCCGAACAGCAGGTTTTGGATGAAGCAGGGCTCACTTCTACTCCAACGAACGATGTCCAGTATGTGGCAATCCTCGATACCAACCAGAATCTTCTGGCTTACCTGCTCTGGCAGCGCAGCAATAACCGCGTCTGGGAGCTGAAGACTCTGCCGGTTGGCGCCTATGCCGGTCAAACGATTATCGTTCGCTTTGGGGTCGCCAACGACGGGGATGGCGATGTCACTGCCATGTACATCGACGAAGCCTACCTGTGGGCTTGTCCGTAGGACCCCTTAACCCTCACCCCCGGCCCCTCTCCCAGAACGGGAGGGGGGAGTTAGCCCTCACCCCCGGCCCCTCTCCCAGAACGGGAGAGGGGAGTTAGCCCTCACCCCCGGCCCCTCTCCCAGGGCGGGAGAGGGGAGCAGCCCTTACCCCCCGGCCCCTCTCCCAGAACGGGAGGGGGGAGTTAGCCCTCACCCCCGGCCCCTCTCCCAGAACGGGAGAGGGGAGTTTG